>JACLAB010008486.1_pt1 | contig 11887 bp, 8 predicted proteins | sample 8027921 | NCBI WGS metagenome assembly JACLAB01 (sample SAMN15725117, study PRJNA655200) | protist metagenome | isolation source: fluorescence activated cell sorting (FACS) single amplified genomes of... | place: USA: West Boothbay Harbor, Gulf of Maine | collected 2000-07-19
GAACGTGCCTGAACTGTTTATCCTTGCACAAGCTGTACGCGCGGCGCACCAGGCGCGTCAAGCGCGAGAATCTCAAGCACGAAAACGCCACGGTGTGCGAGCTGAAAAATACTAGCCACACCGCGGCGTCTGATGCGCGCGACGCGCCCGCCTCAGTCGCGCGAAACGACGCGCGACTCGACGCTCACGCGCCGCGTCGCGTCGCGTCGCCCGCTCTGCACACATTCACACATATTGAACCATAGTAGTGACTGAAATTGAAACATCGAATCAAACATGAACCCACACACACCCTGCGCGCCATCGCGCGTCGCACCGATGATGCGCCATCGATCTTCGGGCGTCGGCGCGCGCAACCGTCCAACCGACCGTGACACACGGTCGTATTTCATATTCAACCCACACTTATCCAATATACGACAAATCGTCTCCGGTACGGCACGTCCGAACCCTATCATTGATAGCTCTACACGACACACACTACGTACAACGCCCGAATCGGTCGGATCCCTCCCTTTGGTGTTCACGTCACATCGACGCGCGATCGACGGCGTCGATGGCGTTCCGTCGCGCGATCGTCCCCGCGCGCCCGCGCGCGATCATCGTCATCGTCGCGCTCGTCGCGTTCGCGGTCGCGATCGCGACGTCGTCGCCGCCCGCGGGCGCGTTCCGGGTGACGCCGCGCGCGGATGATGATGGGACGACGGGCGATGCGATGGCGACGCGCGGGCGCGCGATGGTGCGCGCGCGCGAGGGGCACGGCGTCGAGGCGGTGGTGCGTGAGGGGTTGGTGACGTATGCGTCGTCGTTGGGTGCGGATGATGTGGATGGTGGACGCGGATTGCCGTCGGTGGAATCGGTCGGGGGCGCCGCGGCGACGAGCACGACGGCGGGCGAGGCGGCGACGGTGACGGATGGTGGTAAGCCGGCGGTGAGTACGGATGAGTCGGATCAAAAGGCGATTGCTGAGATGACAGGGCAGGCCGTCGAGGAGGAGAAGACGACGACGTCTACTGCGCCGGAAGAGACGTCTACTGCGCCGGAAGAGACGTCTACTGCGCCAGAGGAAACGTCTACGACACCGGAAGAGACGTCTACTGCGCCAGAGGAAACGTCTACTGCGCCAGAGGAAACGTCTACGACACCGGAAGAGACGTCTACGACACCGGAAGAGACGTCTACGACACCGGAAGAGACGTCTACTTCTACCATGCCAACGGACGTTGAACGCAAGTCTACGACGTCAAGAACCGACACCGCCGACGATATTGTCGTCGACGAAGTAATCGTTGATGATTCAACGAGTGCTGAAAGCGAAGAAGAAGACAAAGAGGCCAAACTCATCTTTGGCTACGACCAAGAAACGCTCATCGTCATCGCAGGCGCGGCTACCGTCGTTCTCATGGTTCTCTATTACACGTGCTGCCGCACGAAACATAGGTATGAACCCATTCCAAGTGAAGAAGTGTAGTCTGCATTGTTAGCTGACGATTTGTTTGATGTTGTACAACGTATTGATCGATCGAAATGGCTTTGCATACGTAGACATCCCACGCGCGAGAGGCGCGAATGTGTCATGTGGCATAATGTTTATTAGTAACAAAGAATTTTGAAATGGCTGTTAATTTCATCAGTGCGCGGCAATATACACGAACATTGCCTTTCTAGGTGCTCTAAGTCAGTCTCCAAATGCAAGCGCCGTTTACGCCGTGTAAAGGCCCTTGGCGACGCGGACATCCATCTTGTACTTGCTCATGCGCGCCTTTCTGCGAGCACCAGTGTTCTTGTGCAAAGTCCCACGCGCCACAGCCTTGTCAACACTCTTCGTCGCCTCAGAGATGAGCTTTTCCAAACCGCTAATGTCACTCTCCGAGCACGAATCCGCCGCCATGAGCGCTTGCGCATTCATGAAAACCTTCTTCATGCGCGTCGTGATTTCAGACTTGCGAGCCTTGTTGTACAAGCGCTCGTTAGCAGACTAAACGTACAAAGCAATAACATACAGTCAGTATCACGCACCAATACGGCGACATGCGTCGCCATACACACTCGAACACCACGTCGACGTTCCCCCTCGCGCGCGCTTTTTCGATAGGGTTTCTCTCCGCCTCGAGTGCGCTTCGCCCCCCTCCTCACCGCGCACGCGCGCGCACACATCGCATCACACTCGATTCCAAACGCACCTGCTTTGCGCGCGCCTCCTTGTTTTGCTTCGCTTCAACGACGAACGCCCCTTGACGACGAGCCGCAGACGTCGAGATACCTACGAACCCGCGCGAGAGGGTTTGGGCAAGATACCCCACCACGCATCCGTCAGTCACGCATTCTCTCATCACGCCCTCGCCGACGCACGTCTCGCGCCAAAACACGCGCGTGGCGACGCAAACTATTTTTCTCCACGATTCCCACGCGCGCGACCGCGCCGCCAGGCGCGCCATCTCGCGCGCCAGGCGCGCCATTCGCGATGCGCGCGCAAGCCCTACGCCGCCTCGCGCGCGCTCGCGCATCGCTCCAACGCGCGCGCATCGCTCCAACGCGCGATGCTGCGCGGCGAACGCGACGCATCGCATGCGTACCTCTGCGCAACCCAGACGTAGTGGGCGCGACCGCGTGGGTGAAGGACAGGGCGAAAGACATCGGCGCGACGTCGTGGTGTGGCGACCGAACGGCGCGCCATCGGGCGACGTGACGTCGAGCTGCGGCGTCGCCCAGAGCAAATATTCGGACAAACGACACGTACTCTACTCCACCCATGCTGATATAATATATACTGCGTTATTTATCACAGAGATAAAATTATGCTCGGACATACGGGTCGTATCACAGTGGATGCGTGTACCATGAATGGTGATTTTTGTACTCGACTTTAGTCGTGCGCCGTCGATGGTTCCGCGCGCACCGTTGACGTCGTCGTCGTCGCCATTGTCGACGACGCCTGACGACGACGACGACGACGCGATGACCGCGGCGCCGATGCCGCCCGCGGCGCACCCATCGCCGCTCGCGTACGCCTCGCTCCCGGCGGCGGCGAAAGCCACCGCGCGCGAGCTCGTCGCATCCATGGGGGCGCGATTAATTTTAAGCGGCCACGACGGCGTCACGGCGCGAGACATCGCGCACGCGTTGGACGCATCGACGTCTCACGCGATGCGCGAGCGCGTGCGTGATGCGTTTGGGAAGTTTGCGCACGGTGATGGGCGGAGCGACGTGCGTGGGGTGACGTTGAGTGAGGCTTTCGTGGAGGATGCGATGCGCGCGTGTTCGAGCGATTGGATTACGCGCGCGGATACGTCGTCGACGACGACGATGACGACGATGACGACGACGACGATGAATGGTGATGGTGCGTATGTGTATGATTTACCTGGAAGGGAGTTTAGACCGCCGAAGACGTGGTTGGGGGCGAGGAATGGGGAGAGCGCGCGCGCGCGGGTGCGCAAGCCGCACGCGAGCGTGCGCGACGTGTTGCGCATGTGTCGCGGGAGCGGTGGCGCACAGCGCGCCGCTGCGCCTGCTGGTGCTGCTGGTACTGCTGGTACTGGTGCTGCTGGTGCTGCTGGTGTCGGTGCGAGCCTTGTGACCATCGGTGTGGGAGCGGATGATAAAGGCGCGGCGAAGGAGGCGATTAGTCCGCCGAGAAAGCGCGAAGCCGTCGTCACCAATCCGCTCATGAAGGCAGTCGTCGCAGCCAAGGCGGAGGCGAAGAAGTCCGGTAAGAAGGGTGCTAAGGGCGCGGCGGCGGCGGCGGCGGCGGCGGCGGCGGCGGGCAAGGATGGTAAGAAAGCTAAACGTAAGATTGACAAGGCGAATGAAAAAGCGGGCAATCACCTCTCGCTCGTGCACTGGGTGGGCCAAGGCGTGGTGGATAAAGTGCGCCCTGATCGAACGTATTACACCGGGTTTACATGCAACGAGGACACGTTCAAGAAGGGCGACGCGGTGTATTGTTTACCCGAAAAAACCAACGAGGACATGTATTTGGCGCAATTGGAGAGCATGTTTGAAGACGAGGAAGGCAAGTGGATCGAATGCTGCTGGTTTATGACGCAAAAAGAAGTGCAACAGTTTGGCGGGAAACTCCCAGCTGATACGGTTGAACATGAATTATTCTTAGGCACTTCCGTGGACGTCAACGCCATCGCGAGTTTGGAGGGAATAGCACCCGTGTACACGCACGAGAAATTCATCCAAGAGGTTGAACGAGCGAAAGCGCGTCGAGCGAGCGCGTCTGACGCATCCGACGCCAACGCCCAGGCGTCATCCGAACCACCGCCGGCAAAGAAGAAGAAATCCTCTTCATCACCCTCCACAAACAACGCCAATGACGACGACGACAGCGCCGGCGCGTCGACGAGCACCGCCTCAGAAAAGCGCTTCTTCGCGCGTAAAATCTTCATCCCAAACAAAGGCGGAAGCTTCCACCCGCTTCAATGGACCCCCGAGCGCGGGTTTTGGGTCGACTGGTCCGCGTTGAGCAAAAAGAAGAAAACAACCGCAAAGAAATCCAAATCAACAAAGCGTCGCGCCGGCGCTTAGCTCGTCGACGCATCGCCATCGTGTAACGTACCGCCGAGACGTGTAGTACGCGTACGGATTTCATTTAAAAATTTAAACTGTCAACGCCCAATCGCCCAAATCGCCCCCCATTCGTCGACGCGTGGGATGACGCGCACGGACGTCGCTCTGCGCGCCGACGCACCGCCGCCGCTCGCGCCGACGCACCCCGCGCACCCGCGCGTGCCGTCGTACGGCGGCGGTGGCGAGCTCCATCTCGCGCTCGCGTTGCCATCGATCGCCGTCGCGTGGTCGTCGTCCTGCGACGCGCGCACGGGCGATGCGCAGCGGCGAGGCACCGCGCAGGCGCGCGCGAACGATGGCGCCGTCATGCGCGCCGTCGTTGAGTTACTCGCGGCGTGTGATGTGTCGTATTTGTGCGTGTAATGTGTGATGTGATTGTGGATGCGCGTCGAATCTTGTTTCGAGCGCGCGAACGCGTGGACATATGTACGGCGTCTTGTACGGCGATGGATGCGTATTCGTGGTGCGCGTGACTGACGTGATGGTGTGTTTTGTGTATGCGTTTTTTTTCGCCGCGCGATACAGGTCGACGACGTTGAAGGTGCCGAAAAGAAGCGCTGAGACGTCGTCGAAGGAAAAGTCTTTGATGACGGAGCGCGCGTTGCGTTTAGACGCGACGTGTTTAGATGCGCGCGCGTGTGCGACGTTACCGAAATCCGTTGCGATAGCGTCTGCGTCTGCGGCGGTGGGTGCGGCGGTGGGTGGACAGACGGCGCTGCTCGCGGCGGCGAATGTGGCGGGCGAAGGCGACGCGGGCGCGGATGCGATGGACGCGTCGGATGACGGACGAAACGCGCTCGCCGTCGCGCCCGCGGTGTTAACCGCCACTGAGCTCGTGAGTGCGTCGGTGGATGATAACGCGATGATTATGGATGTCGCTCGCGCGATCGAGGATGTGCGCGAACGCGTGGAGTTGGCTATCGGGCACTGCGACGTGGGCGACGGCGGGCGAGACGAAGACGTCGCCGACGCGTTGACGATTGTTGAATTGCGTGAATTAACGTCAAAGTGTGAGATGCTTCGCGATCGCGGGTTATTGCACCGCATTGGTAAAGATGAATTGATCAAAGTTTTAGAAATTTTAGAGAGCGCGGCGCGTGCAAGTGATGATGTGATGATTGAAGCGCACGAGAGCGCGAGGGACGCAAACGCGCAACGCGTAATGAAAGCAGTCGAAGCTATCGGGGCGTATTTCGTCATCTTGTCCGCCGCGGACATGCCCAAGGAGATTTTCGGTGAAGAAGCAATCGACAGGATGATTGACCGCACCAAGCAGCACTTGGTTCGTAACGTGTTTGTGTTTCACGACGCCGGGTTGTGGAACGTGCATCGTTCGGCGGAGGGAGACGTTGAAAAGGAGAATGACATCGGCGGCGAAGGTGGCGCCAGCACGCCAATCAAGACAAAGAAGAAAGGAGCGAGTAGTGCGAAGAAGAGCGCCGCGAAAGCGTTTGCCGCGAAAGATACATCGTCGGGCGCGGCGAGCGGCGGCGGAGGAGCGGCGCGTAAAGTTGCCGACGCCGTGGGCGTGAAAATCGGCGTCATCTTTACGCACTTGTCTAGTTTAATCTCTCGACTGACCCTGCCGGACGCCACGGTATTACAGCTCACGTCGCTGTCGTTTTTGTCGTTTGGTATTGAGAACTTGAGTTTCGTGCAGCTTAAATCTGTCGAGCTGGTGGTGAGCATCTTTTCGCAATACGTCGAACATCGCGCGTTTGTCATTGACAACATTTTGGCATCGTTGAACAAGATTCCACCGGAAAGCCGCGATTTGCGGTCTTACAACGTCCCAGGTGAAGAATCGACACAAATTCAGGTGTTAATTGCATTGTTGATGAAGTGCTTACAATCATCGGTGGATTTCGTCGACGCGAGCGTTTCGTCGGCGCGCGCCGACGTCAACGACGCCGAAGCTGCGGCAACGGATGTCGAAGCTCGATCGTTCGGTGCAGCGTTCATGTGGACCAATTACTTTTGGAAAGATCTTCTCACGCGCTGGCCGAAAGTCAAAGCCGCGGATAGTGAGTTAAATTTGCGCATGGTGATCAACAACGCGCTCGTCGACGCGTTGGCGTGTCGCAATCTCCCCGAATGGCCCGTGGCGAATAAGCTCATCTTGAATCTCGCCGCTCAGCTTCTCGGTGAAGTTGGATTACAAAGTAAGGATGCAAAGATACGTGAAATAGCGCTTGACTTTTTGGGTCAAATTGCGGCGCGATTACACGCCGACGCCAAGGCGTGCGAAGAGGACGAAGCGTGGCGTGATTTGCCGCGCGCGAGCGACTTTGACTTTACCGAGGCGGAAGAACACGCTGGCGACGGCAAAAACGTTACGACATCCGACGCCGGGGTGCATGGCGTGATCAAACGCGCGTTGTTGTTTGCGCAGGAAGATAGCTCGAAAATCAAAACCAAGGTGGACGCGGCTACGGCGTCGACGACGGCGTTGATGACGTTTGACGAAGCCGCGGAGGAAGTATTTGTCATGGAGTCCATTTTGGTGCGCTATCTCGCCGAGAATAACCGCGGAGACGCGGCTTCGGCGGCGGTGACCCACCGACGCGGCGGCGATGATGTGTTGCCGTCGTCGACGACGACGGCGCGCTCAAAGGATGCGCCGACAACGAGCCGAGTGACGTTGCACACGTCAGCGATGGCGTACCATGTCGCTCAATTCGCGCGCGACGCCGAACGTGCTGGCGTTGGTTTCCGCCAAGACGTCACTCCCGGGGGCACGCGCGCGATGTACGGCGCGTTGCACGCCGCCATGTCTCGCGTCGCCGCCGTCGCTCGAAACGCCGCGCCCGACAGCTCTCGCGCGCGACTCAGTCGCGACTTTGCCAAGTCGTTGACGCTTCGCCTCAATGCCCGCCGTCCGTTGGCGCGCCAGCTCAATCGACTCGTGCAGCGCATCGTCGGCATGCTCGACGACTCCGGAGTGTTGGTTCGCACGAGCGCCACGCGCGCCATCGGAGTGATTTTAGACGAAGATCCGAGCGTGTTGCGTGATTCAGCAGAAATCGAACAGGCGTTGCGAATTCGTCTCAAAGATACCGGTACGTCGGTTCGTTCCGTCGTTGTCGATGTCCTTGGTCGTCAAATGATTCGTGACGTCGCGCTCGCGGATAAGTATTACGACATGATTGAAGATCGCGTCAGCGACGTCGGCGTTTCGGTGCGTAAAAAAGTAGTCACGGTGTTGCACGAGTGTTTGCGCAACGCAAATTTCGTGCACGCGAGACAGACAATGAAGGTGTTGGCGTTTAGAATTTTGGACGAAGATGAAGGCATTCGTTCGCACATCGTGCGTATTTTCCGTGAGCTCTGGTTTTCGCCGCTCGCGCGCGGCGGCGGACGTCGACGACGCCGTTTGGATGGTGACGAGGGTAACCACGTCGCCGCCGATGACGATCATGCCGACGATGTCGACGATGACGACGACGACGACGACGATGCTCATGACGTCGATGACCATGATTCCTACGCCGTCATCGCCGGCGCTGAAGATGACGATTCCGTAGCGTCTCGCGCCCGTCGCATCGTCGACGTCTCGTGGGACGTCTATCGCTCTGTCTCGCGAAGCGGCAAGCAGAAACTTCCGTTACTGCCGACGTTTCCAATCGTGTCTATTCTCACGCACGTGTTGTATCCGAGCGAGGATGAGCGACTCGAGACGTGGGTGAACGTCGCCGGTATGTCGCGCGTCGCGCGTCGCGTCGTCAATTACATGCTCCACGCGCTCATCGAAAGCGAATCCAACGAATCAAACACCAACGGCACTGGCGGCGGCGCGCGGCAATTACCCGACGTCGCAAATGCTGTGCCATGGAGCGTCAAGTACGCCGTCGGTTTACACGTCTTCACCGTTGTCGACCCGGTGTTATGCCTCCCGTCGCGAGACCCGACGCGTTTCGCCGTGGCGTTGCAGCCCTATCTGAAGCGCGTCGATGACGACGAAACCGACGCGCCGTTCGTCAGCGAGAAGCTCCAGTGCATCATGAGCGTCATTCACGTCGTCACCGAACACGCTGGTCGATTACCGCAATCCGTCGCTCGAGAAATTGAACGAGACTTGCGCGTGCTCTTGCTTCGGCATCACGACAAATCCGTCATTTACTATGCGTGCAAGGCGCTGTGTGCGGTGACCGCGACGCAAGGCGGGCGGTCAAGCGGCACGATTTCCATGCTTAAACGGTTCGTGTCCATCGTGCTCGATTCTCTCGCCGCCACTGGCGCGAATGGTGGTGACGCGAAGCTCGACGCTCGCCAACGCGCGTATTGCGCGCGTTCGTTGTACGTCCTCGGCAACATTGCCCGATTTGGCGCCGACGTCGTCGATGCCGCGTGCGCGAGAGATGAGTGTGAGATATCAATTTCGGATTTGCTCCGCGTGTTTCGAAAAACGCTTGAGAATCAACCTGAAGATGAGTACGAACTCACGCGAGGCGCGCTCGGCGCGTGCGGCGATTTATTCGTCGCCCGCCCCGAGTTGATGTTTAACGCTCAAGGCGGATTCGGCAAGGGAAGTTTCGATTTAATCATGCGTGCCGCTCTATCCACGACCGCTGAACGAGGTTTAAAAGAGCAATCGTTGCACAACCTCAGCGAGCTCATTCGCGAGGAGGAGCTTCGCATGAGCGCCAACGCCGGAGGAGCATCCGTCGACGACGCCAAATCCGTCGCCAAGAGCGCCCAGAAGCGCGCGCGAGACGCGGAAAAGTTACAAATCGTCAATGGTGAGCGCGACAGATCCATCGCGGGTGGTATCGCGCAGAGATATTGGAACGATGTCCTCGCGTTGTGCGTCGACGACGCCGCGGGCGTGCGTCTCAAGGCGTTGCATTTGGTTGAGCTCGTGCTCAGGCAAGGATTGACGCATCCCGCGAGCGCGTTTCCCACGCTCGTCGCCGCGCAGCTCGACCCGTCGCCAGGAGTGAAACGTCTCGCGCGCAAGTTGCTCAAGACGCAATACACCAGGCACGGGGCGGCGTTTTTCGAGCATCAGCTCGCGCGAGGCGTCGAGCTCGCGTACGCGTTTAAACGACGTTTGGAACACGCGGCGCGACGACGTAAACGACAGCAACGAGCAGAGAATAACGGTGGTGGTGGTGGTGCTGCTGCTGCTGGCGATGACGACGATAACGACGGTGGCGAAGCAGATGTCACGAAATACGCGACGCCGAACGCGGCGGAAGGCTTTGGGTTCATTTATTCCTTGGTGAACGGAACGCGCACGTCGCGAAACGCGTTTTTAAACACCCTCTTGAGACGGTTTGAAACCGCGTCGTCTTCGTCGAGTGCGTCGACGACGTCGACCGCATCAGATGTCATGTTCTTGCGATTCCTCGCGGGCGTGGTCGTTGAACTTCCATTCACCACGGTTGACGAGGCGTTGTACGTGGTGTTTCAACTCAACCGCGTCATTTCGTTGCGCGGCGGGTTGTTGCTTGAAAATCTCGCCAAGGCGTTGAAACGACGCGACGACGACAATGACGGCGATGATGCGTCAAACGTCGCGCCGAGCGCGGCGCTCAAGGCGGACATCGAACTCGCGTGCGCGTTATCCGTGGTGTTGTTGCTCAAGTCGCACGTCAAGCGCGCGTACGATTTAAGCGACGCGCGCGTGGCGTCGTACGCGCCGACTGAGGCGACGCGCAACGCCGAAATCATGCGTTTCGACGAATCGGTGACGTTTGATTGTTCCGTCGTCGATGCATCGGCGGGACAAAGCATGCGTGCGGCGAACAAGGCGTTTGTGACGTTTAAAGAGCTCATGACCAAGGATGCGAGCGATTTCGCCGAGGACATGTTCAAGGAGACGGCGAATGGGAAACGCCGCGGCGGACGCGCCAAGCGCGTCGTCCAGGATGACGACAATGACGATGACGATAACGATGATGATGATGACGATGACGACGATAACGACGCATACACGCCGTTAGAATCCGCGGGCGTGACGAAGAAGAAGGCGCAAAAAAAACGCAAGACGCCGACGACGCGCGGAGACGCCGACGAGGATTTTGTACCCGCGGCGACGACCAAGAAAAAGTTGCGATTCTAGACGACGTCGTCTAGACGACGACGACGACGACTGGACGACAACGTTGAAAGAAAGATTCACGCCATAGCAATGACCACTAGTTTGTTTTAATAATATGCACATTTGCACCGCGCGCGATACTTTTGCGAAGACTATTGACGATGATGGCGAGCGAGGCGCGAGCGACGCTCTTGCTATCAACGCGCGACGACGTGCGCGACGTAACACTGCCGACACGCCGGCGCGTACTTATCCGCCCCACCGACGACAATCTTTGCGTCGGGGTCATTCGTATCGGCATCGACATCATCGCCCGCTCCGCCGCCGCCATGCGTCGTCGTCGCGCTCGTCGCGCTCGTCGTTCGCAAACTAAATAAACTATCCGCGCCGCACATCGAACACCTCCCGCGCAACCGCGTCACGGTATCGCACATGGGCACTAAATCCAACACATCCCCAAACTTCTCACGCTTAAAATCCCCATCCAATCCCGCCACGTACACCGTCTTCCCGTCCCGCTCCACGCATCGACGCGCAAACGGCGTTAAATTCGCCAAAAACTGCGCCTCATCGATCGCCACCACATCGCTCGCCTCCAACGCCTCCATCGCCTCCGCGCTCAACGACAATAAATCCCCCACCGCAAACGCCCCCGCGCAGCGTTTCCCATCGTGCGTCGTCAGCGTCGTCGCGCGGACGTCGCCGAATCGCGTATCGCGCGCGCTCTTGGCGACGAACACGCGTCGTCCGCGCGCGCGTTCATCCTCCACCGCGCGCAACAGCGCGCTCGTTTTCCCGGCAAACATCGGCCCGGTGATCACGTGTAACGCACCGACGACGACGACGCCGTCACCGCCACCGCCACCGACCGACGACGACGACGACGACGACGCGCGACGACGATGATTCTGATGCCGATGATGATTCTGATGATGCCGCCGCGCGACGTCGTCGTCGTCATCTTCAGCGTCACCGCGCCGCCACCACGCACCACCACCGCGCGCCGCCAGCGCGCGTAACGCACACGGGCGATGCGCACCACCACCGCCCCACGCGCGTGCGCGCACCGCCACCGCCACCGACACCATCGTCATCGTCACTGAATGGCGCGACAACGCCTCACACGTACTCTATGTACGAAACACCCATATACGCCTTCACACATACACATACACATACACATACACATACACATACACCCACGTATGCGAGCGCCATGTATGGTCGGGTCGGTGTCGGTGTCGGTGTCGGTGTCGGTGTCGGTGG
>JACLAB010003665.1_pt1 | contig 11885 bp, 34 predicted proteins | sample 8027921 | NCBI WGS metagenome assembly JACLAB01 (sample SAMN15725117, study PRJNA655200) | protist metagenome | isolation source: fluorescence activated cell sorting (FACS) single amplified genomes of... | place: USA: West Boothbay Harbor, Gulf of Maine | collected 2000-07-19
TCGAGGTCGTCGTCAAGTTTAAATAAATTCAATGGTAGTCTCCTAAATTTGAAAGTATATTATACTAAATTTTAGATAGAGTGTCAAGAAATTTATATCGTAAGGTCGAATTATCTATGATTTTTTAAACTCTCATTTTTTGTCCATACTGTGATTGAATACTTCTCACCAGATACAAGAGGTAAACTACTATGGGGGTGTGTTATTTGCCCTGGCCAAATAAGTAAGTCTCCCACATCTGCTTGTTTGTTTGTGGTTTTTTGACGAGGAAAAAATAATTCCCCTCCTTCATAGTTGCTGTTTAGTTTTAGGCTACAGGTAATGTAGCTGTCATCGTGATGTTTGGCTAGTTCTGTCTTTTCAGATAGAGTATATCTGACAGCAAACATATTTATTATTTCTATGTCTGCTGAAGATATATCCCAATACTTTGTAGCAGGTACCAAAACAGCGAGTAAACCTTCTTCTAGTATAGCGTACCACTCTGGTAGGTCTTTTTTGAAATGAATATCGTCCGTGTGGTGAGGGTTTTTAGCCTCGTAAAACCAAGTGTTTTTTTCTTTCAGGCATTCAAGAATAATTTCACATATATCTTGTGACAAGAAAGGGGTGCGCAGTATATCAGTTCCTAAAGGTTTTAAATCCGTAGGGTGAAATAGATCATGTGACATTATCCATTCTCGACATTAGTCGTTCAGCACGATTTGTTACTTGTTTATACCACCTGGAGTCTCGTCCTTCTGCTCCAGCACCTGCCCAATCACCTTTATCTAAAGCAGCTTTAAAATTCTTGAACTGACTTAATCGTGGTCTACCCATATTAAACATCATGTTTATTAAAACTTCTTGCACTTCATTGGGCCAAGTATTAAAAATTTTACCATACAAAACCTCACACTCGTTAATTGAAGTGTTAAGGTCTTGCTCGAAACATTCTTTAACTCTTTCCTCTGAAATAGGAGTTCCTAGCTCTAAGCCATACTCTGGATCAGAATCTAAAACTAGATGCCCTACGCCAAAAGTCGGATAACCTAAGTGATCCGAATATATAGTATATTTGACCCCTTCATCTATCTTTAATTGTTCAAAAACTGCTTCTCTATTCATATAATGTTCCTTTAACACTGTAAGGACTTTTCGTTTAGTCCTCCGCTTCATCTATATTATCCCATGTTGTTACAGTTCGATAATAAATAACTACTTCTTTCATTTCACGAATGTACCTACGAAGTTCCTGCATATTGTAGGACATCAACTCGTAATCCCCTACAGACATTGAAAAGAATACTATACTACCCCCTGACTCCTTTTTAATTCTATTTAAGAACTCCTCTAGATTTTTCTCTGAAACAACGTACCAAGTGGGCTCTTTTAAATCAATTTCCTTCGGTAACTCCGGCTGTACTATCTCTATTCTCACCGGTTTCGTTACTGTTATTATCTCCGGCTCCGGTACTATTGGTTTCGGGAACCAACTGCACCCCGTCATCAAGAGAATCGACATCCCTGCTGTCATTTTCAATGGATTCAAATACTTTTTTAGTTGCATTATTTGCTCGCTTTTCTATTAAGCCAGGTTTGGCCGTGGCTAATTTAGTTAGGTTATGTCTAGCGAAGATGTCAAGATACCTGCTCATCTCTAGCTCTATTTTTTTATTTTTACTTTGCATAGCGGTATTAGCTTCATTTTGTCTTTTAGTTTGTACTTGTAACTCTTTGAAGGCAGCTTCTTGCTGTTCAATGGCTACTCGTTGTGAAGCTATATTTTTTTGTAACTTTAAATTTTGGTCCCAGAGTCCATAAGCTGCTCCTCCTAAAACCAATGCCATCATTGCAAAAAACTGCCACATGATTATTCTTCCTTAGTATCAAACTCTATTATACCCTCAGACTCAAGATAAGATAGAGTATTTTCTACTCCTGCTGCGTGCCCTGACTGCCAGCTAGTGTATGTCGTTCCTGCTAAGCACAAAAAGCCTATTACTAGAACTATAGGGTCTACCATCATATAAATACTCCACTTGCAATAGCAAGGCTGCTCCAATTAATATATATTATAATTGAAAAGATCCTAAATGTCAAGAAATATTTTTCCATATCTATTTGCAACTCTTAAAAATATTTCTTGACTTTCGATGTGGAATCTACTATAATATCTATAAGTTGTGAAAGGAAGATTATGAAAATATACACTAAAAAACCTTGGTCTCGTAAAGAAAGAGAGCTACTTAGAAAAGTATATTACTTTTCAACCAGTGTGGAGCTTCAGGAATACTTCCCTGATAGATCATATAATGCTTGTGTAAAACAAGCCAAGTACTTACAGGATCGTGGATGGGCATTTCAAAGAAGATCAGTATAGCAATAATACTAATATTAATGGCTCAGGATGTTTCTGCAGCTGAGGACCGAGTACAAGATCTTCAATGTCTAGCTAAGAACATATACTTTGAAGGGCGTAATCAACCTTGGGTAGGTCAATTAGCCATTGCACAAGTTACATTAAATAGGGTAAAAAGTGTCGCATTTCCTGCTACAATATGTCAAGTGGTCAAACAGCAAAGAAAAGAAATATGTCAATTTAGCTGGTATTGCGACGGTAAATCTGACAAACCTAAGAATATTAAAGAGTACGGAAATGCAACAGATATAGCTATTCAGGCTTATTCGCAGACACTTCCTGATGTAACTGAAGGAGCTCTTTGGTATCATGCAACATATATACAAAAGCCTTTTTGGGCACATACTTTTAAGAAAAAAGTACAAATAAACGAACACATTTTTTATATAAAATAAGAAGGAGTAAAATGACTATAGTATTTTGGATTATAATTATTACAGGCACTATCAGTGCTACCAGTAATACGATGAAACTGAACGAACTTTGCAATAAAGAAGTAGCTGAAGGCGTATCAAAAGATGTTAAAGAGTGTAAGCAATACTACTTTGATACACGAATTAAGAAGGGCTGGTAGATGTACAATATACCAGAAGAGGAGGATCTTGGAATAGAGGGCGTAACTATGGACCCTCACTACTATTTGAGGGAGCTTGATCACGGTTTTATATTCGGTTGGGATACCTTAGTCCAAGAGAATACTAAGGTTAAAGATGAAGATTAGGGTTAAAAACAATAATGTTGAAAGTGCTTTAAGGGCCCTTAAAAGAAAGACAAAAGATTCCCTAATGGAGCTTAAAGATAAACAATATTACGAAAAAAAGAGTGCGAAGCGAAATAAAGCAAAAGCTTCTGCTAAAATCAGAGAACGAAAAAGACAGAGAGAAGAAAATGCAAAACACTAGAGCCACACCATTTGAGCTTGTAGGAGACTTCATGGAAGTATTTGGACAGGAAGTACACTGTGAGCCTACACTACGCGATAGGGACACTCAAGATCTTAGAGTAGATCTCATAGCTGAAGAATTAGAAGAATTAGAGGTAGCACTGGCTAATAAAGATATTATTGAAGTAGGAGACGCACTTACAGACCTTCTTTATGTTGTCTATGGGGCGGGCCATGCTTTTGGAATAGACTTAGATGAATGCTTTCTGGAGGTTCATGATAGTAATATGTCTAAACTAGGAGAGGACGGACGTCCTATATACAGAGAGGACGGTAAAGTTATGAAAGGCCCCAATTATTTCTCACCAAATTTAAGAGCTATTATAGTATGATTAAGACATTTATTGAAGTTAAAGAGTTCAATAAAGTTCTTCAATCTAAAGTTTATCTCATACCTACTATATGGTATGAGAGGGAGAAACTTAATAAAATTGCTTGGCATACATTAAGTTTAGGCTTTTTGAATGTTATTTTTACAATAGAAATAGAAGTACATTAAAACGATTCTTTAGAGATGCAACTATCTCACAGGCTTTTCTTCTAGAAAGGCAAAAGAGTTTATATATGTTAGAAACATTTATTGATTTAGCAGTTACATTTTGGCAGTGGACAGTTTTTGCTGTTATTGTTTTAGTTGGTTTCTTAGTTAATTTATTTGACGATAAAGAACCTGAGTACAGGGTAGGGTTCTCTTACCCTGAAATGCCCCACATGAAACCTATTCCAATCGCTACGAAAGGAAAAGGCTTTTTTAAAGGCATATGGTTGTGGCTAATGAGTGTAAGACAGTGGGAAATCTGTGAAGATTTTCATTTTACACTTAAAGGCAAAGACTATGTTATACCTGAAGGCTTTCAGTTTGATGGTGCTTCAGTACCTAAATTCCTCGCAATGTGGCTTTCCCCCACCGGTGTTCTACTAATGGGCGGCCTTGTTCATGATTATCTATATAAATATGCTACTTTAGAGTTTGCAGACGAAGACGGTTTGAATCGTGTGTATACCCAAAAAGAAGCGGATGAAATTTTTCGAGATATCTGTATAGAAGTCAATGGTTTCAAAGTATTAAACTATCTAGCATATATCTCTCTTAGAGCTGCGGGTTTTGTAGCTTGGAATGGGCACACAAAACGGGGCACTCAACTTAAGGAGACTTAACATGAAATACGTTAAAAAAATTATCCAGGAACGAACATCTATAGACGGAATTGCACTTATAGCAATTTGTGGAGGTGTAATTCTGTTTGGAGGTCTTGCTAAAATAGTAGCTTGGGTGGGTTTAGCTTACGGTATATTTACTTTGGTAAAAACGGAGGACTAAATGGCCTATTCAGATAAAGTAATGGATCATTATGAGAACCCACGAAATGTGGGACGTTTTGATAAAGAAGAAAGTGACGTTGGCACAGGTATGGTGGGAGCACCTGCCTGTGGCGATGTCATGCAACTACAAATAAAGGTTACAGACGATGGAATTATCGAAGATGCTAGGTTTAAAACATATGGATGCGGAAGTGCTATCGCGTCTTCCAGCCTGCTTACCGAATGGGTTAAAGGTCGCAGTCTTGACGAAGCTGGGTGTATTACAAACTCCCACATCGCAGAAGAACTCGCACTTCCACCCGTCAAAATCCACTGTAGTGTACTTGCAGAAGATGCGATCAAAGCAGCAATAAAAGATTATAGGGATAAACATGATTACTCTAACACAGTCAGCGTCTGATCACATATTTGAGTATATCAGGGAACGAGGTAAAGGTATTGGAATACGGGTTGGTATAAAAACTACAGGGTGTTCGGGGCTTGCTTATATTATAGAACCTGTTGATGAAAAACAGAAATGGGATAATATTTTTCAAGATAAAGGTATAGATATCTTTATCGACAAGAAGAGCTTGGTCTATGTAAAAGGCAGTGAAATTGATTATATCAAAAAAGGGCTGAACACAGGATTAGAGTTTAATAATCCTAATGTTCAGGGTGCGTGTGGTTGTGGAGAGAGTTTTACTGTTTAAGAATCACGATAGTCTTGAATCTTAGCATCCCAGACCCAGTTTGCTGTAATATCACTATAGAACTTATCTTCTAGAAAAGTATGATTTCTCCTTACATACTCCTCATGTGAGAGCTTAGGCTCATGATAATTTTCTCTCTCAGCACAATTATCAAGCCACATATTCCTTACAAATGAGTTGTAGCCATCTGATAGTTTAGTCATGCTTCTTCGCCCAGAGAGCTTCCATTGCGCTCATAAGTTCGTTCTGGTTACTAAAGACAAGTACTAAATCTCCCCAAGAATCATGCACATCTATACCAGACGCTCTTAGCGTATAGCCGTTATCGCACTTCTCAACTGTGAAGGCTTTATCTATTGTTTTCATACGTTCTAAATATTCCACTATATCTCCTGTTTAATTTCTTTCTTGCCCGACTGGCGGACACGTTTGTTATACTTACGTTTAATTTTCTTTGCTACACCAGACTTGCTCAAGTAGCAAATTACTCGACGCCACTTAGTAAGGGCATCATACTCCTCAGCCCCTTTCATTGGTTCTGTTCGTCCTTCTTTCATATCACTTCTCCGATGATTTCGGCTTTACCTCCCACTCGATCTATTACATCTTGAGGGCGTTCGGTTGTTACAACCATACCCCAACCACAATTAAACATAGAACGCATTTCTACTTCGCTCATCTTTAATTGTTTTGCAAGCAATTCCCACCAAGGATCCAGTTTACAACTTAGTGTAAAAGACTGCCTACTAGGAAGAATACGAGAGATGTTGCGGTTTAGACCTCCGCCTGTAATATGTGCACAGCCGTGGATAATATCTTTGATTGCAAGTATATCTTTCGTATATATTCGAGTAGGAGTAATAAACTCAGAGGAATAACTTTTAAAAGTAAGAGGATTTAACCTCTTCCTCAAAGTGGTAAAACCATTTGAGTGTACTCCGCTAGAGGGTATTCCCACTAGAAAAGTGCCGTGCATAGCTGCTTCACGGTTAAAAGGAAACTTACGCTCCCCGATAGCCCAGCCAGCTATGTCAAAATCTTTGTACTCTTTAAACATTCCGTGCATCTGGGCAGTTTCACCGCCAACTAGGCGAGCCTTGTAGCTAATCTCTTCTAGTCCGTCTTCAATGCCTTCGATAATTTTCTTACTCTTCTCGAGGTCAAGCTTATCGCAAGCATAGTAGTCCATAAAAGTTTCAGTGGTTGCTCCCATGCACAGTAAATCGTTCTCACACATTGCAACAAGATCAATACCTATAGTATCATAGGCTTTCAGATCTTCTGCAAGCATTACTTTTGTACCAACTCCATCACAAGTTGAAACAAAATACTTCCCTGCCATACGCACTACAGCTCCAAAATCACTAAAGCCTAAGTGCCTTCCAAATTCGTCTGCGTCTTTCTGTTGCTTTGATAAGCTCATACTACCCCTCTATAAATATTTTAGTTAGATTTTCGTAACCACCTATGTGGTCTCCATTAAAGTAAATTTGAGGCACAGTTTTAGCATAGGGAAAGTGAGAAGTAAAATCTTCAACCTCATAATCTACTCCTAGTTTTAGTACTGTATACTCTACATTTTTTTCTTTACACAATGCTTCGGCCATATCGCACCAAACACAACTATCTTTGCCGTATATCGTTGCTTTATTCACAGTACTGGTACTCCTCGTTGCTCCCACGTAAGTGGTTGAAACTCTTTTTTCCTTTCCTCTATTAGGGAACGCAGCTCTACGTTTTCTTCTTTTAGTCTCTCTACTTCTGCTAATAGTCTTTGGTTTTCTTCGTATAATGCTTCGATATTTTTCATAGTATAGGTACTCCTGTTATCGTATAATACTGTTGTTTGTAAGGGTCAAGTTTTTCGTTTGCAATATCGCAGAATCTCTGAGCAGTAGCTTCTTTTTGCCACTCGCCCATGTACTCAGTACACCATTCTCCGTTTATATAAGTACACTTTAATACCATACTCATTATACTACTCCTATGTCATGACTTTTTATAGTTGTGGTTACTAGCCTGCCAAACTTATCATAGATATAAGTAGCGACTTCCTGTGTCTCATCCTTTACTTTAACAGAGGTTTTTACATACCCCTGCTCTTTCTCGTAATCTACGGGAAGAGGGTTGTGAGGGACTCGTATAACTTGTGAAATACCTTCAATCATATTAATCTCCTAATATATTGTACATAATTACATATGCACATAGCAAATTGGATAGTACGATAAAACTACGAATAATAGAGATTATATCCTCGTTAGTTTTATCATACCCGTCCTCTTCATCAAATGACCCTAGTGCATGTTTCCACGCAATCCAAAACTTCTTCACTTACTATCTCCTCTTATACTACAGACCAAGCAAACAAAAGATGCTTATACCACTTGTTAAATTCAACGAAGTGACCCTCTAGTTCAAATCTTACAGTGTCGCCATAGATATCAGTAAAGGTTTTCATGTCCCACTGATGAGTCTCGCAATTTTCTTTACACCATTCTCTGCAATCGTTTCTTAGATCGCTATGAGTGTTTCGTTCAAAGTACGAACCCATTCTCCAGACACGTTTATAATCGTTTATTTCTTGCGGTGTCATTCTTTTGTCTCCCAAGGCAAAGGTATTTTCTTACCTTTTCGCTTTTCTTCGCTTATGTGCACAACCATATAGCAATAAATTGATAAAGCTAAAAAGGTTATAACAACGATTAAAGAAGAAAATGCTATCTCTCCTACAGTCCATATCCATGCTGATAAACTCATACGTCTAACCTCGACTCAGTACTAGCTTTATAACTACGTTTGACTTTTCTAGCTTCCCGTTTATTTTGTACTACGCCCCAGGATATCCCTACAAAAAGGACGATAAAAATGACTGCTGCTATAAAATTAATTATATTCCATAATATTTCCATTAGTCCCATACTCCTTTTGTCTCTGTTAAGCCTTCCTTAGCGTCTTTTTCCAATTGTTTTTGTACTACGTAATCCTCTAGTATTTTCTCAATTCCTATCTGCACTAAGAGGTCTAGTACGCCCGCTTCTGCATCCAGCTCTAAAAGTGTGGAGCCGTCTTCTCTTTCTACTATATCTGTTACTTTTATGTTCACTAACGTCTCTCCTATTTAAAATTAAAACTTTTTTATGTAATCTCCAACTTACTCACAATTTGTTTATGTCCACATGGGCAAAAAAAGTACTATATTTATGCCAAAAAGTGTGATAAAATAAATACTAAATTGATGAGTAATAAGATCAATATATAATTCTTACCAACTCATTGTTACGACAACAGTTTGGAATATTAATACGCTTGGAGCGGAATCGGAATTAAAGGAGATTCCATCTCCGAACCTATTATATTATTCCAAGTGATGTTGAGTAACAACAAAAACCTCGTTTCAACTATGTACTTTGTAACGATTCTATCAAGTGTCAATGACCCCGATAATCTAATAACTTCGTTACGACTCACATCCCATCCTGCCTTAACTATAAATCCCTTAAAATTATGCCCAATTCGCGATGGACTTTTTAAGCCTCTTTCTTCCGTTACACCTTTCTTACAATTTTCCATAGTTGATCCTTAGGCATAGTAATTTGTTAAAAACCCGTTGAGACCCCTGTTTAAGATATAGAGTCTCGTAGATGTTTAAGAATATTTTTAGGAGATTTTTCCAACCCCGTTAAACTTTCATGATTCATACCAAGAACATCCTCTATTTCTCTTACGAGTTGTTCTTTAGTTATAGGACTTTCGCCTGTTTTCGTCTTGTAGACGGAGCGGCGATACACTCCTTCTCTGCTAAGTTTACCAATTACGGACTTAGGCGATTTCTCCAGAGCATCAGCGAGTCTATAAACCGTAGCCTTACTAGGTTCGTTTACATACTCTTTGACCATGTATTCTGTCTGCTCGTCATTATAATTCATTCTTCTTCCTCAGGTGGTTTAAAGTATACTATAATTTTCCCTGTAGCTGGATCAGTCTCCATCCCTACATAGTTGCAAAACTCTAACCATTCAACTGCTACATTCTCAGCCCCAATGATTTCTGCATATTTCTGTACTAACTCCTGATATATATCTTCAGAGTCTTCACATTGTTTATGCAACAGGTCTAGTCCTATTTCTACTTTACGAATAGCATCGTACATGCTTCTCATTCCATCTTGCATGTCTGTCATTTTTATTTCGAGATGTGATTTGTCCTGCATATTAGGGAATTGATATATTTTTGCCATGTGTATTTCCTCCTTATGACCATTATTATACTGGAGTTAAGGAAAAATGTCAAGAAATATTTTAAGTGAGGTGAGGAAATTTATCCGGAATTTTTGCAAGAACTTACAAAACTTCAGATAAAAAAATACCTCCACTTGGGAGGTATTCTATGGTTGAAAGAGAGACCACCTACGCTCTACATTCGACTACCTATGTGGTAGCACCTCGATTTTTGCTTTTTTCTTGCATTAGGTAAACACAATCTACAAACACAAACCTCCCTTTGATCGGCCCAAAGATCTAAAAAGCCCCCGCACCATACGATTTATACAGCCCTGCCAGGTAGGCTGTGCCAGTAGTTACCGCGAGATCAAAACTACACCTACGGATTCGGCTTATCACTCAAGCATTACTACTGGACTTACTAGAAAGACAACTGTATCAAAGATACATGATGCTTTCCTCACTTTTGAAACATTATTATACTAACATTTAACCTTTTCGTCAAGAACTATTTTTTGAAAGGTTGGCAGACCAGCAGGGATTCGAACCCCAATCGCAAGGATTTGGAGGCCTGCATCTTACCAATTAGAACACTGATCTACTTAAAAAAGCACACTAAGAGCTAGGTCGGGCACCAGTTTTACTAGCTTTATCTCACTATACCCTAGACAGCTACCTAGGTCTATTGAGTCCCTACTAATAAAGACATCAGTGGAGGCGTTCTCTCTGCAGAAAGTACCAAGCTGATCGTGATGTCTTTACTATAAAAGCACCCCCTCAACGCGTACTCGCGTACCACCCTGGTCATAGTGCTTTAAATCTTAATGTGCTTATTTAAGTAGGCTCGTTGGGTAATAAGGTGAGCCAGCCCCCATCTAGCCTATGCGGCTAGAGAATAAACGTCATCGTTTGCGTTTAAGTTAAGTATAGAGATTCTCCACTTACCTTCGCTGTATGTCGATTCCTAGTTCAGCCCCATCATAAATATACTTCGCAAGCATACTTATGGTGGAGCTGGAGGGATTCGCACCCTCGTCCATTACAGTTATTCTTAGCTTCTTCAAATTTCTATGACAATATTATACTTTGTTTTAGTACCCTTGTCAAGAACTTTTTAAGAAGAAGCCAGAATTAAAACAATCACTGGAAAAGCCAACAAAGCTACTACTTCTAGAACTTCAACTATGTAGTAATTGCTGTTTTTCACTGAGTAATACCTCTACGAGTAAGTTCGTTTCTGAACTTTTGTTTGTGCTTAGGTCTAGTATTACTGTTTTCTAGTGCTGCTACTAAGTCCTTGGTAGAAGTACATTTTAAGTAATAATGTACTGTCTTCATTTTCTTAGCCTTACGGTCTACCATAATTTTTGCTGACTCTTTAAACTTTGCTGGCATTTCCTAGCTCCTATTTTATACTGTTTGTGTGTTTCGTACTGCTTCTACCAATTTCTGTAGATCAACTTTTGTAGCTTTTGCCAGAGTAGGCACTTGAACGCCTACCAATGCTTGAAGCTCTGCCACGATGTCTTCTTTACGAACAACAGGAGCACCACTTTTAGTTAGTCTAGCTTGAGCCTTGTAGATGCCCATGTTAGAAAGTTTAGCAATAACACTACGAACTGGCTTTTCTAGTTCTGCTGCTAATATTTCTGCTGTTTCTCTAGTAGGATTAGCACTATAAACTTCTTCCATTCGTGCAACCATCTCGTCTGTGTAATTACGTTCTACGTTTGTATCATTATTCATTTTATTTTTTCTCCCGAAAAATATGTTTGTTATCCAATTCATGCGTACTATTATATTACTTTAACCTTTCAATGTCAAGAAGTATTTTAACCTACCTCTTTATTTTCTTCGCTTTCCAGGTAGTGGGATAGAAAGGCTAATTCATAGCCTCGTGCTTCTATCTCCCAAGGAGAAAACCAATAGTCTCCTGACCATTCCACGCCTTTGAAAAAAAGACCCTCGTCTGTTAGATCCAGTCCGTCTAATTCATACTGTTTTATATGAACCATTTCATGGGCTGCTATTCTAACTATATCAGAATCAGACGCACCTCGAAGAAAATGACTGTTAAATATCATAGAGTAAAAACCTTCACACTCTATGTCTGTCTCAGCATCGTTTTCATACGGCATTTTACCTGTTGAAATCTTCACCTCAATATCAAGATTGAAATATCCAGATACCATTTCGATAACGTCTTGTATAATTTTTACTTGTTTCTTTATTTTCATACTATGTATTATAATCTCTTTCAGTTTAAATGTCAACAATTATTTGTTAAAGTTTGGAACTATATC
>JACLAB010008487.1_pt1 | contig 11879 bp, 7 predicted proteins | sample 8027921 | NCBI WGS metagenome assembly JACLAB01 (sample SAMN15725117, study PRJNA655200) | protist metagenome | isolation source: fluorescence activated cell sorting (FACS) single amplified genomes of... | place: USA: West Boothbay Harbor, Gulf of Maine | collected 2000-07-19
GGGATGCGAGTGAGGCGGCGATTCCCGCCAATATCGCGCTTGACGTCTTGACGACGCTCGCGTCTCCGACGTCAGCTAAAGCCGCCTTCAACACTTCAAATGACGCGAGCTGCACGGCTGTATAGGGCACCATCTTGGCATACGTCACCGGTAGCGATTGGATTATTCCATCCATGCCTTCTTCTCGAGCGAACGTTTTCGCAGCTTCAAAAAAGCCGTCGCTGGCGTACGACGCGTCGCTCACCGTCTTTATCCTAATTTGCTCCAATGGCGTCAAAAACGCGCTTCCAATCACCTCCGCCGATGCCGCACACAATAATAACGTTAATAATCTATGATCATCCGCACCGCCGCCGCTATTGACGCCCGAGAGCGCCTTGAAAACCTCAAAGAACCCATACTTGCACGCGCCTTGGATAAAGTACCCCGCGAAAGTACTCTCCCACCCGTCGAGAAGCGCGCCGACGCCGTCGCGACGCACGATTTCACGACCGACAGCGATGACGCTCTCGTCTTCGAACGATTGCACTTGCAATCGCGTCTTAATCACGTCGAGTGGGACGGATAAACCGTGGGAAATGAAGCACCCCAACCCGCCGGCGAGAGCGTATGACGTCGTCGTCGCGAGAGTGAGCGAGACATCCCCCGCGTTCGCTGCGCATCGCGTCGACCGACGCGTTTCGCATCGGTCCGCACGACGCGCGTTCGTGATTGGGCATGTCGTCACGTGCGAGACGCGTCCCGCGGCGGGCATCGCGAAAGCGCGCGAATGAAGCGTCCCGCGTCGCTGGATGCGTTAAAAAGAATTGTTGCGTTAATTTTACAATACTACGTCTTGAGTCATCCAAACCTACTTCATCCAAGCTAAGATGTCGTCCACGAGCGCGTGCATGAGAGCCATGTTCTCATCGGTGCCTGGCGCTCGGCGCGCCTCCTTTGCTTGTTCTCGCAAACTGTCGAAACCTCCTCGTAACAATCCCAGCGGCGAATTGTCCGCGGTGACCCCGAGAGCGTCACCGAAGGCTGCAAACATATCTGCGCTTTGCTCGGCAGCCTGTAAGACCTCGTCGGGAAGCTCGACGCCGGTTTCGCGCCAGAGCGGGAACACGTGGTCGCCCTTACGATTACGCACGGTGAGCTCAATGTCTTCAGAAGCCGCAGCTGACGCCAGCGTGGCGGCCACAGCACCCGTTTCATCAATCGTATCGTCAGTAAACTTCACCAATAAGTTTCTCTTTACCGCATAATATTTGGATGCGAGTTTGGCAGACTCTGCGGGCGTCGGCGTGAACTCGGCGCGTCCGTCGGCCACCTCCATGATGACCGGCTCCAAGTTGTCGAGAATGGGTAAAAGCTCCCGAACAATCGGCGGGGCGAAATCCCGCAACTGCGCATCGGCGGCACGCGTAATGTTACGCAGCGGCGAATTATTCGCCGCTGCAATCACCGGGGACAAACCGCGAAGACCCGGGACCATGACTTCGGCGAAGAGCGGAATCGCATCCGTCGCCGGCTTGTTATTGAAAGAAATCAACACATTCCCATCGCGCTTCATCTCATACCGAGATGCCATGAGCACTTGCACCAACGACCCCAAAGAATGCCCCACCCCATACACCGGTAGGTCATCTAATCCCTCCACCGTCTCACGCAACGCCCGTTTACATCTCTCATACTTGTGCCACGCTTCATCCGTCACCCGCAAGTGGTCCAACCCAATCATCACCGGCGTCGCAATCACCAACACATCCCCGCGTTCGACGAGCTGCTCGAGAAAATACCCATACGTCAACTGCGGCGACGCCCCGACGAACGCACCGCCCGTGAAATGCACGAGCTTCGTCGCCTTGGTCCCGTTTCGCGGCCGTAGCACGTACGCGTCATCCACCTTTTCCCATCCGCGCTCGCTCGACGACCCACTCATGCGCGATGCGTCCGCCAGCGCGCGCTCGAACGACGCAAACGCATCGCGCGTTGACGACGCCGACGCCGACGACCCCGACGCCGACGCCGACGCCGAAGACGCCCCTGCGCCCGTCGACGATGCCGATGACGTCGTCGGTCCCGCGCCATCGTCGCTCGCGCGGCGCACCGCGCCCGTCCTGCGCCTGCCGACCCGCGCCGACGCCGCCGACGACGAAGACGCATACGAAGACGCGTACGCGCGCATGCCGCCGACGCTCGCGTGCGCCATCGCGACGGCGCGCGTCGATGAATGCCTCCAATCGATGGCTAGCACGGGGCCATCCGACGCGGGGTCCAGACGCCGAATGTCCGAATGTGATAAACGGTCAACGACTCAACATCACCCCCAGGGACTCCCCCGAACACGTATTGAGAACACATCTTATGCCATGAGCAGTACGTCGTAAATCGTCCTCTCGGGAAGGTGGACGATGGCCGTCGCGCGCGCGTCCTCCCTCTCTTACCGACGCGCGCATCGACTGTCAGCGAACGTTCATCATGGTACGTCACGCGCGAGAGACGCGCGAATGATTCGTGCGCGTGCGCGCGTCGAGCGATGCGCGAGCGATGCGCGAGCGATGCGCGGCAAGGGGCGGCGGATGGGACGGTGTGCGATGCGCTTAGGGTTCGCTGTTCAAAGATCGATTCGCGCGCGCGGTCGCGACCGCACGCGCGCGGGGGCGATGCGATTGGGGGATTCGCACACACACGCGGAGATACTGATGGTTTGGTTTTGTTTCTTTTCGCGCGCGCAGTCTGAAGAAGAAGCCCTCGTGGGCGTGCCCCGTAAAAAGAACCCGTACAAGAAGTTCTCGTACCGCGGGGTCGATCTCGAAGGGTTGCTCGAGATGAAGAATGATAAGCTCGTGACGCTTTTCAACGCGCGTATTCGCCGACGGTGCGTGTTTGTGTTGTGATGCGTTATGTTTTCGTTGCGTTCGCGGCGTTTGCGTGTGCGGTGGCGTCGAGGACGGGTGTTGTCGCCGCGTGAGCCGTCGTCCAGCGCCATCGCGTAAAGCCCTAGTTGGGTTCCCATCGTCTGCGTACTAACCCGCGCGTTGTTTTATATGTGTACAGATTCAAGCGCGATGGCTTGACTCGCAAGCACAAGAACTTGATCAAGAAGCTCCGCAAGTCCAAGGCGGCTGTTGAAGGCATGGAGAAGCCGGAAACCGTGCGCACGCACTTGCGCAACATGCCGATCATCCCCGAAATGGTTGGCTCCGTCGTCGGCGTGTACAACGGCAAGGTGTTCAACACTGTTGAAGTCAAGCCGGAAATGATTGGTTCTTACTTGGGTGAATATGCCATCACGTACCGTCCGGTTTCGCACGGTCGCGCTGGTTTAGCTGCGGGTTCCAAGTTTATCCCGTTGAAGTAAGCGCTTGGGGCGCAGAGAGACTTTGGGAGGGACGAGAGCGCGTCCGTGGGATTTCCGTGACTTTATCGAGAGAGATAGGCAATAGCGTCACGTGGTTAGATTTCGAGCGTGTGCGTGCATACGCGCGCGCGTTCAACACACAAAAACAAAAAACACCATAGCAAAGGTTGTATTGATATTCTTTTGCTTCACAGAAAACGTGCGCTCGATGACTCACGCGTGACTCACGCGACGCCCCCGACGCGTCATCCCATCGTCATCGAACGCGCGCGTACGGCGCGCACACGCGCGCCACGCCTTCGCGCATCCATCCCATCACGCGTGCCGCGCGCAGAAACCACGCCGTCCCGCTCTACAGCCCATCGCGCGCGCGCACGTACGCGCACCTGCTCAACCACGCACCTCCGCGCAACACCCGCGGGCGCACACATCGCGCCCGTGACGCCGCGCCCGGTCGCCGCGCGCGCGCCGCCGCGCGTCAGATCTTGAGAACACACGCATTGCAAACGCGCACGCGCGCGTGATCACGCATCGGCGCGCGCGCGCGACGACGATCGCGCCCTGACGCTTGGTGTTCCAACAAAGTTCCGCGAGCACGAACGGTCGGCGTCGCGCGCGCCGCACTCATCGCCGCACGCGCATCGACCCGTCCTTCGCGCGCGCTGAACCATCATGTCAACGTGCACGAACCCCAGTGGATCCACGGGTGCGGGCGTCGTCGCCGCCTCGCGGCGCGGCGACGTCGGGTGCACGACGATCGCATCGAATGCGCTAAGTTATTCGCATGAAATCAGCGAAGCCGTGGGATCGACGATCGCCACGAACGCGCACATCTACGGCCCGTTCGAGGCTGGGTTTACATCGACGCAAGATTCCATCATCGCGGGCTGGGGTTGTTCGCCATCGTCGCTGGCGTACGACTCCGCCGGTGGGTTGGATTTGGGCGTCGCCACGGCGAAAGTCGCGGCGCTGTGCGGGGTGACGTTGCCGAGCATTTCGGGGACGACGTACACCGGCCTGACCGGATCGTGCGGTGGTCACACTGGGAGCTATCATTTTCACGGCGGGTTTGAGTGCTTTGAGGATGCTTCTGGCACGCATTCGCCGAAAGTTGGTGAAGCCGGGTCGTACAACGTGTACGGGCGCTTTGAAGACCAAGACGCGGGAAAGTATCCACTTCTCGACGCGTGTGGTGCGCACTTTGGGTACACTCCGGAGTCGCCATCGACGTCAGTGTATCACTATCACATTCAGCGTGATGCACCGTTTACGATTGGCTGTCATGGGCCGAGTTCGAGCGCCACGTACGGCGGTTTGGTCACCGTCGCGGAATGTCGAGCGTTGTACACCGAGTGTTCTGGATCGACAGATTCGCTCACGTTTGGCGGCTCCACGTACACGTACATGCGTGATTGCCCATGTTTCGATGCTAATGGCTTGAACTACGGCACGCCGACGGAACTTTACGCAATTGGCAACTATTCGTCGACCCCGTCGTCGTGGGTCAAGTCGTACGACGTGAGCGACTGGAAGTGCCGCGCCCCGCACGGCGGCTGCATCCCAACCATTGCCGAAATTTTGGCCGCAGGCACCACCTCCACCACAAGTTTCGCGGCAGTCACCAAGGTGAGCTTAATCGCCATGCTCGCCACCGCTGCCTTGGCTGTTTTGGCGTAAAACAGTCACGATGTTGACATCCGGCGTTCGCGCTTCGTCCCGACGATACCTTTTCACGCGACAGCTTTATCGTCGCCATCTCACCAACGGATCGCTATGTGCGTGCACATTAATTCGAGTACTCTATTTTGTAATGATAACATCACGCGAGAATTTCGAATGCGCGCGAACATCGATGGATACGTCGGCTAACGCTCGCTTGTCCCGCGCGCGAGCCTCACAGTCGCACTCGCGAACGTCTTCGCATCGCGCGCGACCATGACTGCGGACGCGGACGGCGCGATAGACCTCGAAGCTGTCCTCCTCGAGCTTGCCCCGACGCTCGCGTCCGGGCAGCTCATCGCCGATGAAGGCTTTGCGCTCTTTGATGCCATGAGCGCCCTGGAGGTGGGCGATGTGAAAATGGATGCCGGCGCTCGTACCACCGCGGATGCGCTCACGCTCGACGCGCTCATCGCTCGAGGACGCGCACCGATCGACGTTCCATGCGACGACGCCCTGGTGCGGGTGTTCGACGCGTTTTTGGCGTGTGAAGGGACGTTTCGTGCCGGGAGCGCGTCGGCGACGACGACGCTGAGCAACGCGTACGTCGCGGCTCGCGAGCGTTTCGACGTCGATGGCGACGTTGGCGTGAACGTCATCCTACGTGCGTACGTAAAGGCATTAGTAGGGAGCGTATGGACGGTGAAGCACGTCGTGCGCGTGGGGGATGTGTACGAAGAGGAGGATTTTGTGATGCACGACTTTGGCGAGCCGTCGGCGCCGCACGCGGGCGAACGCGAATCCGAGGATGATGAGGTGTTGATTGGCCTTTCTCGCGCGCTCGAGGTGGTGAATGATGACGCAACGAGTATGAGTGATGATGTTAGACGCGCGTTGAAGGCGAGATTAGAGTTTAGAAGGGCGCATCATGGGTTGATGAAAGTGGCTACGCGCGCGGTGGGTTCTGGGTCGAGCGGCGTCTTGAATGATTTAGCCGAGCACGTCACGCGCGTCAAGGCGTGCTTGGCGACGATGCGCGACTATTACGACGTCACGAGTGATGAAAATGCGTTGGATTGGGATCCAAATGCCGGGAGCTTTTCGCAAGAGATAAGTTTGCATAGGTTGGGTGGAGCGCCGCCGAGAGACGTCACGTTTCTCAGCGTCAGAGCGGCGTTTAATTTCTTCGAGAAAGAAGTAGATGACGTGCTCGTCGCCGCTGAAGTATTTCAATTTCGCTCGCAAAAGACGCCACCGACGATCGATGAGGTTATCTGTATCATGGAGGCCTTGCATGCGCGACGCGCGGGGACGGTGGCGCTCTCGCTCGCGGCGGCGGAGTTGCTCTACGAAAAGCAGTTGTGCGGTTGGTCATTTGGTGATGTCGTCTTGCACTCGGTGTGGAATTTCGTCGGCAAGAAAATCCCATCGCTCGACGCGAACGCGTTAGAATCATTCATGGCTGAGTGCGAACAACCAGTGTCTATTTTGATCCGGTCCTTTTGCGTCAACCGGACGCGCCTTCGCCGCGTGCTCAGGCGAATTTTAGGCGAGATGAGTCACTTACAGCTCGCGTGCGATACGCTCGATGTCGCGCATGATTTTTCAGCCTTTGAAAACGAGCAAGGATTTCAAGGTTTAAGCTCGCCGCACATCGCCTGGTCGGAAAACTTGGTGGCGTACCTGCAAAGACGGCACCTCGAGCTCGGCTTTTCGCTCGATTTATACCTTCCTCACGAATTCCCTATGTTGTACTACTACATGGGGCATTTGCAGCAAATCAGCATGATCATGATGAAGCGTCAGGCAATGTTGGCGCCGCCGCAACACCGCATCGATGCGCAGTACAATCTCGCGGCGGCACAAATCAAAATGTCCATGTTTCACGGGTTGCGCTTTATGTTTGCCGCGTTGGCGGAATGCGGTAAAATTAGACGATGCGAAACCGCATTCAGTGGCGAAGACTTGCGCTTTTGGCAACGATTCGGGACATTTCAATCGGTTGAGTTACCACCTGTTTTATTGTACGGCGATTACCTGGCAAGCATCGATGCGAACATGGAGCATTTCGCCGCCGAAGGTCCAAAGGACGAATCAAAGGTGGATACGCTCGCGCGCGTGGCTCAAATGTTCCTCACTGAAGTGCGCACGATCAGCACTTTGCTCACTAGACCAGCATCTTCGGCCACGAATGAAACCGTGCGTTTGCAACTCGCACCAGAAGCCGCAGCGGCGCAGAAGATTGCCGCCAAGAACTCCATCGCGCTCAAGTTGTTACTCACCACAGACATGACGTGTGACGTCGACTACACAGCTCACGACATCTACGTCGTCGCGAGCGCACAAAAGACTTCAACGTAGACGCATCAGACGCCATCAATGTCTCTCACGCTTAGCAGTTCAATATTCATAGCAGTATCGTAGACTCGATGAATCGTCGAGCCCGTCCGCCGCTCGACGGCAGTCTTCGACGCGGCGCCATGAGCGCGCGACGCTCTCCTTTCAAAACATGGGTCGTCGATACCGACACCGGCGCGTGCGAATACACCACCCCGAAAGCGTTCGGCCCGCGCTCGTGCACGCCTCGCTCGCGAACGCCCCGCGCGTCAAACGATGAGCGAAGGCTCGCGCGCGCCGTCGCCAGAGCGTGCGCGCGCGCGTCTCGCGTCTTTGAAAAGCACGGTGCTGTCCACGACGCCCACGCCGCCAACGCGCTGTCCACCGTCAAACGCGCGACGAAGGTGTTATTCACCAATCTCGGCTTCGATCTCGCGAGATCAACCATCGTGCGTGGGGCATTTGAGTCTGAAGCGTGCGCGCGGCGAGCTGGTGCACTTGCTGGTTTTCTTGAAGTCACGAAAGAAATGATGAGTTATCTCTACCGCGCGCGCGCGTTCAAGTGTGCGGTTGAATTTATGGAGAATAATGACCATCACGCGGCGTATGCGGTGCTCGAAAGCGTGTGCGGCGATCGAACGGTGGGTGTGCTCGTGGGAGCGTTGTTGGAGAGCTACCGCGCAAAGTTTGCGGGCGCGGACGCGAATGATTCCGCCACGTCGCCTGCGTCGATATTCGGGGCGATTTTTAGTCGAGGACACACACCAGCGTTAGCGACGGCGGTGTTGCATCAAGTACTCGTCGGGGCGCTGCCGCGGGTGATGCAGCCTCGAGGCGCGCGGGTGACGGTTGAAGATGTCGTCGCGGACGCAAAGACTCCGACGGCGATGGATGTGGATGAGCGATTCACCGCGGTGACGCCAGCGTCGATGCGGCACGCGATTGTAGACGACAAACATGATGCGAGCGATTCAGATATGCATGCTGCCGGATCGAGCACGGATGATGATGATGAAAGCGATAGCGAGTTGGTTATTATTGGTGAATTTAAAGCGCCGTCACCGACGCCGAAGATGAAATTCTATGCAGATCTGCACTGGTCAATGCAAACGCAGCGCCTGGCATTGGGCGTGCAAAGCGTTGTTGAAGATGGTAATTGTGGATTCCGTTCGATCGCGTACGGATTAGAAGCGCTCGCCAAGGTGGGGCTTTGGAAACGAGACGGGAACGGCGAAGGATGGCAAGGCGTCCGAAAGATGCTGTGCGACGGCCTCGTACGGTGTCAAAAACGTGCTTCTGAGAAAGAATTGGCAAAACTGTACGATTTAGTGCTCTCTGGTAGCGAAGGTCGCGAGTATTTACGCCAAGGATCTTTACGTCACGCGAGTGAACATAAACGTTTTGCTAAGTATATCTCCACGATGCGCAAAGATGCCGCTCCATACGCGGCGACGTCCAAATGGACTCGTTTCTGGTGCACAGATTCCGAGCTCGTCGCCATTGCGACGATGAAAAACATCGCCATCGTGGTTGTAGAGGCTACCGAAGACGTGAATGCCGCTGCAAAGTCACCATTCTTTGTCGCTTTGCCGCCGCTTCCAGCAGGCATCAACCGCCCGGCGAAGCAACTTGGCAAATACTACGCCGACGGCGAGCTCCACTGGGGCGAGAAAACCGTCCAATGGCGAAGCTACAAGACACGCATCGAGTACACGCTGAGCCTTATGGACGTAGCGAGTGCTCGAAAATGGACGAGCCAAGAGCCCTGCGTCTCGGTCGGCCACATTCCAGCCATTTGCCTCAAGCACCATCCGGGACATTTCGAAGCCCTCTTGCCTGTCAGCCCCTCCCAACATCTCGTCGTTTGGTGGCGTAAAAACTAACGCGCAGCATCACGCCCGTGCGTCGCGCGCGCACCGTCGTATCACGGCGCCATGTAATCTCACGCGGTAGTTTAGTTTAGAGATGTTCCTCCTCACCTCGCGCGCGCCACAACGCACCACGCGCGCGCGCGCGCGCCGCCATGTCCGCCGCCTCACCTCGCGACGTCGACGGCGCGCCACCCGCGTCGTCGCTCGCCGCCACCTTGCGCGGCATCGCGCGCGAATTAGGCTCGAACGACGCGGTGCAGGTCGCCGCAGCCGCCACTGCGCTCCTCGAGCTCGACATCGGGGACGGCCACGGCCCCGCCTGGGCGCTCGCGTGCGTGGGCGCGGGCGTGGTCGTGCCGCTTCTCCGCGCCGTTCAGCGCGTGCCTCGCGACGCACACACGCTGGCGCCGATCGAGGGCGACGGTACGACGGAGGAAGATGTGCGCGCGGGCGACGAAGCGTTGCTCGTGTTGAGCGAGCTCGGGGGCGTCGCCGCCGGTCTTCTCGAAGACGAAGGGTATCAAGTGGAATTGGATGCCGATAGTGGACGAGCGATATTTGTCGATTCGCGAAGCGGTATGGGGAGCGCGAGCGCGCCGGTGTTGAGGGCGTCTGAAGCGGCGCCGGAGGAGGACCGGTGGCGGTTCGCGTTGCTCGTGGAAACGTTGACGTTAGTGACGCCTCTCGGCGTCGACGCGCACACTGGGCGATTCTATTGGAGCGTGGAAGTTATGGAATACATTGGCGAGAGTGATGACGGCGGGGCAGAGCTGAGCGTGATTGATATGGCGGTGGAGGATGGGGATTTGGGCGACGTCACGCGAGCGCTCGTCGTCGGCCCGTGGCAAGGATCGGATGGCGTCGTCGAAGCCGAGAAGGATCCAAATGAAACCTTGGGGGAGGCTCTAGACTCGTGGCGAGATGCGACGTATGTGACGTCGGCGCTCATGACCGGGTCGACGGCGTTGAAGCGCGTATTGGTGTGCGGATGCGCGGGCGGCGCTCCGGCGGCGTTCATTCGGCGCTACGTCCCGGGAGCGCACGTAGACGTCATCGAACGTGATGAACGGAAGACAAACTTATCCATCGAATACTTTGGTCTCGAGTGCACGAAATGCGATGAGAACGTGGACATTTCAAGCGCAGGCGCGGAAGGAGAGATTCGAGTGTTTAGAGAATCGTTTGTCAAAACGGCCAAGCGCATGTCAGCCGGCGCGTACGACGCCGTCATCGGGCATTGGCCCGCGTGCGACGGCGTCGATGACGATGCCATATGGCGTGAGATCTGCCGCGTGACGAGTGATGCCGGCGTGGTCGCGTTCACGTCGACGAATGCGGATATCGCGCGGTCGATGATTGGCGGCGACGAAACTCGCGCTCGATTGTTGCGAGACCCAGCCAACGTGACTTTTGAAGACGTCGAGGACGAACGACCAGATAAGCGCGCGCGAACGGGTAACGATATCGCATCTAAAGTAAGTAGCAAAGATGTGGTGTGCTGTTTTATGTCTTCGCCGAATGATGACGTTTTCAAGGCGGACGCGGCGTGGGACGCAAGCGTTCGAGCCAAGCTCGGCGGCGCCGCGGCTGAATTTCCATACCGTCTCGCGGCGTGCGATACGCACGGTGTGATGTCCGTGCTTGATTATGCCGTCGCTGAAAACGACGACGATGCGGATGACGTAGGGAGAATACCTGAGGCGGACGGTGGAAACGCCGCATGGGATGCATTTGGAGACGCCGAAGCCGCGCCGAGCGCGGATGTCTTTGACGCAGACTATTGGAACGGCATTCTCGCCGCGCATGGGTGCTCCATTTCTGCACATGGCGTCGTAGCGCCTACTGAAACATCACCACAGTCATCGGCTAAGCACGTGCCTGAACTTGCCGAAAATGGCTACGTGTGGGGTGGAGTCATCGTCCCGAGCGACGAAACGTCTGCGCTACGTTTGGGCATCGAAGCGCTCGTCAGCGCTCAATGGCCTCCAGCGTGTATTTTCGTATCCGACGTCGCGTGGCGAGTGATTGATATGTTATTTGCGCACGCCGAAGTCTTACTTGGTGGCGAATGCGTGCTCGAGCCATCCGTCGCGGCATTCAAGCTTGAAGCCGCGGCGTCTGGTAAACGATACATCGGCAACAACTTTGGCGTGCCTCATCGCGACTATTCTCTCCAAGACGCCGTAAACAAAGACGGTTCGACGCAAATATTGAGTTTATGGCTTCCGCTTAATCGCGTCACCGAAACGAACGGGTGTATGTATATTGTATCGAAGAAGGATGACGAGAACGGCGGCGTCGGCGACGTCGCGAAATCCGCGCCCGAAGTCCCGAGAGGCTCCGCCAAGCCTCTCGCTCCGGTAGACCCCGGTACGTTGCTCGCTTGGGCCGGAAACACCATTCACTGGGGCAGCGCGTGTCAAGCTGATTCCCCGAACGACCCGCGCGTGAGCGTCGCGTTCGTCTTTCGTAAGCGAGGCGACGCCGAGGCGAGCGCAGACGCGCGCTGCGCTCCGCTCACGCGAGATCAAGCCAGAGCTACGACGCTCGAGAAGCGATTAGAAATCATCCATCACGCCATAGGGGTATTTGAGCACTGGTACGGCGACGCCGACGACGTCAAGCGGCGTCTTCGTGCGCATTAGACACTTGTTTTGATGATATTT
>JACLAB010005231.1_pt1 | contig 11875 bp, 11 predicted proteins | sample 8027921 | NCBI WGS metagenome assembly JACLAB01 (sample SAMN15725117, study PRJNA655200) | protist metagenome | isolation source: fluorescence activated cell sorting (FACS) single amplified genomes of... | place: USA: West Boothbay Harbor, Gulf of Maine | collected 2000-07-19
TCCATCGCGGGTTCGTCACCGAGGATGCCGATAAGCAGGAAGTGGCTGAACATTTGAAACAAACGTTGAATCTGATTGCCATTCATCGCGTGCACGACGTGTTTACACTGTTGAATCTGTTATCGCAACTCGGGGAAGAGGCGAGCGAGGACGATAATAATCCTGAACATGCCACCATGGGCTTGCTCGTTATTGATTCTTTATCATCTTTGCTCTCGCCATTACTCACAAAGGCGCATCATCAAGGATATACCGTCATGGCTACTGTCGCCGCGATGTTGCGCGGGTTGGCGACGACGCGCAAGACGGCGGTGCTCTACACCAATCACACCGTAAGCACTGGCCAAGACGCCGCAGCAGACGACCAAGGTGGAAATCTCAAACCAGCTCTTGGCACGCGCTGGACTTCCGTGCCTCATCGTCGATTACGGTTGTCTAGAATCCAGGGCACCGCTTGGAACTCAGCCTCTGTCATTTACGGCGTGAGCGCAAAACCCGTCAAATATCGCGTCGGGCGTAACAACATTCACAGTGATTCTTAACGCGTGCGCATCGCACTCATTCTTTTGTTCTTTTGATGTTTGTAATCATAGTACTGTATTGTAGCTGTGTTTTATTCGCCGCCTACTCTCGCCTTCTCGCGACGCGCGCGCTCGAAAACCACACCAGCGATTGGCGGACATTGCCCTCGCGCACCACATACCCAAGCGCGCGCTTTTCGTGCGTGCGCGTGTGAGTGAGTGTGCGCGCGCGTGTAAGTGAACGCACATTCGAAACTACATCACACATTCGCGTCGCGTGCCACCATGTCTTTGACGGCGACACCCGCGCCGCGCGCGTGGCGTGCCAGCGCACCGCAGCGGCGCACCCACGGGGATCGCGCGCGCGTCCACGGAGTTGACAGCGCGATGCAACGACAGGCGCGCCAGCGGGTGGTGATGCGATCATCGTGGCGTCCGCAAACGCGCGTGATGTCACCGTTGGTACGAGCGCGAGAAGTACCAGGGGAGCTCCCGTTGGTGGACCCCGAAGACTTGGTGCTTCTCGACGGCGAAGTGGGGCCAATCGTGCGGGCGGCGCAAACTGATGCGGATATTGATCGTGAGGCGTGGTACTTGCGAGCTATTTTAACTGCGAACGTGTACGATGTGGCGATTGAGTCCCCACTCGACCGTGCATCGCGTTTAAGCGACCGCATCGGGGCGAACATTTATTTAAAGCGCGAAGACATGCAACCCGTGTTTTCCTTCAAGTTGCGCGGTGCGTTTAATAGAATGAAGCAATTGAGTCAAGAGGAGCTAGATAGAGGAGCAATCACCGCATCGGCGGGTAACCACGCGCAGGGGGTGGCGCTTTCTGGGCAAAAGCTTGGATGTAAAGCTATCATCGCGATGCCAGTGACAACGCCAGCTATCAAGGTTGAAGCGGTGCGACGCTTGGGCGGAACGGTAGAATTGGTGGGTGAAAACTTCGATGCAACGCAGGCGTATGCGAAGAAGCGAGCCAAAGAGGAAGGGTTGACCTTCATTCCTCCCTTCGATGATCCTTATGTGATTGCTGGTCAAGGTACGGTTGGCGTAGAGCTCTTGCGTCAACTGCCGTCGACGGATATTGTCTTTGTCCCCATCGGTGGTGGGGGCTTGGCGGCGGGTATCGCGGCGTATATTAAGGCGATTCGTCCCGAAGTCAAAGTAATCGGTGTGGAACCAGCTGGTGCAAATGCAATGGCGTTGTCACTTGCTCGCGGTTCGCGCGTGAAGTTGTCCAAGGTTGATGGATTTGCCGACGGCGTAGCGGTGCGCGAGCCAGGACGAGATTGCTTTGAGATTTGTCAGGCAATGCTTGACGGTATCATCACAGTCAAGACGGATCAAATTGCAGCTGCCATTAAGGATGTTTTCGGAGACACACGTTCCATTCTCGAACCTGCTGGTGCGGTTGCCGTGGCAGGTGCCAAGGCGTATTGTACCGCGCACGGCGTGACAGGAAATGTCGTCGCCATTACGTCGGGAGCAAACATGAACTTTGATCGTCTTCGTGTGATCTCAGAGATTGCAGATCAAGGTGGTAAAGAAGAAGCGACCTTATTAAGCATTATTCCGGAAAAGAATGGCGCCTTTAAGAAGTTTGTGGAGACTGTAGGGGACAGAAGTATCTCTGAATTCAAGTATCGAATTCAAGATGCGAACGCGAGAGTATTGTACTCTATTGTGGTATCCAATCAAAGTGAGGTTGAGGACACTATCAAACGAATGAAAGCGCAAGGATTCGAGACTGTTGATTTGTCAAACGACGCTACGACGCAATTTCACCTTCGTCACATGACGGGTGGTAGAGTGAAGGTTGAAAATGAGGTGCTGTACAAGGTTGAAATTCCTGAACGCGCAGGCGCGCTTGGAAACTTCCTCGACTTCATCAGCCCCAAGTGGGCGATTACGATGACGCACTATCGATCAGACGGTGGACGTGTTGGTCAAGTATTATTTGGCATTCAGGTTCCCGACGCAGAGCGCGATGAATTCGAGAAGTGCCTGAACGAGTGCGAGTATTCATACGATAACATGTCGAGTAACATCGCCTTCCAAACCATGTTCGTCAACCATTAACACTCACTTTAGACTAGCCTTTAGTTGTACTATTACAATCAATCTTATAAATCGACTTTGAGTTCAATACGAGGCACGGTGACGTGATACGATCCAACGTCGATATCGAACGAGAATCGTTCTCCAGATGCGAGCTTGCCCTCAGCCTCTGGAGCGACGCTCGAGACATCCCAACGCAAGCACCCCTTCACTCGTTCGTTCAACTCCAAATCCGCCGTACGTAACCCCTTTTTCTCTTGATGAAATGTTTGCAATTGCCATCTAATGCCCCATTCATTCGTTGTCCCATCGAATTCCCCCACCCCACGAAGCGAAAGCGGCCCGTACGTCACGCGCTGCGTAAATGCCTCAATCTTTTTATCTTCTGGTTCAATCTGAATCTTCTTCATCACGCGCCAGAACAAAGGTGTTTTGCCTTCAAAATCGACTTGGTCGTCATCAACATCATCATATTCACCACTCCGCGCGTTCGATTTCACCGAGAGCAAGTATCTTCTCGCGTGCACGTCAAATCGCATCCCGACGGATGTGTGCCCAATGCTACGCGCGAGATACCCAATCCGTCAGTCACTCGAACACGCGCGCGCACCGCATTCGACCACCGCGCGCGACATCGACCTCATCGTCGCCTTTGCTCGCGTTCACGTACCGTTTCTTCATCTTAATCCTATACTCTGGGTTCAACTCGAACGAATATCGCTCATTCACATCGTTCAGGTGTTCTTCGCACGCGCGCAACGCCGTGTTCACGCCCTCGCACACCGTACGCACGACGCTGAAACGTCCACCGTTCGATCGCGTCTTTACATTCGTCGTCGTCGTCGTCGTCGCATCGCCCATCGCTCCCTCGGTCTCAACGCTGCGACGCGCGCCCAGTCCACGAGTGGCGTGCTCCAGCGAGGAGGCTGGCGCCAGACAACCATAGAAAGAGCGGCTGAGGGTACGTGTCCCGTGCGTGTGTGTGGTGTGTGTGTGTGTGTCGCACGGACGTCGACGCGTCAGTGCGCGACTCGACGACGACGAGGACGAGGACGATGATGATGATGATGATGATCACCACGAGCACGCGCGTGGGCGCGATGCGATTGTGTCGATCGACGACGCGAACGCGACCGAGCGCGGTGTGCGCCGCCTGGAGTAACCGACGACGACGTGGAGGCGATGGGCGCGACGACGCGAGGAGGTATGCGAGGACGACGACGACAATGGCGACGGGGATTAAAACTATAGTTGACGCGCGTGGAATGTTCGTGAGGACGTTCGCGTCATCAAAGAAGAATAAAGCGGGCGAAAAAGGTGAAGCGGTTGGCGACGACGACGACGACGACGACGACGAGGAACTGGACGAAGACTTTGACGTGGAGGAAGAAGTGACGATGGAGGAGTTCGACGATGACGATTCGGGTACATATATCGATACCGCAGGGACGAGTTACGGGGATGTAGCCCTCAAATGTTTGCAAGAAGTGTTGGATAGCGCAGAGTTTAAAGGTCAGTATGAAATTTTCTCACTCAAAGTGAACGAGTCGCGCAGGCGCGTGTTAGTCAGCATTGACAAAGTCGATGATAAGTTTGGATCTCCAACATTAGACGAACTTACGTCTATTGTTCGAGCACACAATGCGTTACTAGAACTGAAAGGTTTTCCTGACGATGTAGCCGTGGAGACGGCGAGTCCGGGAGCGACGAGGAATTTGCGACTTCCACGTGAGCTCGAGCGCTTTTCTGAATTGACAATGCGAGTGACATACAAGGGCACGGTGGAAAAACCTGATGCTAAGAGTGATATCACTAAAGTGGTAGACATTGATGAGATCGACGACAGCGAAGTTGTGTTCAAGCTTGCAGATGTGGAAGAAAATCGTCCCGCGAAAAAGGGCCAAGGTATGAATAAGAAGAGTCGAGAGTGGCGCCTTCGCATGCCACTCGATGCTGTGGTGCGAGCGAATCTATTCATAGATATTTAATTCTAATTTTGCTAGGAATGTTTTCTACTTCTTCTTGTCTTCCGCTAGAAAGTTACCGCCAAAACTACGCGACACGATGTCAAACAAACTCCACGTGATGGCTTGTTGCACAGTACGTCTCGCCACGCGGGGGAGAGAACCCACCCACAACGCGCGCCAGCCCTCTTCTTTGATGATTTTTGTCAGCGACACAGGAACTCGCGAACCTCCACTGCGCGCTTGCATCATTCGACCGAGCTGTACTCGAGTACGAATGACGTCTGGTGGATGAGTCATAAACGTCGCCCCAGCGCCGGCGAGCGCCCCAGCGACAAACGTATCAAATGCTCCCGTCTCACGTTGCTGTAACCGCGCCACTTCACTCATGAGTGAACGAGTCTGCGTAAATAATAAGAGATTCAACCCAGAGAATGGCGCATCCCTCATTACCGTCGTTCCTACCCCACTAAACAAGCCGCGCGACCCCTCCTTACGGGCCACTTCCGCCAAAGCTGTAAACACCCCCTTACCCTGCACTCCTCCGTATTCCATTCGAGTCTTCACCACAGTAATTGGATTTAACAGTACTGCCGCTACCGTGCGCGCAGATGCGCCAGCAGTAAACATCGTCACCGATCGCGTGAATGAGCTCTCTGTCTTCGCGCCCTCGCGTGCGCTAAACTCCTTGGTCACGCGCTCGAGGAGAAAGAAATACAACCCAGCCCCCGCGGTAGTTCGCATGCACGACGCCGATACACCTCGCCACAATCCTTTCACGCCTTGTTGTTGCACGACTTCTCGAGTGATGGTCACCATACCTCGCGCGCCAGACAACTTTTGCGCCTGCATCCTCGTCTTCACCACTTCGAAAGGTTGCAAAAGCACGGATGACGTCAAGCCCGCGCTGGCGCCACCGAAGAAGCTCGCGAGCGGATTCTTCTTCTTCGGCGCCGGCGTCTCTGCCGTCGCCACCGCCGCAACCATGGTTGCCCGATTCGTTCGAATCCGCGCGCGGATGACTGCGGAAGAACGCGAAAAAAGATGGCTTGGACGTCACAGGGCGTCGGGCGACGCGCAACGTAAAAGATGCCCCCGATTGCGCACCCCGAAGCGGTGACGTTGTGGAAAGATAAATCATCCACAGCGTGGGTGGCGTCGTACGACGCGTACGACGATCGCGTGCGCGCGTTGAACGACGCCAAGCTCGCCAAGCTCGATGCGTTTGTCACGCGCGAGTTGCCCGAGCTCGTCGAGGGACGGGAACCGCGGCACATCACCGGAGATGAGTACGTGAAGATCGTCGATTGGAAACTCACACGAGGGAAAAATAGACCTGGACTGCTGAACCGCGCGAAAGAGTTGAAAGATGACACTGTGCGCGAGGCGAGTACATTGGCGTTCGCTAAGGCTCGCGCGGCTAAAAGCGAAGCAGAAATGATTAGCTCGCTCGCACCGCTGACCGATCTAAGAGGATGTGGTCCAGCAACGGCTTCGGCTGTGATGGCAATTGTAGATGAACGATTTGCATTCTATTCCGACGAAGCGTTCGTCGTGGCGATCGGAAGCAAAGCAAGCAACTACACGCTTGCGCGATATCGTGACTTTTTGCACGCGATGACGCGCAAATGTGAAGAATTGAATGACAAATCGAACGCATTAACCGTGAGCCGTCTCGAACGAGCTCTTTGGAGTGCGGCATCGCTTTCCATGGCGAAAAAGATCGTGAAAAAGATGTAGCTTTTAGGCATGTTGTAAAATTAAATAATTTTCTGTTCTGCAAGTGCTAACTACGTCTCAAACAAGTGAGGAAGATTCGATCTGACTACGTCCATGAGAAGCTGCACGTTCAGCGGTTTGAGAACGAAATCGTTCATACCAATCGCCATGCATTCATCCTTGCTCATACCCTGGATACCCGATGAAACGCCAATAATCGGTACTTTGGCAATGTCTAACTCAAGAAGTCGAATTTGCTGCGTTGCCTCCAGCCCATCTAGCACGGGCATTTGACAATCCATCAAAATCAAGTCAACGTCAAGGCCTTGTTTGCACGCATCTACAGCTTTTTTACCATCACTCACGATTTGCAAGTCAACGTTGCCAATTTTCCTGAAGAACGCTTTCACGATCATTTGTGTCGGCATACTATCCTCAGCATATAAAACTTTGAGCTTTCTAGACGGATTAAAGGCCTTAGGGGTGACGACGTCTTGAGCGGTTTGCTGTGCATTAATTTGCAACCGAACTTCTTCATTCTGATCCAACTTGGAGCTCGCGCTACGTAAGATACGCATGCGCGAAAACTCATCGTTCCCAAGCGCAACAAGCATGTCAGCGACCGTTACTGCGAGGCATTCCACTGGCCCTCTTGCTCTCACCGTAGCCGTGCGATAACCACGGATGTCTGGACGTTTTTCTCTTATTCCTTCCATTGCCTTGAGAAAGGCAATTTCTCCCACAATTTCCCCTGCTACTCGCACGACCAAGACGTCAGACTCTTCCTCAGCAATGGTGTCCAAGTCAACCCCCAAAGCGTCAATCAACACATCACATTCGCCCTTATTGATGAAATACATGACTTCTCCAATATCTCCTTTACGCATGAGAATATCACTGTCCTTGAATTCCACCAAATTGAACGCTGGTTGCAAGACTGCCGCCAAAGGATCGGTCCGAATAGCGCTGGCAATTTCTTCTTCTGTAACCTCGACGACGGCGTGTGGAGATTCTGTGAGTGGACGATCCAAGGGTTTCTCACCTCTACTCGTAATCCAAGGATGAGCCATCACGCCCGCAATGTCTAATCGTGTTACTGGATCGACACACAGCATCTTACGCAAAAGGTCCTTAAAGTCATCCGACAGCTGTGGCTCAACCGGGAAGGTGAGGTCTTGTGCCAGCGCCATGGCTACAATCTGAAACACCGTCTTCCCCGTGAATGGTAGCTGTGCACACGCCATATTATACATGCATACTCCGAGTGACCATATGTCAGCCCTAAATGGGTCATAACCTGCCTCTGCGAGGACTTCTGGTGCTAAAAATGCTGGAGTTCCCACCATGCGCTTGGCCACGCCCGAGGACGAAACCAGGTCGTGAATAAAACTCACACCAAAGTCTGCAAGTTTGACTTCACCACCCGTGCACTTGAGCATGTTCTCTGGCTTCAAATCCATATGAGCAATGTTCAATGAGTGCAAATAATCCAATCCTAGCACGATATCGCGCGTATAACTCAATAACGTGTTTTCCTCGACGGGCACCCGATTATACCTAGTGAAAATCGGCCCTTCTTGGCAATACTCTAATACTAAAATCAGCTCTTTCTGCTCAGCGTCGTCAATCACCTCATGCATTGTACGAATATTTGGGTGATTCAACTTCTTCAGCACCGCAATCTCTTTCCGCACCGCCTTCAATGAGTTTGCACGAGCATCCGTCCATTTAATCGCGTACAAATGATTATCCAATTGATTCATCGCCAACTTCACCTTGGAATGCGCCCCACGGCCGAGATCCTTGATTAATATGTACTGGTTCAGCTGATTAAAGCTTTGGTCTCCCATCTGAACTCGCGTTGTGGTCATCGTCGACGTTATCTTCGTCGACGACAGTCGAGTCATCGTCGACGGGAGCACGCCGCTCGCGCTCGCCCCCGACGTTGTCGCGGAGTTTGTCATCGAATAACTCTCTACCTCGCGCGTTAAATCGCTGCATGACCCCCCCGATCCTGATGATATCGTATTGTATTGCACAAGCTTGCGATGAACTTCTTCGGTGTCCCATATGCACGCGTTTTCTTCCCCGTCACCCTGGCGTGGTACGCCAGGGAGAGGCGCTTGGGGCGGCACATGATTACGCGAGCCTCGAGCGCCCGCGTCCCCGCCGCCGTCATCGCCGTCGACACCGCGGCGTGAGGATTTGTTTTTCCTCCGCGTCTTGCTGAATTTAGCCCCCATCGCCGCGCGCACGCGCGCGCGTGTGTGTCGCACGCGTCGTCCAACGCGTCCGTCAGGGGCGCCGCTCGTCGGGCCTTTCGGCCTTTCGTTTTTTTGAGCTTCCATTTGACCAATCACGACCAGCACACAACCAGGCACGGGCCACGTCAGCCTGGCACCCCGAGGCCTTTGCCTTGGTGGTTCTTGATGGCGCTTGTGTGTGGTGATTGACGCAGACGCGCGCGCGCGCGCGAGTGGTTGTGCCCATCGCGCACCCTTCATGGACGTCGACGCCGAGGTGGATGCGTTGTGCCAACATTGCAAGCGATTGGGACACCCAAACGCAACCGGGGCGATCGTGGTCAGTCGTCAACCAAAGACAAGTTTTGGATTAATACTAACGACGACGACGTGTTTTACACACAGGTGAAATTCGGCGTTCTTTTCAAGGATGAAACGTGCGCGAACACATTTGAAGCGTTGAACGGTACGCTTCGAGCGGCAAAGAAACGGAAGAAGCTTACGTTTCAGGGAGAAATGCTTTTACAAGGCGTGTCTGACGACGTCGACATCACACTCCTTGAGTAGATGGATTGAACAACTTCTTTAGAACTAGATGGATATATATGAAATATTAGTAATAAATATATGTAGACTTCGCGTGAACGAACATCGAATCGCAGCGCGCCTATAGAGTAGCGACCCAATCGCGAACCGCGTCGTTCACGAGCGTTGGTTTGTCATCTTGTACGCAGTGTCCTTGGCCATCAAATTCGATAAAGTCCGTACGAAGATTGCGAGTCTTGGGAAGATTGACGAAGTACTGCCCAAGTGGAAAATCCAAAGGCGTGATGGTGTCGCGTGATCCCCAAAGTATCAAAATTGGGCACTTCACGCTTGGCATGAGCTCCTCCGGCCGCGGTCCCGCTGGTCCTGTCAAAATGTTTACGAAGGCTCTAAACGCACCATCACGCGAGGCAGCACCGCAAATAGATTTGACCAGTGCGTCATCTACTCGCGACTTGTCCATATACACGTTTTCCAACGCACCACGGACGTTTTCTTCACCTCTTACATTGGTAAAGAGTGGTTTTGCCACAGATTCAATTTTGAGCACCGTGTCGATGATGAATAACACAACATTGAATATGGGGACCACAAGCTTGTACTGCAAACCAAAACCATCGAAATCGCCATCGAGTCTTTTGACTTTATTGTTCATCCCGCCTGCGCAGTTGATTAACACGATACCTGCGGCGATATCTGAAGCTTCTGCGGCGACGTGCACGGCGGCGAGTGAGCCGATAGAGTTCCCGACCAGCACAGCAGGTTCGCCAACGACGTTTTGAACAAAATCTATAACTTGATCGCGCCAGAATTCCATTTCGTATGGCACGTCTGGCTGCGAAGATGCCCCAAATCCAACTAAATCGATCGCAAAGACTCGGTGCGACTTTGCCAACTCGTCGATGTTATCTCTAAACTGAAAGCTCGACACGCCAAAGCCGTGGATTAACACGATTGGGGTTCCGCTCGCACCCGCCTGCCGGTAGGCTACTTCATGTCCACGCCACGTGTGCATCGATAACTCCCCCATAGCTGTCGCACTCGCGCTCGCCGCTTGGTGTCGACTCATCCGTCGCAACGTTGGACGGCGTTGATGACGCGCAACCAACGCGCGCACTGCGCTCGACGTCGTCGTAGACGCCGTCATCGATCGCGCGCGTGCTGAAGTATCAATCATGTTCACGTTCTACCTCTGTAATTCACGTTCTCGCGTGCGCTGTCGCTGGGTCGTCCAACGAGTGTCGCGCGCGCCTCTCTCGCGCGTCTGCGCAGCTGCTGCGATGCTGGCCCGCTGCGGGCGAATTCGACGGGCGACCGTGATTCGAGGTTCGAGGTTCTAGGGTACAGATTCATCGTATTGTACATGTGGTTTTGCCTATCAACGGATTTATACCCCCAGGACACCCCCACGACGTCACGCGCGCACCCTCGCGCGTCGACACACACGCGCCGCACGCGATGTCATTCACCGCGCGTTTCGCTAACCTCGTCAGCCCTGTGGCCAGATGTGCCACGGGCATGCCAACGCGTGCGAGACATGCCGTAGTTGCGCGCATCCAACGCGCGATGTTTGCCAGTGGGGGCGATGGTAACAACATCACAGAGGACCTCATGAACTCGATGCGCGGGAAGATATCAGACGGTTTAGAGGCCGATAGCGTTGTGGTGCGTGATGAGAGTGGTAACGGTCGTCACGTATCGATTAAAGTCGTATCAAAGATGTTCGAAGGGAAGAGTTCGGTGAATAGACAGCGCATGGTGTACAAAACAATTTGGATGGAGCTCGAGCAAGGGCCAGTTCACGCCGTGAATGAGATGGTGACGTTGACTCCGGACGAAGCGGCGAAATAATCAATTTGTTTATCTACATAATACTAGTCATTCTGCTATGAGATTTTTAGAGTTCACATCGAAAATGCTTCACCCCAACAGCCAACCTTGCGCGCCAGATGCCGCTTTGTCAGTAATTTTCACCTTCTTCTGCCGTAAATGCCAAGCTCGACCCGTTGCTTTCACTTCCTTCACGCGTTTTATGATCGCAGTTGCACCATTGAATGTTCCATTCGTAGCCTGTCCGCACAAGTAGCATTCATTGGATGATGCGTGGTGTTTGAGCGCGCAGTTTTCGCAAAAGTAGTGCTTGCAAGCCGTTACGACCGGGAACTTGGCATCAACCCAAGGAGTGTTGCATATCCCGCACCCAACAGGAAGTTCATCATCTAACTCTTCCTCGGATTCGTTCGCGATGCCGTCTTCACCTAGCTTTTCCATTCGCGCTTCTTGCTCCTTCCGCGCCTTCTCTTTGATTTCCCAGTCGCGGTCTATCTGCCAACCTTGCTTATAGTCACCTCTGTCGTGTATAAATTTGCACGAATCACCCCACCCACAAAAACCGGTCTGCTTGTAATCCTTGCAAATGTCTGGCTTGTAATCTACGACAAAAGTTGAGCGAATATTTGTAGCCGCTCGCACCGGACCGTGCGCTCCACGACCCTTTTCGCTTGCAATGGTTTGTTCTCTTCTAAATCCAGCACGATAGTCCACGTATGCGTTCGTACCCCGATATTTCTTGTCATCATCAAAGCCTTCCGCACGCTCGACCGCCTGTTTCAGTACTTGCTCGCGCAATGCGCGTCCATCTCGGTCCTTGGCAGTTTCAATTTCGAGCTCCGCCGTCGCGCCCATGTCTCCACGTTTTTGTATCGTTTTGTCTCCTTCAAACGCGAAGCGTTCGTAAGTAGCTTTTCCGTCGCGTGAGCTTCCTCCCAGTGCAACGTTCTTTGTCCTCTTCGTCGTACTCACTTCACTATTGTCTCGC
>JACLAB010006239.1_pt1 | contig 11875 bp, 5 predicted proteins | sample 8027921 | NCBI WGS metagenome assembly JACLAB01 (sample SAMN15725117, study PRJNA655200) | protist metagenome | isolation source: fluorescence activated cell sorting (FACS) single amplified genomes of... | place: USA: West Boothbay Harbor, Gulf of Maine | collected 2000-07-19
TTTAACGAACGATGAGAGAGATGCGGTCGTGTACAGCGTGTACGCGGTGCCGTGCGATGCTCTAATTACGAACTTGTTCGATTCTGGCCTCAACGCTCGATTGATGGGCGTGTCTTCGGATACCGCGGCGATCGATTTAGCCGCGGTGGAAACGAGTACGTCTGTTCGAGTTGCGGCGCAAGCGAACGAAGGGTTTGGTTTTGCGTTGACGATGTTATCGTTTGCTCGTCCGAAGAAGAGTTCGGTGTGTGCGAGACCTTTGTATGAGAAGAGAGACGGCACGAGAGTGTACGCTTTCAACGACGAACAGTTGGAAAATTGCGGCATTACGAGCGGGAGTTCGTTGGCAAAGATTCGCGCGATATGCGCTAAAAGTAGCGGCGGAAAGGAAGAGAGTAATAGTACTACGGTTGAAGAAGTTGTGACTGACGTTGAGAATAAAACGGACGAAAATAATAACGAAGCATCTTCGTGGCCGATGAACTTGTTGCGCTCGACTGGCTTGTTCGAAACCGAAGGCGACGCCGAAGAAAAGATGAAAGAAGAAGAAGACGAGCTTCTAGTCAAAGATAAGAAAGCGCCTCTCGGTGAGTCGTCTAATATATCACAAAACAACAACGAAAACGTCGGGGGTTTCTTTGCGTCGTTTCTTTCGCCGGTGAACATTTCCGCGAATAAGAAGTCCTCGGCGGCTGGTGAAGAAGAAGAAAACCACAAATCTTCCTCGGCGACGACGCAACAGACGCCGGGCGCTTTGGGCGACCAGGTTTTATACCCAGCCACGGTCGCCTCGCCGTGGCCAGATGAATCGAGAGACGCCGACGAAGACTACGTTCCAGATTACGAAGCCGAAGATTTCGATTACGACGACGAGCCTTTATCCGGCGGCTCTTCCTTGATGGTCACGCCGACGAAGGAAGCGACGGGCGGTAATCGACGCAACGGAAGCTTTTACGAATCCGCGACGACGACGCCGAATGCCGAGAAAGTTCGAGACGAACCGCGACCGTTTGGTTCCGTGAATGCCGTTGCCGCGACGACATCTATCGCCTCTACGTCCTCTCCAACGGAGGAAAAAGAAGCGCATTCGTCCGAGTACGTCTATTCGGTCGACTCCGAATCCGACGCGGTGTCCTCCGCGGACAAAAAATCCGTCGCGCGAGCCTTCAAAGCGTCTTCAAACTCGAATTGGGGCGAAAACAACAAGATTGAAAAAGCAATGAAAGAATACAAAATGCTCGGAGGCGTCGACGTCGCTCGATTATACACGCGCACTCGTGAAAGAAAATCCGCCCAAAAATCGATTGGTTTAGTAAACAAGTCGACGCGTCTGGTCGATTTCGCCAGTTGTCAAAGGGCGGTAAAATACGCGGAAACGTTCCATACCAAAGACGACGGTTCAGACGGTGGCGTCTTGCCCAGATCGAGGGCCGTGTGGTTCGATGGCCGCCGATGTAGGATGTAAATTAATGAAATAAAACATGCGTCGCGCTCTTTCGTAAACGCTTCGTCCCTTTCAACATCTCGTTGCTGCGCAGACACATTTTATCCAAAAAACACGACGAATTCTTTCGTCACATCTTCACTTCTGACTTTGTTCTCCCTACGCGCGAATAAAAAAGCATGACCTTTTCCTCCTCGTTTACTCTCTGGACGAGGACGGCGGCGGCGGAAAGTGTGTACCGTAACCACCATCGAAAGCGACGAGAACAAGCGCGCTTCTTCGTTCGGGAAATGACGCGTAAAAGTCGCCGTCACGTCAGAGGAAAGAACAGGACGACGACGCAAAACTCGGCGTTGACGCGTGATGAGGAGGAACAGAAAACAGAAGAAGAAATAGAAGACAACCCAACGAACGACGACGATATCGCACAACAGCTCCACCGAGAAGCGTTATCCGTGCTCCAATGGCACTTGGTCTCCCGAACCGTTGCGAAATTTTGCGAAACCACTCTCGGACGACAAAAATGTGTCTCCTTGGCTTTGAAAAACACGCGCGAGGAATGCGAAGAAGAAATGCGAGTGACGAGCGGGATTTTAAAGCTTCTTTCTCGTCGCCGTTTACGTTCGAGTGATGGTGCTGATGATGATGCGTCTGTGTCGTCGTCGTCAAAATCGATGAGAAACAGACGAAGAGATTATGGATATTTGGACGGCTGTTTCGAAGGATGTAAAGACGCGCGGATGTTTTTGGAAGGCGCGAAGAAAGGGCAGACGCTCAGCGCGGGGAGTTTCGTGGACGTGTACACGACTCTGGTAGCTATGGAAAAGGTGTGCGATGAAATATATATAGACGATGATGCGAGTGGCGCAGACGATGATGATGATGATGATGTGAAGGCGTTGCGGAAAGCTACGGAAAGCTTACGAGCGTGTCGCGACGACGAGAAAGTGCACGCGATGAAGAAGGAGATTGAACGGTGTATAAACGTAGATATTTCGTCCGGTGCGATACGAAACGACGCTTCGGAAGATTTAGCGCAGATTAGGTCGAACTTATCGTCCACGGCGAAGACGTTGAGGAAGACGTTGAACGATATCGCCAACGAGATGGCGCAGAAGAAGTTTGCGGAGCGGGCGCAGATCGTGACGAGATTAGGTCGCGAGTGTATTCCCATGAAGCTAGGATCGGCTGGTCAGCTAAAGGGTATCGTACTCGCGACGTCGGATTCTGGTGCGACTGTATTTAAAGAACCAGAAGAAGTTATCGCGTTGAATAACTTTCTCAGCGAATTGAAAGAGTTGGAAGAGATGGAAATTGAAGTCATTTTAAAACGGTTGACGAGCGAGTTGAAAGAAGTAGCCGATGTGATTCAAGAAGCGCTGGAGGTTGGAATGACGACCGCGGATTTAGCGAACGCGAAAGCGAGACACGCGAAATGGATGAGCGGGTCGAGACCCGTTTTCATGGATTCGTCAGCTTCTTCGTCTTCGGAAAAGAAAGTGTCAATCACCAACGCGCAACATCCTCTCCTGTTGGAAAAATATCTACCAAAGCTCCCAAACTTCTCAGGCGACGACGACGACGACGACGAGAACGATAAACAAAAAGCGTGGGAGAAACTCGCACCGGGGAGTTTCTACGACGAGAATGCCGAAGAAGAAATCGATAGCAAACAAGGACGCACTCGATTCGATTGCCGATCGAAAATCGTGCCAATCAACTTTCACATCGACGCGGAAGCCACGGCTGTTGCCATCACCGGTCCAAATACTGGTGGTAAAACGGCTTCGTTGAAAACGTTAGGAATCCTCGTGCTCATGGCGAGGGCAGGAATGTATTTACCTTGTGGCGGTGAGAGCTCTGAACACGGACAGCAAATTTTACCATTCGTGAGAACGGTCGCGTGCGATTTGGGGGATTCGCAAACTTTGCAACTTGGCGATGGTGGATTATCCACGTTTGGGGCGCACATTCGACGATTGAAACGCATTTTAGAATCCTCCACGGAAGATTCTTTGGTTTTACTCGACGAACCGGGTTCAGGAACCGATCCTCGCGAAGGTGCGGCGTTAGCAGTCGCCGTCTCCTCAGCCGTCGCGAAGAAGTCGAAACTGCTCGTGTTGACCTCGCACTTTGAAGAAGTAAAACAGTTTGCACTCGCGGTCGACGATAACGACAACCAATTCAGAGTAGCAGCCGTTCGATTCGACGTGGAAAATAACCGACCGACGTACGAACTAGTTTGGGGTGAAACGGAAGATTCTAACGCGTTGTCTATTTCGCGCGGTTTAGGATTAGACGGCGATTTATTGGAGGAGGCGACGCAGGCGCACGCGAGAATGATGGAACTGGAAATGCGCAACACGAAGAAACGTGAACAAAACTCGGATGCAAGTTTAGACGAAGAAGACGAAGACGCAAATCTTGCGGACAGTCTTCGATTGGAACGCGAAGAACAACGCTTACGGTTTACGCAAGCCACGGAAAATTTTGAGCGCGCGCAACAATTGAAAACAAAAGTTTTTCGAGAGACGAACTTTTTGCGAGAGCGAGTGAACATCTCAAAGGAAAGATTTGAGTTTCAATCCGCGCAGTCTATCGAAGAGGCAAAATCGAGGTGTGAAACAGCCGCTACGCTCGAAGAAGTTGAAGAAATAGTCAAAGAAACCTTTCCGGAAGGATTTTACATGAACGCTCGAGGCGAGATTGCGCTCGAAGACGACGGCGGGAACGCGTCTGAATACGTCCCAAAGCCAAAAGATAAAGTGCTCGTAAAAATGCTCGGCGGCGCGGAAGCCGAAGTCGTGAGCGTAGATTTAGCCGCGAGCGAGTGTACGGTTCGCATTGGATCGCTCGTGACGCGCAGTCCGTTGAACGGCGTTTCGAAAGCGACCGAGAAGCAAGTCTTTGGTGGTCGAAAATAGTACTTACTAGAACACACAAAATGTAAAAGCAAAGAAGCAAACTGTGCGTACGAGGAGTCTCGTTATCTCTCGTCGTAGAACTACATTCCACTCATCTATCTGCCTTTACACAGTATTATACAATAATTTAGGTACCACAACTGACTGCCTGGTACCACGGTACTAGTAACTATACTAATCTAATCGTCCGACAACGAATTCGTCGGATCTTTTAATTTCTTTCGAATTTCTCGCATGCCGAATAAGTTCTTGACGATGTTCTCGGCTTCGTTTTCCGCTTCCAACTCCAACTGTTCCTCGCTCGCATCTTGGAGCATTTTCAACCTATGTTCCCGTCGTTTTCGTTTTTCCAGCTCTTTCATCTCTTTGCCTCGCTTACCGACGCGTTTTAAAATGTTCTTCACCGCAGATTTTTCGTCATCTGGATTTTCATCTTCCGCGCCGCTCGAATCGTCGTCGCCGAACGAAATTTCGTTATCGCTCTCGTCGTCGAAGACCCAATCCTCGTCGTCGTTCAAATCGTCCACCTCGACGGCGTTTCCAGCGCTCGAGATGGTTCCAGCCACGACGTCCTCGAAATCTTGCCCGCCACTTACATCTCCCATCCCCGTTGCCGCGTTCCCTTCGCGTTTCTCGTAGGTGAGCATTTTTAAATCGTTCTCGGTCAACACGTCCGAATCTTTGCGTCTGCGTTTTAAAAGCGGTTTCCCGCCCGCCGCGTTCAATTTCGCATTCCTTTCCTTGGCCGCTTGAATGCTCGCTCTTTTGAATACATCTCTCGTTTCCTCTTCTTCGCGCAGTTTTTTTCTCGCCATACGATCGCGGCGTTTGATTTTCTTCGAAAGTTCGACGTCTTGTCTCGTCGCGTTGGCGATTTGTCGAAGCAGTTTTTCCACCGGATCCAAGAAATCCCAATCGTCGTCACACTCCGGGTCGTCGGGATCGTCGCATACCTTCGAGGCGTTGAAGAGATGGACTTTCTTCTTCTTCTTCTTCCTCCTCCCTCTCGACGTGCTGTCTTCCATCATCTCGTGAACTTCTTCTTCGTGCGCCTTGAGAACGTTGTGCAAATCCGATAAATCTTGCGTGTGATTTTGGTTCCTCTTTTCGATGTTGACGATAACCTCGCCTCTTCGATAATCTCGAAACTCTAATCGCTTCACTCGGTCGAGAAGTTGTTGCACTTTCGGCATCTCTTCGCCAATGTCCTTATTCAGTTTTGCTTGCGCTTCGAGAACATCGATCGATCGGCGCCAATATTCTTCGTTTTGAAACTCTCTACGTTTTTCCAAGTGCGCTTTCGAGCACTTCCCGGGCGTTTCGCGTTCGCACCTCGCGCGTTCTTCGTCTTCGTGGCTGAAGAGCACTAACGAGCTTCGAACCCATCGTCCACCGTGTAACTGCGCGTCTCGGCGTCCTTGAACGTCTCGAGTCTTTAAGCCCGCGCACTCGTCGAACGACCAGGAACCCATCAATCCTCGCTCAAAGCCGTGTAATTTTCCGTGCATGCTGTTTTCGATATCTATTTGCGATCGGTCGACGCCCCAAATTCGAACTTCGTCGATGTCGCCGTTAAAGATGGACGCCGCGTTACCGTGGTCGAGAATAGCACCGATAACGATCGGGTTTTGTGCGTCCCAACCTTGGCCTTTCTCTTCCTGCGCGCCTCTCAAAGTCCCGTTGATGAACATTTTCGAATACCCGCCGCCGTACGTCACCGCTACGTGCGACCAATCGTCCGCGGGTAAACGCACGCTCGAACGCAAACCAAACGGGGCAACTTCGCGGTGGAAAAAAACCGCCCCATTTTGCTCAACGTGCACAAAGAACTGTCCAACCACGCCTCTGTTGTACTTAGCGATGATTGTCCCACCGAAATCTTTCGATTTGCGAGGTTTAACCCACGCTTCTATGGTCATGTGTTTCGTTCCAGAAAAGTGTAGGGATTGCGACCGGTCAATCTTCACGTGCGTGTGATCACCCGCGTGCAAGGAAATCGCACAGCCCGGAATCCTCGACGCTCGCTTCTCGTTTCTTTGCAGCAACAAATGCCTCGTCTCGTTGGTCAACTGAAACGCTCGACTCATTGCCGAGCTTCCGCCTCCGTTCACTACGCTCTCCATCCCGCGAGACGACGATTCGCCCACTTCCTCTAAAACCATCTCCAAAAACTGCTCTTTATTCACAAACGCCTCGTCGTCTTTCGTGCTCCCTCTGAGCTGAAGAAACTGAAACGCTCTCGTCGCGGCTAACTTCAGCCCCTCGTTCCCGTACATGGAAATAAACCTCTCGTACTCCTTCCTCGTGATCTTATCGACGGCGTCTTTCGAGACTCTTTTCTTCCCTTTCTTCTTTGCGCTTCCGTATAAATTCTCTCGTCTTTTCTCCTCCTCCATATCCCTCGCAGTCGCGTTCAGCCCATACGGCATCGCCAGTTTCGGTAAAAGTCTCACATCCTCCGAATATTCAAACATCGACTCCAAGGCGAATCTTCTCCAAAACACTTTTTCTCTCTTGTCTCCGAAACGTTTCGGCCAAAATTCAACTTTCGTTTCCACCGAATCTTCGCCTTTGACGAGCGAATGCCCGCCGAATACTCCGTCGTTATTCTTTTCATCGTTTACGTCCGCACTCTTCTTCGTTTTCCTCCCGCTGGTGCTGAGAACAGGTCCTGAATCGAAATCGAAACCGACGATTTCGCGCACCGACGACGGGGAAAACAACGCGAAGGAAAAGAAGACGATTACGAGTAGCGTTAAGAGAAGGAGTGAGAAGAGTTTCGCACGCGACGAAACTCGACGATCATTTTCAAAGAATCCCCTCCAGTGAAAGTGTCGTTTACGTCGTCGAGGCATGGCGTCGAACGCCGGGTCGTCCGTGCCCATTTTCGTCGTTGTTCTCGCTTCTTCTTCGTTCTGAAAGTGTTATCTTTTCTGAGGAAAAATGAAGGCAAAATTGAAGCAAAAATGACCATACTTTACGCGAGAACGCGTTCGCGTTGTTATTCTTCGTATTTTATTAAAACGGAGGCGCTTGCGTCATCTCCGCGGTTCGCTTCCCGCCTTGTTCTATTGGAATCTCTTTATCTTTGTATTCGTCTATGCGCTTTCGCGAGGCGTTTAAGACGCGTTCGTTCCATTTCTCGTCGAATCCAGGGAATAAGTGTGGCGCGGTGGTCCCGTTTGGACGCATGGCTTGGTCTAACTTCATCAACAACCAGGCGTCTAAAGCGGCGTATCTTCTGGCGTCGTCGATGAGCGGTCTTCGCGCCCACAAGTCGCCGTCTTCGACGGAGGTGTACATGTTTTTGACGCGTTTTTTCAAGTCTTCGCAAACGAGGATTTCCGCGTTGGTTAACCGTCGACTGACTGTTTTCGACAAGGACGGGAGGTGTTCGACTATTCCCCCAGCCGCGCGGCGAATGGCGATATCGAGTAATTGTAAGTCTAAAACATTTTTCAAAACCACGTCGTGTTGATGGAACAAAGCGTCGCTGTCCATTCTCACGTCGTACGCGAGTTTCAAAATCTCCTCGGATTCGATGATATCTTTCAAACCGCCGTCGGTGAATACTTCCTTCCCACCGATGGTCATCACGTCGATTAAAAAGATCTTCTTCGGGATGGCTATTTGTAACAGCGTTATCTTCCCCGTTCTCGATAATCGAACACCTTCGCAATCGTACGCGATGACTTTCGCTCGCTTCAATTCCAACACGCATTGCGTAAACGCTTCCGACGTGTACGAGTCGATAAACACAACCTGTTCGTCCAACTCGTCCAGAATTTCTCGACACTCTGCATCTTTCATCACATTCATTTTCAAAGCATTAGTATTGCCCTTGTTCTGTTCTCCTCCTTTCTTCTTCTTCTTCTTCTTCTTCGTGCTTCTTTTAATACCGTTGTCGTTGTTATTCGCTTCCTCGTCTTCTAAACTCGCTTCAACGCGATAATTTGGCAATGCTGATGATGCCAACGCGGCGAATCGATTGTTGTTAATGCTGTTATTATTATTGCTCGTCGTCGTCTGCATCGTCGCTACAAAACCGCCGCTTTGCGTCGACGTTTTCGGCACCAGCGACCCGCCCACGCTTTCCCCAATTCGAGAACGAGAACACGCTTTGCACAGAACTGTTGAGGAAGAAGAAGGAGAAGAAGAAGGAGGAGGAGCAGCAGCGACAAATGATGACGGTATTGATGCGCTCATTATCATCGAAATCGTTTCAGTCGTCTTCTTAAACGGCGCTTGACAGTTTGAGCAGATGAGTTTCCGCTTCTTTCCCATTACAATTAGTGAGGACTATTGAGTACTATTCTACTGTTCATTTAAAATGTTATCCGGTGAAGCACCTCGAGCTCTTCGGGAGGCAGTTCTCGTACAGCTTTCGTAAGTCCGAGTACCCTTGGTCCTCGTAACACTCGCACACACCATTTTTCGCGTTGAGTCTGGGATAGGTTTTCGTCGTCTTCGTCCCCGCGCCTTTTATCGTTTCGCACCACACGGTGCCGCCCCTCTCCTCGGTCCACGCCGCGCGACATAAAGGAGGCGAAGAAGGACTGCTATTACTATCGATGCTACTGCTACTACCGTCATCCTCGTAATGACTTCGTTTCGCTTCCTCGACTCTCTCCCAAAACCGCCTTCCTCGTTCTGTCTTATCCCCGTTTTCGTCGTAAAACCACCCGTCCCCTAATACGCCGCGCTTTCGATACGTCCCTCTCGAACCGCCTTCGCGGTAAAACCGAACCCACTTTTCCAGCTCCAGAACTTCTCCGTGTGAGAGTGTATCCACGTCTACGTTACTCTCTTCTCGTTTCCCGGTTAAAAACCCTTTCGTTTGATCGGTACCGATGAAAAAATGATACTCTTTGCCTTCGCCGTAAAAAGCGTCTGCTTGTCCTTTTCCTTTTCCTCCTCCTGACAGGTCGAACACTTCTCCGCACAGACTCAAATGGAGAGCCTTTTTTCCCAACTCTTCTCTCGTGAACACTTCGTTTTCCTTCGTATTGTTATTATTCTCATTCGTGCCGTTCCCTTCGTCGCTAAAACTGCCGTTCCGTCCTCTGAACCGTATGAGTATTGCAAACATCATCGTCCAAAACAAAACGGCAACCCATTTGACTTTGACGCTTTTGCTCTGCCTTTTTTCCCCCTCCTTTACCTCTGTTTCATCTTTTTGTGCGCCAGTTTGTTGTTTTCTTCGGCGAGCAACCCCGGCAAAGGAAGACATTTTGTTTTTATCGTTTGAGCAGCGCGGAGGAGAGAGTGAAATGTGTGACAAACAATGGAGATATTTGTTGTGGGGCTGCAAGCAGTCCTCTTTTCGCCTTCACGCTTCGATGAAAATACAGTCGTCCTCGCGGGCGGCGCATTGCGAGTATTATTATTCTTAGTACATACGAAAAACGACTCTCTCTTTCTCTTGTTTACTCTTCTTTCAGTACCCTGGATTCAAAATACGCGTTGAGCGCAATCACCGCCGCGTGCGTTACGCTCAACGATTCGATCAAACGTCCCATTTTGTATTCGCAAACGGAATCGACTCGAGCGACTTGAGCGTCGGAAAGGCCGTCGGATTCGCTTCCAAAAACTAACGCGACCGATCGAGGGTGGTTTTCGAGTAATTGTTTCGTGCCGAAGAAGTGTTTTTGTCTTCGGTGATGATCACCGTCGTTGTTGTTCTTTTCCTCGTTCTCGTTCTCGTTCTCGTCTTTCGCCATCCACCGAGAGAACGCGACGCTTTGCAATACCGAACCTTTTCCTCCTTCTCCTTCGCCCTTTTCCTCCTCCTCGTTTTCTCTTTCCAACACATTTAAACACTCCTCTAAACTTTCAAATACCCTCGCGTTCCTCACGATGTGCTGCGCGCCTTTGCTCGCGTTCAAGCTCGCTCTCGAAATCACTTCCACTCTCGGTTTCACAATCGACAAGCTTTCGCATTCGAACGAACACATGGACCTGGCGATGGCTCCAATATTGGACGCGATTTTCGGTTCGCATAAAATCACGTGCACGTCTTTGAGCACAGCATCTTTATTTAAAACTTTCTGCGTTTGTATCGACCGACGGTCTATTCTTCCTCCGAAATAGGTTTTCGCTCGTTGCGCGAATTCCGTTCGCTTCACGTCTCGGGACGTTTCCCGTAAAGGTTGCTTTTCCGCTTTTATTATTCTTACGTCACAAAAACATGATTTATTCGAAGACGAGTTCAAAGAGACGAAAGTGTTTTGGGTGGTGAAAGTGCTTTTCATTTGTCTTCTCTCATCTTTCTTTCTCTCTCTCACTCTCTCTCTCTCGTGCTCTCTCTCTGAAGTCTTACTCCTGTTGTCCAATTCGTAACGAACTTGTTTAGGGTATCATCAAAAAACCCTAAACCTCCATTTTGAACAAAAATTCAGAAGAGAAAAACGACACAAAAGGAACGAACTTGAACGCGTTAATAAGCTACTTTTTGTCGTTGTTCTTCTTGCGCCGGCTGTCCCCTTTTTGTCTTTGTTTGTTTGTTTGTGTGTGTGTGTTGTTTCTTTTCTCTTACTCTCTTGAAAGCACGACACGTTTACGACGAGCACATCATCTTCATCTCATCCAAAAGGGGGGAGGAAAAATTCAAAAATCAAGCAACCAACGGGAAAAACGTGCACCAAATGTTAAAGCTGAAATCCCGAGCGGTTTTGGAAACGCCGACGACTGGGTTATCTCGGCAACTCTCGAAAACTGGGATAAATACTAGCAGTAATACTAATAACGAAGATGGCGGCACCAATAATAAGAGTTTGCGAGAACATGGCACGACAGAGGCTGATGATGATGATTTTGATGCGTTGAAAGCTGTCAACACCACCAACACCAACAACGAAAACTCGCAACAGCGACATGGAAAAGGAGCGCCAAATCCGCCGATAATTTCGCAGAAACCATCCATCCATCGGTACCCGGGCGCGTTTGGAAACCAACCGAGGTTTGCACCGTCGCAACAGCCTCCGCCGTTACCGTTTTCGCAAGATTTTGACGTGGCGGATTATTGCACGCCGGCGGATCAACAGTTTGAGTTAGTCGGGAACATAGCGTACGCGAATACGAACAAGAATAGCGGAGGAGGAGGAGGCTACGACTCTCAGCAAGGGTTACAACCGTTCGATAGTTGCGACGGGAAAGAAAATGGTGGCGTGAATGGTAAAGGGTATTTTAGCTCGATTGTACAAAACACGACGAACGGGAAACAGTTTGGCATGCGTTCGCCGGTGGCGTTGAGCCCGATGCGACACAAGAGAGCGAGGTTGGGGTGTATCATAGATTCGCCGAACGTGAGTCAGCAAATGTACAACAACAACGAATCGAGTCGAGGTGCATTGGACGTCATCAACGGTACTGGTGGTAGTTCTGGTCCTTCTGGTTTGCGCTTTCAGCAGCTGTCTTCGCAACAGATGCAGTTGACGCCGAGAGAGTCCTCGCAGCCGTTTACGATTAGCAGAGCCGGAAGTCTTCCGCAAGCGTGTTTGCAGTACTC
>JACLAB010014290.1_pt1 | contig 11874 bp, 32 predicted proteins | sample 8027921 | NCBI WGS metagenome assembly JACLAB01 (sample SAMN15725117, study PRJNA655200) | protist metagenome | isolation source: fluorescence activated cell sorting (FACS) single amplified genomes of... | place: USA: West Boothbay Harbor, Gulf of Maine | collected 2000-07-19
CATTTTTATACTGATCAATTTCTCCAAATTGAGATATGTTCACCTTAAATGGCCCATTTCCCTCAGTATCATAACATGGAGTATAATGAACTTGAAGTTTGGACCAAACAGATTTATGAACTTCTTTAACCAAGTCCCACACTTTTTGTTCAGTATATCCAAGTTGCTTATATGCAATTTGTAAAGTTTTTGCAACTGTCTTGCTTACTTTTTCACTAAAATCGATTCTTATTCTGTCTACTTTGGAAGGTACGTCTTTAGTAGTATATAAATTTAATACCAAATTTTGATTACTGTCAAAACACTCTAACAAAACTTTTCCATAAAATGTTCCATTTGCAACAGGGTCATTGATGTTTACCAATCTAACATCAGATTTACTATCTTGAGTTAATTTCCACTTATCATGTTGCTGATCGATTGTTTCCCTTGATTTCTTGCTAATCTTCTTACCAGATGTAGCAAGATTCATCATCCTATTGTAGATCTTTTTAGGAACATTTTGAGAAGTCGTTTCATCACCCCATTTACCCATCCATGAGGACTTACTCTTATAATACATCAAGAAAACTTCAAAAGAATAGTCATATTCTCCAGTCATGAGTTTTGGATGACCAAGAAACCAACCCTCACCAGCATTCATGACCATTGCATTTTGTTCAGAAACAATAGTCCATGTTAAATCTCTCTGAGGGTTGTGGCAATCAGCATCAGATGCTTCATTTCTGAGTGCTATTTTTATTTCTTCCTCAGAATAACCGCCTTTCTTTTTAACTGGTCTTAGTGGATAAAATTTTGCCTCCAACTTATCATAACCTTTTTTTCTACTCCTTCCAGATAAAAGTCTCCATTTTTCTTTCACTGGATCCCAGTAACCATGTCCCGGTTCATGTTTATACAACAATCCAACGTGTTTGAGACTATTAAATAATTGATTTTCAAGATCCTCATCGCTAGATGTAAAAACTGGATCAGTCTCAACATCAGATTCGACATCATTTATGTCAGCAAGAATTACTTTACCGTCACCAACATATTCTAAACCAGTAGTAAGTTCTGGTGGTTTAGGGAATTGATTTATATCGATTGGTCCATCAACAGGAGTAACAGGAGTTTTCATTGTCTTTTCAAAGTTGTTTCAATTGTACCATTTATATATAAATCTTTCAAACTAGTTTGAAAGATTTATATAAATCAACACACTCCTGCCTTCTTAAGATTCAGATAAGTGTTGGTAGAAGTGTTAATCTCCTTGGATTTCTTGGGACGACGCTGACCATATGCCAGGTCAACTTGCTCTTTCTTGTGATAGATAGTGCCCACATATTCATCACCATCGAGATACCATGCTCCGTTCTTTTGCAGGGTGAAAGGAACTTCGATACTCACAATATCCTCGCCGTCAGTGATGGTGAACAGCACACCTTTGCCATTTACTTTATAGTCAACAACAGATTCTTCGCTATTGACACGTCGCAAGATGTCTGCATAAGTCTCATTAAACAGAGAGCAGCAATAGTCACCCTTACCAATCAAAAGAATTTCTTCATCATAGTTAAGACCTGCCATTTTGATGATGCGTTGCTTGATCTGATTGTTGTCAAGAGTTTTGAGTGCATCAACAACAGATTGTGCTGCGCTCAGACCATACTCTGCACAGTCATTCTTCCAACGAGTCTCAACATTCTGCCACATATTTGCTTCTTCACTGTTTACATAGAAAGCACGAACAGCGTCGAGAATGTTATCAAACTTACTGTAGATTCCCTTCAGAGGAGAGAAACCCATGCTCTCGATAAGTTGATCCCTGACAGTACGATTAGACCCCTTAAATCGTTCTTTTGTTTTGAGGTTGATAAACATACCAACACCAGCAGACTCGAACAAAAAGTTGTTAAGAAAAGAGTTCCAAGTTCCAGAACAAAGTTGAATGCGATCATATCCATTCTTGTAGTTCTTCAGTGAGAATGAAACATAATCATCCTCACTGAAATAGATAGCAAAATCACCTTTCAGTTTAAGATCACGAAACTCTTTCTCAACATCAACAACATCAAACTTTCTGCCAGGATACTTAGCAATTAAATCCTGAAAGAAACTATCAACTACAGCATCAATGTTCTCTTTGTAAATGCTATCACCAAACTTCTGAGAGATACCACGATCAGAACAATATGTCATGAAGGTATCAAACTTCTCAGCAACATCATCGGTCAGAGCAACATCATTCCCCACCGCAAGTTCTTGCAACTTAAAGACAATATATGCCTCTGCTGCGTCTTGCATGTAGTGATCGGTGGAAGAGCCAGCACCCATTGGAAATCCCTGAACTTTAGTTATTATAACCCCATATTGCCCGGAGGTCAAGGGGTTTTGGAAGAATTGACCCGGTTTGCCGACTGGCACACTCTATTTCTCATTTAACCACAGATCATATAGCCTTACTTCTTCTTCCCGTGCCTCAATTTCATGTGGTTGATCCCAATAGTCGTAATTTTCGACCGGTTCTTGAGAATAACACATTTTTCCATGATGAAACCGCAGAGAACCACCTACCCACTGTGCCAGATGGGTCAGTTCATGAAAAAGAGTTTTTACATACGTTTCTTTATCCATATGTGCCTGAAGTTCAATCAGAAAGTGTCGTGGTCGATAATATCCATCCATCACATCACAATACCCAACAACACCTTCACGTTTCAGTCCTTTATGAATAATATCCACATCAATTTTATGTCGTGGAAAGTATTCATTCAAAAACCAAGAGGTAACATCCTCACAGATGATCTTAGAATAACCGTATCCGGAGTGATAGATAGAACTCATTTATAGGTGCTTTCCTTCTCCCGTATTATAGCACGTCTCCTCTCCCACACAAGACGCATTTTCTCCTTTGCTTCTGGAGTGTGCTTGGTCATAGGATTGTTCTTCCCACTCCTATCAACCTTGCTCTGTGCCTTTCTCATTTTCTTTCTTGTTTCTTCGGTGTGTTTCTTACCGTAGAAATTATTACCTTCACCGGAAAAGGTCTCTGACATAAGTTGTCTTGTTTCTTCTGTATGCTTTTCACCTTTCCTATTTGGAAATGCACACGAGGAAATAATCTCTCTAGGATCTGGTTCTTCACACTCAAAGTTACGAAGGTCTATTAACCATTGTTCTTCCATCTGCTTTTTGTTTGTGGTTACATGTATTTATACAAGAAAAGGGGCAAAATGCCCCCAATCTTTTGCTCTTGAATAACCACAAACAAAAGCACTATTATTTATAGATCACTCAGTAGAACATAGGTCAATCGTGTTCCCCAATGTAAAAACCAGATAAATGATGAGATGAATAAAAGTTTTTCTTTAGATGTCATGCTGGTTTTACACTCCATTCATCGGTCGGAACCATTGTGTCAATGACATGCTTAACATTTTCAATTCCATAAACTACAACCTCCTGAGTTGAAGTGTAACCATTTTTCTTCTCACGTTTCCATGAGACAATCCATCGATCACATGATACTTTCATACCCAATTCTCCATAAATTCGTCAAGAGTGTAAATTTCGTCAGTTGATGTTTCTTCAATCAATTGTTCGATTGTAAGTTTTTCCATCTCCTTACGATATTCTTCCGATGTTAGATCTTCTGGGTCATAATCATCATGGCAGAGGTAGTCGTCCCACTCTGCCACAAGTGCATCAACCAGTTGTGCTTTGGTGTAATCCATAATCAGCGAACATAAAGATACGATCCCGCCCAATCACAATTCTCCAACACAAACTCACGTTCTTCGATGATTAGCAGATTGAAACGCACTCCTTTTGCTGGTGCTTTGATTGATGCTGCCTTGTATACTTCACCAGTTTTCTTATCAATGAAGCAGTGAACTGATTCAGTCTGACCATCGACACACTGCATCACTTTGTGATACTTACGACCGGAGATCAGTGCATAAGAATAGTTACGACCATTTGGATGTGAACGTTGATGTGATTGCTGAAGAGCATCACACAACATAAAGCAATACTTAGTGATATTCAGTTGAATGAGGTTCTGAGCATCTTTCTGAGCAACGTAGTCAGTGAAGGTGGCAGTCATGGTGGTTTCCCTTGTATGAATGTATTATAGAGCATCCTGAGAGGGTTTCAGGGTGCTGTGTGACACTTCTTAGACTGTAACTTACCACCCCACTGCCAGTTCTCCAGCAGGGATTTCCACAGGTTCTGGTGCTACCATATCTTCAAACTGATGCATGTCATAGGCAACCCAGTTACCATTACGGAAGATATAGGAGTATTCTTCACCATCAGAGAAAAACTCTTCCATATCTTTATCAAGACGTGGTGCATTATCTTCAAGAGATTCACCACGGGAAGTATAATATAGAGCACCAGTCTCAGGCAGAGTTTCTTTACCCCAACCGACATTAGTCCAGGTGCAGGACATATTACCACCGTCAATCAGTTCTTTTACTTTCTCAACGGTATCATAGTTGTCACGCAGAACTTTACCATTGAACGCAGGATAACCATCATAATGACAATAAACAGAAACGATGCTCTGATCTTGAAGTTCGATGCCGATGCGTGACCTGGTGCCCATGATGCCTTTGCTTGATTACCTCTGTATTATAGATGATTTAGAGCACTTTCCAAGGGGGTCTGTGACACTTCTTCAACTGTCACACCTCATCTTCAAAACATATTTCAAATGGTTCATACTCATCATCAAGTTGATTCATACACCAAATTTCCATGTTCAAATCAGAAAGTTTTTTCCGATAACTATCAATAATAGTGGGATTCAAAATATTTTCAATAGGTTTAAGAACATTATCTCTTCTTGTTTGCCAGGAAATGTTAAGTTGCCTTTTAAACTTTTGACGAGAAGAAACAATTTTTTGGGGAGAAGAATTAGTTCCGTTCCAAAGCAATACTCTTGTAATTTTTGGTGGTAAAGTTCCCTCAACAGTTACCTGTGGTTCTTCCGTTTCATTTTTACATACTGTTGTAAGAATTCTTTCTGCATATGTAAAGCAGAAACTAGGATTATCTTGGAGAGGAATCATTACGAACTTATATTTGTCGTTTTCCGTGTTATGTGGTTGCCACTCATCAGAGTATTCATAGAATTTATCAAGGTCTTCTTGATTGATATTTTGTGATAATCTTCCAGAAACTGTTTCAGGATCTCTCAAAGAATCCAATATCTTAGTTATAATTCTCTCTACAACAGTATTATTGTTGTTATACCGATCATAACAACCCATGTAAGTGAGAATTCTTTTCACAAAATCTCTAGTGAGAATATCTTCTTCATGTAGATTATTTTCATTTTTGAGAATACTTGCACAAGCAATCTCAAACATATGATCTTTAGTATCATCTTTGGTAGGACCATACACATTTCCCCACATTGCACCCATGGTAAGAATTGAATGGTCACTAAAAGAGTTGATAACTCCACCAAAAGATGGAAAAACTCTCTTATATTCTGCTGAAGGAACTTCCTTAACTCCAGGAAGATTTCGACAAACTTTGAGAGTGTGACGACGATCAAATGCTATCTTATTCTTAATATCAGTTGCTGTTTTATCAGGAAGAAAGGGAATCGGCCAAGATGTACGCTCCCATCCACCAGGAAGTGATCCAGACAGTCCCACAATCTTTTGAGATACTGTATCTTTAGTTCCACGAACTGTGTTATCACCAACACTAAATTCGTTCACGTTATTCATTTCCATTCCAACATATTCAAGGAAAGGAAACTCAATAAAAATGTCATCATCTCTATCTAGAGACAATTCATCCGTGGAGAAAGTTCCCCACTTTAATCTTTTTGCCATCTTGGAGTCTCCAAAATTATAGGGTTATAAGATCTGACTTAGCAAATCTCACTGTTATTTAGTAACTTAATAATTATACCACAGTTACATGCTGTGTCAAGTCTGGAGAGTAACTAAATTTAATATCTCCATCCCATCCACGTTGAGTATGAACAGCAGCAAGTTGGAACCCTAATTGAGGCCATGGTTTTGTGGGTGTGGGCACATTGTATATCTCTTTCAATGCAAATCCTGCTGCTCTCATTTCACGTATTCTACGTTTTGTAGTATAGTGATTGATAGTTGTGAGGTATACAATGTTATCAGCAATCTCCATACCATGTGCAAGGAATTTTTGCATCAAACTCCATGGTGGGTTGGTAATAATCCAATCTACTTTATTATTGTAATTTTTTAGAAAGTCTTTATCCTCTGCAAGTTCACACCACTCATTGTTATCACCAGGAAAGTTATCATAGAATGCACCAGTCCCCCGTGATGGATCAAGAATGACACCAGTAGGAGCAAAATGATTGATAATCTCCACTGCCAGATATTCTGGCGTCATGACAATATCCTTATCAGGAGTATTTTTAGGTGGACAGAATGCTCTCATTTGTTGAACTTACGGGGTGCAGATATTACAATATAGTTAATATCTTTCTTTATGTATTTTACACCAGCAGCAATCAATTTGTCAATGTGAAGTGAACATTGAACACGACGTTGATTCTTACTATCAACCTTTGGATTAAGTTTGAATAATGCACTGCTATCTTGTGCTTGTTCTTGAAGCACCTGACGTTGAGACTTAGTGCTTAATTGTGCTTCCTTACCAGAAGGAATGCTCTTCACATAGTCAACAAACTCACGTACTTCTTGAATGTCCATCTTACCCCAGAGCACCTTATCATCGTCTGGAGTGATGAAGAACTCATACTCAGTATGAAATACTTTCTCTTTACCTACCTGAGTATACTGACCAACGATAAGACGATAGTTGATGTGTGTCATCTTACGGACAACATCTGAACAACAAATGGTATTGCTGCTGGTAGTTTTAATGCTGCCATTGTAGTCAACTACAAGACCCTTAGATAAATCAAACTCAGAAGTATATCCATTGGGTTTCAGTGCATCATATTCATCCTTAGACATATCAGTTCTTTCACGAATAACGCAATCTTCATAAACGTTGCCGTGTGCTTGAACTTCCATTCGTGCGGTTGATTCACTACTCTATGAGTATAAGGCATAAAAAAGACCCTGTAAGGGTCAGTGTGACACTTCTCAACTGCCTCAATCAGTCTTCATAAACTAGACATTCGGGTTCTGATGGGTTGGCATCACAATACAGTTCTAATGGTGTTGGATCATGATGATCACCTGCCTCAATCTCTGCCTTATGATGTTCTACATAATCTTCCAATTCATGTAGTTCACCTTCAATATGTCTCCTTTGTTGTGGAGAAATTGTTGGATTTTCAAGGATTTCTTTGTCTTTTGCAATGTGAGTTTCGATATTTTCCATTGTGTTATTGTTTTTCTGTTTTTATTTATTTTGCTTTTTTACTTTTTCTACCAAATAATCAGCAAGAGCTTCCATTCTTTCAGGGTGAATTGCCCGAATACCTGCCTCTTTTAGGGCAATTTTCATGCTTTTTTCTTCATTTTCGGTCAATTTCCTGCCGTTTTTTGGTAAAGTCATAGATTTCTTGTGAAGTGTTGATATTCTAACATTAGAATTCAATAGTATCTATAAATTTAAGATTTTATTCAGATTTATTCATCGGTATTGAACCAAGAACCAAACATACCACTGTCTCCGGGTTTACGATTTTCAAATTTATCGAGAATTTCATCAGTTTGGATGACTGATTCTATTTTACCAATCATATCTGCAATAGTGCTACAAACCATTGGTCTTTCTTGTCTTGCAGCAAATGCAAGTGCATTGCGAAGTGATTGTTCTGCTTCTTTGAGTGATTCTTCGACTGATTGTGAGAGTGCCATAATTATTTTTTATTCGTTAGAGTTAAGTTCATCTTTAATTGCCTGTTCCATGAAAGATTGAATTTCTTTACTGGTCATTGTATTTAACCAACTCCAGTTAGGATCTTCTTTATCCCATTCAATATCAAATGAACCATCTTCATTCTGATGAACTTTAAGAGAATCAACACTCATCTTTCTTAAATTGCTTACGACATTTTTTTACTTCCTTGAGTTCATCCTTTATCATTTTATATGCATCATCTGGACTAATGCGTTTTGATACTTCCATAGCAGTAATGATTTCTACTCTTGTACCAAAATGCTTTAATGCTTCTTCAAAGCAGTTCAGCTCGGAATACATAATCACAAATCCTTATAGGATCCTCCACCAGAAACAACTATTGTATGATTATCTAGGGTTCCATCCTGCTCACATTGGAGATGAAATCTGGTCATAATGATTACATTATCTCTAACAGCACCAGTGAGCATTTGACGACCTTGTTTAGTCATCGAAGAAAACAAACCGTAACGAGTTGCCCAAACATAGAAACACTCGTCAATAAGTTCGGCACCTTCAGGTATAATGACTTCTGGTTTTGTATCAGTTTGAATCATTGTTCTCTTCGGGTGGTTTTTTATTAAATCCAAATGGACCTACTTTAGTTTCAGACCTTTTCTTCATAACAACACCAGCAAGAGACTCCATAATTTTAAGGATGTCTTCTGCCTTAGCACCTTCACCAAGTTCTTTGGCAACATAAAAATACTTATCAAAGAACTCTTGACTGTGCTCTTTATAGTCTTCGACTGTGATTGGTTGATCTTTCATTTTCCTCCTGTATCATAGTTTAGTTGATCATCTTGTTCTTTTAGAGTAGCACGTCTCACTCTATCATGAAGTTGCTTGAGTGCTTCAGTAACCTCAGGAGTTTCTTCCCAAGTCCAAGTTTCACCACCCTTTCCAGTAAATTCTTTTTTAGTCATGGATTTAAAGTTTTGTAGACAGCAGAGATGCTCATATGTCCGTGAATGTATCCTGCGAGTATTATAGCAAAGACGGACAGAAATATCAAGCCCATTGATACTAAGTTAGGCAACGGTGAGATCATTAATTGTGTATTTGTTTTTTCTGAGTTTGTATCGTTTAATGTATGCTTGTCTGTGTTCATTACAATCAAAATGGCAGATTCGATCTTCATTTCCGTCCCTATACTCTAAACGATAAGGGAATGCTTTGAATGGATGCATTTCTTCAGGAGTTAGTTTCTTTTTCTTGAGAGTTTTTGTTGAACTCTTTGCCTTCACTTTGCGAGTTGTAGTAGTCTTCTTTGCTGGCATTCTTCTCAATCATTTTTTCATGTTGTTGAGCACCCAAATTGTCTAGAAAATCATTAATCATTTGAAACCTTTTACTTCTTTTTTATCTAACACATCAATATGAGAGAGAAAAGATGATGGAGTATTCCACCAGACTGATTGTGCTTCTCCCCATGATTCTACTGTAAGAGACATACCATCAGATTTCACAACTTTATAGTGATGTCGATCATAAGGTTCACTGGATGATTCTGTAAAGAACAATGGGTCAGAGGGATCAATTAAACTCATGGCATTTTCATAATTTGGGTTGTAACTTCTTGATGTCTTAGATACAATTTAATAAAGCATCTTGCCATTACTTTCATTGTATCAAGATCTTCACAATTTTCAATTTCTCTGGATAGTTTTTCATATTCAAAGAGTTTAGATGTGGTCTCTAACTGTATGCTATCAGGATCCATGTCTTTTAGATATTCTAAACTACTATTTACCCCAGAATGTTTCAGTTTAAAGCACACTGAGTTAAACCATCCTACTTTATTATAGAGTTTGATTTTTGTATGTTGAGAATGAACATCTACCTTCTCAATTGTATACTCTTTACCAACTACAAGAGATAAAGTAGGATCATCATTGTTTCCCCATCTTATCTGTTCTTGAGAGCATCCTATGTATTCTACAACATTATTCTTTTCCATTTGTAATCATGCGATCTATTGCGATTAAAGTATCATAAGGAATCCATGCAGGATTTTCATCATCAAACTGAACCTGAACTTCTTTCACACTCTTTTCTAAGAACTTAGAATAAGAAGTTCTGGTGTTCTTTACATAAGAGATTGGATTAATCATATTACTTAAACAAAGGAAAGAGGGGAGGAGCACTATCATAGTATCCCATATTATACCAATAACAATCAATCAATCTCAATTTTTCACTGACTGTATTATTATCATTATAGGGATCAAGTAATGTAAAATCCTTACAGATTCTCACAATCTCTGGTGGAACCTGTATTGTTGTCCATGTGTTCGGATCATCAACAAAAACTGGAATCATACTACCACCTGTTTCCATGCTTTCTTAAAGTTTTTATCCCAGTTTTCAGTATATACTGGAAGAAAAGAGTTTAGTGCATAACAAATATCAACAATTTTCATTTGATTTTGTTCATCAACAGCCTCTTGCAATTCATCCAACATAAATTCTATCGTAGAAATCCGGGAAAATGATTGCTCAAGATTGTTCATGACTGTCCAAGTTTCATCGGGCATCAGGTTTCTCTTGTTTATACCCATATTCTATCACAATTTCCTTGTGTGTGCTCACTTTGTTTGATAAGGATCTCTGATGTATCTTGTAGTCATGACCTTCTTGTCCCAATTGTTTAGCAAACTGATGTAATAGGTTCCAATTTAAGTTCTGATCCATTGCTTTCATGCAACTTGTATTATATTTAACACTATGGATTTCTTGGATCAATACCTAAACTTTCAAGATATTGAACCCACCAATTAGCATCCTTCATATACTTCCAATTAGGAACGGGTTTACCTTGTTCTACAGTATAATACTTATATAAGGCATCATCGATAATCTGTGCGGTCTCCATATTCTTCTTCCGCCTCATCAACGTCTTCATATGGATTTTCCACAAATCCTGATCGGACTCTGAATTTTTCTCCTGCGACATAAGTTTTCTCGGAATTAACAGCAGACACCCACACAGAAAGTTTCATTATAATAAAAATAATAATCAGTGGAGTAAAGCAACCAATTAAAATTACTGAAGTCATTACAGTTCTTTCGTTATAAAATTATCTATATCAGTATTCTTCCAGATAAGTTGATGTGCTAACTTATCTCTCAATTCATTAATTCTTTCCTCATCATAAGAATCAAAGTTCCCTCTCTTATCAACTTTCTTATAATAATGAAGAGCATTCAGTATGATAGTATAATCTTCTAATGACAACTCAAAATTCATACAAACATTCCTTGCTCATTCATATACTGAAGTGCTTCTTTCATACTACCAATGTGATGATAACCAATTGCAACCTGAGGATATGTTGCATTTGATCCAAATTCTGCCTCAAATGCCTTATCATCAAAGTCAATACCTAAAACATATTCATGAAAATCATCACCAAGAGATTTAATAAGAGATATCATTCTCTCACACTCTTGACTTCCGTTGCTGTAAATTACTGCTTGCATTTTAATCACGTTGCCTCCCACTATCAGTCCCTTGTTCTCCAATCCTCTGGTTTATCTCTCTTAAACCAATCTACAATCTCATCAGCAGATCCAAATCCTGTCTTATGATTTGTTGGATCAGGGTCTCCTAACCCCATATTGTTTAAGAAGTCATCCATACTACCTTCCTCAATTTCTTGTGAAGATTGTCTTCTTGCTTTTTTTCAACATTTCATTTGCTGTGGTGTTTGCCTTAGCAAGTTTATTTGCCCAAATCATTGATGGTAAATCAACTTCTTCTCCAGCAGCAATACATTTACAAATAAATTCTAACCGAAGACGGTAGTTTGTAGACAGCATATTATTCTTTTGCCTCTAAATGCTTATTTATTTTTGCAGTAAGTTCTTCTGCAAGTTTGAGATTCTTACGATACATCATATATTTTACCACAGGATTAGAAGGATTATGTCTTAACCACCATATCTTATGACTTATTTGTGCTTTCACTAACTTAAGAACATAATCAAATGCTCTTGCGACAT
>JACLAB010008893.1_pt1 | contig 11866 bp, 9 predicted proteins | sample 8027921 | NCBI WGS metagenome assembly JACLAB01 (sample SAMN15725117, study PRJNA655200) | protist metagenome | isolation source: fluorescence activated cell sorting (FACS) single amplified genomes of... | place: USA: West Boothbay Harbor, Gulf of Maine | collected 2000-07-19
GTGCGTGGCGTCAGTGAGTGACGCGATGGATGATGATGACTGGCCGTTCGACGCGTGGGTACGGCTCCCGCTCGTCGTCGCCGTCGCCGTATACGTGGGTTCGGTGCGTCTGCGCCGATGACGCGAGTTGACTCGACGACCGAGTGGCGCATCGCGTCGTACTGACGGTGTGCGCGCGCGCACGCAGGGGATGAATCGGGCGTTTGGGACGCCGAAGATTACCGGGTACTTGCTCGCGGGCGTGGCGTTCGGCGCGCACGGGATCGGCGCTCTCACGCGCGCATCCATGCGACGATTGTGGGCGATTGATAACGGGTGTCTCGCGTGCATTGGTCTCGCGGCGGGTGCTGAGGTGAGTGCTGGGGAATTGAGGAAGAATGCGCGGCGAACGACGGTGACGATTGCCGCCATCGTCGCGTTTACGTGGGGGTTGACGTTTGCGAGTTTTGCGGCGGTGTTCGCCGCGCACGTGGAATTTTTACAGGGGTTAAGTCAGGCGCACGTGTACGCGGTTTCGTCGTTAACGGCGACGTTGGCGCTGGCGAGGTCGCCGGCGAGCGCGCTGGCGGTGATGACTGAGTGCGAAGCGAGCGGACCGTTTTGTTCTCACATACTGAGCGCGACGGTGGTGAAAGACGTGATCGTGGTGGCGATGTTCGCGATGAACGTCGAGCTCGTGGCGTTGAGTGGGTTAGATTTTCACAAGATTGTCGCCGAGGCTGCGGCTGGCGCTGTAGGACGCGACGGCGATAACGCTACGACGTCGTCGACGTCTTCGGCGGCGCGCGCGTTGCTCGTCGTGTTACAGCCGGCTATGCAGCTCGAAAGCGCTCGGCTCGGAGCGAAAGTGCTTCAACCACTCGTTCGAGTTCTCGGTGCGGTCGCTGCTGGGTACGTGTCCGGTCTAGCTCTCGGGCGGATGCTCAGACCTTCGTCAGTCATCGCGCGCTGGAAAAATGTCCGCGTTGGATGCATATGCGTCGGCGCCGCGTGTACGTTTATCGCGAGCGAGCGCTTAGGGTTAGAACCACTTCTGGTATGTGTTGCTGCGGGTGTTACAGCGGCGAATCGCAAGCACGCAACGGGTGAAGCCGAGCGTGAAGAGCTTCGAGCCGCGGTGCACGCAATTTCTCCCGCGGTGAATTTATTCTTCTTCACATTGGCTGGCGCGAGCTTAAAACTGGAAAATGTTTGGAATTCTCTCGTCATTGCGGTCGGGATCGTGATCGTGCGCTTGTTTGCGCTGTTTTGTGCCACATCAGTCGCGGCTCGAGTGTTGAAGGCTCCTAAAGTGAGTGAAATTACAGGCGAGAAGCGACGCAACGTGGAATGGATGGCGCACGTCACGCAGGCGGGCGTCGCGCTTGGATTGGCTCGCACAGTCGCCGCGCGCTTCCCATACTGGGGACCCGCATTTTCCACCCTAGCCGTGGCGATCATCGTCATCAATTTATTCATCGGTCCTGTGTTATTTAGACACTCGATTGAAATCATGAATGAATCGCACTCGACGCTGCACGCCGCGCTCCAACGCGTTTCGAGCGGCGCCGATGCGTCGCCTCAAGACGCAGTGCTCTAGCGCCCGCACATAGCCCGCTCACTGGATAGCATACGCGGTTGTAATTGTAGTTCAAGGCATTCTTCAAGCTGCGGTACGACGTAATATCAACGTCGCGTTCGCGTCGTCGTTTTCCATTCCATATAAAAATTACATCGCTACATTCACGCGCATGAATCCTCTCGTGCGTTTATTCATCGAGTTCGAGGCGTTGGCGCACGTCCGGCCACAATTTACCCTTGTTATTATTCTCCCACGCGCGGTCGAAACCATAGTTGAGCACCTTCTCGCCCGCGAGCGCCCCAGCGACGATCACGCCGACGTACACCGCCGAGTTCTGCACCAGTCCAAAAACACATCCGTTAGTCTACACCCTCGCGCGCGCACGCACGCGCGCCACGCCACGCCACGCGACATCACGCGCCATCCCGCGCGCGACGATCGCGCCGCGCACGACGGCGACACACGCTGACCAACCCTCAGCGATCGATCTTTATCGCGCGCACCCATCCGCGCCCACGACCACCGTCGCGCGCGTCCAACGCGTCGCGCACGCACCGACATGAACGTCTTGTAAAACGTGTTAAACATCCCGCCCGCGTCCTCGTGCGTGCGTGCGTCGCGTCGCGCGTCAGACTCTGTGGATGCGTGGCGCGGACGTGGCGTGTGCCGCTCGCCGTGTGCCAACGTCGTCATCCGACATCGTCATTCACGCGCGCGCGCGACGCGACGACGCGGTCGGGACGATGCCGATACGGTTGCAGAAAAAAGCCACGCGCGTGGCGCGCGCGGTGGTGGAGGAGGTGAACGCGGCGCGAGGCGTAGGGAGTCGCACTGATAAGCATGGGAATGTGAAAACGTCTTTGTGGGATCACGGCAAGGTACGCGCGCGCGCGGCGATTCGCGGGGGCGTGGTGCGCGTGTGCGCGTAGGTGTGGTGATGGCGCGCGAATGCGCGGCGTGCATGCGCGGGGGTGGCGTGCGACGGCGCGAGTTGGGTGGTCAAAATTCTCTCATCCGGATGAGAGATTTCGCGCGCGCGCGTGCTTTCTCGACGTGCGCTTTTTTGGGTGCGATAGACGCGAGCGATGAGTACTGACGATGGAACGTTTGATGTACTTTGTGTGGATTACAACAGGCGAAAGTAGCCGCGGCGTCTGTACCGAAGGAGTTTGCGGACGCGCAGACGGCGTTTGTCAAGGCGACGAATTTGGATGACTTACCTCCAAAGGAGAAGCACGTGAGGTTCTTGCTTGCGTTATGCTCCGATGGCGGTAAACCAAAAGACGTTGTGTTTGTTCTCGAGGCTACGGCGCGGCAAATCCGTAAAAGTACGCATTGGCGGACGATGTTGAAGACGCACGTGGTGTTACATAGATTATTAATGGAAAGCGGTGTGGAGTTGAAACGAGAGTTTTTTAGATTTTTGGAGTTTTTATCGCGCAAGACATACGGGCCTAAAGAGCAAATGTTATTCAACATTCGCTATTGGAAGGATGAGTCCACACCGGATGCACAAGAGCTTGCGGGCTGGACGCGCACGTACGCGGCGTACCTCGAGGAGGTGTGCGCGTTGCACGCGCACGTTCCGCAACTCTTCACAGCACCTGGACGTAATCAAGAAAATGCGCTAAGAAACTGTGACATTGATCGTTTACTCACAGTCATGCCGCTATTACAAACGTTGGCGCGACGAATTACGGAGTGTGAGCCAAAATCAGCCGTGGTTCGCAAAAACGCCGTAACCAAATTTACACTCAGTCTCATCTTACGCGATTCGTTCAAGGTATATCACGTGATGAATGAAGCAATCATAAACTTAGTAGATAAGTACTTTGATTCCTCCAAGGTACAAGCGGCGAAAGGATTGGCCATTTTCAAAAAGTACTTGACTCAAATAGACGACTTGCAACGCTTTTACAAGACGTGTGAAGAGGCGGGTGCATTTGATCAGAGCGGACCGATGGATTTCAAGCTTGAAGCACCACCTCCTACATTTTTACAAAGCATGGAGGAGTATTATCAATCAGCACCGAATGAAGGCGTGCCTCTTCGAGAGCGGCGAATGTTAGGCCCGTCTGCATCCACGTCTGTGCGAACAGCTCCAGCGCTCAATGTGGCCATTCCAAGAAATGATTTGCTATCCATCCAAGCAGCAAATCCGTCGCCTTCGTCTGTGACTGATGCGTTAAGTCAGCTTGATTTCAGCAGCGCCCCGAAGTCACTGCCAAGCAGTGCGCCACACGCGGACCCGTTCAACTCAAATGCGCTACCAGCGCCACAGACGACGGATCACCTAGCTTTACCATCCACACAGCCCGCTACGGCTTCCAATCAGTTGGACTTTTTTTCCATGCCAGCGCCAACGCATGCTACATCGGCACCGACTCCACCGCCACCGCAGCAGCAGTTTGTCCCACCGCAGCAGCAGTTTGCCCCACAGCAGCAGCAGTTTGCCCCACAGCAGCAGCAGTTTGCCCCACAGCAGCAGCAGCAGCAGCAACCGTCTCCTCGTAGTACCAACCCATTCGGCGACAACCCTTTCGGTCAACCCATGGCTAGAAATTTGAGCAAGGAGGCTTTAGCGGATTTGTACTCGCAAGCACCGCCGTCGCCCACGGGTGCGCGGGGGATGGCCGCCATGGCTCCTGCACACTACGCACAAGCGCCGTACTCTTCCGCGCTCACTCCAACGCGTGTTGTCGGACAAGCTCCACCGATGGGCATGCAGATGCCTGGTATGCATTATTCGCAGCAGCCACAAGGATACGGTAACGTTCACCAGTTGCCCATGCCGGGAACGTACCAACAACAACAGCAGCATCAGTTTGCAAACCAAGTCCCCTACGCGCTGCCTAGCACAAATCCGTACGCTCCGCAGTACGGCCAGCCGTCGCCAAAGCGCACCGAACCGTCAAACGCAACGAATAGCTTGATATAAATCGATCAACGCGTCAATCCAATTTGTAATAACGATACTTGCTACATGCACATGCACATGACGAGCGAGTGAAACGCCAGAGCGCGAAGCGCGATGACCGCCGCGAGTGAAACGCGGCTCGCGCCAGCCGCCGCCCTGACGCGCCCTCGCGCGCGTCCGCGACGTCTTCGCATTGAATCGCACACTCGGGCGCATACGACCGCACGCGTGTGTTTTGCATGCGCACGTCCTTCGGTGCGATGCATGCCGGCAACGAACGAGAACGAGCGTCCCCGCGCGCGAGCTTTTGTCCTCGTCAGAGCCTCCGCGGCGGGCTTCGCTGACGGTGACGTCAAGCCTTCGACGACCACGGCCTCGCAGACGCGCGTCATCGTGATTTGTCTTGGTATCGCTATGCTACTCGCATCGGCGGACCGCACGATATTCGCTGCGGCGGCGCTGAGCATCAAAGCTGAACTCGCGATGTCTCTGAAAGACGTCGGCGCGGCGCAAAGCGCTTTTTTGTGGGGCTACGGTGTCACGCAACTCGCCGCTGGCGCTGCGTCCGACCGTTATGGTGGCGCTAAAGTGCTTCTGTTTGGTTTGTTTTTGTGGTCAATGGCGGTGGCGCTTACGCCGCTGAGCGGTGGAGTATATGCGATTTTGGCGGCGCGCTTCATGTTTGGCGCGGCGAGCGGGTGCGCGTTGCCGGCGAGCGCTGCCGCGGTGGCCGCACATGTTCCTGCCGAGCGACGAAGCGGCGCGTTATCGACCATATTTGCGTTGTTCAACATCGGAAGTGCGTTCGGTTTAGCCGCAGCTGGTGGTTTGATTGCGACCTTTGGCTGGAAATTTGTCTTTTATTTGTTTGGATTGTTCGGTGCTTGCTTCGCGTTTCTGGCTTACTCTTTGATGCCCGAAAGCGTGAAACAGTATGTACCACGTGTTTCGTCGGCTGTGGCAAGCGAAACAACATCATCTAAAGATGCAGAGCTTGAGGTGGATGATTTACCTACGGAAGTTGCCACGCAACTCGTCGCTTTGTTGTGGTGCCACATCGTCGTCAACTGGGGCTTCATGATTTTGCAAAGCTGGCTACCCATCTACCTCGCGCAAGACCTCGGACTATCGATAGCGAGCTCAGGGCTGGCCGGCGCGATCCCTTGGTTGTTTACAGCGTTCATGTCTTTTAGTTCTGGACAAGTCGCAGACAAGTTAATTAACAAATACAATTGGGAAAAGTGGAAAGTGCGGCGTTTGGCCATGAATATTGCGACGATTGGTCCCGCGGTGTGCTTATTCGCGTTGAAAACAACGACAACGCCCGCGGTGGCTTTAGGATTTGTTATTGCCACCCTCGGTTTACAAGCCGTGGCCGTAGCAGGCTATCATTCGTATCTGCAAGATGTCGCGCCGTCTCGTGCTGGAGCAATACTCGGATTCACAAACACCGTTGGCGTTGTCGCCGCGATTATTGCAAATATGGTCACTGGCGCATCCGTTGAAGCCACGGGGAGTTTTCAAACCGTCTTCCTGTACACAGCCTCAATGTATTTATCCTCGTGCTTCGCGTGGAATTCGTTTCTTAAAGGTCAAATGCTGTTCCCGTGAAACACATAGCGAGTGGAGAAAATTTACTTGTAGATAGAATTAAATCAACCAACCAAGAGTCCATAAGGATAAATTTTCAATATTTTGAATAATCTTCCATAATCATTTAGACGTGATCAAGCCCTATGCGATGCATAGCGATCGACAACGTGTGCGCCGTGGAGACAGATGGTCTCCATGACGACGTCGAGGATGAAGACTGCCAACGAAGCCATTCAAGACTTCTAATCGTCAACACTTGACCCACCCCAAAAGAAATTAGCCTAACATTTTGACGCAATATGAATTGACGTCTTTACGCCATCAAGGCCACCGCAAAGGCGATGAGAAAGCTCGCGGTCACGGGGACCATCGACGCCGGGCTGTTGTAGCCGTAGAGTTTGTCGAGCGTGATGCCTTGCTCGTCGAGTTGCGCGTCGCATGCTCCCGAGATTCGAGCGGTGTCGTACACCGGGCAGTCAGCAGCGGTCGTTTTTACGACAGCATCGTCGGTTTTGATATCGCGGAAAAATCGAGAGCATCCCGCTCGCGGTGCGTCGATGCCGTCGACGCTGTCGAGCCAAACCAAGCGACTCAAATCAGAGAGCACCAACGCGGGATGCGCAAACGAGCTTTCAAACCAATCCAAGCCCTCGGACGCAGATGAGTGCGTGAGGAGTGGGTTGGCGTCACTCACGCGTTTGTCCATGCGAAGAATAGTTCCTTCAGACGTGAGTGCCTTGATACCTGCTGCGGATGGTTGGTCGAACCCGAGCTTCGCGTAAACGCTGGCTTTCGTCGTCGTACTCGGCGTGTAAAAGTACGTCTTGTCAAAGATCACGTTGACGTTCGCAATGGCGGCGTGAAAGGCAGCCATGGTAGAATACGAATGAGTCGTTGCTCCAGATGCGGCAGCACTCGGGATGAACGTCGTCAAGCCGGCACCCGTACAGATATCTTGTTCAAACTGCGCGAACGACACGACAAAAGACACAGAGGAACCCCACGATTGATCTTCAACCCACGCACACGTGTACGTGGACGCGATTCTTCCATTGCTCTGCGCGTACGTAATTCTGTCTCGCATATACTGCCATCGCTCGACTTGGTCAGCGTAATACGCATTCGCCTTGGCTTCCATGTTGTAAAACAGGGACAAAAACTTGACGTATTCCAAACGATCGAGCATACCGAGCGGCGCTTCAGACGCGTCAAAATTAACATCCTTATCGGTGCCCGAGCCCGCTACGTTAAACCGGTCGGTAATCACCAAGTCAAAATCGGTCGTTGCCGTCGCCCAGGCTGCGACTGTATCATAAGCGTTTGCGGCGCTGTTCCAGTTCGCCGTAGCGTCCACGCCCGTCATGTCCCCGGTTTCTTCATCCTCCTGCCAGCACGGCGCGTGCACGGCTCCCGGATCAACCACGTCAATACTCGACCGCAACCCGAGCTCTTCGATAAAACCAATAGCGACCGTCAACCCAGTGGCTACTTTCTGCACTGGAACACTGAAGAACTGCGTTCCCGACGCGAAAGCCGTGCCATCCGAGTCCGCGGTCGGCGCCGTCGTCCCGCACTGGTACAACACGTACGTCTTCGCGGGCACGCCCGAGAGGTGCGGCAACGTCCGCACAACCTTAAACGTCGTGTTATACGTCACAGAGAACGCCACGGAAGGTTCGACGAGCGCGGCGGTGCTTCCCGTCGTCGATGCGTCGGCGCTCAGGCGCGAAGAAGATGGGAAAAAGTCCCCAGACGCCGTGGCTGCGGTGGCGCACTGCGCGTTGTTTAACCCGTCGGCGCCGCTGTCGTGCAGGAGCACGAGCGTGACCGCGAGCGTCACCGCGAGCGCGATGGCGAATGCGGCGCTGACGCCGAGGACCCAGGCGCGCATGGTCGCGCCTGGATTGCGGTGGCGACGGAGAGTGTGGCTGGGTGGGGATTTGCTACGGGTTCAGGTTTTAGGCGCATAACGATGTCGGGTAACATTCGAGGCGCGTGCAATCGCACAGGAGTATATGTGTGTACATAAACATAAATTAAGATGTTTTAAACATGCGCGCTAAGGGCTAAACGCATGGTGGAACGATAAATGATGCACGCTGAGGCGGCGCGCGTGAACCGAGCGCTTAGGCCGATTTGGGATGCGAGCCGTGTACGTAATAATGCTTACCGACATCGTTGAGGTTACTGAACGTGGCCTTCCAAGCGCCGTAGTAGGTGAGAACTTTGTAGTTTAAGTTCCACTTTTTTGCAAAAGCGACGAAGCGACGAGAGACTTCGGGCTGTCTGAACTGAGGCATGCTCGGGAACAAGTGGTGGATGACTTGGCAGTTCAAGTAGCCCATGAGCCAGTTGACGTAACGAGCGCTCGGATCGATATCGATTGTGTGATCGACGCCATAACGAACCCAAGAAATGTGCTTGTCGCTTGGGACGACGTCCAAGTGTGTATGTGACGTGGAAAAGTGAGCAAATAAATAGCATCCAGCCGCCCACATCGACGCGCAGAACAAGCCGTATGACGTCAACCAAGAGTACCCGGTAACAGCCTTGATGACGGACGTGCGAACAACGTGAGCAGTGATCATCCAGAACGCCTCTTCGGCGTTCTTACGACGAATCGCATTTCGCGGGTGCAAAACGTACATCCAAAAGAACAAAACCATACCTGACGTAATCGGCACAAAAGTCCACGCTTGAGCGCGAAGCCAAACCTTGCTAAATCCACGCGGACGGTTCGATTCTACAGCTTTGTTGAAGAACGCCACAGCGGGAGTGGTATCGAGGTCCATATCGTGACGAACCTTTTGCGGCGTCGCGTGGTGCTTGTTGTGCATGTTATTCCACATGTCGCCCGAGCTCGCCAAACCAAAGCCCGCCGTAAACGCCTGCGCACGCTTATCCCACCAAATATTCCCCGTGAGCGAGTTATGACCACCTTCGTGTTGCACCCATCCACAACGCGCACCGAAGAAGAATGCATACACAATAATAGAGCTCACGTGCCATTTTGCCGCCATCAACGCCGTACCCAAAGCAAACATCGCCGCGAGCTCGGCGAAACGATACGCCACGTGAAGCGGCGACGGCTTGAAAAATCCATCTCGTTCCAGCTCCTTGCGCCATCTCGCGAAATCTTTCAACATCGCGCTTTCCTCTGCATCCATAGTCGGTCCTTCGCCATCGCCCAACTTGCGATGCGGTAACGCATTCAACGCCTTGCGTGCTTTCTTAGACCGAGCGTGAAACTCTTTAAACGCCTCGCTCGCATCCGCTCCCGTGTTGGACAACATGTAATACATCACGCTCCCTCCCGGGTGCTTGAAATCCGTGACGTCGTACTCGACATTATCAATCACCACGTATTGACGCGCAAAGGTCTTCGCTATCGCGCTCGGTTCGAGCGCGGCGGAGTACTTTTGAGACTGTGTCCCAGCGCCGGCGCTGGCGGTGGTGACGGTCACTTCGGAAAACGTCGTCGCTTGCTCGGTGCCGATGCACATGGCGACCGCGAAAAAGTCGTGTATGCGCGTGCGCGTGTTCTAGGGCGACGCACGCGTGCGTGGGTGTGCGCGCACGCAACGCGTGCGTGCGTGTATGACGCGCATTGGGTGGATAAAGATGATCAAGGTGAGGACACGGCGCGCTGACTCTGGCAATAGAGTTACATGAACATTAAAAGTATGTCCTGAGCTTTGAACTCGGTGTGATTGGTTTAAGTCGCACTGGTATACGCGTGTGTTCGATGCGCGCTGGGGCGGGGGCAAACGTCACGGTGGATGGAGAGCCGGGGGAATCAGACGCGGCGTCTTCGACTTCGGCTTCGACTTCGGCGTCTACGGGTTCCGGGGCGGGTGTAATGCCGGCGGCGATAGCCAACGCCTTGCCTGGTGTGAATCCAGAACGGATGGGTGTGGTCTTTGAACGCGATGGCGTTGATGTGGACGAGACGGGTGCTTGAGAGGACTCGATGAGAGCCTCGTAGCGTTCGCGCCAGTAGCGCGCATCCGTTTGGTACAACGCTCGGGCTCGACGCTCAGATTCGAGCGCTTCGATGACATCTGTTGAAGCCCCAGCCTTGACGGGCGACGAACGCGTGCGAGCTTCGGCGAGATCAATCTTCAAGCCATCGAGTTCGGAGCGGATATTCGTACATTCGAGCGTTGCTGAGCCGAGTTCGCTCTTCAAAATGTCGCGCTCGCGCGACACGTCTTCGAGAGCGCGCTCTAGAGACTCCATTGCTAAATGATGTTCATTGGTTGACGTCGTGTTCGTATCATTCTCCGCTTTGTCGCATTGCTCGATAGCATCGTCATACTTGGTCTTGAGCTCTTCATACGCCGCTAAAGTTGCGTCTAATTCATCCTGTAACTCTTTAGCCCTGAGCTCTGCGACGGTGATTTCAACTTGCGCCGTAGCTGCCTTTGCATTAGCCATTCGTAACGCTGAGGCATTTTCAGTGAATAACTGACTAGCTTTTTCGGCACGAGCAACAATGAGATCAACGTTCATTCTAGACTCGACGATTTGAGCCTCGGCATCGTTCAATGCAACACCAAGGGCCTGTTCTTTTTCTCGAGAAACGCGCAACTCCTCTGAGCGAGCATCGAGCGCCGCGCGTAATTCGCTTAGTTCAGCCTCTTCAGCCTTGAATATACGTTCCAAAGACTCGCACTCGGCGTTGAAATCTGCGCTTTTGGGCGCGTCTGGCGACGAAACCTCTGAAGAAACGTTGCTCAAGTCATTGAGTTCCTCTCTCAAGCGCGCAACGTCGCTCTCAAGCGCGCTTGCGTTTGCAGCGTATTCATCACGAGCTAGACTCACGTCGTCCAATTGTTTCTGCACCATCGTGACTTGTGCTTCGAGATCTTTCACTCGCGTGTTAGCAGCATTGATTCGTGCTTCGAGTTCGTCCTTGACTCGTTCACATTCGCTCGTCTTTGCCGCCAGCGCTTCACTCAAGCTGTCGCGCTCAGCCTCAAGTTCGTCTTTAACGCTATTTGCGGACATTTTTAGCGTACGAAGTTCTTCATTCGCGCTAAGTGCTTTCTTTAGTGCCGCATGCAACTCACTTTTCATCTTTTTTAGCCCGTCGTCGCACTTTGCACACTCTTCTTCCGCTTTTACGCGCTCTGCTTGCGCTGTCTCTGCCTCGCGCTTTGCGTCCAACAGTTCAACATTCTTCTCCTCGAGCTCCTTCGTCAGCCGCTTCTCGGTCTCATCCACGTTTGCATACGCCGCTTGTAATCGTCCACTTTGCGCCGCGGCAGCCTTGAGGCGCTCACATTGCGCCTTGAGCGCGTCTATTTCCAAAGTCTTGCGCGCGACGGCTTCTCGCAACTCAACAATAACATCGTCGTTCGCCCTTTCCACCGCCTCCGACTCTTGACCCACCGACACAGACGCGTATCCACTACTGTTCTCGCCCTCCGTGGCACTCGCCCGCTCGTTGACGGCGTCAACATCATCCACGTTCGAGCGTTCAGGCGACTCACGTTTTAAATCACACGCACTCGCGGGCGCGTTTATATCATCCTGCGCGCGCGCTGACGTCTCACCCTCCGTCACTGACGGCTTCACACGCGCAGTAAAGACGAATGGCGCGGCATCCTTCGCCGCGTGCGCCCAGGACATCGCGGCGTCGCGCAGTGGCCACGCGATGACGCGTGCGCCGTCGCATAAGTCCTTTTCGCATATTATTCGGACACACGACACGTATACTGGATTCATTTTGTCCTGTGATGCATACCTCGCCACGTGCCTCAGTATAAATTATATTCGGACACTCGGTACGT
>JACLAB010001339.1_pt1 | contig 11862 bp, 7 predicted proteins | sample 8027921 | NCBI WGS metagenome assembly JACLAB01 (sample SAMN15725117, study PRJNA655200) | protist metagenome | isolation source: fluorescence activated cell sorting (FACS) single amplified genomes of... | place: USA: West Boothbay Harbor, Gulf of Maine | collected 2000-07-19
CAGGGAACAGAGATTGACCACGCTGCTCATGCTGCTGCTCGGAAAGGCGCTTGTCAGGGTGGTTTGCTGCCCCAGCACCACTGCCTGTCCAGTGCCCCCATTGCCTGCCTCTATGCCATCCTGGCCCACGGCAATCTCCACCACGTGCAGCACTGAGTAGGCGTGGTTAGACACGATACCTTGTCCCCCGTGTGCACCTCCTGTGCTGATACCGATAGGATACTTTTTGTAGTAGAATTGCAGCATATCCTGCCAGCAGGCCTCAGAATTGAAGGATCTGGCCGTGAAGTCGATTTCACTACACGGGAAGCCGGACAGATCGAGCAACGCCTCGTGTATCCAGCCTCCGCTGATAGCGCTATAGCAGCCATACGCCTTGGCATAGGCTTTCTCTATAAACGGCACCCACATCTGCGACTGAGAGTCCCGGGAAAATTCGAGTTGGCTGACCACCATTCCTTGGCCCTTTCTGCTCTTACTCTTCTTGCTCTTGGCAGCAACCTCTGGGGGTCTGGTGGCCATGAGGTTGTCTATGACCACGCCCCGCCAGTGACCGTCGAGGAAAAGGTTAAACTCCAGTTTGCCGTCGGAGGGGATGTAGGGGAGAGCACTTGGGACGCCACTCGAGGGGAGTATCAGCGGTCTCAGCAGTTTGTGCACAAGGTCCTTTCTTTCGGATATCACAGCGAGAGCGCTGAGGAACCAGCAGTCCCCTATAGAGCCCTGGAGAATGGCTTCTGCTTTGAACTTGAGGTTAGTATGCGTATCCCCTCCACACATTCTGTACCCACTGCTGGTGTCGAACCGTTCCCACTTCACGTACGCCGCCTGAGGCGTGTGCTCCACGTCTGTATCCGTGCTCCACACGTCCTCTGCCCACTTAAAGAAAGAGCACCTCACCTGTTGTGCTATTACGGCCTGTCCTGGCCTAGCAGGGGCTGGTGATGGGCAGGAGAAGAAGAACCTGCCGTTATTCACACCTGCCTTGTACACTTTGGATAGTTTTGCAGGTGCTCCACATCCGCATATCATGGGACCTTTTTCTCTCTTGCTGTCGTCATTGATAGTCTTGCTGGTTCCTGATTTAGCTCTGCGTCCATCAATTGACGATGCAGTTGCGGGGAAATCAATATCTACATACAATTCAGCAGATGCAGATGATGAAGAAGATGATAATGCCGATGATGCTGAAGTCAAGCTATGTAGGTTCAGCCTCCCCTGTTTGCTTTTCTTTGGCGAACCGCAACGATTGAGATGTCTCTTCTTCGCAACACTTGCAGCAGAGAGTTGCTCCTTCTTCACATCCTCTGGCAATGAAATCCAGACCTCTCTGTTGAAGCCCTCTGGTATATCGTCGGAGCCGACCTCCTTGCTCACTTTGGTGGCAGAGACAGCCCCAGCCCCAGCAAGTTCAGCAGATAGCAGCTCATTCTTTATACTATCTGGTAAACTTCGCCATACCTCCAAATCATAACCCTCAGGCACTACAATATCAGTGTCCACTTCAGAATCCATTTTGATTCAGATGAGTATAGCTAGCCAATTTCTGCGAACTAGCATAGGGAAAATCGAGATATTGTGTAAAACTACAACATTTTTCTTTTCGAATACGGTCAGCCTGTTCTATTTCATCGAGCCGCCAAACTAGGCCAATTTGTACAGCCCAAAAAAGAAAGGATTCACCTCTATTTCAATCACACAAAGTGTCACCAAATTATAATTATCTTTCAAAGTATCTATATAACGGTGGAGAATGTTGAATGCTGCTGTTGTAAGAGCCACGAATAGGGCAGATACGCTCAAGAAGCTCCAGAACGCGTTTGGCGGAGAGAGCAAGAAATCTTCTGCTGCGAAGAAGGAAATTGAGACGGCGCCTTCGTCATCGAGCCAGTCAAAGAAGAGAGTAGCAGAACACACTCCTGTTATGGAAGGGAAAGATAGCAACAAAATAAAAATGCATAAAGTGAAAGCTGTGGAGTCCATAATGGGTTCGATTGGTTTGGACGATTCCAATACCCGACGGTTCTTGACAGATGCGCTGGAGGGCAGAAGCATTGTGCTAGCCAACACCAAGAATCAAATAAATGCTGCAAAGGGGTCAACTCGTGCGATATCTCAATTCAAAAGACAAAAAAGAGCATCCAACACATACCTCAAGAAACACAAATTATTGAACCCATTTGCCTGTCCTACTCGAGAAGATCTTGTATCTATACACAATTTATGGATGGATTTCATATCACAGCTAACAAGCGTGTGTAGCAGCGACGCTCAATTCCAGGCCCGCTTCAACACCACCGGGCTCCTCGGAGCTCGCATACAGGTAAATACAGCAAAAACCGTGGCGCTTTACCGCTGTACTTCGTTGTCTCCACAATGCTGCAACACAGTGCACTAAAAGACTTTTTCTTTTTACTCTCCTTCAACTACAAAAAATAAAGGTTCTGGAGTCCGACCCCTGCCACAAGCCCCCGAGGAAGCAGAGACAGCAGCGGCTGCGCGGCCTGGTGTGCCACGAGAGCGCCAACTGCCTGTACATACTGCCAGACCAGCGCCCAGCAACCGAAGCAAACAAGGGTAATAAGGATCAGGACGAAGGGAAGGCAATCCAACGCTTGGTGAAGCAGTACAGCCGCATCGCGATCGAGCTGTCGGGGGGTAGGGAGTGTGTGCTGCATGGGCACAAGCTGCTCCCAATGAAGGCCAACAAACCCAAGAAATAATGTTGAACAGAATGAGTAATGAATGATAATGTGTGCATGTGAAATGCTTGTGAAACTTATAACAATACCTTAAAATATACAAACAATGACTGGATACTATTTACTTCGAATACCTCGCTTTCCAGTAGCCTTCGTGGTAGCCCCCGTCTTGGATGGCCTCAAAGCTGTCCATTCCCATTTCTTCTGCCAACATAGCAGACTTGGTCTCTTCGACATCTGCATCGATGCCGGGTAGGGGCTTAGTACCGGCGAGTTCTCTCGCCACATCCCAGCCTCTTTGCGCCGCGGCAACAGTCTCTGCAGCGACGTTCCTTTCTGCACCCTTTATATTATCCCCTGCGCCATCTATGTAGTCCGCATAAGAGCGATCTATGGCGCTCTGGTCGGCAAAGGAGGGGGCGTTCTCAGCGGGTTCAGTGCCAGCGCCTGCAGCCTGCTGGTGCTTCTCTGGGCGGACGGTGCCGGTCATACGTGCGTTGGCGGCAGAAACGATTGTGCCTACGGTTCGTGAAGGTGGTGTATTAGTGCGAGTGCGACGATCAAAAACGGTATGAAAAAATCTTCTACAGCACGTACGTGGGACTGGCGAGGCCCACAGCATCTCTGGGGAAAAGGTGACCTTAGGTTGTCTGATGGAGGTGTGTCTGCCAGCAGTGCGATCCGTATGCGGTGTGTAAGTGGAGTGGTAGTTCGCGTCCATGTTCAGGGACCTATCTACATTGTAGTTCTTCTCCGCGGTTCTGTCTAGAGCCATACTCAGCTGTGCTTTCATCCACACTAGCTGTCCCTGTAGCTGCGATACCGCCATGGCTGTATCGTCTTCCTGTGCTGTGCTCATGTTGTTCAGCTGAGAGGCATCCCCGCCCTCAGGTACAGCAGTCGAGGGTTGGGTTCTAGTTGCAGTGGTGCTGCTGCTAGGAGGCTCACCAGCCTCGATTAGTCCCTCATTAGCTTCCCAGGCCTCTATTCTGGAGTGCTTCCTGAGTGCGCCAGCTAATCTGTCAACCTCCGCTTCGAGGGAGTCGATTTGTCGCAGCAGGCGCTGATTGTGGCTCTTGGCGCGTTCGTAGTCCGCACGTTCGTCTGCCAGCTGCACCCGCTGCCTTGCCTCCTTTTCCGCCTGAGTGGCTTGCAGCTCGAACATTTCTCTGCGCGCTCTGTCTTCGTGCATCTCGAAGCGCGCTCTCATGGCTTTGACCTCGCTATCCAGACGCTCTTTATACTGCACGTCTAACTTCTCTACTGCTGCAGCTGTGATCTTGGGAATCTTGTCCGCAACTTCGGCTTTAAGTCTTTCTATCTCTAGTCTGTGATCCGAGACTAAATTTTCTTTCTCTTCCCTTGCCTTGTTCAGAGCTTCAGTAGCTCTATCCAACTCCTTGCTGTGCGAATCCCTTAGATCGTCCATCCTAGCCTGCACGGACTCCGCCCGGATCTTGCTCTCCCGTATCTCTCTATCCTTGTTGAAGGAGGAGTCCTGGCTGAGTACTATTTCTCTTTCTAAGGCCAACACACGCTCTTGGTCGTGCTGGGTGCGCTGTTCGAGTTCCTTCACCCTCTCTTGGATCCGAACATTCTCGAACAAGCTCTTGTCCAAGCTTTTCTCCACCTCCCGCACAGCCTCGTTAGTCTGTGCTCCAGCCGCGTCCAGCTGGCTTCGCAGCACTTCTATCACTGCGTCGCTTTCTGTTGCTTTGGCACTGAGACGATTTGCCTCTGCCTGCATAGCCGCCTTGACCCTCCTGGCATCGCCTTCTGCAAGGTTTATCTTCTCTATGCTCATCCCAGAAGCCTGTTGGAGCTTCCTCAGCTCGTGCAGCTGAGAATCCGCCTCTTTTCGCTGCAGCAAATTTTCCGCTTTCAAGCGCGCGCACTCCGAGTCTAGTGCTTGAATGCGATTGGTCGCTTGTACAAGGGCTGTATGGGAACTTTTACCCTCGGAAACGATCGCAGATGCTTGTGATTTCGCTGCCTCTGCCTCGGCAACGGCCACTTCTTTGGACTGCAACGCCGCTGCAAGGCGAGAACTGACTTCTATGTGCTCTTCGCGTAGCTTACGCAGCTCTAACGACAGCGCTCGCGATTTCGTTTCTGTCTCGATTAGCTCGTTATGAAGCTTCTCCAGTTGCAGTTTCGACTCTAATTGAGCATCTTCCTTGCTGGTGTCTACTCGCTTTCTGAGCACCTCCATCTCCTTCAACATATCCCCTTGACGCGCTTTAGCCAGACGCATATCGTCTCTTGATGCCTCGAGGTCCTCTTGTCCCCTGCGCTCTATCTGCTTGATCTTCTCCTTCCAGTCCGTCTCGATCTCCGCTCGTTCCGTACGCACTGCCTCTCGCAGCTTATTCTCCCAAGTATTGTTCGTCTCACGCAGCTTATCTTCGTTTTCCCCCTGTTGGCGCGACATGCGATCCTCTACCATACGTCTTTCCTGTCGCTCATCGTCAAGCGCCCCCTCCACAGCGTGTAGGCGGTCTCGGAGGCTCTTAATCTCGCTCTCTAGCCCCCCGACGCGGCGCCTTTCGTCTTCTAGTTCCCGACGACTATCTTCTTTCGCACGTCCTTCGGTCATGCTGGATCGACTTTCGGCCCTTTCGGGCCGTTCTGCGCGCAGACGGCGAGCGTTCCTTTCCCTTTCATCAGCAGCAGCGCGGTCTCTCTCTCTCTCCCGTTCCCGCGCACGTTCCCTCTGGGCGCGTTCCCGCTCCAGATTCTCCCGCGTTGCTTCTCTGTTGCGAGGATTGTCCCCCGCGGTACCAGGACGGTCCGCCAGCATCTTCGCGGGGCGTTCCTGTACACCCGCTGACGTGTTCGGTCGGTTCTTTTCATCCCTGCTGGCCCATCCGTCGTTGCTGCTCTTGTTGTTGCGTGACGGCACGGGGGGGCCTGTGACTCTGATGGGGGTGCTGACCTCCTCTCTTTTCTCCGCTTTTGAATGCCCTGCCGATATCCAGCCACCAGAGTTGATCGAGGCGCTATTGGCAGTGGAATCGCGCTCTCCTGGCTCGTCTCTCTCTCTGGTGTCGCGGGTTGTCTTTGCACGTGGTTTTTCAGCTTTTTTCGGAGGGTTATTGTCGCCTTCGTCTAGGCTTGCGTCAAATTCGAATGCGCTTGCTGCTGCGGTGGACTTTGTATCATTGGATGTCACAGCTTCGTGCCCCGAGGAAGTGGCGAAAGGTTCGTCTTCAAATTCTGTAATTTCCATAACATCGTCTGCATGAGCTTTCGTTTGGTCGACTTTTTCTTTCTCCACTTTAACAGGTTTCTGTGCTTTTGTAGGAGTTCGTGTGTCCCTTTGTCCTCCGCCTGCTGCTGCTCTTCTTTCTTTCTCCACTTTCTTCTTTTTATCCTTTTCTTTCTCTTCCTTCACTTTACGCATGAAAACGGCCTCTCGAGGATGATTCCATACACTCTCACCAGTTTCAGTGTTAAAAAAGTAAGGAATCCCGTCATTATCGTTATCACCAATCCCGAGGTTCCAGCCGGCAGGCAGCCCTTTCCGACTCAATGCATCTTCAGCAATATACAGCAAATGCTGTTCAGTCTCGACATCAATGCCCAAGAAATGGGCAAATATTAAGACTGCAGTACTAATCTCGTCATCTTCAGTTGCGCTCATGTTCTTGAAGCCGCGTTCTACGTACTTTTGTGATCCCTCAAACTGTATTTGACGTGCTATACATTACAAAACTTCAGGCCTATCCGCAATAATTTGTCATTTTTGGTTATTTAATGACAGCTTCATTACTATCCTTATGCAGGGATATATTATAACATAAGGAAATCCTTGGAATTTACTCAAAAGCAAGAAGAAGCTACATTGATGTTTTTATTACGTGCAATTTTTCTTTTTTTGCTCTCATACTTGCTTGTTGAATCAGCAGTTGCCATTCGAGCACCTATGATCACAGCTTCCTCAGCCGCGACCAGAACATCAAAAAAGGTAATTGCCCTTGAATCTGGAAATATTCTTCTATGTAATGCTCTGTCTTCTTCTCTACAGCGCCTCCAGTGCCAAGTGCAGAAGACAAAGGAGTGGGCTCATGATGTGTCACAAAGTCAGTCATTCCCGCATTTTATTGGTGGAATAGCTGCTGGCTTAATGGAATGCCTAGTAGGCCATCCGCTAGATACCATCCGTGTGCGCATTATGACTAGTGGTTCCATGGGGCCCAGTGGCAATGTGAACAATATGTGGATGCAGGAACTGGCAAAGGCTTTTTCCTCTCCAACTGGAATACTGGACATATATAGGGGAAGTGGTGCAGAATTGCTCAGTAGTGCGATGGCTGGTTGTTTGTTATATGGCGTAAACGAATGGATCAAAATTAAGCTGAATTGTGATGAGCAAGAAGTACTGCAAGCCAAAGATGAAAATGACATCTACAGAAAATGTCTGCAACCAGGTCTAGTCATCGCCGCCGGCACGGTGGGCCTAATGGATGGCCTGATCAGCAAGCCGCTGGAGATGATCAAGCTGAGGCAGCAGTTCAGCGCCACCCACTTCTACTCCTTCCGCCAGGCGGGCCGCATCATAGTAGAGGAGGGCGGATATTCCGCACTGTTCAGAGGTTCGTGTCTGTGTGCTGTGTATGTGTATGTGAGAGATAGACATAGAGTAGATATTATAAATTGGAGGAGGGCTTTACGGACTATCTTCGCCATTGCATTCACCTCCTTACATTTTGGTTCTCATCCATTCTCTCACCATTCATCATTCATTATCTTGCATCATGACACACATATCGTACTTCAGGATGGATCCCCACGGCGCTGCGAGAGACCGTGGGTTGCATTGGCTTTTTCGTGGCGTATGAGGTGAGCAAGGTGTGGGGAACTATTGAGGCCTTCAAGCGCAAGCAGCAGATGAAGAGACACAGGGAGGAGGATAACGTACGAAAGGTAAGTTATTATTGAGGATCTTTCAGGGCTCCGTTATAGCCTAAAGTACACGAATGCACACACAATTCCATTTTTACATCACCACGCCCTCCTCTGCAACCATCTACCCACTTTTAGGCCCTACCTCCCGCCCCAATCAAGAAACACGGCCATAAGCCCCTGGAGAAACTGAAGCGCAAGGTGATGAACCCATCCGTGCTTGTCGTGTTGTTCGCGGGCGGCATGGCAGGGCTAGGCTACGTGTTCACCTCAGAGCCATTCGAGCTGCTTTCCATGCTCATGCAGACGGACGTCCCCATTGTCAATAATAACGTGCAAGTTGGGGAGAAGCTGTACAGATACGCCAATGTGCAGGACTGTTTCCAGCAGGTAGTCAGCAAGGGGGGGTACAAGGCTTTGTACAAGGGGGTCACCCCAACCGCCATCCGCGCGCTGCCAGCTTACGGTGCCTCGTTCCTGGGTTACGAGATGACTGTGGAGTTCATTGAGTGGCGTCGCATGAGCCCGGAGGAGCAGCAGCAGCAGCGGGAACTCAGGGAACTCAGAGCAGAGAAGAGGGTATCTAAGAGTTAGTTACATTAGAATAGATAAACCATTTGTATTACTTGTGTTGGATAACGAATGAGATAGAGAAGATCTGAGCTTTCATTATTTGTAAGCCACTGACCAGGGACAGAAGTAATATTTAAAATGAAATTTCGTATTATACATAAAAAACTTTGCTATTTACCTAATGAGTTTGCCTAAAACTTGTTGAGCTTCGTGACGATGTAACACCTGATGGTCTGGTCGAGACAGCTCAGCACGCATAGCCCCTCCAGGTCCGAGGACCAATCAAAGGAGATGATTGGCTGCGAACTGATTACGCGACTGTTCAATAGCTCAACATTACCTATGACGCCCATGGGTACATTGTCCTTGGCATTCGTCACACGGGACTTGGGGTAGTGGTACTTGTAGAGGTTGAACCCCCCGTTTCCTCCGCCAGTCATGAACAGGTCTCTGTTCTGAGGCAGGTGTCTGCATACCCACACCGTGGACTTGTGTGCCTTCTCTGCCAGGCACGTGAAGCCGTTCTCGGGGTGCTGCGTGCGCATGTCGAATATTCTGAATTTCGACTCAAGTGTGGTGACACCCATCTTGTTCATTTCAATGTCTTTTCTGTCGAATTCGATATTCGTCACTCCGTTGGCTACGTTAGTCTCGTATCGCATGGCGTGCGTGCGTAGATCGAACAACTTCACGTCTCCGTTGTCGTACCCTGCGACGATGCAGCGGTCTTCGTCGCTGTAAGAATTACCGAAAGCCACCGTCCAGCAGTCGCGGGCTTTCTCCCCTTCTCCTGGTTCTAAGGCTAGTACTGGCTCTGGAACTCGGGTGTCCCAAAGTCGCACACATCCGTCTCTACCACCTGTTACGATCTCCGGTGCGCCGTACCCTATCTCTAATCCACCACAGCCGTCAATCGCGTTTACAATAGAGGCATGGGCCTGTTGCTCAAATATGGGTTGGTTCACCCTCTCTAAGTCATACACACACAGTTTACCACCGTGATCTCCAGTGGCAATATGTCTATCTTCCAGGGAGGAAGCGCCGAAGGTTCCACACTTAATACCGGAATTTGTCACGCCATCTGTAGTCATTTCCAACACCCCTTGATTCATCTGAAACACCTGCAATGAACCCTTCGCATTAGGTTTGATACCCATCGCTACAAAGCGATTCGAAGCAGGCACCCATCGCGTGTCATAAGGAGTGAAATCTATCCCTTTGTGAATGTGCTCAATGATCTGAGGCGCATCAGTGGTATCCATTGTGCTCTAATGTCTATTGCGATACTAACCCTAACTCACAAAAACTTCTGTATGTGCCAATATTTGCAATTCAATTTAAATCTACTGAACAGCTTGACGTGCTAGATATCGTTGGTGAATTAATAAATCAAAGTTTAGGGTTATTTAATCTGTACAAAGAGCTGCGGGGGCTATCTCTGTGTAACGTTTCTTTATTCTCCTCCAGAACAATGAACGGAATGAATGGCCCTAATCTAAAGACTATTGCGAGCAATTTTTCTCAAGGAGGCGCGAAAATATGGAATTCAAGTAAGAGTGAGCTGGGGAGGGCCAATTTCAATAAGATGAACCTTCGAGACATTATGCGGTACCATGCGTTTACTTCGATCTTCCTAGGTTTCGCTACGCTTATCCTCCCGCATACATTCCTCATGGAGATGAACGATGGCTATTCACACTACTCCCACGAGTTCATTCGACTTTACGGGACCATGACTCTGGCTATCGGATGGATCGTATGGAAATCCCAAGGAATCAAGGACGGTCGTCTAGCTCGTGCATTGACAGAGACCTTTTGCGTCTCTTATGGGATACAGTCTCTGGTCATGCTCAGAGCCCAGTTTACTAACCCAAGTGGGCACACGGTGCTTCACTGGCTGGTGGCTCTGGCTTTCGGAGCTCTAGGCATTGCTTACGGCTATATTCGATGGGTGAAGAAAATCAAGTATTACTCCTTGCCTGGAGAGAATGGTGAAGATGATTAAATCAACTCTACTACAAATCCTTCCTTATATTACTAGCTATGATTTGGTAAATGTTGTAACTTTTTGTTATTAATGTTATTAATACAATGGCAATATACTTTATTTTCTATATTTTTTGCTACTCTTTTGTATTTCATTATTCATTGAATTCGTTTGTTTCGTGTGACTTCCATCTGACAGACACCGATCATTGTTCATCTATCTATTTATCTACCTGCAATCACGCACTATCAATCTGGTTTCCGATAAGCTCGAACCACTGCTTCAGAGCGTCAGATAGCACGTCCGGCAGGTTGTCTAGCTTCTGGATGGCGAAGTAGTATGGGAATGGAAAGTCGTCAAGATAGTTCCTCGTGACGATCTTGTCACCCCGGAATTCCACACTCTTGGTGTTGAAGATGCTGTCCTTGGGGTCGTCATTCTTATCCAAAATCACCATGACCACCAACACGTTCTTCTCTGCCAGTCCGCGAATCACTTCGTCTAGCCGATCCCTGTTGTCAGAGTCCAGTTTGGCATCGGAGATCACGAAGCACAGTTGCAGACATACCGCGTTGGCCGCTGAGGAGGAGGCCCCGGAGGCGGCCTCTTCGAATATGGGGCCCACCGCATCCAGGGATGCCCCCAGGCGGGTACGGCCCTCCTGAAAGGTCAGCTGTGCGGCTACATTGGCGCCTGCCTCTTCGGTAAAGGGTCGGCCAAAGGGGTGTAGCGTACGTATTTGGTCTGCGAAGCCTACTATAGAAAGGTCTCCCACTTCCAGCTTGGTCAGGGCACTGCTGATAGTGGCGAGGGAAGATAGCGCGAGAGGTCCTGCATCGCCCATGCTTTTGCTGTCGTCAATCATTATCATGACTTGGTATTCTCTCTTCGCAGGCTTCGTTCGTCTCAGCCAGATCTTGTCTTTTCGGAACCCACTGGCAACGTAGGATATGACTCTGCGCATGTTGATGCGCTTGCCAGTGCGGTAGTCGCCTTTCAGCCTTGTGGCCAGAGTAGGCTCGAGAATCAGCCTCAGCTGCTCACACAGCCGCAGAGAGTGCGCATCCGTTGCTACCCGATGCCGCGCCCAAAGATCTCTCGCCATGCCTATGTCCAACCCTCCTTCAGGAGCCTGTAAAAGGTGTGCCTCGAGGAGTTCTCGCTTGTCCTCTAGCCAGCTCTTGTCTTCGTCCTCTATGCGTGTGGACTCTGCTTGTTCGCCAAGTCGGAATGCGGCGTTGGTGGTGACTTTGAAGTCTTCTTGTATGTCCTCCTCCTCTGTATCACGCTTGTCCCCACTATCACTGCCATCCTCAGATAGTTCATCCTTGCCACCAAGTTCGCTCTCATCCGTGCTCTCAGCTTCATCACTGCTACCATCCGAGTTGTCATCATCGGAACGCTGCTTCTTCATGGCGCTCTCTCGGTGCTCTTTGCCTCTGTCGGTTTCGGCGGCCGCAGTGTGTGTTCTCTTGTCAGCTTTCTTCTTCTGTTCCTTCTCCTTATTATCCCTGTCCTTGGATAGAAATTCATCGTTTTCAGTGCAGTTTTTCGTATCCTCGTCCTGGGCGGCGCCGTCTTTCTCCATTTGCCCATCAGCGCCATCCGCACGTTCCTGAGTCTGGTCTAGCTGCTGTGCCAGATCCTCTTGCACGTCTGCCAGCACCTGCTCTCCGTGGGTGGTGTCAGGGTCCT
>JACLAB010001843.1_pt1 | contig 11862 bp, 7 predicted proteins | sample 8027921 | NCBI WGS metagenome assembly JACLAB01 (sample SAMN15725117, study PRJNA655200) | protist metagenome | isolation source: fluorescence activated cell sorting (FACS) single amplified genomes of... | place: USA: West Boothbay Harbor, Gulf of Maine | collected 2000-07-19
AAGATTGATGATCGAGCTGAAAAGTACGCTATAATCGTCCCTATGCACGCCGTCACGCAGCTCGAAGTCATGAAAACCACGTGGAAAATATTTCCACCTTGCGCTGCCGATGCGCGAGCCGCACAAATAATTGATTTGATTTTCTTATCCGACGTAGACCTCTCGTCGCTCGACGTCACAGGGGGTCACTGCTTTCAGCGAGTGTATCGCCTGCGACCGTTCATCCCGAGCTGCTACAACGTATACGCACAAGCACCACCGTATTGCTTCTTCACGATGATACTTCATCTCGACTTAGACCGTACGTACGACGCCGTACTTCAAGTAGAAGCTGATTCCGTGCCCGTGAAATCCAATTGGTTGGACGCCGCCGTGGAAAACATATTAAAGCCGACATCGGGCGAAGTGTGGATACACGCAGCGAAAAATGAACGCGGTGGAAACAATTTCAACGGTAATGGCGCGTACAACTTGCAAAATGACGAATTTCGTCAATTCATAATAGGTTACAGGGAATGGTTTTACACAAAGGCGGTCAACTCTGGCGACACGGCGTTCGATACAAACATGATTACGTTTGCAAAAGAAGTGGGGTCTTTCGGAAATTTCTCCAACACGCATCTGCGTGCGTCGAAAAGTCTTCGGAACTGCGATCTCATGTCCCTGACAGCGTGTCGGTCGGCGGTGGATGCGTCCACGTGGGGCGGCGCGACGCCTGAAGCTCTTTTCGTTCACAGTCACGATCTGAAAGATCCTTCGCGAGTGAGGAGTCAAATCTTGGTGGAAATGCTTGGTAGAGACGATGGTATACGGCAATTCAAATGAGTATGCTTGCGACTATTGAGTTTTCGACATGCTGATGATTTCTTCGTACAGGGCGTCCCACGCCGCCGGAAGCGCTCGCCCGCACTTATCGAGAAGAGTGTACGGACAGCGGACACCCATGGCGACATTATTCACGCGTATCGGACGCAGATCTGCATCAAACAAATCTTTATTCAACGCATCACGATTTATTTGCCGCTGCTGCATGGTCACTTCTAATTGACCGATGCGTAGGACCTCCTTGAAGTTTGGAGTCTCTGTATGCAAGAACATCGTGTCGCCGTAGTCGCCCAAAACGCCAACTTCCACATAATTCTGCGCTCTCAAAATCGAGCGGACGTCATCCTTCGGTCGCGCGATGGTGAAAATGTGAACCTATGAAACCGCGCGTGTGCGTCGTACGACGCCGAAGTGCTAGTAAATGTTGCCCACTCCGACTGCACCGGTCGTTCTCACGCGTCCATCGACGCCGATACGCGCCGCGTCGCGGTGTGCGTTTATCGAAAAAGTCTGAATGACCCCCTGAAATTTCAGGGGGTCTATGAGTCACTAGACCCCCTGAAATGTCAGATACTTTCTAGACCGTCTAGAAAGTGTCTGCGAGCTATACCTTATAAATTGTGATCAATCGGGCCTAGTGCGTCGATAAGTGATGATGATTACAATTAGTTGTGATTGATTAGTTCGTTAATGAGTGTTAACTCGTCAATTAGTCATCCTAGGTTAACTAGGGGAAGCTATACTTCATACTTTACTCTTCAGATTTCTAACAGTGTCTGACATTTCCAGGGGGTCGAATCAGTAAGGTCCGTGTTCATGCCTAGAGATTTGAGCGCTCGGTGACAGCGGCAGCTTCCTGAAACGCTCCTCCAGACCCGGACGAGAGCGAGCCATGAAGCCGTGCGCAAAAGTTCGGCGGTCGTCGACAGGTCTGGCAACGTCGATCATGCGTTGGTCGAGGGGACGTGGTGTCACGGCGATAATGTGTGTCGCTCTTGTCGCAGGTTTCGTCAAGGTACCAGATCTGCACGTCAATAAGTATACTATGACACAGACACTGCAATGCGACCGCTTTGGTTCACAGTTTCAAAATATCACATCTACCGCGGCTGCTCTACACGTCAATAAGTGCACTATGACACAGACACTGCAAGGCGACGGCTTTGGCTCACAGTTTCAAAATATCATATCTACCGCGGTTTTCGCTCAAACCTTAAACAAACACTTTTGCGTGACCCCTATCGAAAGCATGGAGCACAACTACGACAATCGCTCAACATTCCTTCGAGAAGTCAACGAACTGATTAATTTACCAGTACTTTCAAGTCAAGAGGACATGGACATTGAAAAGTGCGAGGGGAGAAAAGGCTGGCTGGATAGCTACATAGTTCAGGAAGCAAATCAGTTGGACGTTCGTACAAAATTGGGTAACATTCGAAAGCAGTTCTTGGGTAACAAGCGCTCGTTGTCGGAACTTCGTAAACACGCTGCCGTGCACATCAGGAGGCAGAATTCTTTTGACAGTCGAAACACTGTTTCTCATGATGAAGTCGTGTGCTTTGTGATGAGGGAAATTCTCACTCAAAACGGCAATATTCAGTTTCATGTATTTAGCCAGGGCGATATTTCGGAGTTTTGGCGCTACCAGAACGATTCAAGAATCGTCCTACGTCTCGACGAACCCATCAACGTGACGTTCACTGAAATGGTTGTCGCCAAAATTTTGGTCACAGCCACGTCGTCATTTAGCTATGCAGCAGCACTTCTCTCAGAGGGTGAGATATGGGCCCCAAGACCGTTCTGGCACAACTACCCTTCCTTCTGGAAGACATATCAGCTTTCTCGTACATTGTCTAACTTTGAGACATGCCTACCATGATACCAGTTTTAATTGTGGGGTGTTAATGCTATCGTTTGTGAGACACACTCGAGCGCCCTGTAGACTACTCGACTCTATCGCTGTACAAGTTCAGACAACACCAGGCAGAGGGCGTAGGCTAAGCCCCTTGCCCGTTCCCTCTGCCGCGCTCTAAGAGCCTACTGCTGTCACAATGGTGCACGCGCTAGTAAGTATATTATTCCTTCGGGGGTAACCTAGGCGAGTTTCTCTTATTCTAGAGCTAGTTAGTCAGAGTACTTTTTTATTTTGTGATGGTGACCGAATACAGCGAACACGGTGCGGTCGTCACGTGTGCAAGGCAGTGGCAGTGGCGGGTCAATGACTTTTCTAGATGAATTCTTTAGTTTGTACAATTCATTGGACATCGATGGCCATGTTGATTGGCAGATGTTTAGCACTGCATTACACGAGTACGTGTTGCTGCTTTGAAAACAATCGGTGATGACGATTTGTGAGACGTAACGAGGAGTGTGTATCTGTGACGTCAGAATACGACGATGCACGGCATAACATCTTGGAAATTGAGCGCACGTGAACTCTCCGACATAGCACTGCATAGCAAGAATCTCTTAGTCGTCGTTGAGCGTTGTAAAACACCACATGCGCGTCAGCGTACGTTGTCTGTACAAACTGTCAAATTGTGACTGCGTTAGTACTTTGACGCTCAAGTGAAATCGAAGAAAAAATCCAGGTCCAACATGTTGTTCAAAACAACTTATTCATGCGTGTAAGTGCATGCAATGGCCGAAAGAGTCAGCGTTGCGGATGTAAAATCCAGTCAAAGCAAGTTCAGGCTTCCTCAAAACGTTTAACATAATTTTTTGAATTCTATTCCCGGGTCCATTGGGCGTGAGGGTCGGCGCCGCGTCTGCGAAACAGTCAAAATCACGCATGTCGACGAATCATGACTCATCACGCAGTCCCTCCGCCCCAGCATGATGTTCTGAAATCTTTGACGATCTTTGACGACCGAGTGCGCCGTCGACATGCGCTGCGCACCGCTGGAAATCGGTGAACGATGTTAAAACGAGTGTTGAACGTAATCGTCGTGTCACGAGCGCGTGCACGGGTCGAGTGCGATCGCTCGCTCATCAGATGACGCATTTCTGAAAATGGGCGAAATAATGTGCGTGTATGTAACCAGTCACTAAAGTGCTTACCTAGGTTACGATTTTGTCAGTTTCGGATCAAAACCGATTGCTGATGGTGATCTTGATTATGAGCGTGCACAGAGCTGATTCTGCCATCATAACGAATCATCCTGACACTTTCTTCAACACGAGCTGTCTGTCTCTACAACCCCTGGCAGAGCACTTGAGCAACATGCCGCATGTGGCGAAATCGCATATTCAAGAATAAATCGTCGGGGCAATCATGATTCAAACCTCTTGGGAGGTATGTGAAGCCCAACGAAGTGATGAAGTCGCGAAGTTCATGCTCGCCATGCTGATTAGCGTAGCCGGTAACCACTAGCTCCGGTTGTATCCACACAACTCGTTCCGATAGCCAATGCCGAGCCCCTTTGATAATCTCTAAGTCATGGCCCTGTGCGTCAATCTTCAACATGTCGATATATTGGACGCGGCCACCTTGAACACCTAGAGACTCTGACTTTGGAACTGACACGGACCAAGGCAGAAGGGTAAAGAAATCATGAAGATTCCAAACAGGGACCTGAATTTCATTCTGCACGTCAAACTTGACCGGTTTGTGTAAGCTTGATGTCCCTGGATCACCAGCGGTCGCGTAAAATGTCTGCAAGTGTAGAGAAGAAGAGCCCATCGCCACACAAGATAAAAAGTAGCGTTTGCCAACTAAGTCCAACGGCACACAGAGGTCTCCTGTGGAGCAAGCACAACCCTTCAGTATGTTCTTGCAACTTGTCGGATTAGGCTCAAACGCAAAAACTGTCAGCTGATCCGGATCGGAAGTGCTGCTGAACCATAAGGCGGAGTTTGGAGCGTTGTAAGACTCACCAATAGATATTTTCACACGCCGCGTATTCCTCGGCAGTGCAATTTTTCCACGCCGCAGGTGCACTGGAAGTAAGGCACGCGTGGCGTGACGAGTGAGCGAGATATCTTTGATACGTTCGGCCCCTACGAGTGGATCACTTTTTGGTTCTTCACAGCTACTCCCAAGTGAGTCGCTGTACGATTCAGTCACAAGGAGTCCGCGTGCTGACGCAAACGCAAGGAGTACGAGCGAACCGAGCGAACCGAGCAAACAGCCCGCAACCAACCTAAATTTCATACTGAATTTCATTCTGACAGGGACTCGCACGTTCTCGTGTCGCTTAAAGCCTGTATTTTGCTCTATCTCTTCGCGGTCTAAATACTGTAAAAAGTGGGTGTGTAGTACGCTCTTTTCCGTTCTTCGGCCTGGGTGTTCAGTATGCTGTTTCCGGTCTTCAGTTTCTTCATCTCGACGGCTTCGGGGCGACCACTTTGGCCGGCGACGAGTTTGCCCTGTACCATAGGACATCATGGCCGCACACAGCATTTCGAGGCCTATATATTATAATATCTCTTGTTTTTGTCAGAGGCCTATTTCTCAGAAACATCGTGTCCTTATGCGAAAATGAGGTGGATTAAGAGATGCGAAATTCGAAAATAGAATCGGCGATTTATTCCGATAAGGGCCGTTTTTTTTCCACAAGAGATGGCTTATCGGAATGAATCGGCCCTTTTTATTCCGAAAAGATACTTGTCGAAATAGCGCGACTCGTCACGTGACGAGTTAATTTTAGGGGGTCCTATTCCGACAACGCTATTCCGGCTATCTCTTTTGAAAAACTAGCGACGCGAAATGAAGACGCGCAGTCGCCCCACTAGTGCGCGTCACTTGTTGAACTCGTTCTTCACCGAACGGGGTTGTAAACACGTACATGTGGCCTCAGGGAACCGCACGCGGATTGTCGTCGATCTCCTTTGACCTCGGACGCTGAGGCCTCGGACCTTAAAGTCCCGGCTTCCGACGTAAAAAGTTCTGTCAGTGCGAGTTTTAGCCGCGCTATGAACTGGAGAGTGAGTATGTCGGAGTCGAAGTCGTTGTTGATTCTTCTCGTTGCATATGCATTTTGCAGCTCGACTCTCTTGATTCTCAATAAAGTTGCGTTGCAGACCATAAACTCGGGTACATTTTTGCTCCTACTACAGTGCGTGTTCACTTGTATGGCTCTTGGGACTCTCGACCATTTTGGATTTACTTCGGCTATTTCGCCTCTGGAGGCAGCCGAGCGCGAGCGATTTACTGTGGTGGGTGCCCTGTTCGTGACAACTCTATTTGCCAACATGAAATGTCTACAACTCGCAAACGTCGATACCGTTATCTGTATCCGCATGACGTGTCCTTTGTTGGTGAGTTTGCTCGATTATCTCTTTCTTGGAAGGGAGCTGCCCACTCGCACTTCAACCCTAGCATTGGTTGCAACTTGTGTGAGCTTTGCCTCATTTTTACTCGTTGAACAGAACTCTTCATGGATCACAATATTTTGGCTATCATTTTGGTACTGTGCTATGGTATTTGAGACCGTATTCGTCAAGTTTGTTGTCAGTGACTCGTCGCTTTCAACAGCGGCACAGTCCTTCTATCAAAATTTACTTGCGATCCCCGTGTTGACAGTGATATGGTTTTCCACAGAGATCCCAACTAGTGTTTTTGAACAAATTTCTTTGTCTACTTCGGAATTCTCCTTGGTTCTGTCCACTTGTATTCTCGGGTTGGGGATGAGCTACTTGTCGTTTGCTGTGCGTGAACGGGTATCGGCGACGAGCTTTTCAATGCTTGGTAATACGTGCAAGTTGATAACAATTCTAACAAATTATGTACTATGGGAAAAACACGCTACAGGTGTTGGAACTATTTCAGTCCTTTTCTGTCTTGCATCCAGTACCTTTTATCGCCAGGCGCCGTTGCGACATCCTATTAATCATAAGGCGCAGTCATGGTTTCCCGCCCCTTGTACCATCAAGGCTACTGAAGAAGTCAATATGAGGATCATTGCAGCTGGGTTACTTGGTATCCTGGCGCTTGGCTTGCACTTTACTTCATATTTTCGTAGTTCTGTGAACTGGAACCTTGAAGAACAAACAGGTGTTTCTGGCGTTTCAGGAAAATTATTTACTGGTGCACAAGTGCGGCAGTATTTTCCTTCGCATGACGATCGTCCTTCCAAGAAAAATCGTTCAACCTCTTCTCCCTTCTTTTCTGATCATATGTCTTGCGAAAATTGGGCCGTTTGTACCACCATCTTCGTCGAGTCAGACGCAGTGCGTGACGTTTGTAAAATACTACCGTCGTACTGCCTCCTTGTCGTCGCAGATAAGAAAGGTCCACTAGAATACTTCATCGACGGGAACTGCACGTTCGCATACTTATCTGTAGAGCAACAAGAAGACATGTTAACAGACTCAGACTTCATCACAGAAACGCCGTGGAATCACTTTGGGCGGAAAAATCTAGGGTACCTGTTTGCAATAGCGAATGGTGCGAAGATGATATGGGATTTTGATGATGACAATCAAATAATCAGTTCAAAATTTTTTCTCGACCAGGCAGGAGAGCACCAACTAGTTACAGTCGAACCAATTACTTCGATGCTGAATCCTTACCCCTTACTTGGTGCCAAAAAGTTTTCCTGGCCTCGTGGTTTTCCACTCGACGGTATAAAAAACGAGGCATCACAACCAAGCGTTGACGATCTACGAGTTTCTGTCGTCGACTTCGAACGTGTCGGAGTACTGCAATCACTGGCGAATAATGATCCAGATGTTGATGCTATTTACAGGCTTCAGAGAGACCTGCCTTTCAGCTTCAAAGGCTGGTCGAGTCCTGCAAGTGTTTTCGTTTTGCCAGGCGCTTCTTTTGCTCCCTGGAATGCTCAAGCCACCCTTTTCAGGATGCGGGATGCACTCTGGGTTTCGTATTTACCTATCTCTATTCATGGTAGGGTATCTGATATATGGAGATCATACATAGCGCAGCGACTTTTGCGGAACGTGTGTATTCACATCGCCTTTGCTGTGGAACCACTTGTTGTGCAACATCGAAATCAGCATTCCTACCTTGCCGATTTCGATGCGGAGCAAGATTTGTATTACAAATCAGGTAAACTGATCGAGCTTCTTGGAGAGTGGACCGCAAAATCTTCCTTTCCTCAAGAGCAGATTGTGGAGCTCTTCAGAATTCTGTATGAACGTGATTATGTTGGAATCAAAGATGTTCGAATGATCGAACTCTGGATTTCAGAGCTCAACCGAGCGGGATACATCTTTCCAAAGAGCTGCAGTGTCCGCTAGCAAGGTTTAGGATCGGTAAAAATAAAATTACACGCGTGTCGGTATTCGCTTCGTCGCTTCCGTCGGTTGCGCGCCACCGCTGTCGGGCATTTGAGGTCGCGAGTGGGTCACGACGAGTAATAGCTCGTCGAATTTTGTAGAAACACTTTTGGTGGCGTGTGTAAAAATTAGCTTTGACCTAAGCCATTCCGGATGACTGTTACGTGGATTCGTGGGTATTTAAATCCTTTCTGAGGAAATGTGCCATTTCAGTATGTACTAACGTTAGTATTACTTTCCACGCTCTAATGTATGGGGTGTTTGCACTTCTCGATCGCCACGCGCGCGTTGTGGCGTCGTCGCGATTTATTAGCACTTCCGACGGCGCGCACGTATTAGGGACGTGGAAAGGAATACATACGTAGTTTTCTAATAACGAAAGAAAGAATTCGACTCACAAGTAAAACAAGTCATGAAGACTAACACTTGGACGCGATGCGATGAACCGCAACGACACGCGATGCGATGAACCGCAACGACCGTGGACGCCATGTGGCTCACGCGTCGTATATAGCACTTCGCTTCTCTCAACGACGACAATGAGAACCGCGGGAGCATCTACTTGTTTTTCACTCTGGAAACAAGGTACGCGTTTTTCTTCTCCAGTGCTTCAAGATATCGGCAATTGTGTTTGTGATGTTTGGGTCAGGAATCCACCCCGTCAGCTCTCGTATTTTCCTATTATCTGACAAAAGTATCTTCTCATCGTAAAGCCGCTCACGTGCACCATCAAACAGCGTCGTGATGTCTGGTCTTGTTGACAGTGAAATCGCTGTGTCTAGGATGTCCTTCATTGAAAGTGCGATGCCACTACCGATGTTGTACGACTCTCCAGGCTCTCCAAGGTCTACAAGTTTCGTTACCACTCGTGCAGAATCGCGGAGGTCAGTTATGTCCCTTTTTGTGGTAATGCGCCCATGTCTCACCACTGGGCTTTGCAATCCGAGCTCGATCATTGCTATCTGCCGACAAAACTCTTGAGGTGCGAGACTCTCAGTTCCACCCGCTGAAACTTGGATAAAAAATCGAGCGGTGACGACGTGCATGCCGTGGCTGTGCACATATTGCTGAGCAAGTAGGTCTGCTGCAACCTTGCTTACTCCATAAGGAGACACGGGCGCCAATGGTGCTTCTTCAGGTATGGCCCCTTCCCACGTATCAGCAGTTTTTCCATATTCTGTGCTTGAACCAGCCAGCAGAAAGCGCGTTTTGTTGGAGAGTCCTGCAAATCGCACTGCTTCTAGCATGTTGAAGGTGCCTTTGATGTTGGTATCTAAAGTCAGCTCAGCGGAGTCATATGAAACCCCGTTGATTGCTTGTGCAGCAAAATGGAAAATAACTGTTGGGCAGATTTCTGCGACCACCTGTTTGACACGAGTTCCGTCCAGAATGTCTCCACGAACGAGCTGTATGTTGTTCAATTCGCCTGCCAAATTTGACAGGTCAGATCGGTATCGCACAAGACCGTGAACCTCATACTTTCCTTCCTGTATCAACTGTTTCACAACGTAGCTGCCTATCATTCCAGACACACCTGTCACGAGAGCTCTTGGTCTTGCAGATAGAGCACTCAAGCAAGGCGTGTAATCTTTTACTCTTTGCATTAAGATTTGTAGCAAAAGAGGATTCCTCACGGTACATATGAGTTTTTGAAGGTTGAACATTGTATCGTGAAGTAACCGGGCTTGAAAGTCCTGATTTGAATTGCACAGCCTGATACGACGGATGTAACACAACAGCTGCTAAAACAAACGATGAAACAGCCAATATTCGTGCAGTCTTTCCCAGCGTGTGCTTGAAGCGACTGTCGCACATAGATAGCTGTCCTTAGCAAGTGATGACTATGTTATACTTCGAAGGTGTGCGGGACAAAATTCGCGACTGCCCTTGAGCGGCACGGAATGAGTTCAACAAGTGAGGCGCGCTGGCAGGGCGACGGCGCGCGTATACGTGTCGCGTCTCTTCATTTGCCATCATTTTTTATGTACAGTACTTGTACCTAGGGATTTCGAAAATAATGTATGAGGGTAAAATAGTGAATTTAATTAACCTCGACGTCTTGTCGCGCCGGCGCGCGCCACTTCGCGCCGCGCGCGCGTCCGGGCGGCGCGGAGTCAACCGATGTTTCCGTGTATCGTGATATCCGACCGTTTAAGTTTGAATTCTGTGCGTGGGTGTTGACGGAACACGACCGTTGGAGCTCGATGGGCACGTTAACTTTTGGGCCAGATTCTGTCGCGTATGACGCCCCCTCGCGCGCGCCGAAGCGCGTCTCCGACCGTGTCGACGGCACGGAAAGGTTGTAAGAAGGCTTCTCAGCGATCTTCAGCCTCGCTGGGAGGAGCAGGGGCAACGACGGCTCCCGCTTGCGACGACGAAGATGGGCGCGCTCAAGTGGCCAAAGATGCTCGTGAGGTCGCCGTTTCTTTGCTCGCGAACAAACGTCGCCGGGAGGTTTCTGGCCAGATAATGGCAAAAGTGACAGCTACGACGTTATTTCTCGACACCGTGAGCTTCAAAACAGAGTTGATAAAACAACACGCGTTCCTGAACCGCGTGAGGAAGCTGCTGAAAGACAAGGATGTGAAGCGAGACGCGCGCGCGTTGGTCACTGAAGAGTGCGCTTCGACATCAGATCAGTCCGAAAACACTGTGCACGTCACCGCTGATGTCGCACGCACACGCCGTGAAGAGCGGAGCCGAAATCCGCACCCCTTCTACGTCGAAGTAGTGCATGCATTAAGTCGCGGGGACATCTCGGCGACGCAGGCTGTCCATGAGTTGCAGCAGGTTGGCGTACGAGTCACCAAAGCGTTTTTGAAACGCGTGCGCACGGCTCAGTCGTTCCGGGATGACATTCCCCATTACTCCGAGTGCGAAGACGGCCGCGGCAGACCAAGCGCGCTCAGCAACGCATACTTGGACCAGCTCGCAAAAATTGTGAAGCATTACATTCGAGTTGGGATATCACTGAGTCAAGAGACGATTTTGTCGATGGCTAAAAACTTCTATCGCGACGAGCATCACGCAGATCCTTCTGATAACACGTTCGGGTCCGCGTGGTTCTATCGATTTCTCAAGCGCCATGGCATTGACACTTCTCTGTACAATCCCCAGGATGCCTTGAGACTCAACGCCGCAACGGAGCACAACGTCAGCAATTACTACCAGCGCGTGGCCCGAACAGCAGTCAGTAATGGCTTCGCCACATGGAATCCCGACTTCGACGCGAACGATAGGAGTAGTGAGATGATCATTTGGGACGAAGAAAAGAAGAGCCGCGTATTCACGTTCGACGAGGCGAAGGTTCAGCTCGCCTATGAGAAAGGCGTGCGCGGAGTGAGAATGTTGGCCATCAAGGGCGAAGACAACCGCAGATCGGCTGTCACGGCGAACGATGCATTCGCAGCATCCGTCATGGGATGTAGAAACCTCGCTGGCGAGTCCTTGGCGCCTTACTTTGTGTGCACGACGCAGCCAAATGTCGAAGATGGTTTTGAAATCCCTGGAACTATCACCGATACGACGACGGGTGCGTGCCAACAAGCCCAATGGATACGAGGAACGAAGAAGGGTTCGTTCGACGGATTCGCATTCGCGACTTGGTTGAAGGATCATCTCGCGCCGTGTGTTCCCGATTTGTCGCCGGAGAATCCGGCCATGGTGATTTGTGACGGATGTTATGCTCACACAGTCGACGAGGTGCTTGAGATTTGTGCAGCAATGGGGATTCTCATGGTCATTCTGCCGCCCCATTGCACGCATATCCTGCAAGGCGAAGATTTGTACCACTTTGGT
>JACLAB010011352.1_pt1 | contig 11861 bp, 9 predicted proteins | sample 8027921 | NCBI WGS metagenome assembly JACLAB01 (sample SAMN15725117, study PRJNA655200) | protist metagenome | isolation source: fluorescence activated cell sorting (FACS) single amplified genomes of... | place: USA: West Boothbay Harbor, Gulf of Maine | collected 2000-07-19
TCTTCGTCAGCGTGCTCGACAACCAATCCAGTCCCTCGTACAGCCCCAGCCCTTGCGTCGCGCACGACGCCTGCACGTGCCACCTCCGTCCCTTCAGCGACGGCAGTTCAAACGCCTCCACCAGCTCCGCCGTCGTCATCGCCCCCTTCAGGTCCTGTTTATTCGCGAATATCAATATCGCGCTGTTTCGCATGAACGCGTCGTTGACGATGCTGTAAAACTCCTCCTTCGCTCGTCTCGCGCGCTCTCGATCGAGGCAATCCACCACGAAGATCAACCCGTCCGTGTTGTTGAAGTAATGCCTCCACAGCGGTCGCAGCTTCTCCTGTCCGCCGACGTCCCAGACCGTGAACACGACGTTCTTGTACTGCACCTTCTCGACGTTGAACCCGAGCGTGGGCACCGTGCTCAGGACCTCGCCGATGTGCAGCTTGTACAGGATCGTCGTCTTCCCGGCGGCGTCCAGGCCGAGCATGACGACGCGCATGTCCACGTTGCCGAAGTACTTGTCGAACAGCGTCCGCGCCTGGCTCAGCGCCGCGCCCATGGCGCGCGACGGCGACGGCGCGCGCGGCAGATTGTGACGCATCGGGACATCGAATCGCGCGCGCGAGCACCGTCATGGCGCGCGACGACGACACGAACGACGACGAGGACGCGCTGATCGATTACGAAGCCATGGAAGCGATGGACGACGCGCGCGCGGTCGACGCCGAACGCGAGGTCGAGGAGGGGGAGGTGACGGCGCGCGACGCTCGGGACGCGCGCCGCGCGGCGACGACGACGACGCGCGACGACGACGCGATGCTCGACGTCGACGATCCGACGCGCGTCGAGATGCGCGAAGAAGATTTCAAGTGCGCCGAACGCGTCGCGGCGACGATCGAGGAGCCGAAGCGACACCTGATGCGAAGGCTCGCGCGCGCGTTCGGCGGCGACGCGATGGACGCCGCGCTGCGAGAGACGCTTCGAATCGAACGCGAGGGCGGGTCGAAGTACGAGGCGGGCGCGACCGGGAGCGGGATTTGGCGACGACGCACCAAGGCGGGGTGCTTTTTGTGGGTGTTCAAGCGCGCGCACGGCGGGGCGAAACTCGAGGCGGCGCTGCGAGAGAGCAAAGCCGTCGACAAGGCGCTGCGCGCGAGACGGCGAGGCGAATTCGGCCGACGGGGGGGCGCGCGCGGGCGCGGGCGCGGGCGCGGGTGACATCGGGTGATCGCGAGGTGACGTCGCGCGCGCGCGGCGAGCGCGCGACGAGCGCGGAGAATAGGAATAGGAATAGCGCTGTACGTTGAACGTCGAACGAGACGCGAGGCGACGAGGCGCGACGAGCGCACACGCACGCGCGCGCGTCGGCGCCCGCGCGATTCTCCGGACGCGCGCGCGCGATCGATAGAACGCGCCGCGATGCCTCGCGTCGGCGCCGCGCGCGTCTTCGCGCCGTCAGCGCGCGCTATGAAGCCGCCGCGCGAGCGTTTGGATAACGCCGCTCGACGCCCGCGCGCCGCCGTGCGCGCGCGTCACGCCGCGGTGGACGGTGACGACGCCGCGGACGTGGATACCACGTCCATGCCCGCGATTTACAGCGCCCCGGACGGGAGCAAAGAGGCGGCGGTGCTGGAAAAGCTGCGACGGGTGATCGACCCAGACTTTGGCGAGGACATCGTAAACTGCGGCTTTGTCAAAGCGCTGAACGTGGACGAAAGCGCGGGAAACGTGCTGTTTGCGATTGAATTGACGACACCGGCGTGCCCGGTGAAGGCGGAATTCGAACGGCAGGCGAAGGCGTTCGTCGGGGAGTTGGAATGGGTGAAGAACGTACTGGTGACGATGACGGCGCAGCCGGCGAGAAACGACGCGCCGGAGACGGTTGAGGGATTGCGCAGAGTGCGACACATCATCGCGGTGAGCTCGTGTAAGGGCGGAGTCGGGAAATCGACGACGAGCGTGAACTTGGCGTACACGCTGGCCATGATGGGGGCAAAGGTGGGGATTTTGGACGCCGACGTCTACGGACCGAGCTTGCCGACGATGATTTCGCCCGAATCGCCGGTGTTAGAGATGGATAAAGACACGGGGCGGGGAGACAGGGACGCTCGGCGGCGTTTACGTTTACGTAGGCGAGGCGAGCGAGACGCTTTAGACTGGGAACGCGGTCGCCTCATAGCAGCGGCGTCGGGTTCGTGTAATAAGACGACGATACGTGTGATGTGATGATGATTTTCGCGTCGGCGCGTCGCGCGATGGCGAAGCGTCGACAGTCGTCGACGATGATTCGAGTAATACAAGTACACACAACGTAGGGCTACTTTTTACGCGCGAGCAGCAGCTTGGCTTCTTCGAGTTCCTCGCGACACTTGCCGCAGCCCTTGGCGGCGTAGCGACACTTTGAGCACCCGAGCTCGGTGCGAGGCGGACGCAACACGCGAGGTCGACCGCGAGCGGGCTTACCGTCCGCCGTGCGCACGGGGACGAGCGTGAGCTCCGTGACGATTTTCCGTTCGCCCGTGTTGATGTCGATGAACGCCTTCGCCTTTGACTTGGATGGGAACTTGACGTTGACTCCCTTGGCGCTCTTCGTTTGAACGCGCGGGGCCGTCTTTGCCTTGGTCTTCGTCGTCTTCTTCGCCGCCACCGCCCTGGTCTTCGGCGTTCCACCGCGAGGTCCGCGTTTTGAGCGCGGCGTGTCTGGATCGCACGCGCCGCACCCTGTGGATGCCCAACGACACTTGCTGCATCCTTTCCCGACGACCACGAGCGCCATGGAATTGTCCGCGCGAACGCTCGCCTTCTTCTTTGGCGCCTTGGTGGCTTTCTTCGCCGCGAGTGCCAACTTTTGCGCAGCTGGTCCGCGCGGAAGTCGCGCGGTGCCGGGATCGCATGCGCCGCACCCGTTCGCGGACCATCTGCACTTGCTGCAACCCTTGGTGCCGTAGACGACGAGCGCCATCGAATTCGATGCGGTGGCTTTCGCCGCGCTCTTCGTCTTCTTCGTCGCTTTCACCACCGTCGGAGCTTTTGTCTTCTTCTTCGCCGCAGCCGCGCGTGGCCCTGTCGGCGCACGCGGCGTGTCTGGATCGCACGCGCCGCACCCGTTCGACGCCCATCGACATTTGCTGCATCCTTTCGAGCGCACGAGCGCGAGCGCCATCGAATCGTCCCTCGCGGGCGCTTCGACTCTGGACTTTTTCGCCGGTGGCGGACCGTTTTTCACCTTGGGTGGGCGCCCACGGCGCTTTTTTTGTGGCTTCGAAGCTTCTGACTGCGTCGTCGCCGCGTTCAAGTCGACGACGCCGAGCGGCGATCGCGTCGCCTCGACGACGGGCGCGACGTCCACGGCGACTCGCGCCACCGTGACCACGGGCGTGCTCGCGACGGGCGTTTTCTCTCGTGGAGGCGGCATGTCATCCTCCGGCTCGCGCGCGTGCTGTAAGTACATCGGCGGCGGCAATTCGACGAGTTGTCGGTTCATGAGCGGATGCCATCTCGGCCCCGGCGTGCACGAATCGATGGCGGGCGTCATCGCGTACGGCGTCGGCGCGTACGGCGTCATCGTGAATGGACCCGGCGTCAGCGCTTGCACGCTCATTGGACTTCTCTGTTCGACTTCGTCGCCCTCGTCGTCGTCTTCTCCGTCGTCCACGTCCGTGCACTGCACGCTCTCCTCTGGGAAACTCGTCGGGCGCGCGGGCGTGCACCCGCCCATGGGCAGCTCCAAATCGTTTGCTTCGCGGAAATCCACCATCTCCTCGATCGCCTCGTCCGCGCTCCACCGCTCGTTCGCGTCGACCCAGGTCGTGGACTTCAAAAACTCGTACAACACGCGACATCCCGGCGCGACGCGGTCGTCAAACTTGGCGAGAATCTCCTTGACGCGCGTCTCTTGACCCGCCGTCGCCGCAATCTTCTTCTCCAACTTCAGCTCCCCGAGCGCTTCTTCCAGCTGACAATCCACCAAAACCTCCACGTCTAAGCACATGGACGCGGCCCAGACCAAGAACGCCCACATATCGGCTTGAAAGTCGTAATGCGGCCCGCGCGTCTCCGGCGCGATGTACCCGCACGTCCCCGGTCCCTGCAGCGTCATCCTCCGCTTCCCAACCTTTGGCAGCCGCACCGCGGTCCCCCAATCCGTGAATCCGATCGTCACCTTCGTCACCGTCCCGAACGCGTTCCTCAGCACGCTCCGCACCAACAAATTCTTCGCCTTCAAATCCCTCCACACCACGCGCGCGCCCTTCAGCGCCTCCAGTCCCTCCGCCACCTGCAAGAACAAATCCAACTTCACCCGCTCGCTCAGCGCGCGTCCGCTCGCCCGCTCCCGCGTCACGAAATCCTCCAAGCATCCGTCCTCGCAGAGTTCGCTCAGCACCGCCAGATACTTCTTCCCGTCGCTCGGCCGCGTCGTCGCCGCGCACCCGTGCACCTTGACCGCGCACCGCGGCAAATCGCTCACCGTCGCCACCTCGCTCACCACCAGCGATTCCTTGTTCGAGTCCACCACGCGCGCGCACACGATTTCGTTTCGAAACCGCGCGGCGTACGCGGTGCAGAACCCGCCCTCGCCGAGGACGCGCGCGTAATCCACCTCCACCTCGGGCTCGGCGAACTGCTTCATGTCCGGGCGGTGCGCCGCGATCGCGCGCAGGCACCGCGCGCACTCGTCGGCGTTCATGGCGACGTCGAGGATTAAATTTTTGGCGTCGCGCGCGTCGTCGACGCGCGTCGGTCGCGTCGCGCGTCGCGCGATGGCGCGCGCGGGCGGACGGCCGTTGGACGACGTCTTTCCCCTGGGCGCGTCGTTTTATCGCACTCGTGTACGCATTGTGTGTACGTTTTAGCCCATGTGAGTATCACGGAGCTGGTATTGGTGTCGGACACATGGGTATGTGTATGTAGTCGTGTATAACCGCCCGGCGCGCCCGACTCGAGTCTCACCGTGCGACGAGTCATAACTCATCGATGGGTCCCAGGCCTCTAATCGACTCCAGTCTGAGCTCTGAGACGACCCATATCGACTTTCTCGACTTTCTCGACTTCTACGACGCCAATCGTCGCGCGCGAGATCGCGATCTCGCGAGATCGCGAGATCGCGATCGGGGAGAACGGCGAAAAGAAGAAAAAAGAAGCCACCGGAAACCGCGCGCGCGCGCGCGGAGGGGGGGGTGCCCTCGCCGTCGGCACCCCCCGAAGCCCCCCTTCGCGAGCGTTCGATCGTCACTCGACGACGCCGACGCGGCGCGTCCCGGGTCCTCGTCCGAACGCAAACGAGCGAGCGAACGACGCAGAACGTTTCGTACGAACTGATCACTCGTACGCGCGCGCGCGTCGTCGTTCGCATCGCGCGCGAGCGGGCGGGCTTTACGATCGGCCGTCGCTCGCGGATGCGTCCGCCGCTGGGTCGCTGAGCTTCGTGCTCGCGCCGGCGTGTTCGTGAGTGCACGGTTGGCCATCGACGCAGGTACGTTTTATTCGCGTCGTCGCGCCGAAGCGGTTCGCGGACTGACCGACCCTGCGCGTCCGTTCGCCCGGCATCAGGCGCTTTTTGTCCCATGGAGGGTTTTTCAGCGCGGACGCGGGAGGGTGTAGTAGTCTTTACAGTTTAGGAGCGGTTTCACTCGTCGACCGACGTAGGCGCGCCAGTGTTCGGATCGACGACTCGTCACGTACGCTCAACGGGCCGCGGGGACGTTGAGTGGGCGAGGGGTCAGATTGTCAGCGGCGATACATACACTCAGTCAAGGCGGGCTGTTAGACGCTAGGGTTGACTGTAATTTGACCCTCGGATCGCGCGCGTAGGGTTGACTGTAATTTGACCCTCGGATCGCGCGCGCGGCGTCGGCACACCGCGGCGTCGATCGCGTCTCCGCGCGCGCGCCGACGGTCGACGCGCGACGAGAGCATGCTCGCGTCCACCGTCTCCGCGCGCGGCGCCGCGCCGTCGCCGCGCGGCGCGAGCGCGCGCGCGGGACCGGGACCGCGCGCGGGCGCGGCGACGACGACGCGACGCGCGGCGACGGCGAGCGCGCGCGCGACGCTCGGAAACTACGGCGGATTCGTCGATGGGAATAAACTCGCGCGCGGGCTGGCGCGAGGCGACGGACGACGACGCGCGGCGACGTTCGCGGAGCGCGCGGGCGGGGCGGTGCGCGCGCCGAGGACGCGAGGCGGACGCGCGACGAAGACGATGATGCCGATCGGTGTCCCGCGCGTGCCGTACAAGACGCCGAACGAGAACATGTGGCAGTGGGTTGATATTTGGAATTGCTTGTACCGAGAGCGGATCATCTGGATCGGGCAGACGATCGACGAGGAACTCGGGAACCAACTCGTGGCGACGATGTTGTTCCTGGACAGCGCGGATCGAAACAAGCCGATGTACCTGTACATCAACAGCGAGGGGGGGCAGATCGTGCCCACGATGGCGATCATGGACACCATGAAGCATCTGAACGCCGAGGTCGGGACGGTGGGGTTCGGAAGCGCGCGCGCGATGGGCGGTTTACTCTTGGCGAGCGGGGCCAAGGGCAAGCGCGCGGCGCTCCCGAACACGTGCATCATGCTTCATCATCCCTCCGGCGTCGCCCGCGGTTCGGCTTCGGACGTTCAAAACGAGGGTAAAGAGCTCATGCGCATCCGCGGTCAGATCAACAAGAAGATCAGCGACATCACCGGTCGTCCCGTCGAGCAAGTGTCCGAGGAGATTCGTCGCGACAAGCACTTCACCCCCGAAGCCGCGCTCGATTACGGCATCATCGACAAGATTCTCTACCGTCCGCGCGCGGGCGCGAGATGATCACGACACCGTTCGCTTCGTTCCTCGCATTCGTTCGCGGCGCGCCTTACGCGCGTTCGTTTGTCATAGTTTGATTCTTCGCGCTTCGCGACCGCGTCCCCTCGTCGCGCTATCCAGATCCCGCGCCCTCGAAAACGCCACTGATGGGCTCCAGCGCCTCTTCAATGCGTCATCCTAAAACCCTAGCTATGACGTCCCGTGACGTCGATGATGCGCCGACGTCACCACACGTCGACGCGCTCGCCCGCGCCCGACCGATCGCGCGCGCGCGAGCACGCGAGCGCCTCTCGCGCCTCTCGCGCCGCGTCTCCCGCGCCCTCGCGCCGCGACTCGGCGCGCTCGACGACGCGCGACGCGACGCGCGCGCCGACCGAGGGATCGACGGCGACGGCGCCGCGCGACGGCGACGGCGACGCGGCGCGGACGCGGCGCGCGCGGTGAGGCGCGATGATGCGCGCGACGACGACGACGACGACGCTGAGCGCGCGCGCGGGATGCGCGACGCAGACGCAGGAACGGTGGACGAGCGTGAGGTCGATGGCGACGAGTCGAGGGGCGAGCGGGACGCGCGGGACGGCGACGCGAGGCGGACGCGCGAGCGCGAGAGCGCGCGGAGAAGGCGCGACGGTGAGATTAGAGCGCGAAAGGGAAGAGATGAGACGGAGAACGGGCGCGAGCGGCGGCGCGAGAGGACGGACGTGCGCGCGGGGAGGCGCGAGGATACGCGCGGTGGCGCCGGATGCGGCGCAGGATAAGAGCGGGACGCCGATGGGGGGACGAGTGGCGACGTCGTTCGATGAGCTCGATCCGGAGCATAACACGTCGTTCGGATCGAGTGACGAGGGGAAAGGATACGACATCGCGCAGATCACGGCGCCGGTGGCGGAGGATATGGAACAGCTGCGCCTGAATTTGAGGGATATCATCGGAAGGAAGAATCCGCTCCTCTTGGCGGCGGCGGATCAAATTTTTGGCGCTGGAGGGAAGCGGCTGCGACCGGTCTTGGTGTTTCTCGTCGCGCGTGCGACGGCGGAACTGATGCATATGAGCGATATTACGGATAGACAGAGACGGTTGGCGGAGATTACGGAGATGATTCACACGGCGTCGCTCGTGCACGACGACGTGTTGGACGACTGCGATACGCGTCGCGGCAAGGAAACCATCCACACGTTGTACGGCGCGCGCGTCGCGATTTTGGCCGGTGACTTCTTATTCGCGCAGTCGTCGTGGTTCCTGGCGAACTTGGACAACTTGGAGGTGATTAAGCTCATCTCGCAAGTCATCGCGGATTTCGCCGACGGGGAAATTTCTCAGGCGGGCGCGCTGTTCAACTGCGACTTGACCCTGGACGAGTACCTCGAAAAGAGTCACAACAAGACGGCGTCTTTGATCGCGGCGTCGTGCAAGTCCGCGGCGGTGTTCAGCGAAGTGACCGAGTCGGTCAAGGTTGACATGTACGAATACGGTAAGCACCTCGGGTTGGCGTTTCAGGTCGTGGACGATATCTTAGACTTTACGCAATCGGAGGAGCAGTTGGGTAAGCCTCAAGGCCAAGACTTAGCGAGCGGAAACTTGACAGCCCCGACGATTTTCGCGCTGCGGGCAAAGCCAGAGTTGCGTGCGTTGATTGAGACGCAGTTTGAGAACGAGGGCGATCTTCAGAGAGCGATTGAGATCGTCAACGAGTTCGGCTTGGAGGAGGCTCAAAAACTGGCGAAGAGAGAGGGCGACATCGCGCTGGCGTCTCTCAGGCAACTCCCCGATAGTGAAGCAAAGCGGTCGTTAGTAGGCATGGTTGGGTACGTTCTCGAGCGTATCTATTAAAAGCACATCCAGCGCGCATTTTTTAGGTTGCCAAAACAAAACAAGTTCCAACATCACTAAAACACGCCCGATCGATCAAATATTATCTATCGTTTCCGTTCGAATACACCGTGAGAGGCGATGGTATCGTCATCGCGCTTCGCCTCGTCGAGCGAGCGCACGTATCCACCGGTAATACCTCTCGATATGCGATAGAGGAGCGAGTTCTCGGGCGCGCCGTCGTCGACGATGACGTCCCGACGCTTCTCCATGGCTTCGACGTTTGGCGGGAAAAGCTTCGGTTGATCGAGGCTTTCTCGCGGAATGTGCCTCGCATAGGGCAATCCCGGACGACACCGATCATACGCGTGTAGAAGCGACTCAAATGTTCGCTTCCACGTCAACCCACTCGTGCTCGCCACCGCTGCGGCAGACATGCGTTTCGCGAGCTCTCTATCCTTCATCAATCGCCTGATTGCGTTGACGTAGTTGGTAACGTCGCCGGGCAATGGTGCCGTGTTCTTCACAATGATCCCGCTCACCTCATCTTGCACTATAGCTCGATTCACACCAACGTCATCCGTGATCACGGGCAACCCTGAAGCCATGGCTTCGATGAGATTGTTTGGAATCACCTCTGTCTTCGACGGGAAGAAGAATATATCTCCCGCCGCGTACGTTTTCGCGAGATTTGTCCCACCTTTATGACCTAGAATCACCACGTTTTCAAACTGCTTCAAGCTTGATCGCACCCAAGCCAAATCCGGTCCATCGCCGGCGACGACGACTCGAAACTTTGGTAAATCCGCCTCGCGCTGCGCGACCTTGTTCAACGACTGGATCGTTTTCACAAAGCTCCCGAGACCTTTCTCGCGAACGATGCGAGCGACCCATAGAATGACAATATCGTCGCTCGATGCGCCGAAGACATCTCGTCTGTACTCGTCATCGCGCATCGATGGGTTGTACAACGTTTGATTGACTCCTCGCGGAAAGAATCCCATCTTTTCTCCGGGAATCCCGATCGAACGGAGATGGTTCGCCGCGGCGTACGTCGGTACGGCGACGACATCGCACATGGAATAAAAATCTTTGAGCAAGTGTTGGATCGGATGGGTCAACAATCTGACGCGATAGTACTGCATGTAAGTGTCAAACGCAGTGTGATATGAACACACCGAGCACGCGCCAACTTCTCTGGCCCAACGCACCGCGCTGTGACCGAGCATGTCAGGTGCGGCGACGTGCACGACGTGAGGATTGTACGCCTCGAGAACAGCGCGTTGCCTGGCTTGCAATGGGGCCGCCATCTTGTATTCTGGCCGTCCAGGAACTTCAACGGCGGGCACCGGCGCCACGAGTTGGTGAACGCTGTGGTAATTGTTCGCCTCAACGTAATCTCGCTCGGCTAGATCCGGAGACATGACGAGCACACTCGCATCGTCCCGATCGCGTAAATAGCTGGCAAAGCGCTTCATCGTTCGACTTACGCCGTCAACGTGCTCCCAAACAGTAGTGACGATGGCGATTCGACGCACATCCAGCGCGACTACGTCGGACGACGCCTCGCTGCACGCCAACTCCGGACACGTCTTGTCGCTCACGACATTTTTTGCTTCCTTCAGCGTTGTCGCCAAGTCTGACGTCGCTTTACGCGCGTCTTCCAACCCGCACGCTTCGTACGCCGAAGCGACTTGGTACAACTGTTCCACCGCGCCCTCGTGCCACTGGTAGTGCTGCACGGAAATTGGCACTGGGAAAATGTTGTCCTGACGAATGTCCAACGCCGTCGCCGGAACAACGTCGTCGTGCGCGAAATCGTGCAGCGCACGCACATCGGCGACGTCAAATTTTAGCTTATGTGCGATCACCATGCCTTCGCGCGGAAGTACTTGACCCGCTCCATTTGTATTCGGCGGCGACCTTCGCACGTCGCACGCCGGCCCCACGTGACACTTTCTCGGATAGCTCTTGTGCAACGACGTCTCCGCCTCGCGCTCGACAAGGGAACCATCGGAAGAGATTCGATCGAACCAAACACCGTTCACGAGCTCGAAACCGAGCGCGTCCGCGCGCGCCAGAAACGCAGGAATGCTATACTTTTCGCTCCCCAAATCCGCTTGCTCGGGGACGAATAAATGTTCATCAATGTCGGCTAAAATCACCCAATCTTCCTCGCACGCCACGCCCGCGAGTTGCCGTTGCCAATATCTCGACAAATCGCTGTGTAAAAGCGTCTCGCCCCAGTATTTAGAGTACGTCACCCCGCGTTTCTTCATCACCGTTTCAAATTTCCCAAACCGCGATTTCGAAGCCTCTCCGACGTGCACCACCATAAACACATTCTCCGCCGGAATCTTCCCGTAGTCGACGTAATGCGTCAAAAATTCCTCTAAAAGTCTCACCCCAAACGTCGCGTCCGCGTGCACGCCCGTCAACAGCACCGTCTTCGCCGCCTTTCCTCGTCCGAGCGCCTTGTCCAACGCGCTCCTCCGCCGTCCTGCCGAGCTCACTCGCCGCGGTCTGTACCTTCGATTCGGTCCCTCGAACCGTCCTCGATCGCCCGCGTCCAGGTCCCCACAGCTCAATTTCTTCGCCCGCCGTCCATCGCCTCCCTCGGCGCCGCTCCACGACTCGAGCGCTCTGTCCGCGCGTCTCGCGCTCAGCGCGTGTCGCCGTCTCGACACCGCCCGTCCGTCGCTCATCCATCGCACCGCCCACACCACCATCGCGCACGCGCACGCGCGCGCCACCATCACCTGCTTTGTCGCGCGTCGCCTTCGTTCGCGCCGCTGTCCTCTCTCCCGTCGCGCGCCGTCGTTTCGCCACGCCGCGCCGACTCTATCCATCATCTTAATCAACTTTTGTCGCCACCGCGCGCGGCTGCCGCACAGCGCGCGGTGCTGCGCCAGGCGCCAGGACGTGTGCGGGGAGCTGTCGCCGCTCGCGCTCATCGCGAGCGGCATCGCGGCGCCGCGCGCGCGCCGCGCGTCGAGGTGTGTCGCGTCGTGTGGGCAAACAGTGACGCGCCGCGATCACAAACGTCTCGAACGTTGAGACCGACGCCGCAGACGACGACGCGCGAGCGCGCGCGCGCGGCGACGCGCGCGCGCGCGCGAGGCGACGACGGCGAAGGCGACGGACGGCGCGACGCGGCGAGGCGCGGGCACGGCGGCGCGCGCGCGCGACGCGACGCGAATCGTCGCGAATCGAATCGATTCATCGCACTTTTTAATCGCGTCGAGCGATGGTCTGGCGC
>JACLAB010012627.1_pt1 | contig 11843 bp, 5 predicted proteins | sample 8027921 | NCBI WGS metagenome assembly JACLAB01 (sample SAMN15725117, study PRJNA655200) | protist metagenome | isolation source: fluorescence activated cell sorting (FACS) single amplified genomes of... | place: USA: West Boothbay Harbor, Gulf of Maine | collected 2000-07-19
TGAAAGAAAGTTTAATTATGCTTTAAAATTAGACGGATCAAGCACTTATGTAGAAACTGATTGGAGTTTAAATCAACATTGGAGTTCATCTAATGATGTTCCTTCTAGTTTAATGTTCAGATTCCAACCCCAAACTATTTCATCATCCTACATATCAGTTGTACCTTCTCAATCTTTATTTAAAACAGATAAGGGAGCAATATTATCTTTAGAATATACTGGTACAGCTGGAACTTCAGGTTCATATAGCGGTTCTATAGTTGATCCCGAATATCAATACGGTACTTTAAGATTTTATCCTTCGGGTAGTGATGGAGTAAATGCATCTGTTTATTTACCCTTCTTTAATGGAGATTGGTGGTCAGCTATGGTTAATTATGATACTACTAAGTATGATAGTTTTACATTATATGCTGCTAATAAATCTTCCGATAATCAGTTGACCCAACAAGTAGGATTTTCTGCAAATGATAGTGTAGATTCTGGATATAATTATTGGAGTGGTTCCTTAACAGCTTCATTTGGAGAGGAAACAGAAACATATGAATACTTTTCAGGATCTTTACAAGAAATAAAATATTTTAAAAACCCTATTTCTAAATCGATATTTAATGATTATGTTTTAAACCCAAGTTCAATTGAAGGGAATAGTATAAATTCATCACCAAACGAACTAGCTTTTAGAGCATCATTAGGAGGAGAACTATTTACAGCTTCATATTCAATACACCCTAAAGTTTCAGGATCTTGGGCTACAACTTCTTCATTTGAAAATGGAAGTGGGTATAAGGTTTACAATCCAAATTATATAACCAACGTTGAAACTATATCTAAAAATCAAGTCGCCGTAGGTATTAGAACTAATACGGTAGATAAAATACTCGTTGTTTCATCGTCTTTATCGGATGGAGATGTATTGTCCCCTTACAGAAGTGTTCAACAAACCCAAAATTTAACACCTAGAGACCCTGATGCTAGATATATAGAGGTTGCTATGTCTCCTCAGGATCAAATCAATGAAGATATTATATCTCAAATTGGGTATTTTAATATTGGAGAATATATAGGTGATGTAAGAGAAATGGATAAAGACGGGACTAATTATCCTGCTCTAGATAGATTAAGAGATGCCTACTTTGAAAAATATATAAAATCCTATAATTTAGTTGATTTTATAAGATTAATAAAATTCTTTGACAATTCATTATTTAAAATGATCAAAGATTTTACACCTTCTAGTGTATCCTTAGCTGCCGGGGTTGTTGTAAAACAACATATCTTAGAAAGAAATAGGATTAAAAGAATAATTCCTATTGCTGAAAATGTTACATATAGTGGTTCTACTGGTGTTATAGAAAGTTTTGGAGGGGGTACTGGTGGTTCATTTGAAAGATACCAAACTAGTGGTTCACAATTTTCTCTAACTCAAAGTTGGTCTGAAGTAGTTCAAACATTAAATGGTCCTATCAATAAAATAATAGATGATCAAAGAGAATTCTATAATGGGGAATTTCCAAACCAATTTGGGGATGATGTTTCCTTTATTAATACTAATGTAAGAGGGGTAGATTGTACTGCATATTCAAATCCTGTATATTCTAAATCTTTTACTATAACTCCTGTATTTTTAAATTCTACTAATTACGGATTAGATGAGTTTCTAAACCCCTCTTTAATCCCTTCAGAAGGTATAGCTTGGTTATGGTATGACAATACAGGTGTAAAGTATGTTAAAATATCAAATACTTCTCAGAATGGGTTTGATATACAAGAATATTTAGGGGGATTAACTAGGTTATCTTTAAATTTAACAAACCCAATAGATACTTCAGGTAACACACAACCTAATGGGGTATATTCATGGGATTTAGATTCTCCGGTAACAACAACAAACTTTACTTTATTTATAGCATCTAATGGATCTCCATCTAATATAGTAGGTTCACTAAATGCTACACAACAAAACTTTAACTTCTCAGCTACAGGGGATATGATTTGGCATGCTTCATCTTCTGGAGACCCTGTAAATCCAGTATTAGCAGGAAATTTTACTGCATCTTATGTTCAAGGATACTTCCCAGCTACATCAAATTACCCTACAAACCAATATATTAGAGGGTGGGCAGATGCACAGTATTTATATGAATACGAAGATTATATTAATACAACGGGTACTAGAACAGGTAACTTTAGTGGGTTTAATAGAGGAGTTAAAGAGATTTCAACTGCTAACCTTCCAAGCTTTAACCAAATAGCAGGTATTTCAACTGTTCCATGGTTTATGAAAAATATTGGTGGAACTAAAAAACAAACCACATTTACAGATCCAGATGGTACTACAGAAACCCAAGATATTACAGTTGTAGCTCTTAAAATTACTATTCAATTAGAAGACTCCACTAACATATTTGATTTTGGGGTTGATATTGATGATCAAAATAACGCAGCACCATGTAATGATTTAATATCACCACCATATATAAATCAGTTTGGCATGGACCCACCAGCACCTTTATTCGCAGAACCATTTGGGTTTATTTGTGTTAGATATGATGGAAACGAAGATAAATTTACTACAGATTCTAATGGTAAATTAATATTAAAAGAATTTGATGTAGCATTTTCAGCTGCAAATGTAGATACCACTCCAGGAGCTACTCCATTTGGTCAAACTACTTTGTATGATCCCTCTTTATCGTTTGTAAACTTCCACCCAAATTCAATTATAGCTAGTGGACAGCCTATATTAACTCTAGAAGAAGGATTTTATGGAATACATAATACTTCTATTAATAATGATACAGCCACACTAACAAGTTTAGGTGTGCCAGGTCAAATACAGAAAATCCGATATTGTCCTCAAGAAGCAGAACCTATAGATTACAATAATTTACCTGCCATAGCAACCTGGGAAGTAATATTAGGGGATGGAAATATAAATAATTCTTCAGGTAACAATATTCCTAATCAGGTTAAACAAGGAGAATTATCTGATGTATTTTATGATTATGGGGATAGAATTTTAGGAGGAGTAGAAGAAGTATACTCAGGTTATGGAAATTGGTATAAAGGTAGAGATTATCCTGTAGGTCAAGTTGTAGGACATGGTGGTGAAGTAGATTTACCTGATTTTTCATATCAAGAAGTTATAACTAATTCAAACACATTTTTAGCTTCACCATCAGAATTGCCTGGGGATTTTACTGTCAATGTTCTTGTAGGGAAAGGATATAAACCACAAGAAGGAGATACAATAAATACAGAATTAGGATTTGATATTTTATTAACCGACTTTATACCCAACGACATTATAGCATCCGAGCTTCAGATATTCCCAGATACTATTGGTATTAATATAAGTGGTGGGCCCGGGGAATTACCTAGAACTGGTAAGTATTATTTTAGAATTTCTAATAATGATTTATTTGTCCCCCCAATTGCTCCTTTAGATGATAATTACCCAAATGGTGTTGATGCTTTCTCATTAAGATATATTATTATGGAATTAAAATCAGATAAGAAATCTGGTGCGTATTTTATTGGTGTTCCAAATGTTGTTGATCAATCCATTACAACAGATATTACAACTCTACTTGGTGGAGGGCTTACGGGGGGAAGTTTCAACGTAACAGGTGAAAGAACAAGAACTTTATTATCTCCTAAAAGTATAGCAAGACCCCTTGGACCAGCCCAGTTATTTAACGCCTCAACTTCCCCTAGTGTAAATTTCCCCGAAGGAATTTCTACTGACGTTGGAGCTAGATGGAAAATTGAATTAATACGTTTTGAAGAAAATTAAATTAAATTAAAAAATGACACAACAACCAAATAACATACTATTAAGTTTTTTAAATAATACCTCTATTGAAGGAGATAATATCTTACAATATTATTATGTTAATGGAACTATATATGTTGATGGGAGTGAATATTTTCTTGAATTTAAAACACTAAATTTAACTGAAGAACAATTAAGCAAAACTACCCGTTTAGTAAAAAAAGAAGATAACCCTAATGGTCAAAGTTATACTACGGTTGAAGGGGAAGTTATAGTTTTAAACCCAAACGATGAATTATTTGTTGTTCATAATTATGTAGGTAATACTAATTTAGATAAAGAATTTAACCAAGATAGTTGGTGGTATGATGTAAAATGGCATAAATCTTATAGAGTATATTTAGTAACTAGATATACTGATGGTTGGACTGACCCAAATGGAGATTTAGTTTATAACTGGAAAGTAGTAGAAACTCGCGTTGTATACAATGCAGATCTTGAGGATGATAATAGTGGTGTTTATACTTTTAATGCTCTCCCTTTAAATGATATAGGTATAACTTCTTCTATTTTAATAGACCAAAAATATAATGGTAATATTTGGGAAACTGTACAGTTAAATTTGTGGTATAATAATGCAATAATAGCACAAGAAGAACTAGATACCACTTCAGTTTCACTTCCTGAAAGGATGACTCTTTTAGTGGATTACCCAAAAGATGCTATCCAAGTAGGTGATCAATTAAAAGTATCTATAGGTGTATCAGATGCCCCAAATGTACATGATGATTCATTATATGTTACTGAATATACAATGTCCATTTCTTCAGAAACTATTGTTGGAGATGTACCTGAAACTATATTAGGATTTAGTGAAAATTTAGGTTTAGATAGAGATTTTGATTGTCAACCTACTATCAATAATGTTGTTGTTTCAAGACAATCTAGATTTATTCAAGATGTAGATTATTCAATATCTGCAACAGGATTAGGAATATCTGTACCACAAAATTTATCTTTAATATTAGATAATAGAGCAACAAAAGCTGAAGTCCCAGATTCTAATTATAGTCAATATTCAAATATAATTCCAAGATATTATGGTTCTAAAACTAATAGACAAGGAGTAAATATATCTTCATCTATTTCATATAATTTTAGACAAGTTGATCCATCTTTTGATCAAGATTTACCATTATCCCCTTTTTATTTTACTAGAGATAATTTAGGATCTTTTCCAAACGTTGAATCTAAAAATTCATATATAGGATACTTTGAAAAAATAATCGACCCATACCCCGTATTAAATGGTAAAACTGCTTATTTTGTAAAATACTTAATTGATGAAAATACAGATGTATTAGATCCTTCAATTACAACTCAAGGTTTAAATAATCTGCAAAACACATTTAAATTAAATGATGTAAACAATTCTCCAACTTTTGCAAAAGCTTCCGTAGCAAATATTGACGAAGCTAGAGAATTAAAAGACCTAGAATCATTATCCCCAGTATATAGAACAGCTGTATACCCAAGTCCTATTTTGTATTCACAAACCTCTAGTAATGGTTATTCCAATACTATCCAAATGACAGGTTCAGGTGGTGATTATATAGTAAATGTAGATTTAAACCCTGATACCTATAAAAATATAGCTTTTGTTTCTACAGATAATGTACCCACTGAAGGAAGTAGTCCAGATAATCCCATAACAAGTTTAGGAGGAGGACTTACTAGTACTGGGGATGCTTTTACTCCTGATAATACGGAGCCAATAGGTTCCCCAAATTTAGATATTTACCAAGATAATGGTATTATTAAAATTGATCAATCTTCAACTATAAATTCTGAATTAACAGATAATTATAAGTTAACAGTTGACTATAATTTTTATACTACACATCTCCCTCCTTATGCTGTTGCTGATAGTTATACCTATGTTGGGGGGTATGATCCTTCAAATTTAACCCCAGTAAATCCAACCACTGGTTTTAATTTTGGGGCAATGGAATTTTTTGCTGAAGAAGATGGATACTTTCCTGACACACAAATGGTTCCTTTAAATATAGAAAAAGTAGAGTTAATAGTTTGGAAACCTGATTTAACAACTGGAATTGCAGGACCCCATGTAAAAGGGGAAGGTCAAGCTTTGGTTATAGAGGTTCCTATAAATGAAGTTATTTTACCTACAGGTCAAGGATATAGCTTTAACAGGGATGCATTAGTACAAAATTTGACTGACTTCACATCCACATATGATTTTCTCCTCAATCAAACCATAACCACATCCCCGGGTCCTATTAGAATTAACTTTGATGCTCAACAAATATATACTTTAATTAGACAATATGATTCTTCATTCCCAGAATGGTTAGTAAAGGGGACTTGGGACTCGTATGTCTCAACTAGAACTGGGGATATTGGAGAAATCTCCCCTAATTATAATGATGAAATAGATTATTTTAAGGGGAATTACTTACAATGGAAAATTAAAGTTTCAAGAAGTTTAAGAAACTTAATCATCCCAACCCTAGGTGACCCAGAACAAGAATATACATTAAAAATAAAAAGAAGAGGATCTATAACACTTCCCAATATTAGTTCAAATAATAATGATTTATTTTTTACATCTAGGGAATTGGAACCGTCTACATTACCCAATGTTGGGGATTATTATCCTAATGTTTCCTTAAATAGAAGTTTTAACCCACCAGGAATTGACAACATATCCTCCCACTACTTAAAATTTGATTTAAGAGGTTTATATACCCCTACAGATGAAACTTTAGGGGTAGCTAATGCCCCTTATTGGGATTTTCTTAACCCTAATAATAGATCTAGAATATATTTAGTTCCTTCTTTATTAAATAATAATTATGGTACTAACTATTTTCAAGGAGACACCCCTTATTTCCCATCAACTAATACAGCTTTTCCATTTGCTGTTGAACCATCATATACTAGGATTCCAACACCATCAGACCCTTTTGAATTGTTTCCTGGAGATCAGATTAGGTTTATGAATTTAGAATCACAAACATATACTATTGAAAATATTAATCAACAAGATGTTAATGGTGAGCAAAAATTAGTATTACAATTAGATAAAGAAATAAGTAATGTTGTAAACCTAGATTTCTTTTTAATAAGAAGGTTTAAACCCTCAAATAATTTTATTATATTAAACCAACAAAAACCATATGGAGTACCACCATCAGCATCAAGCTCACCTGGTATACTCCAAACGCAATATCAAAATAACGAATTAGAAACCAATCCAGATAAGGTAATTACTAATCTTATCGAAAGAAATTTAATATAAACATATTTATAACATATAATTATATAACAAATGGGATATTTAAATAACTCTGTAGTAACCGTTGATGCTATCTTAACTAAAAAAGGTAGAGAAGCATTAGCTAGAAATGACGGTTCTTTTAGAATAACACAATTTGCTTTATCAGACGATGAAATAGATTATACTTTGTATAATCCAAACCATCCATCTGGTTCTTCTTATTATGGCGAAGCACTTGATAACATGCCACTTTTAGAAGCATTTCCAGATGAAAGCCAAATTATGAAGTATAAATTAGTTACTTTACCAAGAGGTACAGCAAAATTACCGGCATTAGATTTAGGATATGCTGCTATTACTTTAAAACAAGGAGCTCAATTAGCAATTACACCACAAACTTTAAATTACTTAGGTAATTCTCAAACATTTGAAACTAGTGGATACTCTGCAACTATTGCTGATGTAAGGTTATTAAACACATTTAATGGGGTAGGAATTAACAATGATGCTTCTGCAAACGCAAATGCAACAACAACAATTGGAACTAGTGTTTCCAAAACTGTTATTGGAACCCAAATTAATTTAACTGCTACAACAATAAATACTTTATTTGGTAATCAAACATCTCTAGTAACTACTTTAACAGTAATAGGACTAGACAGTGGTGCTAGGGTTACTATTCCTATAACAATTAATAAAACAACATAATAAGATATGGGATTTAAAAGATTAGAAGCCGAAGATTTTTTAGTTAGTGCAGATTCTGTATCACAAACAGTTTGGACTGATAGAAAAGTAGTATTAGATACATTTCATACCTCATCAACACAAGAACAAGCCTCAGTTTCTGGAGATTATTATTTAGCTGTATATCAAACAGCTTCAACTTCAATCTCAGCTGAACCACAATTTGACATTTCTTATGGGGATGCAACAGGTGGTGGGGGTGTATTATATAATAATAATGTTTCAGGTAAATCACCAACTTCAACAGTATATGGTCAATTTAGAACCTTAGTATTAGAAGATGAAAATAGTTCATTTACTTTTGGTACTTTAAACCCCACAGTTTCTCCTTACATATATGCCATTTCAGTAGAAAGAGCTAGATATAAAGAAAAAATGTTACCTGGGTCTTTAAGTTTGTTACTAAAAAATGGAACTAATACTTTAAGACTAACAGATGCCTCTACAAATATTACTATTCCAACCTATTATGGAACTCAAAGAGCATATCAAATTGTAAGACAAGGAGGTTCCCCTGGTAGCAGTGATGGTATTCATTCTGGAGAAACTACTAGAGGTTCATATGGGTTATTTCTACCAGATACAGGTTTAATTATTTTAAATGGTATAGCTTTAGATTTACCTGCGGGTCAAGCTTCCCCAGGTGCTTTTGACGTTGGAATTGGTTTATCAACTCAAAGACAAACTGATGCACAAAATATGAATCCATCAAAATTATTTAATGTAATTAGGGAAGGTGGATCCTTTAAATTAAATTGTGAGGAAACATTATCTTCAGATTTTGTATTTGTTAGAGTAAGAAACAGTGAATTTAACTATACCGAAAACCCTTCATTTATGACGGGTACAACAGGTGAAGTATATCATAATTCATCAATTAATAACCCACAAGTTTATATTACAACTGTAGGAATGTATAATGATCAAAACGAGTTATTAGGTGTTGCAAAATTGTCAAAACCTTTATTAAAAGATTTTACTAAAGAAGCTTTAGTAAGAGTAAAACTAGATTTTTAAGATGAATGGCGGCTTTCAAACAATTCAATTCATCCGATATAATAATATCTCCGCTAGAGGTAAATAAGGCATTTACGTTTGTTTCGTTAGATGTAGATTGTTTATTAGAAGGCCAGGCAATTTCCTATGTTAACTGTACATTTAAAGCTAACATAGTTGAAGTAGCAGCACCAACCCCTACTCCAACTGTTACTCCTTCAAATACACCAACACCAACTATTACTCCAACACCAACCCCTACTCCAGAGGCATCACCAACACCAACTCCAACAAATACACCAACAATAACACCAACATTAACTCCTACTGCTACTACATCACCAACTCCAACACCATCAGTATCTTGTAATCTAACAGTAGATAGTACTAATACTACTAACCCAACAAATAAAGAAGGTAATAATGGTACAGCAACTATAACATTTAGTGGTGGAGCAGGTACAGTAACATATACATTAAATGGTATTAGCCAAGGTACAGCAACATCACCATTAAACATTACAGGATTATCTGAAAATACAAGTTATGTTGTTGTATTAACAGATTCTAATGGTTGTAGAGCAACATCTGAATTTACATTAGGTCAAACTGCATTTAATTTTGATGCTAATTATATAATGGTAACATATCAGTTTACTGATGGTAGAGATTTAGATACTAGAACGGGAATAAGAGTTCCAAATGTAGGACAAACAATCCAAAATAATTATTTAGGATGGAATGTTCAAACCAAATGGCCAACTTCGGGTACACCATATATAACATGGGGTGGAGACAATACGGGAAATGGATTTGAATCTGTATTAATTGATGTTAATGAATTTAAAGTAGCAAAACCATCAGCTACTGAAATAACTGTTGATCTTAGAGCATTCTGGTATGCTACTGTTGGTAGTAACCCAGTTAATGTAGAAGCTACATTATGGAAAGGTGGTACTCCTGTTAAATCTGAGTATGTTTGGGAAAACTCAACAGCAATAGAAACTCTAGTAGTAGAATCAGTTGGAAAAACAATTACAGATACAGGAGCTCCAGAGAAAAATCTTGCTCCAGGAACAAGAATTGCAACATTTAACTATAATTTAACAACAGGAGAAGGTAGATTAGATAATAATGATACAACAACACCAGGAATATAAAAGGATATGGCTAGATATTTCAACATACAAATAACAGAAGTACATAGTGATGGTCCATTTACCATATACTATAATTCTGTAGATGCAGCTAATATAGCAACACTTTATCCAGATGATACTCCTGCTGAAAATATTACACGAGCAGATTTAACTTCAGCTACAGGAATAGAAGTATATATTCCAGATGGTTCTACAAGTGTTATTGTATATAATACAGATGCTAATATTATAGCAGGATGTGGTATAAGTACTGTAACTTTAGCATTCGATGTTACTCCAACACCTACTCCAACAGTAACCGTTACCCCTACCCCAACGATTACTCCAACACCAACTCCAACAGTCCCAAGAGTAAATGTTGGAATTGCTGGACAAGTAACTGAAATTGATGTGTTTGGTACTTCTAAGGTTTCAATTGGATTATTTGGTACAAAATTAAATGAATCAACTAGAAATGGATTTATAGAAGCAAATGCAAATGGAAATGAAGATACAGATTTTTGGAATAAAATAAACCCAGGATTTCAAAGTGATACCTGGGTAAAAACAGTAGCTATAGATCAATCCACAGGTACTAAATTTATAGGTGGTAGATTTAATAAATTTAAAGGATCTTTAGTAAGTTCAAATGCTTTAGGTAAAAAAGGTATAGTTAAATTAGATAGTAATGGAGTAATAGATGAAGATTTTAACACTAATTTAGCATCTACATACCCAGGAAATAGAACCCCCTCAAATCCAACAACCTCAGTTGGTACTTTAGTTGGTTTAGATGTAAATGATATTAAAACAGATGGTACTAATGTATATATAGTAGCCAGTGCTGCTGTAAACCCTAATGATAGTCGTTATTACGTAATTAAAACAGATTATAGCGGAAATGTAGATGTTGACTTTTTACAAAACCAAGGAACAGGTACTGCATTGAGGGAATATACACAAACAAATGCAGGTACCTTAAATACTTGTGCTATTGCTAGTGATGGTGGTATATTAGTTGGTGGGAAACTTAACAGATTTAATGGTTTAAACAGATCATTATTGTTTAAATTAAAAAGTAATGGAACATTAGATTCAGAGTTTGAATCAAATAAAGGATATGTCTATTCTCCGAGTACAGCTGTTTTAGATATAGCATTCCAAAGTGATGATTCTATTATAGCAGTAGGAAATTTTAGTGAGTGGAATCAAGAATCAGTAGGAATGATAGTTAAACTATCTAGTGATGGAACTTATGATACAACTTTTACAGATAATGTAGGAGAAGGAAATCTAGGTTATCCTTATAGAACTGCACTTAGAGCAGTAGATGTATTATCTGACGATTCTATTATAGCTGGAGGGTATACTCAAGAATTTGGGGGTGTAGATTATAATAATGATATAGTTAAATTATCTTCAACTGGAGTTTGGGATACAGATTTTATAACTCATTTTAGAAGTGTAGGAGTATTTAATACTAGTGGTACAGTCTTTGCTATTAAAACAGATTCCTTGGATAACATATATGTTGGTGGTAATTTTAACCAAGTGGCTGATAGTGTAAATTTTATAGGTAGTTTGGAATATAGAGATAGAAAAGGTATAGTTAAGCTAAATAGTTCAGGAGTTGAAATACAATCTTGGTACTTAAATTTAGTTACATAATAAAATTATAAGATGGCATTAAAATCGTTTTTAGTAAAAATTACAGCAGGGGAGAATGAAGGGCCTTATGATATCTATTATGATGCAGTAGGTGAAAATAATTTTGCTCTTTTATTTGGTACTAACAACCCAGCGGATAATTTAACTTTATCCCAATTAACAACAGGAGATGGAGTTGCTGTAACCGTACCTAATACTGCTTCCCAAATTATTA
>JACLAB010016047.1_pt1 | contig 11840 bp, 9 predicted proteins | sample 8027921 | NCBI WGS metagenome assembly JACLAB01 (sample SAMN15725117, study PRJNA655200) | protist metagenome | isolation source: fluorescence activated cell sorting (FACS) single amplified genomes of... | place: USA: West Boothbay Harbor, Gulf of Maine | collected 2000-07-19
CGCTTGATTCCCTAGATGAGCCAGACGCAAAAGCTTCGATGGTGTGGATTATTGGCGAGTATGCCGATCGCATTGACAATGCAGAAGAGCTCATCGGGGCTTTCCTGGACACCTTTCTTGATGAAGCTAGTGATGTGCAACTCCAGCTGTTGACTGCAACAGTCAAATTGTTTCTTAAGAAACCATCAAGCGGGCCACAGAACTTAATACAAAAAGTTTTGCATCAAGCGACAAGCGATACTGACGACCCGGACCTCCGTGACAGAGCATACATATACTGGCGGCTACTCTCGTCGGACCCTGAAGCCGCGAAAGAAGTTGTTCTGGCATCAAGGCCTATGATCACTGATGATCGCGCGTCCCTTGATCTTGAGACTCTGCAAGTACTCCTCCGGCAAGTTTCAACACTGAGTTCTGTGTACTATAAGCTCCCTTCCGTATTCGTGCCACACTCATCCAATCTCAGTGGTGTACAATTATGCGAGGAGACTGCGGCTAAAGCAGAATCCAGCAACACGTGTAACATTGGTAGCCAGAATCCAGCGATCGCGCCCTTGTCCACGACACGAGGAGTGGATATGCTGACAGATCTAATGGATCGAATCGGGACAACCACATACCATGGCTCAACTTTAGAGTCGGCAGTCCCTGTAGCAGTTGAGGAAACAATACACTACGACCAGGAGAATCCATCCCTATGGCAGATTTCCAACCAAATTGATGCCCCTACTATGTGTGCTTCATCTAGTGACAGAAGACATGTTCTTCTTTCAGAAAATACCAGCTCTGGACTTAGGATTACTGGTGTGATCGCGTGTGGCCATGACGATAACATGCCACAATACGATCTGCTCATCACTAATTTAACGCAGAGACAATTGGCTGGATTCCAGTTTCAATTTAACAAGAATTCTTTCATGCTGGCTCCTTATGTACAACCGCATGTAGATATTGTGTCGCCTGGTGAGAGCAGGAGATGTATCATTCCGTTGTCGTACTTGGGCGTGGCATCACGAGGGAAAGTATCTCCCCTACTTCAAGTTGCAGTCAAATCTCTTCAGAATGATGATGTATTCTATTTCAATGATCAAATACCTTTAGAAGCCGTCACGCTACCTGATAGCCAAATGGAATTTGACCATTTCGTTCAACATTGGCAATCCCCAGTCTTTATCTTCGGGCACAAAGAAAAAATTGCGGCAGCTCCGGAAATGCTTGATCCTGGTCATGCTGTGGTGAAATTGAAACAGAAAAATATATCCCTTGTCTCGCAGAAGTCGATCTCTAGGAAAGATGGTCGTGAAGTATTTTTCTCTGGAAAGGTGAAAGGGGTTGACCATGCGGAATGGTTCCTTTTGCAACTTGACTTTCAGATTGACACTGGAATCATCGAAGTTGTGTCTCGGTCATCAATCGAAGGATTAGCAGAGATGGCAGTTCTTGCAACTAATCGTCTGATGTCTTCACATATTCAATGAGGCTGCTTTAATCGTTCAACCTCAGTGCACATTAAAGCATGTATGTTGCCAGTCGCGAACTTGAATTCTTGGGAAAAAAATATACATCTACTGGACTGGACTATTCCCGCTTGACCACAAGATTTCCATGGTGAATAACTTTCCGGAAGTTGCGGCTTGCTTGATCGGCTGCCACGCGTGTCACCTCTGATTCAAAATGTAGCTTTTCTTGCGGAGGATGAACGATTCCCACTCCACTAGCCGACATATCCATTTTTATAGCACACAGTGCATGCTTCACTTCCAATGAGAAAGCACTCAACTCTTCATCACTCATATGTAGCCGTTTAGCCATTCGAAATTCAGCCTGCCGTGCCGTTTTTGTGAGAATACTATAAAACTTGTTTACCTCATTTGGGCGACAAAACGTATACGCATGTCCACAACGTCCTGCTCTTGCTGTGCGCCCAACTCTGTGAACATAGGTTTTTGGGTGCTCAGGTGCATCATAAGAAATCACGGCTCCGACGTTCTCGATGTCTAGTCCCCGCGTTGCTGCATCCGAGGCTACAAGTATTGTGATCTGTCCAGATCTGAACATTTCAAGGGAGCTAGAACGTTTTGAGAGGGGTGCATATGAGCTGTACTCAACTGGCAAAGATGCCAATCCGTTTATGGAATGTAAGAGGCGGAAAAGGCGGTGCGCCGCACCAACAGAAGACGTGAAGATAATAACGGGCTCAGCTCCAAGTCTCTTTAAAAGTGCGCAGAGAACCATAGGTTTTGCGTCTTCTCTTGCAATCACAACATGTTCCACTAGGCTTGACGGAAGCTGATATCGGGTGTTCGTTGCGACCAATAAATTGTTGATAGAAATAACACGCGCGGCTTTCAGACCTAGGGGGGCAAGGCGAGCAGGATCACGTGTCAAAGTTGCTGATAGCAAAAGTTTTCGTAAGCGTCTAGTCGAAATGCCACGGTCTCCTAAAGATGCAAACTGGGACCTTGAACCGATTCTGCTCAATACCAACGGAAGCCAGCCTTGATATGTCTGTCGGAGGATGCGGTCAGCCTCATCAACAACCAGTATTTGTAGATGTTCCAGAGAAATGCCGGCGAGTTGTCTAATTAAGGCGACGAGGCGACCTGGAGGCGTCACTACTATATCAGTGCAAGCGAAAGATCCGCTGTCTATGGAGTTGGAAGTTCCCACACTGCCTGCATTCGCCGGTTTGTTCCACAAAATCTGTTTGGTGGGGGCTGAAAACATAACCTCTTCCTGCTTGTCATCGATGTAGCACTTATGAGATGCTGCTGATTGGGTTGGACCCCTCGCGACCAATACTTTCAGCCCTGCTGCCTGACAGAGAGTTTGGAATACTTGGCCAACTTGTGAGGCAAGATCACCTGTTGGCACAACGACAAGAGCCCGCAACTGAGGCAACCTAGTTTGCTCAGCCAGTGCATGGACGATTGGTAACGCGTATGCCAGCGTCTTACCGCTACCAGTGGGGGCGCAAATACAAAGATCGCGATGGAAACCAATGCCTCCACCGGTGCGCTGCCATGCTTCTGCTTGTACCGCAAAGATGCGCTGGACGTTTGTTGAGCTCAACTTCTGACGTAGTCTTCCATCAAGACCGAATAACCCATCGATCGTCGTCTCGCCTTCTATTGATATGTCCACAGGTAATTGTGTCATGGGGATAAAACCGCGACGACGTCGACTCGTAAATGGCACGGGTCTGTTAATTTTGCATGTCGTGAGTAGCTCCGTGAAAAAAGCGTGAGAAGACATCTTGAGAATACAAGTACATGAGAACACCTCGTCTTTAATTTGAGTGGAGGAAGGAATTCTTGAGTGGAGGAAGGAATTCTTGAGTGGAGGACTTGCGTTCGAACTGCAGCCAATCAGGTTATCGTATTTCGCCACGTGTATTTACTCCCGGGCGCTGTAAATTTTGAATGGAGTTCGTCCAAATATTGAAAGTTTACATATTTTGATGACTGATAATCATCTAAATATCCGTCCGGACGGATATCCGTTCACAGACAGAAGCACTGCTACGTAGCTAGCTACCTTCGTAGCAATAAATAGATAAAATCTAATAATTTTTTTACGAAGCTTATTAATTACGAACGAAGGTAAGGTTTCGAACGAAGGTATTAATACCTTCGTATTACCTTCGCGCTTCGAAGGTACAATAATAGTGCCTATGTCTACTGACGGATATCCGTCCGGACGGATGTTTCGGACGGAATATATATGTAATAATATATTTTTCTGTATTTTTATATCAATTGTTATTCCAATTCGGCTCACCACTCGCTGTGTTCTTACCCGCCCAATTGGGATTCATCGCACGTTACTCTCCGGCCGTTTGTAATCAGACGATATCAAGGTTTATTGTAACTGTTGAAGCAACGACGGGAGATTTCCTTGCGTAGAGATAGATGCGAGCCGTCGGAACGCTGCGGGGTTTTCTTAAGTCAGCGCTCGTCGTCCGAGAATGCAGAACAAGACCTGACAGTTTGATCGGATTTGCTCCTGCGTTGATCAATCCGCGGGGCTCAACTACCCCTGCGTTTGGCTTTCCTGCGCCAACGACAGCCAGAGAATACGCAACCACGCGCTACAGTGAGGTTGCTCAAAAAGAGACGAACTACTTTGCTGATCGTACTCACACCTGTCGATTTGCTGAGAACGATGTGATGATAATGCATGCCGACACGAACCGAGGTATAGAAGTTCTGCTAAACCCAATATACAATAAAGGCACGGGGTTCAGTCTGGCCGAAAAAGAGCGCTTGGGAATAAGAGGGCTGACACCCCCTCGCTACTTCACGATTGAGCAGCAGTGTGAAAAGATATGGGCAAATTTGACCGAGAAGGGAAAGACTGGCATGTTTAGGTGGAGATCTATGCAAGCGCTACAGGACCGAAACGAAACCTTGTTCTATCGACTTTTGGTTGACCACATTGAGGAACTCGCACCTGTGATTTACACCCCGACCGTTGGCGAGGCTTGTCTCCAATATAGCAGACTATTTCGGCGGCCACGAGGAATGTACTTTAGTGCTGATGACGTGGGGCATTTTAATGCGATGATGTACAATTGGAAGAATGATGTCAGCGTCATTGTCGTCACAGATGGGTCGCGAGTTTTAGGACTCGGGGACCTAGGCGCGCACGGGATGGGAATAAGCGTCGGAAAACTGGACCTTTACGTCGCAGGTGCGGGAATAGAACCGAGTTCTGTACTTCCATGTGTTCTTGATGTCGGTACCGATAATGAGGAACTCCTTACCGATCCATACTACTTCGGCCTTCCTCAAAAACGCATTAAGGGCGATGCGTTCATGAATATTGTCGACGAGTTCATTCAAGCTGTTAAGAATCGGTGGCCGAAAGCACTGGTGCAATTTGAAGACTTTTCAACAGATCATGCCATGCCCATTCTCAAACGGCATCGTGAAAACGTATTGTGCTTCAATGATGACATCCAGGGAACTGCTGTTGTGGTTCTTGCCGGAATTTACGGCGCGATGGCGGCTATGGGGAAATCACCCAGCGCAATCATTGAACAGACGTTTGTGTTGTGTGGAGCTGGGAGCGCAGGGATGGGCATTGCTAATTTCATCCACGCCGCCTTAGTTCACCACGGGCTCAGCCCACAACAAGCTTTTGAACGCTTTTATATTCTTGATAAACATGGTCTCATAACGAGTAGCAGAGAGCTGAAAGAAGGAGAAGCTGGAGTGGATGATCTGCGGCCGTTCGCGGAAAGTCGCCTGGACTTGCCGGACGGATTGAAACTTAAAGAGGTGATTGAAATCGCTAAGCCGACGGCACTTTTGGGTGCAAGCACGGTCAACGGATTGTTCACTCATGAAATTCTTTCCCGGATGGGGGAACTCAACAATAACCCTATAATCATGCCTCTGTCTAATCCGACAAGTCGGGCAGAATGTACCGCGGAAGCAGCAGCGAATGCAACGGAAGGAAGGGCAATATTTTCAGCTGGATCGCCATTTGATGATGTGTCCAAAAGTGGAGTAACTATGGTTGCAAATCAAGGCAACAATTTCTACGTCTTTCCGGGACTGGGTCTTGGAAGCATACTAGTCGGCAGCGACTACATCAGTGATGGAATGCTCAATGCCGCGGCGGAGGCAATTCCTAAAACCCTCAATGATGGCGCTATCCAAAGACGAGCTATTTATCCCCGCATTGCTGACATTCGTGACGTCAGCGTAAAAGTCGCCGCCGCGGTTATGAAGCAAGCAGTAGACGAAGGTCGAGAAAATCGAGGTGGAAAAATAGCGCACATGATAAGCCGTGATGGACTTGAGGGACTCGAGCGATATGTTCGAAGCTCCATGTACTACCCAGAGTATCGGCCCACTGTATTTTCTCCAGGAAGCGGCAGAGGAACATTGTGACTGGAATGGGCGGCAGTCTTGGTCTGTAGGGCCGGGAGCCCCGGGATGTCGGACATGTCCAAGTGCCGTCAGCGGAGCATTATTTGGTCATGAGTTGTAGCTTGGTTTATACATGCGAGCTTCCGAGTTCGGGCGGGGTCCCGCGCGGATTCGAGTTTCTGTTGGGTCGAACGCGTGATCAAAAATAGGATATCACTTAATATTAAGCAGGTTGTTTCCTGTATCGAGTTGACGTGGAATTGTACCAACGTACCTAGTAGTCGTAGCCAGGTATATGGCGATGAGAGTAAGTTCGAGGATCTATGCAGACCTGACTGCTGTCTGGATTTCGGCAGCAATCTTAGAGATACCATTCCAGTCCTTATTTTCCACAAGTTTTGGGGGAAAGGCTGGTGCTACGAATCCAAGAGATGATGCACCAGCGCGCAGATAATCGGCAGCGGTGTCAATCTCAACGCCAGAGGTAGGGTTGATGCGCAACATTGGCAGCGCGGCAGAGACAGCCCTAACCCATGCGGGGCCACCTGCGACACCTGGGAAAAGTTTTTGGATGGGCGCCCCAAGCTTCCAGGCCTGCACCATCTCAGAAGGGGTCTGGCATCCAGGGGCACACACAATCTTATTCGCGGCGCACCACTCGACAACTTCGGGAATAAGCACCGGGCTGACGATAAACTGTGCGCCTGCATCCATTGCTTTCTTAGCGTCGTCAATCGTCATGACTGTACCTACACCCGTGAGCACGTCTTTTCGTGAAGCGTACTCAGCAACAGAGTCGAGGCATCCAGGTGTGGTCAGCGTAAATTCAACAAGCTTGAATCCTCCGTCGACTGCTGCATTCATAGCAGGTGTGCAAGCCCCTACAATAGGAGTACGGAGAACAGCACAAGCCTTATGCTCGGCGAACTGCTTCAGAATAGACTGATACTGAGCTTCACTCTGCGTGTACGTTGACATGTTTTTCGAGGCACCGACAGTGCGCCGAGAACCAAGCGTGGTGCCAGTGGGCGCAACAGTGGGAACACCCACCCGCGTTCCAGGACGTGCTGCGCTATGTGCGAACTTGACACCTTTGGAATCGAGGAGCTGTCCAAGAGGAGAGTCTGGTTTTATCTTGCCAGACATGAAGGGGTAAAACTTGCCGGGAGGACCAGGATTCTTGGTAAGTTCTTCCTTGACAATGTCCTCGATCACTTCCCGGCTGTGGGCAATATCATAAACCTGCTGGGCATGGGATGCGGGGATTACCACGGCGCCATCTTGATCCCCAATGATCGCGTCACCGGGGCGGACAACTACACCTCCACAGTTAATCACGGTGTTGCAGGACCAGGGTTGATGGACGTGCGGTCCCTGCCGTGGGGTGGTAGAGTGCGAAAAGACAGGAAAGCCATATTCTCTGAGGACCGCCGTGTCACGGACGGAACCATCGGTGACTAAACCGGCGCACTGCGCAATGAGCGACGAGGATTGGATTGTGAAATGCTTAGCTTATTATGACGCGTCAACCAAGTTTCAAAGGATAGAGTGGCGAGCTCAGGAAGAAATTCGGAGCGGTAGCATCTTGAAGGAGACAGGTTGGTAGACTTGGGGGGATTCGATTTCGAGTGCCAACTCACCCCGCGCTGGAATAATCGCAAGAATTTGATGTCGCCGCCGACAGATTCCCATGGACCGACTGAAGACATCACGATGACCTCCTTTCCGTTCACGAGCTCGAAAGCCTCGTATTCGGGAGAGTCAGTCCCGCCGGGCTTGTCGGCCGCAATATCGGGGCGGGCAGCAGCAAACTGGATAGTGATGGCACGACCAATCATTTTCTTTTGACCTTCTGTCAGAGGACGAGCGCCCATGATGTGAGATGTCGGCCAACCCATGACCCAGAGGCCGTCAATCAGGGCTTGAGTGGACAGCGAGCCGAGCTTATCGAGCAATTCGTCTGAAATGTGGCCTCCTGCCGCGGGACCAGTTGCCATTCCGCGGCAGACATTGAGCCATATCGACTGTACATTTGGTGCCGTTGCTGCATGTTGGCCCGCGGTGACCGCAGGGGCCGCACGTTTTACAAAAGTGCGGAGAGCGCTGTACATCGTCCGATTAGCGGTGTACGCAGTGGCTGTCCGCCGCAAAAACTGGTTGGGTTAATTATTCTTAGCTCGTCTATTCTTGTGTATGTTTCCGTACCAGTCAAATCGTTAATAATAATCGCTCCTGATTGGTCGAAAAAGTAATGATAGAGTGGCCCACAGGGGCGTGCGGGACTCGCCGTCGTGTGTTGCTTCGGAACAAATTTATATGTTTCAATGTATGTGATAATAATAATAAAATGCCTTGTTCAGGCAGGGATATTAGTTTTTTTTTGTTTTAAAACCTTCAAGGGTGAGATTTCCTTGGTATTTGTTTGCATCGTGTATGTATGGCAATAACCTCCCTGACATTATTTATACATTATTATTAGCAATAATTATTACGAATGAACGAACGAAGGTATCTTTAATTATATTACGAAGGTATATAGTCTCGAGTATCGAGCGAGCGATCTGATTGGCTTCGGCAGATATGGTCGGCTTACGGAAGGCACACTTTAAACCGCACTCCACCGCAACCGACAATATGCTCGCCCAGTCTTCCTTCGTTGGTGCTCGGCTCATCAGAACAACTCAAGTTTCTAAAGGCAGCCGCCGCTCATCCCTGATAGTCGAGGCTCGCCGCACGAAGGCTTCCGCACCCTCCCGCTCCGCAGCCAAGGTGCGTACCATCTTCAACAGACAACTCACGGAGAATTTGCGTGTCCCCCGATGGACTGCAAAAAGCCAGGCCTTACTCAACCAATTATCATTTCCCGCTCGAAACTGTGTTTACTTCTTTCTTTTTGTTGAAGTATCGCTCTGAGAACGGGCCTTCAAAATCATGTCCAGGTTGCAAAGTTCGGTTCCACCGCCCCTCCAGACCTTTATCCAGAGTTTGGCGTCTACCCTGGTGGCGGCGAGTCCCCTATTATCCCGTTCGACGACGACAAGAATGCAGAGCGCGAAATCATTCACGGACGTTGGGCTATGCTCGGCGTGACGGGCGCGTGGGCAGCTGAAAACGGTACGGGTATCCCTTGGTTCACTGCTGGCACCCTCTGCACACCCGACGACTGCACCGCTGTTGCAGACAAGTTTCCGGGTGCTGTCGCCCCTCTTGCGCCTGAAGGATCTGGATATCCATCATTCTGGGCGGTCCTTGCCATCGAAATATTTCTCGTCGGTTCCGCTGAATGCTACCGCACTGGCCTGTTTGAAAACCCTTTCCCTGAGCTTGAGCTCTCAGTTACTCCCGGTGGTCGATTTGACCCACTTGGTTTCGCTGAAGCTGGTGATCTCGAAGAACTGAAGGTTAAAGAGCTGAAGCACTGCCGCCTTTCTATGTTTGCATGGCTGGGTTGCATTTTTCAGGCTCTCGCCACACAAGAAGGACCTATTGCCAACTGGCAGGCCCATGTTGCCGACCCCGTGCATGCCAACGTACTGACTAACGCTGCCTCTGGTTTCGGGTTTTACTAACCACCTTCGTTGAAAATGTGTGATGTGTATGATGTGGGCTTGCACTCACGAGCAAGATCATGAATGAATGCACACTAGGCATTTGCCCACTGTTTCGGCGGCCCGGGTTACACATCAATTTGACCTCGCTTTATCGTCGGCAAACTAGGACTCATCTTGTAACAGCTTTTATTATACTTTCAAAAACATGAGATATACACAAATCAGGATTTTCAACTGATATCTCACTAGTAAGGCGCGGCGAGGGCTTTGAAAGCTGACCTTCGCACCCTATGAGATGACAACTTCTGGTGAGTAGCACAAATAATGCGAGTTGAGTCATCCATATACCGCCCAAAATATCTGTCGCGTCTATACGAATTCCAAGTGTGCGCACGCTCATTAACATTCAGTTGTATTGCCGAAGATAGAGTCACACGTAAAGGACGCCGATGCTTAGAAAACATGAAAAATAAAGGATAAATTAGGTCGCCATACCATGTACTTCGCCGTGGAGCTAAACTTTTGGTATCCTTTGATCACTTTAGCAATAGCATCAAGGAAATCCTTCTCGCCAACGGTTTTCCGCCGCTGCCGAATAGCAAACATACCTGCTTCAGTGCACACTGAGTGAATTTCAGCGCCGGTAGCATTCGGACATAAGCGGGATAGAAGTTCATAACGAATGTCCCGCTCAACAGCCATGGATCTGGTGTGGATGCGAAATATCTGGGTACGCGACTCCAAGTCAGGAAGACCAAACTCAACCTTACGATCTAGGCGGCCAGGGCGGAGTAACGCTGGATCTAACGTGTCAGGTCGGTTTGTCGCCATCAATACCTTTATGTTACCTCGAGCATCGAAGCCATCTAGCTGATTCACGATCTCAAGCATTGTTCGTTGAACTTCGTTGTCGCCGCCTTGTCCATCGTCAAAGCGAGCACCGCCGATAGCGTCAACCTCATCGAAAAAAATCAGGCAAGCTTTCTTGCTTCGAGCCATCTGAAACAACTCACGAACAAGGCGTGCTCCTTCCCCAACATACTTTTGGACAAGCTCAGAGCCAATTACTCGGATGAAGCATGCGTCAGTCCTGTTTGCAACGGCTCGTGCAAGCAAAGTTTTGCCCGTTCCGGGTGGTCCATAACATAATACGCCTTTCGGTGGATCGATTCCAAGCTGAATAAATTTCTCAGGGTGAAGAAGGGGTAGCTCTACAACCTCACGGAGCTTCTCGACTTGTTCTTTGCTTCCGCCCACGTCATTGTAGGTCACATCCGGTTTCTCCTCAACCGTCATCATTGTAACGGAGGGATCGATCTTTGGAGGGAGAGGGATATGAATGAAATATTTAGTGCGATCGACACCGACCCGCATCCCCTCTTCAATGTCAGTGGGCGCGACGTGCTGGCCGAGCCCAACGACGAACTTAGCAATCTGCTTGACATTAATGACATACTGAGCGTCGTCAGTGTTTGGGTTGATTATCTTTGTGCATCTCGCAACCTGAAGGGGTTGTTCCTCTTGCATGACCTGCTTGTCCTGGGTCAAATCCCATTGGCTCGGTTGAGCAAGGCCGGTATCTGATTCCTTGATCCCACACAGTTCGTTCACTTTATGACTTATGACACGGAGATCTGCCTCGAGCGATTTGATTGAATTGGAATATGGACCAAGTCCATACGTCTTAAGAAGAGCAATGTCGTCGGCATCCAACGGAATAATAGTCGTCTCTTCCCCTGCCTCGATTTTCCCTAAACGTTTGACCATGGAAACGAAAGGCGAACAGCTCGACGAATTCGAGATAACGAGTTCAACAGAAGGAATCCCTGTTACGATCGCCAATTCGCCTTGTTTGAAAGGTTCAGACCGACGAGATCTACTACGCCTGTCTACTAGCTACCGTCGAAAGTTTACATACACCAGCAAACGATACATTAATTTTATGCATACGCATATTATGATATTATAATAAATATATTGATAGATGTATATATATATATATTAATATTATTAAACATGGTGCTGGGGTTGTAATGCCTAAATATATTGATAGATGTATATATATATGTTATCATATAATCTTATATATTATTACAAGCAATCAAGTAACGATCTTACGGGGATTTCCCGAAAAAAATCTCCACCTCACCTGGTATCGTTAATCAAGGTCGATCCACACAATCACTCCAGTTGGTACAGTATAAAGATTCCGCATATGTTCACGTAGCGACTTTTATTATATTATCATTATGATATCGGTTATCAATCAAGTTAAAAGTTACCTTCGTTCGTACGTAAGTTTTCGAAGGTATCATATTATTAGATACGAAAAAAGTATCTTGAAATTCAACATATATAAACATAAATGATGATATTCTGAATTTCATCAGGGTGTGACACTTTTTTATGC
>JACLAB010006600.1_pt1 | contig 11827 bp, 15 predicted proteins | sample 8027921 | NCBI WGS metagenome assembly JACLAB01 (sample SAMN15725117, study PRJNA655200) | protist metagenome | isolation source: fluorescence activated cell sorting (FACS) single amplified genomes of... | place: USA: West Boothbay Harbor, Gulf of Maine | collected 2000-07-19
GCCACGTACACCAGCGACTGGTACCCATTGCGTACTATCGCTTTGCCAAGGAAAGTAGCAAACAAGAACTTTTCGAACGGCATGAGGAAGTGTCCGCACGCGATGCCACAAAGGTCGAAGAGAGGGTTAGGAATGGAGGCCATGAATAGCACGCCCGCTGTACCGTAGCTCCTCAGAAAGCGCACCAGGAATATCTTTCCTCTGTTCACCAGGCCATACTTGCTGACGGAGTCCAGCTCGTCCGGTATCTCTAGTCCGTCACCTCCGCGTGCTGGCGTGCCTGTATTGTATTTTAGCAATGTGCGTGGTGGTAATAATAGGTAGTGTGAGTTGTGTGTCGATTGATGATGGATTGAGGGGGGGGGGATGATAGTTAGACTCGTGTCATGTGGTGTCAGAGAATGCAAGCATGCAGCAATAGATGGGTAAGAGTGTGAGAGAGAGAGACATCACTATCAATGAAAGAGAAGAAGAACAATAGTAGAACATAACACGTACCCTGTGCTTCTATCGCAGCCAGACGCGCCTGCCGCGACATGAAGAATGGAGGAATCTCCCCCAGGACGGTGCCGGTAGCCTGCAGGAAGCACGCGGGCATGATCTTAAACCACGTTGCCCAGTAGGTGACAGTAACATCACCGCCCCCACTGTACTCGTTGGAAGGAGGGCACATAAATAAGGCGGGGGACTTGCGAAACCAGATGTCCGTCTCACTCTCGAAATTTAAAGTTTTGCAAGTCTGTGCGGCGATGAATATCTTGATGATGTGCGGGTACATAAACAACATGCCAGACTGTAAACCGCTGCCCATGCCGATGCTGGAGAGCACTCCCAGACCGACCCACCACACCGTGTATTCCACTACAAACTCTACGTCGTCTACTAGTGCCACCCACGGGTGCTCGATGTGTAGAGACACTATGTACACTGCGATCAGCGGCAGCAACACGAACTTACACACCGGGTGGAAAAGTACATCTCGCACGAGTGACACCAGAATCGAGTAGACCCCCTTGACCGCCAGGAGCCCCGTCTCCATCGGCCGGTTCCACAAAGTGAGCTTCTCGCGTCGCTCTCGCAGTTCATAATCGAAATCCGCGATGTACTGGAGCGTGATCTGCTGTGGCATTGCTTGCTAAAAGATGCTAACTCTCTTTTGCCAACGATTAGGTGCTCGCTGTAGCTAATAAGTAGATCCGAGTAGCGATTCGAGCGTAGATAAGACTCCACGCGCTGAGAAACTGAGCTACGAACCACCACGTTCTCACAACACTTGATTAGTGAGAAAGCTGAGAAAGAATAATTATCCCCACACGCTACACACAAAGAAAGAAGGTGCTTCGTGGTGTTCACACAACAGCATTACAACACTATATCATGTTGAGCAACGTTACTAGACGCCTGACTCGCTCGGCTGGCTTCAGGAGCCGCCAGTTGAGCGGCAAAGTGGATGGAGTGAACAAGGTTGCAGTGATCGGCCTTGGCCTCATGGGTCACGGTGTAGCCCAGATGGCGGCCGCAGCTGGGTACGACGTGGTGGGCGTGGAGACCAAGCAAGAGGCCCTTGATGTGGGCATGAAGCGCATCGAAGGGAGCTTGGCGAAGGTGGCCCAGCGGGCTGTGAAGAAGGGTGGAGACGAAGCCGCAGCCAACAAGGTGATGGCGGAGACCCTGGCGAGGATCCAGCCCACCACCGACCTCAAGGATATCTATGACGTGGACATCGTAGTGGAGGCCATCGTGGAGAACATGGATGTGAAGCTGAAATTCTACGACAACCTCAAGGACAAAGTGCAGCCGAATGCCATTTTCGCGAGTAACACTTCGTCGCTGCAGTGCACCAAGATGGCAGAGATCAGTGAGAGAGGCGACAAGTTCGTTGGGCTGCACTTCTTCAACCCGGTGCAAATGATGAAGCTCGTGGAGGTCATCAGGACCGACCACACCACCGACGCAACCTTCAACACCATGCTTGCATTCGGACAGAGCATCGGTAAGACGACTGTGAGCTGCGTTGACACGCCAGGTTTCATCGTGAACCGACTGCTGGTGCCATACCTGGCACAGGCCATGGCCATGGTGGATCGCGGGGAGGCGTCCATCGAGGACATCGACACCTCCATGCAGCTAGGAGCAGGCCACCCCATGGGCCCCATTCACCTGAGCGACTACATCGGGCTGGGTACGTCACGTCACGTTGCTTGTTTGTTTGCTGATTGCCGTTTGCTTCATTTTCCCACCCTCTCGCATGCATCACATACATACATCAACCACTCGAACTAACCACGCATATCGTCCTCACACCTCTCTACTCACCTACCCCACCCCACCATTCATATCAGATGTGTGCCACAGCATTATCGTGGGCTGGCAAAAAGATTACCCCAACGAAAGCGCGTTCATCATGCCCAAGTGCCTGGACGACCTGATTGCCAAGGGCCACTACGGCCGCAAGACCGGCCAGGGCTTCTACAAGTGGGAAGGAGACAAGAAGCTGTAATTGCCATGTGTCTGTGTCTGTCTGAGGTATATTAGAGGGGGGCAACGCAAGGATATAACAACGAGACAGATATGCGAAAACAAAGAGTGCTACTATGAGTAACGTAAAGAGTTGTTTTGTTCAAATGGAAACATATCTATCTATCGATATTCATCTACTATCTATCTACCACCACCACCCTTGTGACGTTACTGGCCATAGGAGACGGTCTCCACCTCCTTCTCTGCCTCCATGGCCACCGATCTATCCACCCATACGCTTCGCGTCATAGGATTGTATCTGGCGAAGAAAGGCTTGGGGAGGCTCTCCGTGAAAGTACCTGTAAGGTAACAATAAGTGATTGATGATTTGTTGATTGATGGATTGATTGAGGGGGGGATGAGATGATGGTTAGACTCGTGTCATGTCATGTCAGACAGTGCAGACAGGGGGTGATGGTGATATTCCTGGCCATGTTCGTGCTTTCATGTGTGGGGGCCCTGGCGCAGCACACACAGCTCATGCTAGACCAGGAAGAGAGCAACAAGCTGCGGGCGCAACTGTCCGACGATGTGCGGCTGTCGTGTACGTACTCTGTTATATTATCTATTTTCTTCCTTTTCTTGACTGTTTGTGATGATGTCTCTCTCTTGATCTATTAGTGCCTGTCTCCCTGAATTCCCTTACACCACATGACACGAGTCTAACCACCATCATTCCCACCCCTCAATCAATCATCAATCGGCACAATCAATACTCACATCACTCATTACAACACCACAGGTACATCGCCGCGCAGCGGGCGGCTCCACCTGCCTGTGCCCAGCCAAAAGAAGAAGACACCGAAACTGCTTTCGCCCATGAAAGAGTTCTCTGGGGGTCTGAAACGGGACTGACTAAACTAATTAGTTGAAGCAGTATCAGTATTATCACATCATGCATGCGTGCATCTAACCCAAATCTAACCTAACCTTAATCTAACCATTAAAAACACATCTATTCTCAAGATTTGTACATTCTCCTACACATTGTCACCACCATTCTCATCCTCCCCACGTCAGTCTGCTACACGCCGTACTCGGAGGACATGGCGTCAACGGTATTGCCCACGGTGCCCAGCGTGATGTTCTGGGTAGGTCCACGGCTGGCTTCCTTTGCGGCCCTCTGCGCCTCCATCTTCTTGTTCTCGTTCGCGGCGTGCTGCTCGCGACGCTTCTCCGGGGATATCCTCTCTATGACATCGCCCACGCACGCAGCGCCCAGAGCACCAAACCAACTCGCGGCATCGGCCTTGTTGTCAAATTCAAAGTTGATATCAATGTCGTCCCCGTTCTTCAGGCTGACGACAGTCTGCCCTTGGAAGCTAGGCTGCAGGCGCCCGCCCTGTTTGTCCATGTAAATCACGAGCGTGGCATCGCGGGGTGAGTCATATATCTTCTTGCACACATACAGTACCTTATCCTTGGACAGCCCCACGTAGTAGTTGCCATAAAAAAGACTGTTCGTGAGGCGAATGCGCAGAAAGTTCTCCCGAAGAATGGCCTTTTCCTCTTGCGGAAACGCCACGGCCAGTCCCGAGGCCCCCTTGTTCGCAAAGTCATAGAATTCATTCAAACTCTTCTCCACCTTGGGCTTGATGGTGACAGAGGGGCGGAATTGTAGTAGATTGCAGAGATAAGTGTGAAGTGAGACCACGCGCGCTGCGACGACATCCTTCCCACTCGGTATGGTCTTCGGTGGGAGAGAGTTAGCCACCTGGTTGAAAAATACTTCCTTGTCATTGTCGTCTCCTCCGATGGACACTGCCTCGGTCAACGCATCGTTGAGCCCAGCGAACTGCTTGTAGCGTCTCCAGATTACCCAAGATTGACCCGCAAATGAGACCTCCACGCGGTACAGGGTGTGCTTCACAACCCCACCCGCCTCTGTGGTAGAAGTGATCGATACCTCCGGACCTCTGTTCGACGTCATTTTTGATTTAGAGGGAATAAAAACGGGAAAACTTCTTTTCCCTCTATTTTGAAACACCATATGTTATAATAAACAAAATGACGATTGAAATTGAAAATCTGAAAAGATTGTTTGATTGCGCGTATTATGGCATATCAACCACCCCAAGTACAAATTATGGCTGATGCGAAGTCCCCCGATTTCGAGCCGCCCCAGGCCAGTGTTGCTCGCATCGTGAAGGCTGTGCTTCCCCCCAATATCCAATTAACAAAAGACGCCCGTGCGGCTTTTACCCGCGCTGCCGGCGTGTTCATCTTCTACCTCACACACTGCTCCAACGAGTTCTGCAAGGAGGGTAAGCGCTCGACCATCTACGCCGCAGACATCAAGAAAGCGCTGGCGGAGCTGGACTTCGACGAGCTGGAGGGACCCTTCGAGGAGTTCATGGAGGTGTACAGGAAGGCGATGAAGGAGGAGGCCGCGTTGAAGAAGAGCAAGAAAATCGCCAAGGATGTCGCGGAGGCGGAGGGGAATGAGGACCACATCGTTGACGGCGACGCCCCGCAAGACAACGATAACGAGAGTGTGCAGGAGGAGAACGACGAAGAGGCCATGAACACGGAGGCTTAGTTAGGCTGGCTGGCAAGTAGCGTAGAGAGGAAAGGGGAAATGAACTTGAATGGAGGTGTATGTGTCTTGTCAACAGTGTCTACAATGTCTTCAGTAGTAATATCATCAAGATGGCAAGTTAGAGTTCTCATCAAGACTACTCTGTCTTCTTACCAGCCGTCTTCTTCTTCTTCTTCTTCTTATCGCTGCTCTTGCTGGAGACGGCAGCAGCAGGCGCCTCCTCCTGCTCCTTCTTCCTTTTGCTGCGCCCTGCCTTACTCTTCGCCTCTACACCTACCTCTACCTCTACCTCCGTGGCGAGCTCAAGCGCGGCGTCTTCCCGCGCCCGCTTCGCTTGCTTGGAAGTAGGGTTAGCGGCAGCTATTGAGGGGTCATATGCCACCACAGCTGTGAGGCGCGGCTCGGACGGGATCGAGAATCGGGCCAGGCATGCGAAAGCGGTGCCGTCCTCTAAGCCCTTTCCATCATCACCAGCACCAGCACCAGCACCATCACCATCCTCCTCCTCGTCCTCCTCATCACCACCCTCCGCTTCCTCACCGTCACCCTCGCACAAACGTCTTGCACTATACACCACGACACCGCCCGCCGACGAAATCACAGTGATTGCATGCCCCTCGCCGTCCATGTACTCACGGAAGTCAGCATCAGCCTCACTTGGAGCGGCGCTGGGTGCACAGCACCACATGTCCCTGGGCCTGCTGCCGTGCAGAGCCGCTGCCAGGTCGTGTGCAGCGCCTACACGCCCCCCCTTCTCCGTAAAAAAGTGCATGGAGCTGTCCTCGCACACCACACACACGTACACACCGGACTCCGAGGCCTGCTCCTGATGTGCTGCGCCAATGTCTACAAACCTGGCTTGGTTCACTCGTGCGGGACACACGATGGTCGCGGTGCATTCGTTGTTGCCGGCGCTGTTGTAAATCTGAACCTCGTTGTTCACCACGAGGAAGTAGAAATCACTCTCTTGGTGCCACTCCACTTTACTGGCGAACCCTTTGAGTCGCCTTGTAAAGGCGCAGCGGCCGTGAACCAGATTCCAGATTTTGAGAGTGTTGTCACGGCTTACGGAGAGGCACAGCTTTCCACTGGGGTGCAGTGCGAGATCGTTGACAGGGCCCTTGTGGCCACCTAAAATGTGAAGCTTCTGCCAGCCATTGACACGCCAAATAATCATGGTGCCGTCCTCGCTGGCACTGATGACAAACTTTTCTCCGATGAAACTTAGGGCCGTCACACAGCCCGTGTGACCGGACATCTCGCCCATTGAACGCTTTTTCTGCAGGTCAAAGATGCGGATATACTCGTCCATACCAGCGCAGATCATGTACCTTCCCTGGCTAGAGATCGCCAGTGCTTTCAGGGACCCGGGCGTCTCGTGAAAACCAAAGGCCATCTCGGTTCTTATAATTTCATCCGAGGCCGCGTTGACATCGACGTTGATACCAAACAAGCTGCCTTCGTAAGAGACAGCATTGATGTGCAGCAAAGGAATATAGGATTCGCTCATTGCGTTGGATGCTTATGCAGCGAAGTGTCCTAGAAAGTCGGCCAATCTGTTTGTGTTAAGAAGTTTGAAGGAATGAGCGAAGCGTATGATTAGACACACTTCACTTATAGCTTGCTTGTATGCGCACGATGATGGAGGTGCACACGCGGGGCTACTAACACTTATTCTTATCATCACATAATACAAGTATACGATATTCTGAACCTTGAAAGCTAGTTGAGCTTAGTATCTCCATTATGCACATGATCACAGTTGTCACTACAAATCTCTTCACACTATCGTATCATCGTCTGCACTATCATTCAGTCAATCAATCAATCAATCAATCAATCAATCAATCAATCAATCAATCAAAACATGGATCGCGAACCGTGCGCCGTCTTCCTCCATGCAATGCCATTGAGCTCCTCTAACGCGTCCTGTATCTCAAGCGCTGCCGTTGCGTTGAAGTGGCAGCTTACTTGACCGCGTAGGCCATTGGGGAGCCGGTACTTGCACGTCAGCATCCCCTCCTTCCGCGCAGCCTTTAGGAGACTCTCGTCGGTAGAGACCAGCATTATGTTCTTGGGCGCTATGTCACGGAATGCGCCGGGATTGTCCGTATTAATACCGCCGACATCACCGTCACTGCCCCTGCCATTGGCCTGGATGAGGTGGCGTAGGCGCCAGGCCGCGTACTCGTCCTTGGAGCACTTCTGGTGCGTCATGCCTTCCACCATGCTCGGCTCCACGTGCGCGAAGGGCAGCTGCACCTGCGCCAAGAAGTCCTGCATGAGCTTGTCGCTGCTGTTGAATGTGGAGAACAGTCCTGTCGTGGGTAGGAGGTCGGGGCAGGGTAGGTAGGTAGGGTAGTAGGAGTAAGTTAGGGGGTGTCTAGTGGAGGAGATCCTTTGGTTGAGTTGATTCGTCCAGCCGTCCCTGCGGCCGTGTCTTTCCCTGCCTGCCTGCCTGCCTGCCTGCCTGCCTGGTACGTAGGCCGACAGGTCGGTCGGTCGTCCCGCTAAGTAGGAAGGCAGCATATTGATCTACATTTAGTTCAGTCTGCGTAATAAAAAAGCTAATCATCATCGCGAGACGCACGGACAGACAGACAGACAGACAGACAGACAGACAGACAGACAGAAAGACAGAAGGGTGGATAGACCGCGATATACATATTATACTCCCATAGAGAGAGAGTGAGAGCGCTGGGAAGATCAGACAAATGCCTCGTACTAGTCACTCACTTAATGGGGTAACAAGAATGAATGGATGTCTTCCCCTCAGACTCGTCATCTAAGATAATCATCACTTCAGCCCAGCGCGCTCTCTCCCTATGTAAATATATGAAAACATCACCACGGACTTACCTATTTTTACCGAGCGCGACACGAGGTAGTCGAGCAGGTTGCCCATGCCCAGCTGCAGCAGCCAGGCGGCGGAGGACCCCCCCTTCTCCGCATTGTCTCTGTTCTCGTTGGCTACCATTTTCACCATCGCTTTCCCCGATTGCAACAAGGACGCGTCGCCCTTTCCGCGAGGAATGGGACGAGTGGCATCACGCTTCCCGAGCCTCTGTTTGATCTTGTTCATGTACTTGGTCTGCACAGTGGAGATGCCTTTGATCTCATTGGTTGTGTCATACACCCGGGGCGCCGCCACCTCTTCCACCATCAGACGACGTCTTTCCGCCAAGTTAGCCTGGAAAGTACCGAGCTCATCGGTGCCGATCAAGACCTCCAGGCTGATGATCACGGCCTGCAGCTTGGAGTTCTTAGTCAGATCTGTGTTCGCAGTGACATTTTTGAGTGAACGCCGCAAAGGGAAGGAAGGAACGATGCCACGAAGTGCCGATCGCCCTTGAATCATCGCCTTCCAGTCCAGCCGATTCAACTACAGAGGAGGCATCGCAAGGAGCAATAAAAATGGAGTTACTACCTATTTTTGGGTCAGAATTCTATTTGCAGTCTGGTTGGTGCTCTTGAATCTACTTAATCGCTCCAAATTCTGGATCTGATCCTTGTGACCAGAAATGTGCAGAAAACTTAGTTTTTGGCTTCACTCGTGGTGATGAAGATATATTGAAAGAAATGTCAGCTCCAGAGTTTCGTGACTTAGATGTGGACTCGCCGCACGCAAGTCCAAGGGTTTCCGGCATTTTGGACTCTAGCTGTGCACTCGATTGTTCGGTAGAGTCAGAAGTGCTTGAAGATGCTCCTAATGATGCCCCTTCCCCTCAGAAGCATCTGCCCAAGTGGGTGTTGAAGATACGACAGGAGGTGGAAAATAGCCGGGCCAAGTTGGACTCCACAACACTGAAGATTAAATCGGTCAAGGCCAACACCCTTGTACTCACTGAGGTGCTGGAGAAGACCACGGCGCAGTTTCACGCGCAGGACAAAAGGGCTGCTGCACAGAAGGCCCAGAAATCAAAGGCACAGCAGAGAGGAGGTGGAGGAGGGGGAGGGGCGAACGATGCTACTAATAGAAAGTTCGTATTCTGTTCTATCGATCTTCCTTCTTTCTCTGTTTGTGATGTCTCTGTCTCTCTCTTATCCATCTATTGCATTCTCTGGCACCACACGACAAGAGTCTAACTATCATTTTCATCCCTCAATCAATCAATCAATTAATCACCAATCGACGCAATACCTCTCTTACTTGTTACAATGCAGGTACCTACCGCTCGCGCGCATTCTGCCGGAGATGCTTGCGTTGATGTTGCCGTACCTCAGGAAAAAAGATATATCGGCGTACGACTCCACCTCCCCCATGTGTAGAGACACGCTGCTGCGAAGCGGCTACTGGCGTACACTGAGCAAACGCGTTCACAAACCTTCTTTCATTACGCGCAGTAATGGTGGTGGTAGTGAAAGTGGTGATTACAGCACCAGCACCTGCACCAGATTGGTGCCCGGCACGGTTCAGGAACGGCAGAGCGTAGTGACATACTTTTCCCGGCTGTCGCGCGGCTGTCGGTTTCTGTCGGAAATGAAGGAGCAGCGGGGCAGACCCAAGCACCGCGACGTCAAGCCGCACGTGTACTCGCGCAACGATAAGGAGGTATCGCACTCCTTGCCGCTGTTCGAGGGAGTGGCGCCCGATAAGGAGAGGGTCATGAGCAGGTCGGAGACGTTCTCCAATGACTGGAGGTCGTACTCATTGCACAGCCTGAAGGACATATATGCCTTGTCGCAAGACCCATTCGACGAAGTGGTACGTATTCTGTTCTATCGTTGTTCCTTCTTTTCTTGTTTGCGACCTCTCTTGTTTGATCTCTTGGTATATTACTGCCTGCCTGCCTGCATTCTCTGACACCACTGACATGAATCTAACCATCTTCTCCTCCCCCCCTCAATCAATCATCAATCGACACAATACTCACATTGCTTATTACAATACTGCAGGTGCTGGCCAGGCTCGTTGAAAGGAGTGTTGTGACGGTGCTGGTGTCTCTGCTGTCGAATGAAAGCGGTGCACTGCAGCAGCTGTGCTGTTCCATCATTGGCAACATACTTGCGGCGGAGGCCACTACTTTGGCTGCTGCTGCTGGGGGTTACTATTACCCCCCGGGTGGGGATATTGGGGGTTATAGTTACCCCCGGGCTGCTGCTGCTGCTGGTGGACTGGCTAGGAGGAATGATGGTGGTGACGGGGATGGTGATGGTGGCAGCAACAGCACTAGCAGCAGCAACAGTAGGCCAAGGAGGAGCTGGACAGAGGGCGAAGACTTCATGGCGATACGCAACACCAGTGGGCGAGAGCTGGCTATGCAAATGCGGCGCTGCGATGGCGCGAAGGTACGTACTCTGTTATACTATTATTGTTCTTCTTTCTTTTCTTGTTGTGAGGATCTCTCTCTCTCTCTCTATCGATCTATTACTGCCTGTCTGCACTCTCTGACACCACATGGCACGAGTCTAACCATCATCCCCCATCCCCCAATCCATCAATCATCAATCCACACAATACTCACATCACTCATTACAATAGGTCCTGTTAGGACTGCTGACCAGCCCCTCCGCTACGATCAACTTGGCCAACGGTGTAGGCTCGAGTGTGCAGGGCATGTGTAATCAGCAGGCAGCGAGGGCTCTGTGCAACCTGTTTTGTCCGGGCATGCCTATACTACGAGACCAGACAGTGACAGGCGGCAATGGGGGTGGGTACGTACTCTGTTATACTATTATTGTTCTTCTTCCATTCCCTTCTTGTTTGTGATGATGTCTCTGTCTCTCTCTATCGATCTATTACTGCCTGTCTGCACTCTCTGACACCACTGACATGAGTCTAACCATCATTCCCCCCCTCAATCCATCAATCATCAATCGACACAATACTCACATCACTCATTACAATAGGTACCCAGTGTCCGAGTCTTTGCTAGCGGAGTGGCCGCGCAGACGCGCCTGGCGCATAGCCCACTACAACAAGAAGGGCAGCCTGCGCGAGAGCTATCTGGCGTACTTGGCGGTGTCTCCTGACCTCCACGTGCACGGGCGCGGCAGTGATGATCTGGGCTTCTTCATTCTAAGCGGCCAGGCCGAGAAGACTATCGATTCGTGGGCCTGGTTGTTACACAAGCGGTATGTGGACTCCTCCCTACTGTTCGGCGATTTAGAGTACGATGATGATGAGTTCGATTATGGTAATAGTAATGGTAATGGTAATGGTGGTGTGCATTATGACAACAATGGTGACGTGGCAGAGGGGGGAGGAGGGCTAGCTGGCCGAAGTGGCGAAGAACTAGGTAGTGACATCGCCAGCAGCAGCAGCAGCAGGGTGGGGGTAATTATAACCCCCAATACCCCCATCCGGGGGGTAACAATAACCCCCAGCAGCAGCAGCAGCAGACAACGTGGCTATCTTCTGCAAGAGCGCATCCAAGCGTGGCTCATGGAGGACGAGGAGGGGGGAGAAGAAGGCGCTGCGCATAGCGGCAACCAGCAGCAGCGACAGCAGCAGCACTCCGGGCAGGCGGGCCAACGGGCCCACCAGAGCATGATCGTTTACTGGCGTCGCGCAGAGGCGGATAGCGGTGTTGGCAGCGGTGGTGATGATGTCTATAGCCGCGAGAGTTTCTTCGGGGTGGTGGAAATGAACAGCAAAGACTCCCATTTCCACCTGGATCCGCTGAAGGGGGGGGTTGTGCGGGCCGCCGTTGTGGCCTGATTGACTTGATAATAGGTATTATGTGTGGTGCGGGGTACAAATCTCCCTATCGTGGTCGTTTAGGTGTGTGTGTTTTTACAGGTGTGGCTGTCAAGTCAAACAAGTGA
>JACLAB010011004.1_pt1 | contig 11824 bp, 8 predicted proteins | sample 8027921 | NCBI WGS metagenome assembly JACLAB01 (sample SAMN15725117, study PRJNA655200) | protist metagenome | isolation source: fluorescence activated cell sorting (FACS) single amplified genomes of... | place: USA: West Boothbay Harbor, Gulf of Maine | collected 2000-07-19
GTGGGGCGTGGGACGAGGCGGAGGACCTGGCGCTCGTGGAGGGCTTGCGAGCGCGAGGGACGTCGGCGGCGAGGGACGCGGCGACGAGCGATGAGGAGAGGTGGGAGGCGATCGCGACGCACGTCGATGGACGAGACGCGATGGAGTGCTGTCAGCAGTACAGGGTGATGCTGGCGAGGGTGAAGCGAGCGAGGGAAAACGGGGAGAGGGTGGCGAACGGCGAGACGCTGCCGGAGGAAAAAGTCGTGCGAGGCAAGGCGAAGACGAGGAAAATGTTGAGCGTGAAGCAAGAGCAAGAGGAACAAGCGAGGAAGAAAAAGGAGGAGCGGGCGAGGAAGGAGCGGGAGGCGCGAATCGCGGCGAACGGGGGGCGGTTGAGCTCGGAGGATTTGGGCTTTCACATTCGAAGCGGCCCGGATGCGAATCGTCGCGCCAACTGTAACATGGACATTCACATCAGCGGTATTCAGCTCTACGGCGGACGCGATGAGTTGATTCAGGAAGGGGTTTTGAAGTTAGTGTTCGGGACGAAGTACGGTTTGGTCGGTCGAAATGGATGCGGCAAGTCGACGCTGTTGCGAGCGATTTCCGAACGCGTCATCAAGTTGCCAGAATTTTTGCACATCATTCACGTCGAGCAAGAGGCGTCACCGGACGAGCGGTCCGCGTTGCAGACCGTCGTGGAGACCGACACCGAGCGTCTGTACTTGCTCAATCTAGAGAAGCGAATGTTGGACGAAGAACTCGATCAAATCGATGGCATCGACTTGAACGAGGTGTACGAGCGCCTGGACGAAATAGACGCCGACACGGCGACGGCGCGCGCGGGACAAATTCTGGGCGGTCTCGGTTTCGATCCCGAGGAGCAAATGAAGGCGACGAAAGAATTTTCCGGTGGTTGGCGCATGCGCATCGCGCTCGCGGCGGCGCTGTTCATGACGCCGGATTTGTTGTTGCTGGACGAACCGACGAATCACTTGGACGTGCACGCTTTGACGTGGCTCGAAGAGTTTTTACGAAAGTGGGAAAAGACGGTCCTCATCGTGTCGCACGATCGCGGCTTTTTGAACGATTGCACGACGGCAACAATTTTCTTGCACCACAAAAAGTTGCGCTACTACGGCGGATCCTACGATACCTTCCTCAAGGTGCGCGCTGAGCACCGAGCCAACGAGGAGGCGATGCAGCGAAACCAAAGTTTGCGAGAGTCATCTCTGAAGCAATTCATTCAGCGATTTGGGCAAGGTCACAAGAAAATGGTGCGTCAGGCACAATGTCGCATGAAGATGCTCGAAAAATTACAGAGCGAGCGGGTGGACGTGGATTACGATGATCCGTATCTACGCATCAATTTCCCATCCGCGTCGCCGTTGCCGCCACCGTGCATCTCCGTGATGAACGTCGCGTTCGGTTACGAAGGCTATCAAACCTTGTACCAAAACTTAGACTTTGGGTTAGACATGGATAGCCGAGTCGCAATCGTCGGACCGAACGGGGCTGGTAAATCGACGTTTTTGAAGCTTCTCGAGGGTGACATTTTGCCCACCAAAGGTTGGATTAATCGTCACACCAAGCTTCGGCTAGCGCGTTTCTCTCAACATCACTTGGAGACGATGAAATTGGAGGAAGATTGCGTAGCGCACATGAAGAGACTAGACAGCGAAATGCCTATAGAGACGGCGCGAGCGTACTTGGGTCGATTCGGCCTGTCTGGCGAGCTCGCGACAAAGCCGATTAAAGTTTTGTCCGGCGGGCAAAAGTCACGTCTAGCATTTGCCGAACTCGCGTGGAAGCAACCTCACATTCTCCTTTTGGATGAACCTACTAACCATCTTGACTTGGAAACGATCGAGTCACTTGCCATGGCGCTCAACAACTTCGAAGGCGGCGTCGTGTTAGTCTCGCACGACGAGCGTCTCATTTCGCTCGTCGTCGATGAAATTTGGATTGTCACGAAGGGCGACATGAAATCCAATCCTCCGGTCCCAGGAAGCGTACAAGTTTTCAATGGATCGTTCGACGATTACAAAGCCAAGTTGCGCGAAGAGTTTTCGGGCGGCAACTTGTTGTCGGAGAAACGAAAAGCCGAAAAGAAGAGGGGAGGTGGGCGTGCGCCCGAACCCGAACCCGAACCCGAGAAGGCGCCCGCACCGGCGAAGCCTCCCGGAAAGATCATGATGGACAGTGCGTTCACAAAGTCCACGTCAAACGATACCTCCAACGAACAAGATCGCCCGACTTCGTCCCAGGTGAAATGGGTTCCGCCTCACTTGCGAGGCGCCGCGCAACAAGACCAAGAGAACGCGGGCAGCGCCGACCAAGCGTGGGGCGACGAATGACGCGTGCGCTCAAATACACACACACGAATTGAAAGTTGAAAATAATATAATACAAGAATCGAATCACAACAATTAATCGCTACTCTTCCTCCTCCAGCAATGATGCCGGATCAGTCGGCGACGTGTTCCACCTAATCGCTCGCCACGTCAGCAACGCGCCGGCTTCGCTGAAGATGTCAACCAAAAGCTCAGACAGTGCTCCATTTATCACTAAATCACCCTCGGGCGACGATCCAAGCACGGGATCTCCCAACCCTAACTCGTGAAACTTATGCGCCACTTCAATCTGCGTGATAAATATCAGCAGCCCCACGGCGAAACATCCGCCGCTCACCGTTCGTCGCATAGCCTCCCGAAACGTCCCATCGAACGCCTTCCGCTCGTACGCCTTCCCCGCCAGCCCCCCCACGACCCACACGCTCGCTAATTTCGCCCCATGCACGATTGCGGGCAACAAATACGCTAATCCACGCCACCTCGGTCCAATCGGCGCCAACCACGACGGAATGTTTCCCGCGCTGAGCGCCGCCACCGCCACGAGCACCTGCGCGGACACCGCGACGAGCGAATCCGCGATCGGCAACCCGCGGTCGACTTCAGAGATCGCCTCTGGGCGGAAGCGCGCGCGCACTTCAGTGTTCCCGAACTCCAGGCCGCGTTTGAACTCCTTTTCGACGTCGACGGATAAATCAATCGCGAACGCGTCATCTTCATCTTGCGCGTCTTTCGACGCCTTTTCCTCGCTTTTCGACGGCTCCGCGCGCGTGTGAGTCGCGCGCGATGTGCGCACGCGCGAAAGACGCGTCGACGGCCGTAGGGCGGCGCGAACCCGCGGCGACGTCGCGGCGCGCATGCTTCGGCGCGTCGAGGTGTGAGGTACGGACGAGGTTGGCCGCGCTCTGGCACCGCGACGCGCGAGGGAAGGCTTCGAGCGCGCTGAAAGAATAGATGATAAATACAACGAATCGCTGCGAGCGTCGAATCTCGCGCGCTCGAAAGTTCAAAAGTATTCGAGGCCCAAAAATCTTCTGAGCGCCTCTACTATGGGCATTTGGAGCGTCATGACTGGACCTTGTCGCGCGGCTGCGGCAAAGTAGCCCCTGTATAACCCGCGAACGCCGTGATTGGCGATGACATCGCGCGCGATGGTCATCGCGCCTCGCTTGTCGCCGACGTTGGACATGACGAGCGTCTTGAGCGTGTCCACGGGTTGCGTGACGGTTTGCGCGACGACGCCGCTCGCGAACGAGCACGTAAAGTGCAACGGCGGCGCGTCCTCGCTAAACGTCCCATTTTTCAACAACCATCGTTTACTGACATCATACGTCGCTAACTGCGACCCCGACAGCGTCATCGCGCGCGCCACGCACGCCCCCGCGCCTCGCCACAATCCGCGTCTCACGCCTTCCTCTCTCGCCACCTCCGCGAACGCCCCCACCGTGCTTCGATACCCGCACTCGCTCGATTGCATCCGCACTCGCACGACGTCGATCGGATTAAACACCACCGCGCCTATCCCGCCCGTGACCGCCCCCGCGAGCACTCGCGCGCCGACGCCGTCGCCGCCGAAGACGCGCAGCGCCTCGTCCCGCGTCGTCGGGTACAGCCCGATTCGAAACCCCGTGTACGACAGCCCTCGCATCCACGTCGCCGCGAGTCCCGGCGCGAGCAAGCCCCGCGCGAATCCATCGCGCGCGATCGCCTCGCGCGCGAGCGCTCGCAGCGCGACCGCGTCCGGTCGTTGTTGCGCGCGAACCTTGAGCACCTCGAGCGGGTTGAACACCGTGTCCGCGAGCGCGCACCCGACGCCCGCGGCCGCCCACTCGCGGGCGACGTCGGGCGCGCCGCGCGCGGGCGTCGCGCGCGTCGGCGGTGGCATCGCGTCCCGCGCGCGGCGCCGAGCGGCGCGGCGGCGATTGGCGCTCGGGACATCGCGGCGCTCGGGACGCGACGCGACGCGACGCGGGACGCGACGATGCGTCGACGCGCGACGCGAGCGCTGATGCGCCTGACCGCGACGGCGTCGTCGGCGCGCGCGGGCGCGCGCGAGCGCGGCGCGGCGAGCGCGGCGAGCGGCGCGCACTTCGCGGGGACGACGACGCGGCGCCCGCGCGCGGCGCGACGCCCGATCGAGGTGGAGCGGACGACGATCGATCAGGACAAGGCGCAGATTCGACAGAGCGCGCGCGTGCGCAAAGCGCTGAAGCGCGTGGTGCACGAGGAGCTGGCGCACAAGTTTGACGGCACGGGGGCGAACGTGATGGACGCGCGCGTGTCGAAAGATTTTAAGACGGTGCACGTGCTGTACGGAACGACGCGGATGGGGGAGGAACACATCGCGGGGAACGCGTTGGAGCGGAACGCGCAGAAAATACGGACGATGCTGTCGAAGATGTTGACGATGAAACACACGCCGCGGTTGGTGTTTCGATTCGAAGGCGCGCGGAGCGAGGCGCAGCGGCAGTTTGAAGAGGCTTTGGTGCGCAGTTCGCGCGAGTTTGCGGATGAATTAAGAGAGGATGAAGACGAGGATGAATCGACGTGGGACGACGACGACGACGACGACGACGACGACGACGACGACGACGAAAGTTCGTCTTCGAGCTCGTCCTCGAGCAGTAGCAGTAGCAGTAGCAGTAGCAGTAGCAGCGGCAGCGGCAAACGCCGACGAGAATGAGCGTGCGGTCGCGGCGCTTGATTTCACCTAGCGTGTTCTATATGTATAACAACAAATTTTCTACATGTCTACCACGTTGCGCGCGGCCCGAGCGTGCTCGAAGCTGTCATCGATTCCGGAAGCAGCACGCCGCTCGACCAATGGACTAATTTCGGCGCGTTCGCGTGTCGCTCGGCGAACGTCTTTCCATCCTTATTCACGAACCCAGGTGCGTCGTTGGCCCCTCGCTGGTTCACCTCGACGTTCTCCGGCGTCTCGCTAAACTTGAGCCAACAGTCGCCCGCGAAGTGCTGGTGCGCGTCTGGTTCAAAGCAACCGCCCTCACCGACGTCTTTGGGACACCAAACGAACACGTTGCACGGCAAAACTTCTGCACCGATTCCGTCCGGCTTCACCACGTGTTCTTTGCACCGCTCACCGCACTCCTCCGCGGTTTCCGTCGTGTGATGTATTCCCCAACGAACCGCCACGCCGTCGTACGACGCGTGTTCCTCGATGTGCGCTCGCAACTTCTCGCGCCCGCTCGCCGACGCGTGAGCGAATTCTCTCGCCGTCGCACTCATCGCCAAGCACGTCAAATTTACGTGCGCGTAGCCATCGACGGCGGGCGAACCGCACTCTCTCTCTCGCCGCCGAACGTTCGCCGGCGTCGTCGTCGCCGCCGCCGTTTCGGCCCGCGTCTCCTCCACCTCGGGCGCCAGCGCATCCGCGCGCGGCATCGTCCGCTCGAGCGACGACGTGCGATGATTTACCGACGCCACCTCCGCGCGCACGCGTCCGTATCGCCCCTCCACGCCGCGCGCGCTCGTTCCAAAGTACATCTTAATCAATTCGACACCGACATTCATCAACGCGATCGCCACGAGTCCGTAGCGCACGAGCGCGCTCTTGCGATCGCCCGCGGAGTGACCGCGAGATTGAGTCCCGAGCATCGAAACCGAATCGCGCGCGAACGAACGCGCGCGCGCGCGCCGCGAAATACGGTCGCGCCGTCGAAATTAATCGCGCCCGACTTCACACTCCGACGCGATCGACGCGCGCGCGTCGTCGCCCGCGATCATGATCGGCGCGCAGACGCCCTCCGCACCGTCGGTCATGACCCAGTCGGCGTCCGCGGAGGCGCTGAATCGCGTGATGTCGAACGAGATGCCGACGGCGTTCGACGAAAAGTTGAGCAAGGCGCTCGATGACAAACTGCGGGAAGAGGACGTGTACGAAGACGCGGACGAGTGCGCGCGACGCGAGGAGGTGCTGGGGGAGATAAACGCGTTGTTGCAAGACTGGGTGCTGGCGGCGAGCGAGCGAAAGGGGATCACAGAGGATATGCGGCCGTCGTGTAACTTGTACACGTTTGGGAGCTATAGATTGGGCGTGCACGGACCGGCTGCGGATATCGATACGCTGTGCCTCGGGCCGAGACATCTGAGCCGAGAGGAGGATTTCTTTGGATGGGATGAGAATGATTACGAAGGGTCGTTTTATGACGTGATGCGGAAACACCCTGGAACGGAGAGCATCGTGCCCGTGCGCGACGCCATCGTGCCGGAAATCAAACTCGTGTTTAGAGGTTTTGAAATAGATATGGCGTACACGAGCTTACCGTCGTACACGCACGTGCCAGAGGACTTAGACGTGTGTCAGACGTCGGTGATGATGAATTTGGACGACCCAGGGGTGAAATCCCTGAATGGTTGTCGCGTGGCGGATCAGTTGTTGCGCGTCGTGCCAAACCACGACGCGTTTCGAGTGGCGCTTCGCACGTTGCGTCTGTGGGCGCAGCGGCGCGGGGTGTATAGCAACGTCGTCGGGTTTTTCGGTGGCGTAAACCTGGCGATTTTAGTAGCGCGCGTGTGTCAGTTGTACCCCAACGCCGCACCTTCCATGCTCGTGTACAGCTTTTTCCAACTATGGTCGGCGTGGCAATGGACGACGCCGGTGATGCTCGTACCCATCGTCGACGAAGGCTTACCCGGGATGCGAGTGTGGGACGAGCGTGTGAACAAGGCAGAGCGATATCAGTTGATGAAAATCTTAACTCCGGCGTATCCGGCGCAAAACTCTACGTTCAACGTGAGCGTCAGCACGCTCGAGGTGCTCAAAGCCGAGTTCAAGCGCGGCAAGGAAGTGACCAAGATGATTCTTTTAAACACCGCGAAGTGGGAGCAGCTGTGGTGTTCGTTGAACTTTTTAGAAAAATACAAGCATTATTTGATGGTTACCATCTCGGCCAAGAACGAAGATGACTTTAAGAAGTGGGAAGGTTGGGTCGGCTCGCGAATCAAGCTTTTAATCCAAGGCATCGAAAACGCCACGGGAGGGCAAATGCTTGCGCATCCCGGCACGTCGAGGTACAAAGATCCGGAGAAGGACGAAAACTCGCACGTCACGCTGTTCTTGGGGTTATTTCCTTCGAGCCTGAAGAAGAAGGAGGAGAAGGTTTCGCTCAACTTGAATCCCGCGGTGGAGCAGTTCCAAATGACTGTGACGTCGTGGATGGATCGCGCGACTGGGGAATCGAACTGGGTGCCCGGGATGCAGGCGAACGTCAAATATTTGAAGCGCAAGGATTTACCGAGCTTCGTGAAAGAAGAAATCGACGGCTACGTCAAGGACATCTACGCGCCGGAGAAGGAGAAGAAAGCGGCGAGCGCGGAGGACGAGGAAAAGAAAATCTCCGAAGAGAAACCTTTGCCCCTGGGAGACGATACGAAGGCGGCTCGCAAACGCAAAGAAATGCAAGAAGACGATTCAATCACGCAATTGGACTCGCTCAACGATGATTTACACGCGGGGACGGAGACCGCGGCGGCGAAGAAGGTCAAAGTGAGCTTCGCGCAAGTCGTCGCGAAGAAATAGACGCGTCGTCGTCGTCAACTATTGTGATAAAAAGTGAAGTGCTGATTTAGACGAAGACATCACGAAGACACGTCGGCGCGCGCACGTCTATCGCGTTACGCGTCGAGACGAGAAACGTCCAAAAAAGAAATGGTTTTTAACTGCAGTCAACCGCTCTACCACTGAGCTAAGACCCCGAGTGCCCTAAGTATGGGTCTGTCGTAGGGGCCTCCGAGAATTGAACTCGGGACCTGTTGATCACCAACTTTTTCATACTTTACGACTTCAAATCACTATGAGAAGACGCAACTATACGAGAGAACATAAGTCGTGGTCGCCCCGGGTCGCGACATACACTCGCGATGTTTGTTACGGTTCTTTAACGTCGTGTCGTCGTTTGGTTATATCACAATCTAATCACTTCTTCTTCGCGCGAGCGCCTCCGGCTGCGGATGGTTTCCCTCGCTTACCGGACGCCCGCTCCTTACTCTCGCCGTCAGCCTTCTTGCGCTTGCTCACGCGGTTCGCCTTTTCCTTCTCTTGCTGAATCTTCCGCGCCGCCGCGTTGACGTCGACGACGCCGCCGCGCTTCTCCTTCGCGAGCAACTTATCGATGATTTCCGAGCTCTTCTTACGCTCAGAATCCATATCCGTCACGCTCGCAAACTGACGTCGCTTGCCGCGAACCTTGACCTTATCGTCTCCCGGCACTGGGGCGTTGAATTTGCCGACCGACGCCGTGGAGTGCGCGACGCGCGCCGCCACGTCCTTCATCTCCCGTTTCCCTAGCTTCCCGCTCCCCACGGAGTCCTTCTTACCAGTCACCGCCAATCGCAGCGTCGGCGGTAACGCCTTCGCACCCTTCTCCGCCACCGCGTTCATCAAATTCTTATCTTGTTTCTCTCGATTCTTCAACGTCCGTTCCCGTTTCTCTCGCTCCTCGCGCGTAAACGGGTCCTCCGTCTTCCCCGGCACGTCCGTCATCTTCCCCGGCGCGATGATGACATCGTTCCCGTCCCTCGCGCGTTGATACCCATACCGCCGTTTCCATTCATCCGTCTTCTCATCGAACACCTCCTTGCTTCGCTTCCGTTTCTTGATCCCCTTCTCCTTCGCGAACTTTTCCCACTTCGTCAGCGGCGCCTCGCTCGGGGGCAACGCGCGCAGCCTCGGGAACGTCGTCGTCGGTTCGGGCAACTGCGCGAACCGTCCGTGCGCGTCCGTTTCGCTCGGCAGCGCGAACAACTCCGCGACCAGGCGCTGGAGGACGTCTCGCGCGCGCTCGCGCGCGTGCGCCTCCGCCTCGCCCGAGTCGGCGGCGGTGACATCGAGCGGCGCGGCGTCGACGACGCGCAGCGTCCCGAGATCGATCTCGAGCGGGCCGTCGTGCGCGCGCACGGCCTCGAGCGCGGGTTTCACGCGCACCCGTCCGGTGTCGGCGTCCGTCTCCATGCGCGTCGTCGCGGCGCGTCGACGCGGCGTCGCGGTGTGCGGCGGCGGCGGCGAATCGGACCCGACCGCACCGCGCGACGCGAGCGCGCGCGAACGCGAGACGCGCGCGCGAGAGACGCGCGACGAGGTGCGCGATGACGCGACGCGACGCGACGAGGACGACGACGACGACGACGACGCGACGCGCGAGAACGCGAGAGGCCGATCCACTCTAGAGTCACTGCCGCGTCCCGCTCATGACGCGCGCAGCGCTCGGTCGCGCCGAGATAAACCACCGTCGAGCGATGACGCACGCGATCGAGCGCGCGTCTCTCGGGACGGGCGCGAGAGCGCGAGCGACGCGCGAGACGCGGCGAACCGTGAGCGAGGCGCGCGGGCCGGTCCCGCGACGCCGGAACGCTAGCCGGATAAACGAAAACGCGCGACCGCCCGTCGCGCGCGCGAAGCCGATGATGAGACACACTTGTCCGTACCATCTGATTTCGGTGACGATCAAACTTGTGAATCTCGTTAAGCTGAGGCTTGGAAACGCGCGCGAGCGGCGGGTGGATTTTTCTCTCGTCGAGCGACGACGAAGACGACGAAGACGACGGACGACGACGCGGGTGATGCTCGAATCAAGGCATAGTTCAATTGAGGACTCCGTGTTCAGTGGCTTCCTTTGAAACGAAATCATTTTTGATTCCTGACGCGATCGTTGGTTTGTTTGTTTGGTTTTTCTCGCCGTTTCGGCGGTGTGGGTGATGACTTCGTCAATATATCTTAGGACACCTTTAGAGCGTTTCGGCGCGGTGAAAAGATTCACGAAACACTGACACGCCGCTGAATGGATTTATTTTACTTTTCGATCGATGTTGGGTGCGAGATTTATCTCGAACGTGCGCGCCGCGATTCAAAGATTCGCGGACGCGTCAGAAGACGCCCGTAGAGTGACGCTTGGGTAAAGCGGGCTTCGTGTCTGTCCATGACTAACGGCCTCTAGAACCCCTGCTACATCCGTCGTCGTCGTCGTCGTTCTCGACGTTCGTTTTTCTTCGACTTCAATCACGCCGTCGTCAAGGAAGATGAAAACCTTAACCCAAAAACTTTACCGAATACCCAATGTGGATATTTTGTGACCATACTCTCTGAGACGATGATCGAGCGAGCGGACGAAGACTGACATTTTCACTTTTTCGCTTCTTATTTTCGAACGCAGATGACAACGAGTGCTGCCATTCGTTGCGCCGTCGCGACGCCGCGCGCGGGACCGTCTCGGCGTCGGCTCACCCGCCGCCGCGCGGCGGCGGCGGACGACGAACCGGTTCCCCCGGGATGCGCGAGATACGCGGTGGAACTGAAGAAACCGCTCGGCATGTTTCTGGCGAACGATAAAAATGGAAATATTTTTGTCGAAGAACTCGTGCCCGGCGGTGCGGCCGAGCAGAGCGGCCTGATTAGCGTGGGTGATAGATTAATCGCTACGTCGGCGATCGTGTTCAACAGCGAAATGGACTACGGCGGAGTGAGCGTTAAAAAAGGCGAAGAGCAAATCAGATTTTCCACTCGTGGAGAGTCGTTCGACGTCGTTATGGCGGCTATCTCTACGTGGCCCGCGCCTCGAAAGATGAAGCTCGAGTTCCAGCGTTGCGACGACGAAGAATCGTCTTGAGATTATTTGTAGATTAGTAGATTTGCTAGATTTGTCAATGTGACAATTACAACGAACAAATAACGAGTTACCAGATCGATGATCCTCCCGAAAAGCTTGGCGGCGGTGGCGCGTACGTCGTCTGTTGCATCATCTGCTGTGCGGCGAGTTGCGCTTGCAACGCCGCGACTTGCGCCTCGAGCTCGCGTTGCCTCGCCTCGACAGCAGGATCGACAACCGGCACGTGCACGACTCGAAACGCAGGTTTTTCGAACCCGGGCGGCGGCGCTCTACGCGTCGCGCCGAAATCAGGCGGTGCCGCGGACAGCGTCTCCGCCACCGGCGCGGGCGATGTCTCGACCGCCGGCGCCTCGGCCGGCGCCTCGGCCGGCGCCTCAGCCGCCTCCGCGGCCGCCTTGGCCGCCGCCTTGGCCGCCTTCAATTTCGCCTTCGCGCGCCTCGCTCGATCGATGCGCGTGCGATCGTCCCACTCAGCGAGTAATAGTCGAATCTCGCCGCTCACCAACACCGGTCGTTCGCCCCCATCGCTCGGAATTTTTCTCGCGCGAGGCACGGATTTCGTAATCGACATCGTCGTCGACTCGCCGTCCTCGTCCTCCACTCGCACGCACCAACACGACGCCCCCGTGTCCTCGAACGTGTGCCAGAACACCTCACTCACCTTCGCCATCGCATCACTCGTCGTCGTCGTCGTCTCCGTCGTCTCCGTCGTCTCCGTCGTCGTCTCTCCAGTCGCGTCGTCGTCCCTCGCCGCCGTCGTCGTCATCGTCTTCGCCATCTCCTTCGCCGCCTTCCTCGCGATTCCCGATCCCTTCGCCACCTTCCCCCAACGATCGTCCTCTCGTTTTTCCATCGCCATCGCCGCGTGCG
>JACLAB010009115.1_pt1 | contig 11816 bp, 12 predicted proteins | sample 8027921 | NCBI WGS metagenome assembly JACLAB01 (sample SAMN15725117, study PRJNA655200) | protist metagenome | isolation source: fluorescence activated cell sorting (FACS) single amplified genomes of... | place: USA: West Boothbay Harbor, Gulf of Maine | collected 2000-07-19
CGCCGTTTCTTCTTTTCTCTCTTCTCCTCCTTCGTCATCTTTTTCTTCGACCGTCGCTCTTCCTTCTCCCGAGACTCGGAAGGGAGAGACATGTTTATTCTTCTTCTTCTTCTTCTTCTTCTTTGACGAGAAAAGGAAAAAAAATTTGGCGGACAACCAAAAAAAAGTTCAACACACAACACTTTTGTTTGCGACAAAACAAAGCGAGCGAAGGGGTGATTTATCTGTCTCTTTTTTTTATTCGAACGCTCGCTCCGTGCACACGCAAACGTGAATAGGTCCTGTAGGGATAGAGAGTAAGTAGAACTTCAATGGTACGCTTTATTACCCGTTTTCATATTCGATCTCGCTCTCTCTTTCCTTCCCAGTTCGACGAGAACAAATCTTTATCTGGCTTTTTTATTACGGCGGCTTGACTGTACTGATTCATCGACAAACAACAACAACAACAACGATACCGAATTCAAGCAGTCGCGCGATAAACAGCGAATACGAACACAAAGGCGGTGATGATTTCATGTTATTTCTGACACCTCTTGTTTGAGCGTCGTGTGGCCACTTCGCGCTGAGCTCAATTTTAATTCTGAGTCTTTGTTGTTCTGCTCTCTGTTGTTTACGAGCTGGTGTTTCGTTGGTTCGTTCGTTCGATTTCGCGACCAAAAAGCCGGCGGAGGTGAAGGTGTGGCGAGCGGTGTAAAAGCCACCCGAGCCGTCAAACTTGGGTCGTCACATCATACAGGATCCCCCGTGACTTGCGGACGCGTATAATAAACGGTTGGGGAGTCAAATGTCTGCTTGGAATATCCGAGTGATTTTCGAGCCTGATGTCTCTCTACATTTTTTTTATCAAGCTAACATTGATAAAGATGACGACGACGATTACGACGACGAAGAGAATGAGAACAATTCGAAGCTAGTGACGACAACATCACAATATACATTCATGCGTGTCAAATGAGGCCGGAGTAATTACCGGATCACTGATATCAGTTTAGAATCCGAAGCTTCTTGCGAACTAGTTCTTCGTTTCGTCATTCTCGTCTTTGTTTGAGACGCTTTCTAATTAATCATCTTCCCTATTTCCCCGGTTCCATGGGGTCAGTAGTGCCGAAGGGAGCGTACATCGACGAAGTAGTTTATTTCGAGACGGCTTTTGAGTCTTTCACTCTGTTTTGTACAGTCGAGTGAAAAAAATTAGTGCTGTCTATATTTTCGTTTCGTTTCGTTTCGCGAGCGGAAGATGCATCCTGGATTATTTAAGACCAATTTAGATTATTCTGCGTCTTTACTCGCTACATAAATGGTCACCTATTCCATCTGTTCAGCATTTTAGTGCAAAAGCAGCCACATCGGTGAAACACTTTTTATATTTTGTGTTTTCAAGCGTGAGGAAAACGCTGCACTCGCCGACTCGCTCACGCGTTTTTTCTTCTTCTTTTCTCCGCACAACACAAACACAGGTTTCGAGCGACTTTTCGTCGAGAAGTCAAAAGAGGGATTAAGGAGAGAGCTATAAGTTCGTTGTTTTCTCTCCATACGATCGAAAAAACTTGACTATTCTACGAAAATACTCGCTAAAAACGCGTACGATGAAAGGGATCAAAAAGCAATACAGAAGCGACAAACAAAGGCGAAAAATCAGAAGAAGCGTAAGCGACAAGCTGATAAACAAGCCCATGCAGCTGGTAAGAAGGCTGCGAAAAAAGCAGTTGATGATCAAGCTGCGAAAAAAGCTTACGAGGACGCTGTAATGAAGCATCTTTCTCCTGAACACGTGTAATAACATTTAAAAATATTCGTGCGCGCACTCTTCTTTCTTTTTGGGTGCACGGATCAGACTTGGGGCGAGGTCCAACCATTCCCTCTCCTTTTTTTTCAAAAATTCGAAGCTTCGAGAGAGCTTTTAGGATTGTCGTCAGAATCATCGCCACGGCATGAGAGCGCCATTATCTCATGCATCATCGAGCTCTCAAATTAATAGAGCAGACGACGTCTCAGACAGATTTTGGGGTAAACCCAGCGCTGATCCAACTCTTACAAAAACGGGAAAACAACAACAGATTCTGTGGGAACTCGACCTGGCGAGGAAGAAAAGAAAGATAGAGGAACACGAAATAAAGGAATCTGATAAGGAATACGGCGAAAAAGAACTTAAACTTAGACCAAGATTTGTTCGCGGTTTGCAAGATGAAGTCTTCGAGCACATTGATGAAAAGAACGGAGAAAACGCGTCGGGGAAGAAACTCGTTTGCTGGTCGTTTGAAAATTTCCACCTGAAAAGAAAGTTTTGCGCAGCTACCCGCGAGAAGTTCTGGGAGTATTACTCCATTTTGAAGGAAAACGAACGACATCACTACGAGATTATACGCGAAATGGAACCTTGTCATCTATATTTTGACCTCGAGTTCAATAGAGACGCTAATGCAGACGTTGATGGAGTAAAATCTACAGACGCTTTACTGGATTTGATAAAAGAAGAGCTGTACGAAAAGCATAACATCGAGATAGCACTGAATGAACACGTAGTCGAACTAGAAAGCAAAATCACCGAAAGCATCAAAGCGTCAACAGAAGAGGGACAGAATACCAATAGGAAATTTTCGCGGCATGTTATCATAAGACTGCCAGGAGCAGCGTTCAAATCGAATATTCACGTTGGAAAGTTTGTCAAAGATTTCTGGAATTCCGTTCGCGAAAGACGCGCGAGTGATGATAGATGTGAGAAACTCTTCATTCGGAAAGAGCAAAGTGAAACTGAGCGTGAGAATTCAATCATCGATTTAGGAGTGTACACTCGAAACAGAGCTTTTCGGTTATTTTTATCGAGCAAAGCAAAGAAGAAAGAAGTACTACGGTGCACCGGGAGATTTTGGACACATTTGAAACAGCGCGAAATCTTTTATCGTTCGTTGGTTACAAACATAGACAAAGATCAGCGGAAGAAATTGATTGAATACGAAGACGTGACGGTTTCTCTTTCGCAAAAGAGCAATAGTTGTGCAAACGCATTCTCTGGGTACGGATATCGGAGAGATTCACTTTCTCAAAATTCTAGTAAGCATAGAATACCTCCTCCTCCGTGTGCTGAACTGGTGGACTTTGTGCTCAACGATTTCGATAGCTGGAGTGATGCCAAGATGAATAAAGCTGCTGTGCGCTCCTGGGTGGCTTTTCCAGATCATGATACGTTGATCTTAAATCTAGTAGGAAATCGTTATTGCGAAAATATCAAACGTCAGCACAAATCTAATAACGTCATGTTGATTATGGATTTTCAGCGTGGTGTGTATCATCAGAAATGCCACGACCCAGATTGCAAAGGGATGAATCCGCAGTTACGCGAACTTCCTGTGGATATGCTGCAAAGTGCAATCAAAAGCGGTCGTGCGCTTCCATTTGAGCGGGAGGAGCCAAGATGTGAAAGCGATGACGAGGAATTCTGGCAGAGAGCCGCCTCGGCTGCGGAGAAGTTGTGGTAGCAATGAGAAGAGCTGATCGTCGGAATTTTTTGTGTAAATTACTTATTATTAGAAACTTTTAGAATCCAGGAGGCATTCCAGCTCCAGGAGCACCATCACTTGCATCATCTTTGTTTTCTGTAATCATGCACTCTGTTGTTAACATCAGAGAAGAAACGCCCGAAGCGTCAATGAGCGCCGTTCGAACAACTTTCAATGGATCGATTACACCCGCCTTGACCATATCGCAAAATTCATCAGTTGCTGCGTTGTAACCCATACCTTTGTCTTCAAACCCCAACACTTTTTCCACAATGACTGAGCCTTCGACGCCCGCATTATTCGCAATAGTTCGCATGGGAACTTTTAAAGCTGATCGCACAATTTGTACGCCAATTTTTTGATCGAAGTTCGTCAACGAGTCCTCGAGCGCACCGAGAGCTTTCGTGGCATGAAGCAATGCAGTCCCACCACCAGGTACAATTCCTTCTTCAACAGCAGCTTTCGTGGCATTGAGTGCGTCTACTACGCGATCTTTCTTTTCACCCACTTCGACTTCGGAAGAACCTCCTATCTTCAAAACAGCAACTCCTCCGGAAAGTTTTGCGAGTCTTTCAGTCATTTTTTCTCTATCATAGTCAGACTGAGATTCCGCGATTAAATCGCGTAATTGATCGCATCTTTCCTCGATGGACGTCTTCTCACCTGCACCGTCCAGTAAAATAGTATCATCTTTGGAAACGGTAACTTTTTTTGCAGATCCTAACATAGACATCTCAACTTCCTCGAGTTTGTACCCAAGATCCTCGCTGATGACGGTTCCGCCAGACAAAATAGCAATGTCCTGCAAGTTAGCTTTTCTGTTATCTCCAAATCCCGGAGCTTTGACGGCGCAGATTTTCACTCCACCTCGTAATTTATTCACAATCAAAGTTGCAAGGGCTTCAGATTCGACGTCTTCCGCAACGATGAGCAATGGTCTCTGTGTTTTCAGAACAGATTCGAGAATAGGCAACAGAGGCGTCAAACCAGAAATTTTCTTCTCAAAAATCAGGATAAAGGGGTTCTCGAGCTCGCACTTTTGCGTCTTTGGATTGGTCACAAAGTAAGGAGAAATGTAGCCTCGATCAAATTTCATTCCCTCTACGACCTCTAATTCATTTTCGAGCGTTTTTCCATCCTGTTTTTTAAAAGCACGCATAAAAAAAGGTCAGTTGGATTTTCTTTTCTTCCAGAAAATTATTGATTTTGAGACTCGATACAGAGTCTTCAAAAAATGTATACCAACAAAAAATCAATCCTGCTTTTCGAGTCAGTGTAACTATGACATATATATCCTTCATTAGCACAAGTAATAATCCACGCACGAATGCGCGCTACCCGGCTAAATAAAGTAATTCTTTGACATCATCCCCGATATGGATTAATTTTTGTTCTTTGATCGCGAAAGAGTCGCGAAAGAGCAAGGGAGCACAAAAAAGAAAGAGAAATACGAGAAATGATAGGGGGGACATACCGCGCAAGTTATCACGCCTTCTTTTCCAACTTTTTCCATTGCTTTAGCGATCAAATCACCAATTTCACGCTCACCGTTCGCAGAAATTGTGCCAACTTGAGCAATTTCTTCCGTGGTTGAGATCATTTTCCGCGTGGACTGTAATTCCTTCAAAATCACGTCTACGGCTTGCTGGATGCCTCGTCTCAAATCCATCGGATTCATCCCAGCGGCTACGGACTTACATCCTTCGCTAAATATTGCTCTCGTAAGAACAGTTGCTGTTGTAGTTCCGTCACCCGCTACATCATTCGTAGATACTGCCACTTGCTTAACGAGAGAAGCGCCAAGGTTCATCATTCTGTCTTTGAACTCAACGTTTTTCGCAACAGTCACGCCATCCTTGGTAATTTTCGGTGGACCGTAGTTTTGTTCGATAACGACGTTTCGACCTTTTGGTCCGAGAGTGACTTGAACGGCATCTGCCAAACGATCACATCCTTGAAGGATCAGAGCTCTCGCCTCGACCCCAAACTTTAAATCTTTAGAAGCGTACCCGCGCCGCAGAAAACCGGGAGCGCCTGAAGGCGTCAAGGCACCACTGCTTCTCGCGAAATAACTACTTCTGCTGCTGCTATAGAAGAAGAAGAAGAAGAAGAAGAAGAAGAAGAAGAAGAAGAAGAAGAAGAAGTAAAAGGTGAGCGTTTCAAAAGGTACGCATTGAGTGCATCCATCCAGCCAAATCTAGTGGGAGTAGAAATACTGAGCGCGACGTTCCGAGAGGTGTGCATTCTATATCACGTCGCGGACGTGAAGTTTTTTTCTTCGCGCGATGAAGGAAAAAGAAGAAACGACGATTGAATAAAACGATGACGAAAGACGGCGGATTTTTCTCGATTGCCTTCTTTCGAAACAACAATTTTTCTAACTCGAACCTGGACGACGATAAGAAGGAGGAAGAAGAAGAAGAAGAAGACGCCGACGCGAGACGCGCTAATGGCTTGAGCGAGCGTTTCAGCATTTCTACAGCGCTCGGAGACTTTTATGTGCGTTCTCTGTGTGTTCCACAGCGTGAAAAAATATGAAGAAGAAAATCGAAAATTGGAGTTTTAGTATACCAGACGCAGAGCGGGAGAGGGGCGAGCAGGATTTTTTAGAGTAAGTACATGTACAAGAGGAACTACAGTTACAAGAAAGTGTCCATTTTCTCTTCGTCTTGAGAGGAAGAAGAGATCAAAACACCAACAGGCAAAACACGACGAAAGATCCTAAAAGCAGAAGCATCCAGCTGAGCAGAGCTTGCTGCTGTGCATATCCGGGGGCTTCCCCCGTAACTAATAGTCTAAAGCCAAACTGAAACGCAACGCCAGGGACAGTTGACCCAAACCTTCTGTTATTCTGTTGTGGATACGCTTCCGCGACTCGGGTCAGGTCACCGCCATCAGTTGGATTCGCTTGAGCGAGATTATTCGTAGCGTTTGGATTTGGAGGTAAGTGCACTCCTTGTGGTCGAGATGGAATCTTTGATACGTCCGTTTCTTTACCATCACCGCTACTATCACCATTTCCACCACCATTTCTACTACCACCACCACCAACAACACCATCACCACCAACACCACCGCTGCCGCCGCTGCCATTTCCTTTTCGAGAAGGCTGCGAGTCTGACTCGTTTCCGTATAGAGGAATAAGTAACTCCTCCACGATGTCTTTGTTGCATACGGGACAGCTTTGATGCATAGGGTGCATAATGAGCCATCTGTTCAAAAAAGAAGAAGAAGAAGAAGGATGAGTTTATCAGATAAAAACGAACGCGACGATGACGATGTTGATCCATATCGCCTCAAAGTTCATCATTGCTTTGAAAAAAAGGAAAACGTACTTGTGAATGCACGGCCAGCAGTACAAATGACCGCACTGCGTGATGACGGGTTCTTTCGCAGTCTCTAAACATATGTTACACTCCCAGAGCGCTTTTGGAGCACTTTTTCTTTGTTTGATTTTCCCATCTCCGGTATAATTAGCACCAGGAGTAGGTGTATTTTCTTTCTGTATCTCTGGTTTTTGTTCCGCCGAGGAAGGAGGAGGAAAAGGAGGATCACTTGTAGTGGACATAATTATTTTTATTCAATTCTGTTCTCTTTGTCGTCTTCTCTTTCTGCCTCTCTTTCTTTAACTGTATCTTCTTATCTTACCTCTCTCTCTTCCTCTCTCTCTCTCTCTCTCTCTCTCTTTTTGTTTATATGCGAACGCTCGTGCGCAAAGTATATTATATACTTTTCTGTGGCGATAGGTGAAGAGAATTTTCTCTCCCTAGCGTCGTCTTACGTGAGAATTTTTGAGAAGGCTGCTACGTCGTAGTTAAACCCTGAAAGTATGTCAGGCAAGAAAAGTCCACCCAAGAAACAACATCCTTCTTCCCTCGCTATCCGCCAACAAAACGGCATATTATTTTTACGAGACGAGCGAACGCACTCATGAGTTCAGCCGTCCGAAGATCTGCTCGCCAATTAGCCTCGAGCGTTTCCAGAGCATCATCATTCGCCGCCGCTCCCGTCAGCGTCGAGTCTACCTCGAGCTTTGGCTTAAAGAAGTTACTTTTTTCCAAAGTCCCTTCGAGTGGAATTGCCTCAGCGCTTAATCAACAAAGAGCAGCGGCGCCTGGCTCCGTGCGCTCGTTTCAAACGACCGCCATGTCCGCGATGTCTAACAAGTGCGTCCAACTTCCCTTTAATGCACAGCGTGTCTCTTATCACATCTCTGAGCTCTGGAACTTACTTCCTTCCGTCAAAACGAAAGAGGAGTACGCTACGCGCGCGCCCTTTTTCTCTCCGATCGTTTATCTAAATTTTGCGCGCTCTCGGTTGTGGTTTTCACAAAGGGAGGCCAAAAGTCTGGCTGCCTGCCTGCCTGTCTTTTCTCTCGTACAAGCAGCTGCTGAAAAAATGCTCGAGTTATCTTCTTTCCTAAAGGCTGACGCATTATCTCTCCTCTTTTCGTAACGCGCTTGCAGGTTAATCAGTCCGCACGGCGATAAGCTCGTCAACTTAATGGTTGACCCATCGAAAGCTGCGTCCGTGGAGGCTTCCGCCACGAGGACTCTCGAACTTTCGGATAGAAACGCGTGCGACGTCGAGCTCTTGTGTGTCGGAGGATTTTCTCCTTTGACTGGCTTCATGAACGCCGAAACTTACGAACACGTCGTAGAGAATATGCGTCTTCCAGGCTCAAACTTGCTTTTTGGCTTACCGATCGTTTTGGACACGGATTGCGAAGATACCAAAGCGGGTGATAAAGTTTTATTGAGGTACAAAGGAAAATCTGTTGCAGTGCTAACAGTGGATTCCAAATGGAGGCCGAACAAGCCGAAAGAAGCAAAGTCGTGCTACGGTACGTCTTCTATTGAACATCCGGGTGTTCATATGATTGCGGAAGAGCGAGGAAGATACTATATTGGCGGCTCGCTCGAAGGCTTGGCCATGCCGGTGAGAGAGTTTGCTACGCCAACTCCGGCTGAAGTCCGCGCTGATTTACCAGAAGGAAAGGATGTCGTCGCTTTCCAATGTCGCAATCCCATCCACCGCGCGCATTACGAGTTGTTTACTAGAGCTCTTGATGCAGAGAACGTTGGAGAAGGTGCCGTAGTTTTGGTTCACCCAACCATGGGTCCCACCCAAGACGATGACATTTCAGGCTTGGTTCGATACAAAACTTATGTTGTGCTCAAAGAGGAAACCAAAAACCCGCAAGTTCGCTGGGCATACCTTCCGTATTCTATGCACATGGCAGGTCCAAGAGAAGCGATTCAGCACATGATTATTCGAAAGAACTACGGTTGCACTCACTTCATCATCGGTCGTGACATGGCTGGTTCCAAATCTTCGCTTGACGGCGAAGATTTCTATGGCGCTTACGACGCTCAAGATTTGGCAAAGCAAAACGCGGCTGAGCTTGGAATGAAGACTGTTCCTTCGTTGAATGTTGTTTATACCGATGAAAAAGGATATGTTACCGCAGATGTGGCTGAAAAGGAGGGCTTATCTGTGAAGAAACTTTCTGGTACAAAGTTTCGAAAAATGTTGCGAGGAGGAGAAGACATTCCAGAATGGTTTGCATTCAAATCGGTCGTCAAAGTCTTGCGCGACAATGCTTAATATTAATAATTTCCAAACCTATCGTCAAGTAATAGTATCTAAAACTTTCATCTATCATCTTTTTCCTAACCCGACGTTAGAAATGACAGCCGCCTCGTCGGCGGCGAGCTTATTCTCTGCATATCCTTGTATAGGTGGTGTTGCCACTGGCATCCTTCGTTTAGGAGAGAACAACGTACGATCTTCCGTCCACGCGTGTTCTCGGAGAAACCCTTCCGGCAGTGCGTTGCATGCTGCCGCTTTCAGTCGGATCTTATCGTTCACGTCTTTCTGCATTGCCCTGTGCTGCCCCATTTTTTTCCTGCTATACTCTTTCGCTTTCGCTTCGTACTCTTCCAATTGCGCTTGCGTGAGTTTCTGAGGCTTTATTTCTGTCGGCTCCACCGCTTTCACGAGCAGATTGAGGTATTTATCTAAAGCTGCGTCTAACTTTGGGTCTCTTTTAATTTCGCCCATACCACCACTGCCACTTTTACCACCACGCCGGCCCTGGGACGCTTTCGACTTACTCTGAGAACCTTTTTTTGCCGCCTTGGCATATCCCCTTCTCCCTTGCTGGCGGTGCGTTGTCGTCGCCGAAATCGCTGAAAGAATTGAGAGTGATGATGATGATGATGATGATGATGCGGTGATTTCCATCAATCGTCGGTAAACGTTCGCGGTGGTGGTTGATCCTTCTCCTAAACTGCGGCGCAACATTTTCTTTTCGTGTTCTTCTTCTTCTTCTTCTTCTTCTTCTTCACTGCGTCGTGTGTTTTGCTGTGAGGGATTTTAGTTCGAGTTGTGAAAAAGGTATTTTTACTTGTTTACGCGATATGCGATAGAGAAAGATAGAGAAACAAGGAAGAATCCGCGGCAGGCTATACATATACAACACTTATTATTACATGCGAAGTTATTCTCATAATCTCATCAACTCGAGGACAAGAACTTCGTCCAACAAGTGCTTTTTTCTCTTTTCCGAAACGAGTTTTGTCTGTTTCTCTTCTACCATCATCTTCTTGAAACGTTCTCGATTCTGCGGAGCTCGGAGCGGTGGATCCGCTATGAAGACTTGACCTCCGTTTGCTTTGACGAAATTCGAGCAAAATTCGCTCACTGGTTCAACCGCGTGCCGTTCGTACAGAACGTCGGCGGCGACCAAAATGTCAAAGTTGTTCAACTTATTTTTGTCGGCCGGAGCGTTCCAGTCCAACACTTCCGTTTTAACTATGCTCTCCACGTCGTTAAGTTCAGCACTTCTGTTGGCGCATTCTAAACACAGAGGTTCTCTGTCAAACAAAGTCACCGACTTTGCTCCTAACTTTGCTAGCGTTATGCCTACTAAACCAAGTCCGCAACCGAGTTCGGCGACCGTTTTTCCTCGTATCGAAAACCCACCGTGAGAGTGTTCTGTTGCTTCCTCCTCGTCGTCAAAGTGCATGTGCGCGAGGTGCGCTGATAATGCACGCGCGGAAGGCCACAAAGCGGCCCAATACGGGTCCGCATCCAATTGTTTCTTTTCGATGTAATATTCTATGACTGCATCTTCGGACTTGGGACGACAAATATGCACTGTAAGTTTTTCGTCCACGACGACGACTTCTTCCGTGACAGTTTGAAAAGAGGAGGAGGAAGAGGAGGGAAAGACCGCACGGGGTGGATACTTATTTCTCCCAATCGAGGCGCGCTCCGTCCGTTGTTGTCGTCGTTGTGTTTGTTTTTGTTTTCTTGCGGCGTCGCGGCGGTGGAGAGGAGGAGGAGGAGGGAGAGGAAGCGCCCACCAGCACATTCCAAAAGTGTTGGGAAGTATATGGGTATGGAGTGTGTGTGCGTGCCTTCTTTCCTTCCTTTTTTTCCTTTTCTTTATTTTTTCCCGCCAAAAAACACAAAGCCCTTTCAACAACAACACCCTTCCACCGCCTTCAAAAAACGCAAAAAAAGTGCTTCATAAGTGATTCAAATCGGCCGCCGAAGGGAACACTTTTACGACACACGCGCTTAAAAATCGGCGCGATCACATGGAGCACGCGATGGCGGCGAGAAATGCGATAGTGCTCGGATCGATCCCATCGATGGACGCGAGATCGGTCCGAACGAACGGTCTCGGAACCTCCTCCTCCTCCTCCTCCTCGTCTTTCTCTTCCTCGTCCAAGTTCTCTCACGAGCACCTCAATCATCATCACGGCAAGCAAAGTTTTCGTCCTTCCTCCTCCCGGGCGGGACGATTCGTGAAAAACACCGTGACTAAGAGCAAGAGCAACGTCGCCGTCTTCGCGATAATTTCTCCGGTCGGCTCGCAAGGAGTGAGCGGAGGAGGAGGAGGACAAGGAGACGCACAAAAAATGCTTCTCGCAGACGACGAGCTCGGCATCAAGAGCATGTACGCTTTGAACTCGAAACTCAAGACGAGGGAGGTTTTTGGTGAGCACGAATTCGTGGTCATGCAGAAGATCAACACGCCCCACGACGTCGTGGTCAAAGTGACGACGAATGGAGTCAAATATTGCGTCACGATCGAGACGACTCTCGACTGTAAGAAGGGTAACGAATCACTTTTCTTGCACTGGGGAGTTGCTCGAGATCCAAACCAATTGCACGCGTTTAATGAACCGCCCATAGAACTTCAACCAGAGAACACGCGTCCGTTCAATTCAGACGCCTGTCAAACTCTGTTTAAATCAAGGAATACTCGGGATCGGTTGAGAACAAAGGTGGGAGGATCGATTG
>JACLAB010009116.1_pt1 | contig 11814 bp, 4 predicted proteins | sample 8027921 | NCBI WGS metagenome assembly JACLAB01 (sample SAMN15725117, study PRJNA655200) | protist metagenome | isolation source: fluorescence activated cell sorting (FACS) single amplified genomes of... | place: USA: West Boothbay Harbor, Gulf of Maine | collected 2000-07-19
CAACGAGAACACAAAGCTTCGATGGAAGTGGCACAGGCGAATTTTGCGAAGGAGATGGAATCCGCGAAGGAGAATTTGAGGTCTCAATTGGAGTTGAAGGCGGCGCAGGTGTTAGACTTCAGGTTGGAGGAACAAGCCGCGACGCTTAGAGAGTTATCCGCCGAAGACAAAATGGTCACTCTTCAAGAAACTGAATTGAAACACAAAGAAGACATTGCGAAGTTACGCGCCGAATTCGACGCCGAAGCTGGGAAAAGAGTGCGAGAGGCTCTGGAGAGTTCGAAAGGGCGAAGCAAAGACGCGATGCTCGCCGCGGAGAGAGAGGCAAAGGCACGCTTCGACAAGCAGCTCGAATCTAAGATGGAAGCATTCGAGGCTGAGTTAGAGTCGCAACGAGCCGTGTTAACGAAGGAGTCTTCGATCGCTTTGGAAAATTTGAGGCAGCAGTTACTCAGTGAGGCTGAAGCAGAGCGCGACGCCTTGGAAGCGCAACTTCGAGCGGAGGCGCAGACTTTCATGGAGAGATCGAAACAACAAACTTTGCGTACGCACCGTGCCGAAATGGAAAAGCTCGCCGCCGAATTGGAGAGAAAAGCCGGGGAAGCGAGAGAGACAGCTGTCAGCGAAGCGGTCGAGAACTTGCGCGCAGAGATGGAGGATGAGAAGCAAGCCATTATCGAGGCGACGTTGGCTGAAATGTCCGCAAAGTCTCAAGCCCAGTTGGCGTCTGAAAAGGCAAAGATCCAAGCGGGTGCGGTTGCTCAAAACTCAGCGCAAATCAACGAGTTGAAAGAAGCACTCGAAAACGAGCGCCTCAAGATTGTTGCTCTGGAAGCGGCCGCCGCCGCCGCCGGGAGCATGGCGAGTGCGGTTCCCGCCGCGACTTCCGAGGAGTTGGAAACTGCAAAGGCCAACTGGAAAAAGTACGAAGCCAAAGCAAATTTACTCGAAAATACGATCGCACAATCCGTTCAGTCTGCCATGCACTCTAAGGAAGAGATGTTTATTCGTGAGAAAGCTGATGCGATTACCAAGTTGACGGTTGAATACGAGATGAAGATTAAGCGCGCGGTGGATGAAGAGCGCGAACGCCTTCACTCAAAGAACGCGATTGATCCATCTGTGAACTCACAAGCAGAGCTGAATTTGCGCGAAGAGTTGTTGCGAGTCCAAGAGGAAAAGAACGCCGCATTGAGAAAGGAGAAGGAAGTCGCAAGACAGCTCGAGGAATCCAAGGCGACGGTGGAGTCCTTGAAGTCTAGAACATCTCAGTCAGATCAAAAGAGCCAAACGTTGTTGGATCTCACGAACCAAGCCGAAAGAGCGAAAGCGGAAGCAAACGCGACGTTGAAACGCGCGCAGAAGATTGAAGAAGAAGCCATGAGAAACGCAGACAGGTTGCAAGAGATGGAGCAACAGTTACTCGAGGCTGAAGAAATTCGACGCGCGATGCACAACCAGATTCAAGAATTACGTGGAAACGTCCGGGTATTCGCGCGCATGCGTCCCCCGTTCGTTGGTGAAGAAGATTACTGCTCGGTCGATGCTTTGGACAAAGATTCAATCGCCGTTACGGTTCCAGAACTTGAACCGAGAGTATTTAATTTCGATCGCGTGTTTGACGCCGCCGCCTCGCAAACGGAAGTTTTCGAGGAAGTCGAGTCTATGATTACGTCGGCGATGGATGGTTACAAAGTGTGCTTGTTCTCTTACGGCCAAACCGGAAGTGGGAAAACGCACACTATGTTAGGTTCCGGAGACGGCGAAGATCGTGGTATAATTCCACGAGCGGTGAGTGCCATTCTCGAGCGCAAGGAAAAGTTGCTCGAGAAAGGATACGAGTACGAAATCGAAGCATCATACGTAGAAATCTACAACGACCAAATTCGAGATTTATTAGCTGGGCCGAACGCAAAGCACTCCGAGCGACATAACATCGTCACTGCTCCGGAAGGTGGATGTCCAACCGTCGCGGGCGTCGTGAGAGAATACATCGATTCCGTTTCAGCCGCGGCAGCTCTCGTCCGAAAGGCAACTGCTGCGCGCGCCGTTGAAGCGACAGAGATGAACACGCACTCTTCGCGATCGCACACGTTGTTCTTAGTATACATTACTGGCGTTCACATTGCTACAGGAACGCAACTTTCTGGATGTTTGAATCTCGTCGACTTGGCCGGGTCAGAGCGTACGAAGCGTTCGGGCGCCCAAGGCACGCGAATGTCAGAAGCGTGCGCGATAAATAAGTCACTCTCTTGTTTAGGGGACGTCTTTGCGTCCATCGCGAGAGGTGATAAGCACGTGCCGTATAGAAATTCGAAGTTGACGTATCTTTTAGCACCATGTTTGGGAGGCGACGGTAAGACGCTCATGTTTGTAAACGTAGCTCCGGAGGAGGAATCCGCGGAAGAAACCGTGGCGTCTCTTCGATTCGCATCCACGGTAAATGCTGTAGAATTAGGCCACGGTAAACGGGCAAAACGAAACGTCACTTCCATGTGGCCATCGTTTGGTAACTCGCAATTGAGCAAGGAACCGCCCTCTACCAGTCAGCAACGAAGACTGAGCAGCAGAAATCTACCGCCGCCGTCGACTGCGGCGCGAAGACAAAGTAGTGGTAGATTAGGATCGTACGGTGGACAACAAACGGGACAAAAGAGAGGTCGCTCTGCCGCAGAAGAGAATACGACTTCGTATGGAGGAGGGCCTTCGAAGACACCTCGACGAACTCGAGGCGGTCGGCGTTGGGAATAATAAAATAAACGAAAGAAGGACGAGAGAGAGAGGAGGAAGCGCTCTTTCGTCTCGAATATAAAATCATAATAGTGTGTTACAGAACTACTAGCAACAACAACAACTGCGTATCTTATATATCATTTTTAATATCATTTACACGAGACCTTGTACAAATAACTTTATAAATATACATTTTTATTAAAAGCGTCGCGAAGGCGCGCAAGCGCGTGCGATACTATGACAAGGAAAGAGTGCTAATAAGGAAGTCAGTCAGTTTTGTTTTGGAAAAAAACACCTAATAAAACGAACAACAAGCATCTTCACTTTTAGTTCCTTCTCTCTCATCATCATGTCGTCCTCTTCTGCGCTTTGTTCTTGTTTGAGCAGCGGAAGCAGCGTCACGTCCACGCATCGTCGTCGCAGAGCGTCGTCGTCTTCGTCGTTGACGTCTTCTTCTTCTTCGTCCTCTTTCCCTTCTTCCCGTCGTGGATTCTCGCCGCCCTCGGTTTATCTCAACAAGAACAAGAACAACAACAACATTAACAACAACAACAACAACACTAGCAGCAGCAGCAGCAGCGGTAGAAGAAGATCATCATCGTCGTCGTCGAAATTAAAAGTATGCGCGGCGATGAGTTCGATCGATGACCCGAACTTTGCGGACTTGTCCGACCGATTGAAACTCGATAACGTTCGTCAGTCGCTCATTCGTCAAGAAGACTCAATAATCTTCGCGTTAATCGAACGCTCGCAGTATAAAGTGAACGATAAGATTTATAAGACGAACTCTATCGATGTGCCGTGTTACGACGCGAAAACTGGCGTGAGAAGCTCGATGATTGAGTTTATGTTGAGAGAACGAGAACAGATGGATGGGAAAATTCGAAGGTACACTTCGCCGGACGAACACGCGTTTTACCCGGAAAGTTTACCACCGTTGGTCATACCACCGATGAACTTTGGGGAGGTTTTGCACGAATGCGCGTTGAAAATTAATATCAACGATAGAATTAAAGAGATGTACGTGGAGAATATTGTTCCGGGAATGTGCGAGAGCGGCGATGATAACAACTACGGGTCCGCCGGCTTGTGCGACGTGAACTGTTTGCAATTAATATCGAGACGGATTCATTACGGAAAATTTGTCGCGGAGGCAAAGTTTAGAGCGCAACCGGATGAATATTCTGATTTGATTCGCAAACAAGACGGGAACGGATTGATGCAGTTGTTGACGAATCAAGCGGTGGAAGACAGAGTGGTTGCGAGAGTCACGAACAAGGCGGCGTTTTACGGGCAAGACATCAACGAGGAAGTTCCAGATGCGAGCAAAGTTTTGACGAATCCAGAAAACCAAAAGTATAAAGTCGCGCCGGAAATCATCGCGGATTTGTACTTTAAGTGGATCATGCCGATGACGAAAGACGTGCAAGTTGAATATTTATTGCAAAGGTTGGATTAAATTGATCGATTAAATTACTATGCGAATTGTTTTTAACTAACTACACTATTATATTTCGAACGTACCGGTACCCGGAGGTATAATTGCTATATTATTATATTTAAAATGTGTATCTATATAAACTAAACGCGCGGGCACCTAACGCATGCGTGAACAAAAGCTGTCATTATCGCGCACTCTTAACCGACAAAGTGTATGCCGTGTTCGTTGAACACTGCCAACAGTTGTAAGAAATCATCCTGCGTCATTTTACTCGAGCGCATCTCCACGTATCCGTTCGTGTTTAATACCTTTTCGATTAACTCTTTCACGTGATCCTTGACTTCCTGTCGTTTCTCCTTGTTATTCGCCTCTTCCTCGGCTAATTCCATGGCGTCATCATCTAATAAATTCACCTTTACTGCTTTAAACGTCAAATAGTTCTTCGTTAACAACTCCAACACCGTTTTCGTTCGAAAAATCCCCCCTAACGTCTTATTTTTCCTCCCAAAGCACAAGCGAATTAAACCATCCCACTCTCGAAAGTTCACCTGCACTGGAGGTTTCCTCGGCTCGATTCTCACCACGGACGAATCGACTTTCGGCGGCGGTCGGAAATTGTTCTTCCCTACTTTTAAAATGTGTTGCGTCTTCGCCAACAGCTGCGTGTTCACCGCCAAGCGACAATACTGCGCGTCGCCAGCCTTCGCGACCATTCGCATGGCAAACTCTCTCTGAAACATCAGAGTCGCGCTTCGAAACTGTGGTCGATGCGAGAGCAACTTAAACGTCAGCGGTGAAGAAATCTGATACGGCACGTTTGCCACGCACACGTCGAAATACGGTAACTCAACCTTCATGAAATCCCCTTGTATGATTTCCAATTTCGACTGGTACGGCGACCCTTGCACTCTCCGTTGCAACTCCAAGACCATTCTCGCGTCGTACTCGATCGCGACGACTTTCTTACACGTCTCTAGTAATTTCATGGTCAAGTTCCCGGTCCCTGGTCCAATCTCTAACGCGACGTCGGTGCTTTTCGCTCCTGATTTCTGAATTATCGAATCCACAATCGCCGGGTTTTTTAGAATGTGTTGGCCGTAGGACTTCAAGAATTGAATGCCTTGATACGCCGCTCTCGTTGACATGTCTTTCGCTGCCTTGGAGCCACCATTTTTCTTGGCCACGCCTCCAGCCACGCGTAATCCGTTGTTCATTTTTCTTGCTTTTATTACTTCAGAGAGAACAGAGAGAGAGAACAGAGAGAGAGAGAGAGAGAGAGAGAGAGAGAGAGAGAGAGAGTGAGAGTGTGATTTGTGTTGTCGACTTTTTTCCTCTGAGAATGATCCGTGAATGCGTTTACGAGTAAAAGGCCGCCAAAAAATTCCACCAAAAAATAGAATGCACACAAAAAAACGACACAAAAACACACATCAACACATTATTTGAAGAAACGTGTACACGCAAAAAGCCAGAAGAGCACGACGGTTTTATTATATAAGAGAGGATTTTGACGATATCAAAATACTCATTATTACAATGATGATGCTGTTGGAGAGGAAGGCGACGACGACAACGCGTGATGATGATGATGATATCAAAAACGCAGCAGCAGCAGAAGAAGTTTCCCGGGAAAATTTTAAAATTCAAAATCACGAAGGAGAAGACGAAAAGAACACCACCACGCAGGAGAAGAAGTTAAAGAAGAAGAAGAAGAAGAAGAAGCGCGATGTTGATGGGACGACGACGATGAGAGATGCAGAACAGGGAGACGATGATCAATTCGTTCGCGGGGCGGAGGAGGAAAGAGTCGCCGCGAAGAGAAAGAGAAAGGAAGAAGGAGAAGTGGTGATGAAAGGGTTGAGGGAAGGCTTCGGTGTGAATACCACAGTCGCAACCGCCGAGACGACGACGATTCAGACGACGACGACGACGCGGGAACAAATAGTAGAAGAAGAAAAAGAAGAAGAAGAAGAAGAAGACGAACGGCAACCGAGAGATCCTATGACGATTGATTGCGTAGATATTGAACATACTAGAGCAGCAGACGCACCACTCTCGTCGTCGTCGTCACCGCCGCCGTTATTATTGTTAGCATCATCGAAGAAAACGACTTCGGCAACGGTGAAACAACCGCGCGAGCGGTGGACGGACGCCGAGCACGCGCTGTTCACGGATGGTTTGAAAATGTACGGCCGAGCGTGGAAAAAGCTAGAAGAACGCGTGAGAACGAAAACAGTGGTGCAAATTCGATCGCACGCGCAAAAGTTTTTCGATAAGTTGCAAAGAGGTGAAGGGATGGAAGAGGAATCGAAAGAGGAGAAGAAGGCGTTGTTGAAAGCGTGGGCGAGAAAGGTTGTCGGTGGAGGTGCTGGTGAGACCTCAGATACTAATACTGCTGGCAATGTTCCTGCGTCTACTCCTACAACAAAGGCAACGAAGAAGAAAAGCGGTGCTCTTACCGCGGAAGAAGCACCGCCATTATCTCAAGTTGAAACTGCCGCGACGCGAATGGAGGCGCCAACGAAAAGAGACGAGTTGAATGAAAGCATTCAAAAGGATGTGAAAGATCCGATGACGACGCCGACACCGACAACGGAGAAATTTGCAGCGGAGGTTGTTGACTACAATATCGACGGGAATACTACGAGCAATAGCAATAAAAAGACGCGTCAATCGAAGTCGCTCTCGTTGTTGTGCGAAAGGTTTCTCAGCTTGTACAGCTCTGGGTACGAGAATTTGATTTCGTTAGACGAAGTGTGCTCGACATTAGGCGTCGAAAGACGTAGAATTTACGACATCGTAAACGTTTTAGAAGCTGTTGAAGTCGTAGTTAAAAAAGGCAAAAACCAATACGCGTGGTTTGGCGTTTCCAGGCTCCCTAGCGCCATTGAGAAGATTGAAAAGTTTGGCGCTGAATCTTTCGACATCAAGTTACCGGAGAAGCTCTCGTTGCAAGTGTTTGAAAACTCACTTCCGTTTCAATCGGGCGGTAAAGATGCAATTAATGGTGTCAAGTCCGTAGCAAACGGTGAAGAAGATCCTACTCTTCCTGCGAACAAAGCTAAAGCTACCGCCGCTGGAAAGAAGGAAACGTCCGAGAGAAGAGAAAAATCGCTCAGTTTGATGACGCAAAAGTTCATTACGCTGTTCATGGAAGCGGAAGATGGCGTCTTGGGACTGGAGGACGCCGCCGCCGCGATGTTGATGAGTGAAGGCAGCACTGGTCCAAAAGCGACGAAAGACTTCAACGATAACGAGTTGAAGAAGAAAATCCGAAGATTATATGACATAGCGAATATCTTATCGAGTTTGCGCTTACTATCAAAGATTCATCTCATGGACAGCAGAAAGCCAGCTTTCAGATGGATGCGCGCTGAGGATACGATAAGAAAACTGATCGCGACTGGAAAGGAACACGAGTGGTTCGGCACTACTCCAAAGTCTCCAGATGCGAAAGGTCAACTCGTGGTGAGTCCCGTGAAGGAAGGAGTGAGTGACGACGCTGCGATAGGTGCGCTCACCACGGATACCGTGCCGCGATTACTCCCATCGGCTATAACGGCTTTAGGAAGAAAGGACCGACACGTCTTTGCCGCCCTGCAAACCATGGAAAAACTCCTTCAAGCGCAAGCGGAAGATTTGTCCGCGAAGAGTGCGGCTCAATCCACGGTACCAGATGGACAAAAGAAGATACCGGAGATGTTTCTAACAACAGCAAATTTGTTCGGGGCTGGGGAGAGTTTTCAATCGAAAACTGGCGATGGTATTTTCAATCAATACATCAACAACTTTACGCAGAATATGCGAAAGTAAATAGCTGTGCAATCAACTGTTGTAAAAAAGGTGAAGGTTTTTTTGATTAAAATCGCGAAACACGCACACACACACCCTCTCTCTCTCTCATACGTTCGATAAGAGCACCCTTAAATGTTCACTCCTCTTTAATACCATTACTTCGATTGTTGTCCTTTGCCGGTCCTGTGCTGCACAATTAAGCGGCGACTATCGACAAAGATGTTGCTCGATTGCGCGACAGCTGCTTCGCACTCACTGCGAGATGCATATTCAATGAAGCAAAACTTCTTTCTCTCTTCTCCAAAATCGTCTTTCGGGAATCCAAAATCGATCGATATTATGTCGCCAAATTTGGAGAACTCTCTTCTCATGGCCGAAGCAGGAGTGTGAAAATGAATATTTTTCACAAACACGACGTGAGAAGACGACGTTTGCTTAATAACCGCGGTCGGCGTTGGTTTCTTTTTCTGCTTCAACTCAGCGAGAAGCTGTTGCTTTGCCTCGGCCAAGTTTACATCACCGAGTGGTTTCGTTTTCTCGTACCCCGATGGCGGCGTCTTCTTCGAATCGATACTTCCCGGGGACCTTCCACTTCCTATCTCCGAATCCGTTTCGTCGAATCTCCTGCTTTCCTTTTTCTCCGTATAAAGCGCGTCGATTTGCTTCTCGATGAATTTCATCTCGTGCTTCGTCGTCGTATCTCCAAACGATGTTCGCCTACCGCCTTCTACTCTTCCTTCTCCTCCAGTTAGGCGCGGAGCGGGTATCGGTGTTGTTGGCGCCATCTGTTGCCGTTCTTTTTGTTTCCTAGGCGTCGACGTAACTGGTTTTGGCGTCGACGGAGGAAACACCTTCACCGCGCCGTCGTATAAGTCTGCGCCCGTATCTCTCGTCCCAACGCCTTTATCGATTTGATGCTCGCGGCTGAGCTGTAATAACTCGTTCGTACACACAAACTCGTATGACTGTTGTTGTTCTTGTTGTTGTTGTTGTTGCTGTTGGTGGTATTGTCCGTGCTCGACTCGATCTCCTCCCCTCGCCGTCGTCAAAAGAAACGTCTGCGAAAAATTCCTTCTGCTCTTTTCCTCTCCAAGATTATTACTGCTACTGAACGCTCCTTTAACCAACACGAGCAGCGTCTTGTCTTGCACAAAAGTCACCTCCGAGGCATCTAAACTCGAAATCGTCGTGTTCAAATCCATGTAATACTTCTCGTGGGAAGTGAAATGTGATTGCAGAGACGCGCGTGAGTCTTGAACTTCGTTCTTCGGGGGCAGCGTTAGGTTTGTTTTCGAAGTTGTTGTTGCGTCTTTACCTCCGTTTTTGGTTTTGTTGTTGTTGTTGCCATTCGAAACGTACGAAGTGGCCCTGTGCGCAAAAGGCGAATAAAAGATCGATGGAACTTTCTTAGGCGCATTGTGTAGTGTTGTGTAATACTTCTGGATGAAGTGTCGGGCGATTGAGTCCGCGGAAGAGGAGGAGGAGGAGGATTTCGAAGACATATTTGTGTGTGTGATGAAAGCGCGTATTTTTTGATTAAAAAAATGTATCTTTGAAATTTAGGGGTCTCTCCTTTGTCTTGAGTTTTTAAAAGTATGCTATATAATAGTACATGGATTCAACTCCGACGCGGCTTCTTGCACGCGCGGACGTGACTGGCGTGTCCAACGGCTGAAGCACAAACGCGTCCGCACTTTTCGCACGTTCGAGGCACGTTCACGAATGTTCGTTTTTTGTTGTTATCCGAACGAATGTTCGGGTCGTACGGCGGCATCGACGTGTGTTGTTGTTGTGGTTGTTGTTGTAGTTGCGACGGTGGTGGTGGTGGCGGCGGCATGGATGGTTCTTGCGACATTCCTCGCGCGCCTCTTCCCTCTCGCGCTCTTCGCATCTTCTCCATGTTTCCGGCATAGACGTAATCGCTTTCAATTTTCTGTCCGGCACCTTGGCGTCTTGCGCGACCGGTAGTGACCGTGGGCACTTCTTCGTCCGATACGTACGGTTCGAATCCAGACATGCCAAACTCGTTCACTCGTGGATGCGGTGACTGCTTTCGCTCGGCTCGCGTTGCCCTCGATGTCGTTTTTGTAGTCGTTTTTGCGCTTGCAGTGTTAATGATATTATTATTGTTGTTCGCAGCGTTCATTTTCTCGAGATATTCAGCGCTACGATGCGGCTGTTTGGATCGATACTTTTTCGATGCGGCGAGCATTGCGCGAACTTTCGCCGGATGTTCTTCCGCGTGTTTTTTTACGTGCGCGACAAAACCAGGGTGAGACTTACACACCTTGCCACACACGGTACACCTCGCGATTTCGTGTTGCTCAAACAACGTCGCGGCTAAAGGTCGCGTAGGTTGTGACGGAGCTAACATTTCCGTCGTATCGTTATTCATACGGCTGGAACCTCTCGCAGGCGATGATCCAGTGTTGTTATTCTTCGCGCGAGGTGACGATGTACCACCGCCACCGCCACCAGTGTTCTTATGGTGCGAATTTTTTTGTTGCGCGTTTTGTTGGCGGTGATGTTGTCTTTGCTGTTGTTGTTGGTGCTCCTGACGCTGCCTTTGCATTTGCTGCTGGCGTTGCATTTGCTGTTGCTGCTGAAACATATGTTGTTGCATTTGGTGCTGTTGCTGTTGCATTTGGTGTTGAAGCATTGAATAACGTTGTTGCTGAGTGGCGTTCGGTGGCAGTTGCAATGGCGGCAAATTCATCATGTTGCCACTGCCGTACAGATCGTTCATGGTATTATTATGCGTATCTTTCTTTGCGCCTTTCTTCTTGCTCTTTTTCCCGTTACTGTTGTTGTTGTTCGCAACGTTGTTGTATCGCATTTGAAGTTGTTGCTGCTGCATTTGCAAGTGTTGCATTTGTTGCTGATACTGTTGAAGCTGGAAGTTATAACTGTTTGCGTTTGCGTTGTTGTTTTTATTATTTTTATTATTATTCGCGTTCCAATTATCGTTCACTCGCATACCTCCGAAACCTATGTACGAGTTGTCATACATACCAGCTTCGTTGAAATATCCACCTTGTTGGCCGGTACCGTTCCCACGTCTGTTGCTGTTGTTATTGTTGTTGTTATTATTATTACCATATTGTTGCATCCCGCGTTTCGGTTTCCGTTGTTGCTGTTGTCGTCCCAAGCTACTCGTGTTCGTCCTTCGCATCTGTTGTTGTTGTTGTTGCTGGAGTCGAAGCTGTTGTTGTCTTCGTTGGTATTGTTGTTGCTGGCTATTGTTATACTGTTGTCCTCCTTTTTTATCATTATTATTATTATTATTATTATTCATCGCGTGCTTGTTCACCCCACCGTTGTTATTAATAGCGATACCTAAGGTTGACTTATCCCCCAACCATTCAAAGCTCTTCTCCCCACTTTCCTTCCCGTTTCCTTTCCCATGACTCCCCAACCGCGTGTTCGCTTTGTAATCCTCGTTTCGGATAAATATTTCCCCGTCCGCTACAAGTGCAGACGCGTTCGCCGTGTTCTGTCCGTTCACGTTCAACGTCGGTAACGACGTGCACTCGATTCTCACCCACGCGTTTGTTCCATCTTCAAACGTCACGTGAAACGGGTGCGACTCGCTCGGGTCGTGGAAGACGATGCAAGCTATCGTCGGCCTCTTGTACGAGTTGCCGGCGGTTCCCGTGCCTCGTTCTATTTTCATTCTTCGCCCGAGCCATAAATGATGATCATGATACTGATGTTTGTTGTTGTTGTTGTTGTTGTTGTTGTTATCATTCTCGTTATTGCGCTCCTTCATCAAAGAAGGTTTCAAAAGTACTCCTCCCTCGTCGTTCTCATTTTCTCTCTTCGTCGTCCCGTCGTCGTTTACGTCG
>JACLAB010009883.1_pt1 | contig 11800 bp, 7 predicted proteins | sample 8027921 | NCBI WGS metagenome assembly JACLAB01 (sample SAMN15725117, study PRJNA655200) | protist metagenome | isolation source: fluorescence activated cell sorting (FACS) single amplified genomes of... | place: USA: West Boothbay Harbor, Gulf of Maine | collected 2000-07-19
GCTGTTGGAGCAGCGGCCAAAAGGGCCAAGACTGGTGGTCCGAACCATCCTGGTTCAGGGCAGCGGGTGGCAGAAGCGGAGCTGAAAGAGAATCTTAGCGATCACAACAGCTTCAAGATGCGTCAGCGGGAGGATGGGATGAATGTGATCTCGATGCGGCACGGGGGGCGAGCTGAGATGGGCACTTTGCAGTCGGCGGCAACCGCTGGGTCGACGGCATTAAACCAGAAGCCAAAGAAGGCGACGCAGGCTGGCTGGGGAAATAACTTTGTCCGTTTGAACATGAAGAAGGGTGGAAAGGACTTTGCCCGGGTCAAGGGGGGCTCGAAGCGGTTTAAGCCAGGTCGGGGTAGAAGGTCGAGCAAGTGGCGCGTGGAGCCGCTCCGGGCTGTCGGAGATGGGGAAAGCTACCTGAGTGGCTGGGAAAAGGGAAGTGGATTGCGGTGTTTCAAGTGTGGGCAGGTCGGGCACTTTGCCAGCGCGTGCATTGGCGTGGATGGCGCAGATGGTGTGGGTGAGGGTGTTGATGGGTCTGATGGGATGGACGGTCTGGGGCCAATGAGCACGATGGGCACGATGGGCATGACGGGTGCGACCGGGAGTCTGAGCCAGAGGCACAATCTCACCTGTTCCCAGGAGTCCCCGGCCCTTCAGCACGCCCAGCTCTCTGGGCCGCCGGCTTTGCAGTTGCTCCCGGAAGTAACCCCCCCGCCGCTCTCGCCCATCGACGTTCCCACGTCAGAAGAGCTACATGAGATGCTTAAGGACAAGTTCGGCCACGACGAGTTCCGGGGCTCGCAACTGGAGACCATTGTGCAGATTCTGAGCGGAAAGTCGTGTCTGAACATCATGCCAACGGGGATGGGCAAGTCGTTGTGCTATCAGCTGCCCGCGTTCCTCATGTCGCGACCAGTGGTGGTAATCTCACCATTGATAGCACTGATGCAGGATCAATGTGCGGCGGCGCCACCAGAGCTCAATGCGGCGGTGCTGTGGTCCGGGCAGACGCCCAATGATGCGTTGCAAATCCTGTCCAACGTCAGACAGGGAACAACGAAGCTTCTATTCATCAGCCCTGAGCGTGCTTCGAACGAGATCTTGCTGGAGGCCTTGCGGCCGTGGCTGCCTCTTCAGCTGCTGGTCATAGACGAGGCGCACTGCATCTCGGAGTGGGGGCACTCGTTCCGCCCGTCTTACTATCGCCTCGGCAAGGTTATTCGGTCGCAACTTCCTTCACAGAGCATACTTGCACTGACTGCGACCGCGACGCTGACCACGGAGGCGTGCATCACGCAGATTTTGGACATCCCCAAGGCCAATACCTTCCGCCATAAGGGCATGCACCCCAACTTGCGGCTCAATGTGGATGCCATCGGCGACTTTGGACAAGGCAAATGGGAAGTAATTGCAAAGAAAATACTTCCCCAGTTGAAGACATGCCGACGGGCGATCCTCTACTGCAGCTTCAGGCGGGACGCCGACACGCTCGCCAGGGTGCTCGTCGTGGGTGGCATCAGGGCCAAGTCGTATCACAGCGGGGTGTTCATGGCGGAACGTGAGCGTATCTTGAGCTCATTTGCGAAAGGAACGCTGAATGTGGTGGTGGCCACGACGGCGTTCGGGATGGGGATCAACATCGCCCACGTGGACGCCGTCTATCACGTGTCGATGCCGCGGAGCCTTGAAGAGTACGTGCAGCAGATTGGACGCGCGGGCCGGAGCGGTGACGTCGCCAAATGCCTTTGTTTCATAAATAAGGCGGATTTCTTGACCCTTAGATCGCTGGCGAGCAACCCATATGTCCGCCCGGAGGCGGTGGGGACCATCATTGACGCCATCTTCCCGATCAAGGACGCCAGGGGGGTCGGGGAGTACCGGGTGTTGGATCTCCGGAAAATACTGGCCGGGAAAATACCGGAAGAGACAATCGAGAGCATCATCTGCTATCTGGAGAACCTGGAGACGCCTCTGCTTCACTTCGCCGGTCAGGTGCCGCTCAAGGCGAGGGTATCGTTCTACGCCAAGCGCCCGGAGGAGATGGATGACCCAATCGTCGAGACCATTCTTAAGGCGTGCCCGAAGCCTAGACAGGGCGTGTACCACGTCGAAGTGTCGAAAATGTGCACGGAGAACGGCGCGAGCCCGGCAAAGAACTTCCAGCAGCTCTCGGCCATGTCGAAGAGAAAGCTGATTGGGTTCCAGCCCTCCAAGGAGCGTGGGCTCTGCTACCGGATCGAGTCAGCTTCCGTCAGTAGGACTGACATCGTCGAAGAGGTGTCCACATGGCTCCAGAAGATGAACTCCATGATCATTCACAAGCTGGACATCGCGTACAAGGCGTTTGAGGTGGCCTCAACGACTCCGGGTGGTGCTGACGCCCAGGAGCAAGCCCTGCGTTCCATCGTCGAACACTACTTTGCCGAGCCAGGCGATGATTTTGACAAGTTTCTGGAAGGTGTCGTGTCCAAGAGCGGTGTCGACGCCGAGTTGGTCAAATCCGGTGACGAGAGCACCGTCTCGGCTGCCCGCCTGGTCCTCCGCCGTGCCAAGGAACACAATATCGACGTGACATCGGTGGAGATCTGTGCTATCTTGCATGGGATTATGAGTGGAATGGATAAAACGAAGTCGCTCCAACAGATCATGAGCCTGTTCTGGGGAAGATTGAAGCATGTTGATCATCGGGACGTGCTTGCCGCCGCCGAACGCGCCATCGTCGAGGCCAAGTGACGAGAACCTTCCTTTCCACGCGAAGGTGTAAGACGGCGTCGCATCATGCACAAATATTTGCATGTGTAATGTACAGTCACTGCTGATCACCAAAGAGTTTGGCAAACGGACGGTTGCCGACGCCCTCGACAGGCTCTTGCTCTGCACCCCCATGTACATCTCCCAGCTTCATGATCCAGTTTGAATTGCTCATGCCGTCCAATAGGGATAACATCGACATGTCGCACGTCTTCAAGTTTAAACCTGGCGGCAAGTCGGCGCGCTTGCTCAGGTTCAGGAGGGCCCCGCCAGTCGGGGTGACACGGTCTACGATGGGGGCCGCCTGGCCCCCACCAGCCCCCCCACCAGTCTTCGGAGACGGCGGATGGCACGTCGCAAAGATATCGGTCAGGCTCCGGACCGAGGCGCCGTTGATGCCCCCGGCGGCAATCCTCGTAAACTCCTCAGGCAGCTTGAAGGTGGACGGAGGGGATAGACCAGCGAGATCCCGTGGGTCGTCAATAACGCCGTTTTTGTTGCTCTTCTTCCGTTTTTCCTTCTTCCTTTGATTCTTGGAGGGAGGTGTTTTGCTCGGCTGCGCGCTTTGTGGAGGATGCGAGGGGGGCAGATGCCCCTGCAGATTGCTTGCCTCCAACTGCAGCGCCTCGAGCACAGAGTCCCCATGTAACGGCTTGAGCACTTCCTTGCTCTTGCCGAATGGAAAGATACCCTGAGTCCCGCCGTGAAAATCGATTTCTTGCTGCTGCCGCAGCGAGTCAGCCATGCGCTCAAGTGCCTTACGGATCAGCTGCTCCTCGGACCCCTGAGCGGGGACAGCGACTCCAGAGTCCTGATGAGGCTTTCGCCCGCTTCGCTGCCTCTTCTTTGTACTCCGCTCCTGCTTGACCAGGTTTTTTATCCCAACTGGCACCCGTTGCCCTGCTGAGATCCCTAACGACTCCGCTTTACGCGGGCCGGGCAAGCCACCCTCACTCTCCGGCCCCGAGTCTTTGGCTGGGCTCCCAAACGAAGCAACCGCCTGTCGCTCAAAACTGATACTCTTGCTGATACTCTCGTTTGCGGCATTTTCTTTCTCGGCCGAGGAGCCGGCCTGGTCGCCCCACTGCCTCTCGAGGTCCCCATCGCCAGGGAGGTGTTCCGTCCCCTGCCCACCACCATCCTTCCTTCCGGAGGGCACCGGCCTGTCCACCTCCCTTTTCACTCGTTTGTTTTCCTTCTGATGCTTCCCTCCCGTCGTATTTGAGGGCCTCTTGCCCCTCTTGCCCTTCTTAACCATCGAACGCCCTGTGATCGACAACTTTGGCGCCTTGACGGGGCCAACCACGGTCTTCAGATCGGGCCCCAGGGCACAAGCCTCCCAAGAATACCCCATGGTCGTTGACGAAGTCGCCCCCAGCGCCTCCATGACATCCATCAATGTCAGTCCTCCATCCCGCTCTGGATCTCCCCATGTGCATCCCCGGAACACCACCGGACAGTCATCCGGCGGACGTAACCGCAGTCCGCCCTCACGACCCTTAAACACCGACTTCCATCCCTCTTTCAACCTCTTCATCACACTGACGACCGTCTCTGACGTCTTCAACTGCATCCGTGGACACGGATCAATCCCGCCCGCAGCCAGTCGACTCGCGAGCTCCTCCTCGTGTGGGACAAACATGATTTCCACCTCGCTAGGAACGCTCCTCTCCGCGCCCCCGCTCCTTCCCACACCCTGAGATGGCGTGTTGGCCGTATACGTAGACCCCATTCCTATTCCCTTGGATACGTGTTGCCCCGGCACGCTGTGCCTCTGAGAAATAGAGACCTCTTTTGGTGCAGCCTGCGGTCCACACACGGCGTTCTTTTCCAAGATTCCGACGCATCCTCTATCCAAATCAGCCCCATCGATCACGCCCATCCCGCCGGGCGGTCCACCAGAAGACAACGCGGCCTCGTCAACAACCTCCTTCCTCTTCCGCCCGGCTTCCACCACCTTGCGCTCACTGCCACCCGCCTCCAACGACCCGCCGGCCCCGCTATACAACGGCAGAACCTTGGTGTCGTAAAACTTCGTCAGAATCCTATGCATCCTCTTGTGTGTGAACCCCTCCAGCGCCCCTTTCTGCCCCTTGAATATCGTATCCACCGTCTGCCAGTAGAACTGCAGAATCTCGTCCTGGGTCCGCCCCAGCGGGGCCGAGACGGCCTCGGCACACTCCTCGGGCGTCCTACCCCCGGCGATCCGCAGATATTCGAAGAAGAAACGCTCCTCTTGCTTGTTGAGAAGGATCCGATCCACCATGACTGCCGCACGCGCAAACACGCCGTAGATTGTTCGAAATTTGAAATCGGTTCCGCCCCGCTCCGTTCTTCTGCTCCCCTATCCAAGCCCTTGCCCGTGAAACGTGAACTACCTGTATATTATACCACAGAAGAACGCATCACAGACATAAAATATGGGTTTCTCTCGAGAAGTAGGTCTCCGAAAGGACGACTCCACGTCTCAGAAACAAGTCTCAGAAACAATGGAGGACATTGAGGCGCTCCATGCCAACGCCTGTGCTCGGGGCGACGACAGCTATACAGACCCCGACACTGGGTATCAAGTGTTCACAGAGATCGCGCATTGTGCGAGAGGCAGGTGCTGCGGCTCGGGTTGCCGCCATTGCCCCTGGAAGAAGAGAGAGAGACGGACTCGGATCGTGTATGAACGATGGTGTCAGGGCGACGCGGGGCGCCCATTGATCGTCCTCTTCTACAGCGGCGGCAAGGACAGTCTTCTCACCTTGCACCTCCTGACGTCGGATGCCCGAGACAGGAAGGTGGTGCTCCTCTCGACGTATGACCCTAGCCTTGGGATGCACGGGATCCAGCGAGTGCCGATTGTCGACATCAGGAGATTTGCCGCGCGGCATGGTCATGATCTCGTCGCGGTGCCGCTGTCACGGGGGACTGGAGGGTACAGCGAAACGATCCAAAGCGCTCTGGAGCTCATTCGGCGGAACAACGCAGGCCGCATTGAGGCGCTGGCATTCGGCGACATCCACCTTGAAAGCATCCGTGACTGGCGGGAAGCCGTTCACGGTGCTCACCCCCTCCTGTTCCCCCTCTGGAAACGGGATCAGGAGTGGCTGCTCGATAGGCTTGATGAGGCGCGTCGGGCGTACGGGGTCGACATACGCTTCGCCACGATTGCCGACGATCGCCTCCGGGGTAAGGTCGCGGAGGGGAGTCGCTACGACGAGGCTGCCCGGCGCATCATCGCCGAGGCAGGTTGCGACGTCTTTGGAGAGAACGGCGAGTTCCACACACTTCTCAGACAGTGATCGGATGCTTTTGGGGCTGGATCGATAGGTTACGATAGGTTACAAGCAAAAAGAAACACGTCCACACATAGGTCGACCTTACGCCGCCACCGCCTCCTCCGGGTTTTCCACCTCCACCATGCGCGAGTCGGCGTCGAACCTCAGCTTGCTCTTGCACTCCGGGCACTCGACCACATTCGCATCCTTGTTGCCAGCCACCGTCAGGATATCACCAAAGTATGTAAAGTTTTTCGTCCCGCAGCTCGGGCACTCTGCCTTGAGCACCAGCGCGTCCTTGAACACCAGATTCGTAATGGCCGAGGAGATGACATAGACCGCCGGAAGAATGAAGCCCCACACCACGATGATGCCGAACGGCTCGGGCAGCTCCATAAGACTCGTGACCTCAAATCCGGTGAGATCGTCGACGGCAAACAGGCTAATGAGCACCAGCAGCGCGGCGGGGAAGTTGAGGGTGATCATCCGCAGATAGTCCACCTCTGCATCCGAGTACATTTTCTTCGTGCGGATGCTGCATCGCGCCCCCTGGAACGTCACCGCCGACCCCTCCTGCCTAAGCTGCTTCTTGAGCTCCTCGTACTCAGCATCGCTCATCAGCGGCTTGCCGGCGTTGTACGCCAGCGTCGCCTCCATGAACCTCTTTTCGTTTTTCGTCAGCACTGCCACCTTGGACCCGGACCAGATGAGCTCGTCCTTGAGCAGATCAAATTCCTCGTCGGTCAGCGCGGGCGTCCCGTCAAAGTAAAACGCCGACAGCGCCTCCAGGAACGCCTGCTCCTTCTCGCCCATGGTCATCTGCGAGACGGGCTTACGACCATCAAAGTCCAGGGAGCAATAGTCGTTGATGTTCGACCCGCATCCCTCTGCATCGTGGGTGACGAGGAAAAGGCAGAGCGTGAGTGCGTGCGTGCGTGCGTCGGTGGGCGGAGTAGAGTCAAGCGCAGGGCCACCGCGCGCAACGGGTCTCTCGACGACAGCGCCCAACAACCAATGTGACCAGTCATGATCGACCGTATTTGGAACGTACGCTCGTCCTCGACAGCGCTACGAACGAGCACATTGAATTGACCCCGAAATTCGGTCCTCTTCGTCGTGTAACCACAGCGCGAGACGCGAGTGCCGAGCACAGCGCGAGCGTTCAGGACTCCAGACGTCTTCAACATGAGGAACAGCGAAGCAAGCCGAGTCTCTCCGTGAATTTCGTGTTTATCTTTTCCGTCTTCCGTCGGAGGGTGTGGACGCACCTGAACCCGCGTGGGTCGCTCGGCGCCTGTACTTTCAATTCAATCTCTTCACATCTCCCCATCACCCACCTCCCACGGCGCTGCATCCGGAGCAGGGGCGTCGGCCGGAAATCCGCGGGTTTGCAATCTCCCTCACCGGTTTCCCGGTTTGGTTCGCCACACGCCCTTTGTCGGTTCAACAGGGCGGGTCAGATCCTAAATTCGACTTATTCAGCCGTCCTTGTCGTTGAGGTCAGCATGAGCGTCACAAACGGCACGACCGTCAGCCCCGGCCACCGGCCCGTCTTCTCGATCGACGTCGAGTGCGTCGCGGTGGGGCAGGACCACAACGCACGGGCTGTGGCGCAGATCAGTCTGGTTGATCAGTACGAGAAGGCAGTGCTGAACCTATATGTGCTGCCTCAGGTGCCCGTGGTCTCGTACCTGACGCCGCTGACCGGTTTGACTGCCGAACTGTTGGCTCGGAACGGCATCCCGTTCCCCACCGCCATGCAAATCCTCAGACAGCACTTGCCACGGCATGCCATCTTGGTGGGGCAGAACATCTTCAAGGACGCAGAGTGGCTCGGGCTGAAGGACGGGGAGGACTTTGCGCAGCTGATGGACCTCACCGGACTCTTCCGGATATGGAACGAGAAGTACAAGTCGTTCTCGGTGTTCAGCCAGGATCACCTGGCCAAGGTTCTGTTAGCCTGGGATGTGAGTGGAAGTCACGACGCGGTCGGGGACGCGATAAAGTCGATCCGGCTGTTCAACCTGTACCAGTCGACGCATGGGCACCCGGAGCGTTGGGCCGAGGTGTGCGCGATGGTCCTCGGAGCGGAGCCGGAGCCAAGCTTTGCGAAGCGAAATCCGACTTTTGAGGGTGTGTGCATGGGAAACAGGAAGAATTGCAGTTGCGGTGCCCCTTTTTTCGGTTGACAGAAACAGCACACATTCTCACGTGTCGTCAAAGACAATCTTATTCGTGCGATTCGTTGTGGCGGCTGAGATGTCGGGGATGACGACTTTCAAGGTGGCCTTTTTCGCCTGCCAGGAGGGGTGGAGCGAGGCTGGGTCGTCGTCCTGGATGCCGTCCTTCCGATCCTTGAGCTCCCGCTGCGCATGGCGTGATCCAACGCCTGAGCTCCTCCCGTGATTCGCCGGTGCCCCCTCTTTTCCCTTCTTTCTGTCTTGCTGCTCCCTCCGTTTCTGGTCCCGGGCTCGGTTCTCTACGATATGGAGTGCCCTGTCCTTGCCGTACTGTTTCTCCGCCAGCCGCTGCCGCGCCCGCTGCCCCATCCGGTTCTTTGCCTTCTTCTTCTCCGCCCTTGCCTTCTCCTTGCTCCTGTCCTTATTCCTCTCCATATTCTCTTCAGCCCGAACCCTACTCGACGACCCCGCATCCTCCCTCTTTCTCTCCCCCTTTCTCCCTGCCTCCACGTTTTCTGTGGCCTCACCACCTTCCACTATTTCTATCGCCTCGCCTGCAGCGTCTACTCCCTCCCGTTCCGCTTGTTCAGCTCGTTCAGCTCGTTCCGCTTGTTCAACCGCTTCCCGCAGCTCGTCCACCACCGCCAGCTGCTGGACGACCCCCTTGCTCCCCGCCAGGTGCCGATCGACTTCATCCTCCAACCCGTCCGCCTCCATGCCGCCACCACCATCCAAGACATTTGCCCACAGCTTTTCCACATCCACCTCCTTCGCCCGCCGCAATGCCGCGTCAGATGCTGCGTCGGTCTGCCCCGCCTTGAGCCTCCGCACGAGCTTGCGAACGTACAGGTCCTTGGCCCGTTTGATCTCTCGCTTCAAATTGACCTTGGCTGCATGGAGCTTTTTCTTCCAGAATTCTGGACTGCGGGTGATGCGGATGGGCCGGTTCGTGAGTCACGCGGTGCATACGTCGTCGTCGCATCGACTCTGCATCCCATGCGGGAAATTCGTACCCTTTCCTGACTCCGGGCCGTTTCGTCGCCTTCATTCTGGGCTCGTACCAATGTATTGTACAGATCAAAAATAGGATCAAAATTCGAATCACTCACAGCAGGCACAAGTCGATCACCTGTTCAAAGGCATCCTGGTCAAAAGACGCACAGCGCAGCAGCCTGAGCACCCACGCCTCGTCCATGCCTTCGTAGTCCTCACGGCGCTTCATAAGCTGATGCCCGGAAATCTCAAAGACGGCCGGATCAATCTGGGACTCGAGGATGTCCTCGGGCAGCTCCTTCCTGGCCTTGCGCTGCGAAAAGGCGTTGGGCAGGATGAAGACTCTGGCGCCCTTGTCCACGATGAGCATGTTGTGGGGAATGTTCTTGGCGGCGAGACGCTGGCAGAATCCCCCAATTAGGATGGCGGTATCCTCCAGGTCGCCACCCGACTCAAAAACGAGGCCGTTGACGGGATAGTCGACGAGCTTCTCGATGCGAATGGTGGACCTGCCGTGCTTCTTCTTCGAGATCAGCGCCGTCCTCGCGCGCTCCAGGGGCATCGCCGCGGAGAGGTAGTAGGCCTGGAAGTGGAGGTGGTTGATGGTGGCATAGGCGCCGAGCGAGTTGTAGCCGATCCGGAAGTACGGGTTGTTGGCTTCGTGGGCCAGCTGGAGGGCCAGCAACAGGGTGTCCGGCGAGATCAACTGGGGGAGCTTGTCCAAGACCCTCGGCACGAGGAGGATGTGGCCGTACTCGATGGGGGAGACATTGATTATCACCAGGTTGGGGGATCCCGCGACCACAAAGGCCTCCTCAAATTCGACGTCCGAGTGTTCGTCCAGCTGTTCCTCAAACGCGAACAGAATCTCACTCTGCCCCGCCTTGCAAAAGTTGAACTTGGTCTCGTCGAAGCTCTGGATCACCTTGTCCACTTGAAACTCGGTCGGCCTCTTCTTCGCGGCGCGTCCCTCGTTCAGCTGGGCGATAAAGCCCATGCCCCCAGCCATGGTGTGCGTGGGGCACGAGGTGACGTCGTACCTGAAGAGCCCCTGCTCCATCTTGGACTCCCACTCGGCCAGAATCAGCGAGTCGAGGAGAGACTGGTGGAAGAAATTGACGGAATCGGACGACGTGTTGTCGTCCTGCGGACCGGAACCGTACCCGAGGGCATTGTCCGACGAGGTGTCCAGGGACGTGGCCTGGTCAGAGTTATCCTCTGGCGTCAGAATATCGTCGAACGACCCGAACGACCTCACCCGAGCAAGCTTTGTGTCAATCTGACGCTTTCTCGCAAACTTGTACAGATGGACGCGACTGGAAACGATGTCCTTGATCGCGCCCTTCGGTTCCACCCCGCCCTCGGCGGGGGACAGCCTGGTGACCTCCTCCTCCTCAAGCTGCGCCAACGAGTACACTGTGGGACACCTCGTGATCGACAGCATGTTGGCTTCAATGATTTTCTATTTTATTGGCAGTGTATCCGCGTATCCGCGTATCCGCGTATCCGGTCGCTCACTGCTTTATTCTGGCAACTGAGTATCGATGCCGTGCTATGGAGTTGCTCGCCGTGGTGTGTATTCGACGATTCTAGAGACGACTCTCTGTTCGTTATTAGTGTCCACCACCCCCGGACAAACGCAAAACGTCCTGAAAGATCCAAGGCGGGCGACGAGGGCGAGGCCGTGCGTGAGACGCGGTGCTCGAGCGGCACGGACTTGAGAGTCGACCGAGTCGACCGAGTCGACCGTGTCGACCGAGTCGACCGTCAACCGCACGACACCAAACGTACACTGGGTTCTCCTCCGAGTGAAATAGGGCAACCACGACCTCCTGAGCAATGCAGGGAATTCATCTATCGCGTGTCAGGGCTCTCGTTGATTCAGCGCAAAGCAGCGCAATGTCTCACTGTGCCGAGTGGCGACCAATGCGATGGTAATGCGTCACAGAATATCACGCAGATACGATCACTTTCGCAATTGGAATGCGCCAAGGGAAATTGCGCGGAGGAATTTGAGGCCACAAGAATTTCGGCCACGCGTCGAATGGCATCTTTCCACCGCAGTGGCCAAGAGTGCTGCAGGAGGTGGAGACGGCGTGATCACCCCCTTGCTTGTGGCCGATTGATGTGAAATGTTGGAGACGGCCTATGACATCTCCAAGGGCCACGATCACAAAGTTTCAAGGCCTCGGACGGCCTGGAGCGTGAGATACACCATCTGGGCGACATCCGGGATTGGCCAAGAGGGAGGGTTGAAGACTGTCCGTCCGTCCGTCAGGTCTGTCCCGAGTCCTCTTCTGGAAATTTCGAAATGGACGACGACGACGGCTATCTGGAGCTCGATGAGTTCGGTAATCCCATCGGCGCGGATATCGTCGAGAGCGACGACGACCCCACCCGCAACGACGCAGGCATGTCATTTCCGCATGACCCCATGTCCTCCTGTCGTTCTCACGCGCCCTGCCCGTTCCGCTATCCCACAGACCTCGACGCACCCTCAGACGATGACATAGAAGCAGATCAGCATGGTGACGACCCCATGGCCGATCCAAACTACGTGGACGACAGTGCGTGTTGAAAACGCCAACCCAGCCCTTGCCGAGTACCCACCGA
>JACLAB010008400.1_pt1 | contig 11792 bp, 4 predicted proteins | sample 8027921 | NCBI WGS metagenome assembly JACLAB01 (sample SAMN15725117, study PRJNA655200) | protist metagenome | isolation source: fluorescence activated cell sorting (FACS) single amplified genomes of... | place: USA: West Boothbay Harbor, Gulf of Maine | collected 2000-07-19
CACAGCCCATCCTTCGGCGTCTCCATGTGTTCGGTCAGGTACCAACTTAACATTTTCATATTCGAAGAGTAACGCCAATGTGTGTGCAACGTGGCTGTCAATGCTCAAAAGTGACGACTTCGAACAGACTCTTGCTTGGGATCGACCTGTTTTAATGGGTGTGAGCATGACAGCACTAGCGCCCACCGTAGCGCCCACCGACAACATGGATAATGGCGGCCAAGGCGATGAAGGTGATGTACCCTAACCCTAACCCTAACCCTAACCCTAACCCTAACCCTAACCCTAACCGCCGACCGCAGTGCCCACCAAAGAGCCGAACGTAGCGCCCATCGGAGCGCCCACCGGAGCACCCACCGCAGCGCCCACCGTAGCGCCCACCGGAGCACCCACCGGAGCGCCCACCGGAGCGCCCACCGGAGCGCGCACAGCAGAGCCAATCGCAATGCCTACCGCAGATGCGTCATCGGTACCACCGTGTTCAAATCGTTTTGCAGTCGCTCTCATCGGCACACATCTACAAGCTGTTGCACGAGGACGTTTATCGCCAACCGTTATTCAGTGCGCTCCCGATGCATTTTGGTGTGTCCTTGCTTTCAGATCTTGCAACAGCAGCGATGACGACGTAATACCGGCTCTGCACTTTACAAGGGATCCTGTCAATTGCAGTATTGCTCAGGAAGATCGCTGTAAGGGAGCCCATGTGCTGTTTGACCCATGTTACGCTGCTAGCAGTGTAAATCAGAGTCTTTCTGTGAGGGTATGGGCGCTGGAGACACTCGGGCCGATAAAAACTCCTGAGATATCAAGTATGAGTGCGGTCGTTGAAGAAACCTCACTAAATGTCACGGTGATACACGAAAATGTTACTGTTGCCGGAACGATGATGTGTATCGCAATTCCTGTCAATTCGTTGCCATGGCGGACGGACTCTGATCCAATGTATGTTCGGGAGAAGGTGTTGTCTGATAGGCTAGATGACATGTGGACCGCTATATCAACACCATTAGTTATAAGTCACACAGAGCACAAAGTGGAGCTTTCTCCACTTATTCCCTCGACTCGTTATGAGGTCGTTTGTTTCGTGCGAAACGATGAAGGTGGCATCTCACTTCCTCAACGGATCATGAGTACGACTGCGTGCTGCCATGACATCTCCTTGTCACTCAAGAGTCATGCCGTGCGAGCAGGGCTTTTCGTGCCGGACATGATCAAAGTTGAAATTTCATCCAGGCCACAGTTTAATGAGACACTATCACTTCACTTCAATGTGACGACGCTGCCAATACCAGAGGAGCGTGGTGTAGAATTCTTCCACCCATCACCACTGAGCTTTCCCATATCGTTCTATCCTGGAAGAAGTTATTCGAAAATTGTCGCCCTTATGTCTCCAACAGATGCTGTGCATCACCTGAATGTATGGCTGAGCGGATCCGCCGCTCAAGACTACCGTGTACGCTGGAGTGATGGAACTAGCGCATCTTATGCGTCAAAAGAGATCATCGCAAACTCGTCGCGTCGTGTTGAAGTGCCTCCTCCACCCACAAACATAAGCGCGAGGTTCAGCTGGGATGGTATGCAACTCTTGGTGGATTTCTCAAGTCCATTTGAACCAACATTGGCCATGACAGAGCTTGGTGACGTTCTTCAGTGCAATCATCTTTTTAGAACAGATGGAAACCGATCTGATCTTGCCCTCGCGACATGCCGCTACACAAGTGATAAGCGAAGCATCATAATGGAGCGTACATCCTTACTGCCCAACGATGTTCTTATATTCCGGCCTGGCAGAGTCTATTCGGCCTGTCCTCTTTGCTTTGATGAGCAGTTCAAGGATTTGCAGAGCAATATCGAAATACGCATGTATATTGATCCTCCGTTGGGCGGCGGCATGGTACCAGACGTTGCGCTGAAGGTCCTACCGGATGTCTTTGGAGGTTGTTCTCAGTTGTCACTTGAGCTGACTAGTACATCTGGCAGCGGTGGCCGTGACTGGAAACATTTTGAACTCACTGTGAGAGAGGGCGATTCGACTCGGAACATTGCCGGGCCCAATCATACGTTGTCCCTCAGGACGCATTCGTATGCGACTTTGCACCCATCCTTATTTTCCAAGGATGGTTTATACACGATCGAACTTGATGTCACTAACTTTTTGGGCGTTCATGCTCGCGTTACTCGTCAGGTGACACGCGTCTTCGATTCCATGCGGCGGCCGATCGCAAGTATTCATGGAATCGCGTCGCGCACTATTCGACCAAGTGATGAACTTACTCTGACGGGTACGGCATACACAGACGACTGCTCTGTCGACGAGAGAACTGGAGAGGTGGTCCAAGTCCTAAATTATGAAGGTATATCTTCGCAATGGGTCATAACGGAAGAGGGTTCTGAAGTTGCCATCTCATTCTCATCCCTTTCTCAGGATGCACTCACTTTGTGGCTCCAAGGCTATTTCTTTGAGGCAGGAAAGGCGTATTCAGTATCACTTCAATCCACCGTGAGTGACGGAGAAATGTCTTCCACATCCAAGGCAAGTATTATCGTGTCGGTGTCTCGCCTTGGTCTACACTCGTCCATTGCAGGAGGAAGTAGGATATTTGTCAAGCAGAATGACAGCGCTGTACTGGATGGTTCACGAAGCGCTGATCGCGATGTATCATCAGGGATTAACCCGAGTATGACGTACAAATGGTCGTGTCATCGCCTCGAGCCAACTATTTCGTCGTCTGTCTGTGGAGTGATGTTGGGGAATGTAACCGACGGATCCCGGCTTACAGTTTTCGCCAGGGACTCAGATGTCCCGACTGTTAGTCAGATCACACTTGCTGTTGCTGACGCAGCAGAACCTGATCGGGAGACTGACAGTGCGTCCGTAATTGTCGAGGTCATTCCTGGTTCGGTACCGGTCACAAAGATCCTCTCTATCGTGCCCATAGAAAAAGTAAATCATAACAATCCTCTTCTTCTTGAAGGGGAGTGTGATGGCGTTGGTGATACTGAAGCAACATGGCTAGTCAGTCCGATTCTCGCGGATTCTTCTATGGCTATCTCACCCTACAATGTAAAATTTGTAGGCAAGGCTTCCTTTTCTTTCCTCTTCACTCCTGGTGCAATGCATCAAGACGTCGAGTATACATTCTCACTGCTCTGCTCGAACCATGGGCTTTTCAGCGAAACATCGGTCAAAGTGCAAGTTAATAGTGCACCAGCTCCAGGAATCTTTGTGGTTGAACCATTTTCAGGCACTGAGCTAATGACGTCATTTTCACTCGCCGCGAACTTATGGGTCGACAGCGATATACCACTTATGTATGCGTTCGGCCAGAATACACCATTGGATCGAGTCATGTTACGACATAAGTCATCATTGCCTCGATCGGCTCACATGTTCTCGCTTTCTAGTAATGCGGGTACCGTGGAAGTGGTGACAGTCTTTGTGAATATTTACGATTCCTTGGGGGCGCAAAATACTGCAACTACTAATATTGACTTGATGGCATTAGATAACTCATCACGATTCTCTATGATTTCAGATTTAGCGTATGCGACCAACACGAGCCATGGGTCTGGAAGTATGACGATCGATGTGAACATGACCGCCCTTGAAGCACAATCAAAGAAAGAGTTAGTTATGACGCTTGGCAACTCGCTTGGGGATGCCGCGCATAAAGAAAGTATATGTTCATCATCCATTTCTGATGGCAAGTGTCTCTCTCAACTCATGACATTTCAACGGAGCTGTGGTGCTGCCTGCACTAAGAATGGTATATGCGAATCGCTTTCTGCTCATTCAAATGCTCCATTGGAAAAAGGAAAATCTTGTAAAGCCACTGATGCACCGACGTGTTATATGTCATGTTCATGTAATTCCGGCTATACCGGACCGGACTGTGAGAATCAAGTGAATGTTTCGATCGCGAAGCTGAAGGTCCGCTCGCAGCTCATGCGCGTCTTCTTTTCCGCATCACGACTTGATGACCCACTTGGTGATGTCATCGACGCACGTGTATCAGCTGTGTCGTCCGTCATGTCAGTAAGGAACGATTTTGGTGATACGAGCCTTGGCGCGATAATTGCCGGGTTATCAAACGACGATCAAGAAATAATAAAGTCTACTTTTGCCTTGTGCCTTGAGTTTATGAGAGAGACTCTCGATTTATTGGAGGCGAATACGGAAGATTACGTCCCTGAGCGAATCCTCGACAAATTTGGTACAGTCACGGCGAGTCTTGTTAAACTTATTGAGGGAGAATCCGAAAAGGCAAGAGCAAGGTACATTCTGCTTCGGATTCTTGCCATGAGGGCGGGCTATGTCGTGCCAAATGGAGCGAACAGCGATTCAACAAGCAATTTAATGTCCGTTTCAACAAGTGCTTTTGATCATCTGAGTACGTCAAGGATTGTGCATCTTCAGTACAATAATTTCGAACAGAATCTTCTCGCAGACAGAGGACGAATACCTTACCTCGCAGGCTACGAGATACCGCAAGTAATCAATAGCTCCCTGACATTATCAATCGCCTCTGTGCCGTCAGATCTATTTGACAATACGACATACCATGTTACGGTGCCCGTTCTTTTCGCATTGGATGCGAGTGATGGCATTTGTGATTCAAGGAGACCAGTTTATATTGACGTGGTCATGTCTCATACAATCCTTACAGACTTTGAGCCTATTGAAGTGACCGTCGAATGCAACAAGAAAAGAGACAAAGGTCATGCCTACAATATCACTGTTGACTGTGGCCATGAATTATTAAATGTGACATGTGCCGGCGATAGGCACGAAGAAGTTACAGTCATCTGCGGAACTCAGACTATTCATGTCGACAAGTGTGTCTCGCCTTCTGCGTATGCGGCCAATGTGTCGTCATCACAGGACCTTACAGCACAGGCTTGTCATGTTTCAAGAGCAGGCATCCATGATCGAGAAACACACTGTCGATGTAATATTTGTGATTTGCTAGATACGAATGTTTCTTTTGATGACGATAAAATCTTGCGACGGTTGCGTGGTGTCAAGCGAAAAACGACTTTTGATATCGCGGCAGTCGGTTCAGTTGTATTTGGAGAGGTGAAAACGGCCACGCGACAGATTCGGAATGAACCCCTTAATTTTGAAGGCTCGATAATTGTGTTGAGTTTTTTCATCTCTGTTGTCTTTGTGGTGTTATTGTTTATGGGTTTATCTGAAGTGAATCTGAGGCGAAAGATGGCAGGAGCGACTATGAAGAAGCAGATTTTGTTCGAGGAAATGAAGGCGAGCATTGCTTTACTCGATCAACGAGGGCGGTCGAAAGTTCGTCAAAGCCTTATTTTGAGTCTGACTAAAAGGAATGACGCGATTGATGACGATGAGAAGGCCTTTGCTAAGCTTGTCAGCGCTGCGAAGCTCCAAACACAGAAGTATCTAAGGTCATTTTTTCCTGGGTCTTTTGGTAGTCACCCACTTAGCCATAAGTTCATGCGGGAAATTTCACGGCGACATCACCTCTTAATGCTATTCTCCACTACCGATTGGTTCAATCGGCTATGTATTGCGCTCACCTTACTTTCACATATTTGCTTCAGTGCCGTCATCATAAGCATTTGTCTTGTCGTCCAGTATCCCCGTGATACTGGCGTGTGTAAAGGATACGATACAAGGGATGATTGTTTATACCAAATATCCATCTTCAACACCGCTGAAAGAGAGTGTGTTTGGGAGGAGGTTTCTGGTTCTGCAGGGAAGTGCTCCTGGCAATATCCGGCGTGGTCGGCGGCGAGTCTTGCGGCCATTCTTGTGGTAGTCTGTGTCGTTGCCTTTCCTTTTCATATCATCCTTGACTTAGTTGAACACCGCATTCTTTCTGCACCTACTAGAGAGGGTGTAAATGATCTTGTTAACAATACATCGCAAGTTGAGCGCATGCTAATGAAAGCTGCGAGTGGGAACCCTGATGATCAGCAAAGGGGGAAAAGCATTATCCGCAATTCCATTGTTGCTATAGGAAAGACGTTAGGCTTCGCCAATAAAATAAGGGGTCCCGGAAATTCGGCATCAGTGGAGGAAGGGAGTCAAAGTCGATTATTTTTAAAGCCACCCATCGAGTTCGATCTGGAACTTCGTATGCTCTGTACAATATACGAGAGCATGCTTGGTCGAAGCCGGCTCCGAGATGATCTTAATCTTGAGAGACGAATCATACGTGCTTGGAGCAGGAGGCGTGAAGCGCTATCGGAATACTGGCGTTCGGCCGATGTGACAATTCCAATGATTGGTGGAGTAAGCCTGTGTTCTGCAGACACAGTTGACTTCAGTAATTTTGAGGCGTATTTCACTCCAAGGCGAATACACCCATCACTTAATTGGAGTCGCTTGATGAAATATGCAGACGATAGGACTGATTTGGTGAACCTCACTAAACTATTAGAGACTTTTGAGCACGATGCTTTGCAATATCGAAACTCGCTTCGACACCCCTCAGACGTGATTATGTTCGATGCAATGTGGGGCCTTAATGATTTGCGGCAAGAACTGAATGACGTTCCTTCTGGTGTAGTGGTCCGCGATGGTTCGTTCTGCCCTACGAAAATTGGTAAGGCGTATTCCATATATAAGCAACATATCAGTAGTCTGAAGGAGGATGTTGAGCATTTTGCCGGGCTCAAGCTTCTGAAGCTTTTCGTCATGGATCTACTCGGTGGAGACTCACTTCGATCCACAGCCTTTAATCGTAGGCACAGTATTGAATACGCCGAGGTACCAGCTGTTTCGCAGACTCTAAAAGTGTCAGTCGTTATGTTGTTGGTCATCATCAACACTGTTTGTATCGTTTTCTGTCTTTCTATGGCGTCCGTTAACGATTTCGATTGGCAGCTTTATTGGCTTTCAGCTGTTTTGTTGCGGCTTTTGATAGCACTTATAATAAGCCCCCTCTCAGAAGCACTTCTTCTTGATTACACTCTTGCGGCGAGTATAGAGAGTGATATTGCGAAGGTCAAGGCCGTTGTCTTCGAGAATGGATCGCGTGTCATTGACGCAAAGCGATGCTACCACCTCAACTCATTCAGTGCAACCGACTACGTTTTTGGATCGGTCATGCTTGCGAAGGAATTACCGCATTTATTTGAAAGCAAGATCATATTGATGTTTCGTGACGCACTTCCAGATCGAATCATTCAAGAGCGAAACGTTGCTGATTGGCATCTCTCTGAAGCAAGCTTCAAGGCACGAAAGTATAAGAAGGTCATGACTTTCATTTTATATAGATTTCTTGAGTCTTTCTACACAGTGTTACTCATCTTCGCCAGTTCGAACATTTTCGTGCAGAAGGCTGTTGCTTACGTGATTCCGGGGTCTTTGTTTGCTATCCTGGGCGGTGTCATGATTGTTATCGGTCCTGCGACTTTTGCCATAACGATTGGGTCACTTATTGCCGTCTTTTTCTTCGGAACCCCTGCTGGGCATTTGATCCTTCGCTATATTTTCCCTGAACGATACGAGTCAGACAAACTTAGTGCAAACGACGCAGATATACTTGTAAGTGATGAACACCGGCGGAATTTCCTCTTTGAATATGAAAAGGGGTTTCGAAATTTACAGAATGGGAAAGTTTCCGATGATTCTCTTCCTATTCATGGAAATATTTCTTCTTTCAGAGATGCACAGGAGACTACTGATCGATTCGGAAAAGGCGTTGTTCCTTTGGACCTTAAGGAATTTCGTGGGGGATACAAAGTTGCGAGAAACACCCTTGGACACTCATCTTCCTCGTCTGTTATCCCTCTAGAATTCAGATCGAATGGTTGTCTTTATGATTCGAGCGGCATTTCGGATTCGGTAAGTATCGATTCTGAGGACGAACTGTGCTTGATAACTCCGAATCACAATTTTCCGGAGGAGCCCGATGGTGATGACATGCCCACAATTGTACGGACTTTTGATCAGCAATCAAGAAAAGATGCGAGCATTCATGAAGACAGACAGCTGCGTAAGGTTTTTCCAGTTGAGAGAGCAAAACCTGAAAGGTCAAATGTATCAATGAAAACCAATTCTCCACCAAAGAGTCCACTTGGTACTGATATTGCGAAAATGAGGCCGAAGTCCAGTCAGGAACCGACTATAAGGAAGAAAAAGACACAAAAGCTTGTTAGTGATGCCGTTTTTCGAAAAAGCGAGAAGAACAAAATTATGAAAACGGTAAGTGAGGACGAGTCACAGTCAAAGAATCCAAAATCAAAGTCAAAGGCGAAAACGGGGCCGAAGATTAATATGAAGTTGAAGATGCATAAAAGGAAGAAGAACAAAAAAGGGGGAAAGTCAAGAACAAGAAAGGTTTTCAGAGACACAGAGACAGGGAAGGTTACCGAGCAGAAGACGAAAAAGACTTCAACGAAGAATACCAAAAAGTGAAAGTCCACAACTCGAAATCCAATAACTCAACAACACGAAATCATTGAAATTAAATAATCTTTACAACATGACATGATCGAAATCATCCATATCATCGAAATCCAATCACTCCAAAATATCAATAAATACATACACTATATTCATTTATCACATCATATATGGTAAAGATACGACTGTAACTGTTGGAACCACCTTTGGAGCCGATTGGGAGTGAATAACTATGATTGATTGCCTGTAATGTTACTCATGATTACAAATAACGTTAACAGACTAATTCCGGTTGGTGTACCGAATTCCGTTGGTGTACCGAGCCTTAAGAGACGAGTCTCTCAAGTGGCTACACCCTTATTTTTGATATTGTTCGTATGTCGTAATCGCGCGCATTGACAGTGATGTGCTGGAACCGCAAAACGTAAATGTTCCGCTTTCATGGGCCGTCAGCACGTCTCTGAAAAAGTCTCCGCGATCGTCTCGAAAAATATGATTTGTTTTCATACTCATCCAGCGCCTTTCTCAGATTCGTGCTCGCCTCTCTCGGATTCGTGCTCGCGCGTGTGCCTCGGTTAACCTCCTCTGCTGACACGCTTCGACACCATGGGCCCAAGTCCCACTCCTTCTTCTTTGCCAGGTACAGCGCCCCGATCTTTCGTGCCGCAGCGACATCACGGTTGGCCATGCGCTGATGATTTCGGTCTGTACAGAATGTGACGCCATAGTTGAAAGTTTTTGCAACACGGCCGCAATCCAGACAGAGCTTGGAGGTGCGAAATTCGGAAACCTCAATGACTGGCATCTGCTCACTAAGTCGCTTCTTGATCTCAAGCACCGGGCCCTTGACGCCGCCACCACGAAGTCGGCCAAACAGACCGTTATTTGCACCGTCACCGAAGAGCACTGGGCCTCCACCAGCGTATTCCTTTACGCGGCTGACTCATTTGGTCATCCATGCTTCTCTGCGTCTCCAGGCGTAGAATTTGATCCGTCGCAGCGTGAGTCTGCGGTGGTAGTGCCACGAGTGATTCCACACTTCACCAATTGCAGAGAGATACTCGGAATAGCGAAGAACAGAATTTTTGGAGGGTGCATTCGTTAAGGTCTCCATGACATCGCCCATCCATTTTTTGAACTCTTCTGTGTGCGATCCGAGCTTCTTCATCGTCCAGTTCAGCTTCGAGGCCTCTCGATACTGACCCTGACTCACTTTTAAAGGCTTGAGTGTTGGATCATCGAGTCGAACAGCGGTGAGAACCGATTTGACACCAGGGTCAATGGCTACCAGGTGGGTATGGTCAGGGCTCAAGAGATCTTTTTCTGAATAGAGACCGGGACCAGTGATGTCACGAGCTGGGGCGTTTTCACGTGTCCATGCGAGCGTGCTCTTCCTGACTGGTCTCTCCGAAATGGGTTTCAACACCTTGAACTGGACACAAGCAGCGATGCCGTCTGTACTAATGCTGAAACCAAAGCGGGCGTTGCCTCTCAGCCTTTTCACCTTTTGCAGGTTGAAGAGCGTCGCCCAGTGATCATCTTCGTCCATGTTGGAATCGTACTTGGCATCGTCTCTGTTGATGGCTTTGTAGATGTCTTTGACCATGTTTGTAGCTGCTCTATTGTCAATTTTGACGAATTTCACCCCCATCTGTGCCTCTGGCACTACAGCCATCAGCTTCATTTTACGCTCAGTGGTAGCTTCGAGAGTATCGATCTCGACGCGCATGCGATAGAAAAGGGCGACGAGACGAGCAGTCGATGGTTTGGCCGGAGGAGACAGTTGCCGCTTGTATTCTTCATGGTTAGCTGAGATATCTGCGAGGCTGTTTGAAGATAGATCCCTCTTCAATCGGCCGATGTGTCTCCGATGATCTTCGCTGTTGTATTCCTCATCTGTCAGCTGAGCGCGCAACTGGTTGTTCAGCCAATTCTTGACACAGTCGTTTGCATGCGTTTTGACGTGCGTGGCCAGGTTCTCAGCAAGTTGCTTCATCATGTAGTTCATCATCGTAGACCTTGTCGTTTCAGAGAGCTTTCCACCGTAGGGTGGGCACTCGTTCCTACCAAAAACTAACATGAGAACTGCGTTCCTCGAACTTTGCAGAGAGGCATAGTAGCTTGGCAATGCCCCCTTCCTCTTTAGGAGTTTTTTACCCACTATCATGGTCTTGACACGAGAGAGGTAACTTAGATCGGGCTTGAAGGGCAGTGCCACAGTGTCGGGGATCTCTTGACTAGTGGCGTTTTCGGCCTTTTCCTTCAGAGTGGCGAAGATGTGGTGCTTGGCAACCATTGAAACGAGCGCAATAAGTTGACTGCAGTACACAATGGCTCCACGGAGGTAAGGCCTGACGTCTACGAGGACGGGAAGCTCATTGAGGTGCCTCACGTATCGATCTCTAGGATGGCAGAGCGAGCTGAGGGAGCACTTTGTGATTCGTTCTGTTTCGTAAGAGTCATCAGGCACTTCGTGTTCCGCATAATGCGCCCGCTTTTGCCCGCGAGGCATGGAAGCAGCTGAAATTCAGATTCATTCAAGGGAAAAAACAAATTTGTGATTTTTAGACATATATTGCGCAAGATAATCATAATATCCGTGTTTACAGCGTGAATAGTTAATATATATATTGATAATGATTACCTTTAACTCAATTTAAGTGCTTTAAGGCCCGGTTTCTTCGGCGTTGAAGACAGTGTTCGCGATGGACTGATGGTGAGATGGTGTATGCAGAGAGAGGCCCACCAAATTAAATTCGCTCAAATCTTTCTCCAACCTTCGCTCGCCCATTTTTTTTTCAAAATTGGCGTTTAGGTATTTCCTTTAGTCTGAAAGACGAAGTTTTGATATAAAAGTGTATATACATCATTTAAAGCTAAATATATGAAAAATAGGGTGTTTACGGAGATATTGCGGAGGAATTAAATGCTTTCGCTCCTCTATACCTGTTTTGTTTTCCTAAAAAGCATCCTTAAATTATTCAAGCCCAACACGTATTTCGATATTCAAAGTTAGCTCTTTGACCTCAAATTATTTTATACCGCCTCATTGTTGCTGTTTTGGGTGCAAACATGCTTTCTGATGGGGGTTATGAGTGTTTTTCACGTTCGACCTTTCTCCATGTTTGTCATTTTCTCTGCCTGCAAATGTGTCTAACGGAGATGATCCTCTCTACTTTTTGATATAGTTTTCGGAATAATTATAGTATTGAGCTCTATGTTCCAGCTCAGAAGTGCAACGATGCTGTCGTCTGACAAGAATATTAATTTTGTCGTCTTCCTCTTCAAGATGATGCTCACATCCGCCACTGCGGCGCTAACAAACTATAGAGAGACGAAGCTGGTGGCATCGGATAAGGAAGCGTGGGCGCGCTTCGGCGTGTCTGTGGCGCTGGAGGGAGACACG
>JACLAB010000330.1_pt1 | contig 11790 bp, 4 predicted proteins | sample 8027921 | NCBI WGS metagenome assembly JACLAB01 (sample SAMN15725117, study PRJNA655200) | protist metagenome | isolation source: fluorescence activated cell sorting (FACS) single amplified genomes of... | place: USA: West Boothbay Harbor, Gulf of Maine | collected 2000-07-19
AAGAAGAAGAAGAAGAAGAAGAGGAAGAAAAATCCATCCTCGAGAGACCAATCTCTCGCGCGTTCGTCGACTGCTCGTCCTTCAAAAAACGCACCACCAGGAGCGGCGACGTCAAAGTCTTCGGCGGGGAAAGAAAAGCGGAGTGCATCTTCTTCCCGAGATTCAACGACGCGTCGGAAACGTTTTCTCTGGACGTTTTAGTCAAAGCCGGGAAACTCGACGACGACGACGACGATAGCGAAAGAGGAGGAAGAAGAAGAAGGAAAAACGATGAAAACGATTCTTTTGCTCGTTGTTTCGTGCATTTTCGAACGGACGGCTTCGTTTCCAAGCCGAAAGGAGGCGTCATATACGAAAACTGGTATCAGAGAGCGAAGGAGGCGCTTTCGCCTCGAGGAGAAGGAAACGACGACGCGTACGAGATTTCCATCGAAGAGAAGAATAAGAAGAGGAGCGAGAGGAAAAAAGAAGTGGGAGGAGACGACGACGACCAAGACGACGACGACGGCGAAGAGGTGGATATTAAACTCCTCGTGTGGCGGTTTCCCGGGGAGGAGGAGGAGAGACCGTATAGCGGATCGTGCGATATTAAGCGCGTGGCGGAGGCGCCAGAGACGGGAACGTCGGTAGCGGGCGGTGATGCGACGGCGACGGCGGCGACGACGAAGACGAAGACGAAAATGGAGACGAAGACAACGGCGACGATGGCGGTACTTCTGGAGTTGTTGCGTCACTCGTCCTCAAAGTATATTCGCGAGATGGAAAAAAACGTAGATTTAAAACGCGCGAACGAGTGTTTGAGGAGAGATCAAGAACTCGCGGTGAAGGAAGAATCGAGGAAGGCGAGAGATATCGAACAGTTCAAGCGCAAATGTTTAGAGGAGTGCTTGGTCCTCGTGAACGAAAAGAAGAAACGGATACGAGAGTTAGAGGAGATTCTAGAAACGGCGAGGAAAGAGAACGACGCGTTGACGAGGAAGCTTGAGAAGAAAGGAGGGAAAGAGCGAAGGAAGGCGTCGTCGTCGTCGGCTTCAGACGAGGAAGACTATTCTTCCAGCGAGGACGAGAGCGACGAAGACGAGGGTGAAGAAGAAGAAGAAGAAGAAGAAGCGAACACGGACGACGAAGATAAGGACACGCAAGTGCGCAAACGCATGCGGCAGACTTCTATGGCTGATACCATCAAAACCACCGCGAGTAACGGTGGTAGAAAGAAACCAAAGTCAACCACAGCAGCAACGACAAAAGGAACCGCCTCGCAAAAGCAAAAGTCAAAACCAGCCGCTCGCGGTGCGAACACGTTCGACGCTCTCATGCAAGCCAATTTAGGACGTGATTCCGACGACAACGCGAATTCCCAATCCTCCTCGTTTTGAGAGTTTTTATTCAGATAGAGAAGAAATTCATAGAAAGACGTTTTAAGAGTAACAATACACCGCGCACCGACGGACGCGCGATAGCCAGCAGCGGTGTCGAGAGAGACCACTCACATTAGCTAGACAAAGCGATTCATTATAAAGAAATAGACACATGTACATAAAAAAAAAGACTACTACGAGACTATCGCGCGCGCGCGCGTCAGCGGCGAGAGAGAGAACAGAGAGACTTTCACCGCTTCAGTCGCCGCCGCCGTTCTTCGCCATCGCTCTCTCCTTCAACAACTTCGCCACGCTCCCGTCGTCGTCTTCCACCAACGTCCCGCTCTTCCAACATCCCGTCAATTCTCCAATCTCTTTGTGTTTCCCGTATTCCGCGTCCACTTCTTCTCGGGTGCCTTTCCACCCTTTCTCGTACCTCGCTAAACTCTGCGTTCCCAACATCCGACTCGCTTTCACTCTCAATTCGAGCGTCGTCCACTCGCCGAGCTCTCTCTCGAAGTGCTCTTTCATCTTCATCCACTCGCCGACGCCGAAAGTGGCCAGCCCTTCGTACAGCTTCTCTCTCTGCGCGTCGCCCCACTTCTTCCCGCTCGTTTCAAAGACTATTTTCGTCGGTTTGAAAAACGATTGCCTGATGGCGCCGGTCTCGACGTCGATGGCATCCGGACGGGTGACGACTTTACGGAGCGCGTTTGCCCATTGAATGCGCTCGTCGTTGTCGTCGTTCGTTTCTCGCTCTTCTTCTTCTTCTTCTTGTTGTTGTTGTTGTTCGACCATTTTAAAAGACCCCGAGGTATCGTCGTCGTCGTCGTCGTCGCGTATCGCGTCGGTTTTGTTGGGTAAAACGCGCGCAAATTTCCTCCTCTTGAAAAATTCAAAAATTATTTAGGGTTTTGATTTTTCGCACAACCAAACGGAGGAAGTTCAAAGTAACGAGCGCTCTCCCGCCGTCGCGGCGTTTCGCGTTTAGACTGCTCTGTTGTTGATGTTATTAGTATTACAAATGCTATTATTACTCTAGAATCGTGCGTATTTTAAGTGCGCGGAAAATTTTATCTTCTTCTCTGTCTCCGTCTCGTTCTTTCGTTTTCGGCGCTTCGGTTATAAATATTTTTCTACTACTCACTGTTTTTCTTCGCCATGATGACGACGACAGCGACGATCGACGACGACGACGACGTTAGTTAGTTAGTTAATGCGTTGCGCTGCTAATGTACTAATAATATTACTCTGCTTTATTCTATATCGGCGTGGGTGTCTTCCGTCTCAATTTGTGGTGAGTAAAACACGCCGTCAAAAACGAACTTTTTTTCGCTCAAACGGCTGCTTTTCATCTACCATATCGTACCGATCGACGACGATCGACGACGATCGTTTAAAAATAAAACGTTTTAAATTCTCTTCTGCGATGACGATGCGGGCGAGAAGAAGCGGACGGCACAATCGGCACCCGCGCAGACGAGATGCGCTCGCGCGGTGTCCAAATCGTCGTTACTTTCTTCTTTACTTTTTTCATCAAAGTCGTCGTCGTCGTCGTCGACGCCGACGTGTAAGAGCCGCGCGAACCGCGCGCCGCCGTCGACGGCGTTCACGTCGACGGATTCTATTTTCGGAACGCTATCCTCGCTGTCGGTGGTATTTTGGACGATTACGTTTCGCCAGATTTTGGCGTGGCCGTCTAAAGAGCACGAGAGGAGCGACGTGGAGGATCGAGACCAGCTCACGTCTTCTACGCGGCTGCCGTGGAGGAATTTGGAGTGCCTTCGGTCGCGCGGTTTCAGGAGACGGAACTTTTCTCCTTCTTCTTCTTCTTCTTCTTCTTCTTCTACTCCCATGCTTTGATGAAGTTTGTCCGAGGTATACAAAATAATCTCGCGATTGGAATCACCGACGGCGAGGTGCTTTCCGTTTGGAGCAAAATCTAAGCACGTGATGTTGCACGACGACGCGTTGCTTCGCTCGAGCGTTTGCTTGCGTTCAATGATCCCGTCTACATTTCTTCTCTCGAAAATGTGAACCGCGGCTTCGTTGGCAGCGCCAAAAGCGAAGAGTGTCTTCGTCGTCGTCGTCGTCGTCGTCGTCGTCGCCTCATCATTACCACTTTCGAAAAAGTGAACGGCGCATCCGCACGACAATTCGACTTCTTTTTTCCTTTTCGTCGTTGAATTCGTCGACGTCACGTCGATCCTTTGTATTCTATCGAAAAGGATTTTTAGCCCTCCAGCTCCTCCTTCCGTCGATGATTTTTCGTATTCTATTGGCACGAGTTGAGCGCGAGCGTCTGCAAACGTGACGAGAAGTTCGCACTGAACTTTCGTGACCGTGGGTCCTCGCGGTTCTTCTTCTCCTTCTTCTCCTTCTTTTTCTTCTCGCGTCGAAGGAGGAGGAGAGAAAGAAGCCGAAGAGACCGAAACGACGCAGACATCGATTGGCTGTCGCTCAAATTTTACGCGACACTCTTCGCCGCCATCGTCTGTGAATGCTTTGTTCGCAACGCTCGCGAAGCGCAAGTGATCGTCGAAGCCGATGGCGGCGACGTACGTATCCCCGCAATTGACCAGTTTCGTGATTTTTTTCAGCGGAGTATTCTCCTTTACTTCTTCTACGTTTTCGATGGTTTTCTTCTCCGGAATGTAATCGCAAACCAATATCCTCGGTCTCGGATCGTCTTCTCTTTGTATACTCGCCGTCCAAATCTGATACTTTTTCATCGATGACGACGAAACGTCGACCGAGCACATCGCCGTTATCGGCCTCGAGTGTCCTAAAATCTCCTCTCGGAAACGAAGCCGCTTTTTCTTCCCTTCTTTCTTCTCGTCGTCGTTGTCGTCGTCGTCGACGACGTCAAACACGGTCATTGTTCCGGACAAACCGCACGAAACGACCGTTTTGGCAGATGCACACACGCCTATTTGCATATCATCGACGGATGGCTTTGCCGTCGTCGTCGTCGTCGTCGTCGTCGTCGTTGTTTTCGTACGACAACAACTGTACGCGTCCTCGCGCGTAACTTGTTTCGTAACGTATCTTCCCATCTTTGGTTTCACGACCAACCGAATTTTTGCCTCCTCTTCTCCGTCTCTTTTCGTTTCTCCTTCCGTCGTTGCTGTTGCTGCTGCTGTTAAAATCTCGAGTTCTACATCTACGCCTACTTCTCGTTCTCGCGCGACATCTTTCACGTTCCAAAGTTTAACCATCTTATCCGCGCCGCTCGAGACGAACCGATGCTCCTCATCGTCTAACCACGCGACGCCGTACGTCGACCCGTCCTTCGCGGCAACTCGGCCGTCGTCACCAATCATCTCGAGCGTCTCCACGTCCCAAACGCCAATCCCGTCTCCCGCGGCGGAGAGTACGTACTTATCGTCCTCGGACATTCGAACTTCGTTGACGTACTTTTCGTGACGACGGTGATTTTGCTGTCGTCGTTTGTGTTTCTGTCTCTGTTCTTCTTCGCCATCATTCGTTGTCGTCGTTGTCGTCGCTGTCATCGTCGCTATCGTTTCCAGCTGAAACGGCGGCCCTCCTTTATAAAATCTCACCCGGAAATCGTCCGACCCGGTGACTACTCTGTGCGGCTTTCCGCTCCTGCTCGCGCACGCCGTCCCGCACGCTTTCGTCGCGCCGCCGAGATCTTTCACCGTCGTGCCCATCTCCGCGTTTATGCATCTCGCGAACGACGACGACGACGAAACTTCTTTCCCTTCGCCAACCACCGCGAGCTTCGACCCGTCGAACGACCACGCGATATCCCGGATCGGTCCCGCCAACACCCGCTCGTGTCGACGCCTCAGCGCGCCGGTTTTCGAGCACCACACGTGTACCGAACCGTCCGCGCTTCCAGACGCGCACAATAAAAACGACTTTTTTGACTCTCCTTCTTTGGTTTTGGTGGTTTTGGTGGCGATGAAAGGCCGCACGCACGTTATTTTCCTGTGCGCGTGTTCGCAAACGACGTCGACGACGCCATCATCGTTCGCGACGCGTCGGACGTACGCTTTCCCGCTCTTCTCGTTGACGTACGCGATGGCGAAGAAGCGTGAAGCGGATTCTTTTTTCTTCGTCGATACTTCTCCTTCTTCTTCGTTTTCTTCTTCTCCTTCGACGTCGATAAATCCGCCGTGCACGTGCGCGCGTTCGCCTCGTCTGGTCGTTTGCGTCGGAGGGAGCACTCGCGAGAGTTCCATGATGTGTGTGTGTCTTGTATGTGCGCGCGCGCGCGTTTATTACAAAATGCGTAAAGCGTCTTGAGATCTCAAAATGAAACCCTAAACCCTAAAACTGTAATAAAACCCTAAATAAACGAGAGAAAAAGATGCCGCGCCCCTTCTCCCCTACTAAAAGCGTGCTGTTACACGTACAATTACACACTAACACACATCGGACGACGTTGTTCATATAGATTTCGTCAAAAGCTCTCTCTCTCCTCTCTCTCTCTCCCGCGGCGCTCTCGCTTCGCGGCACGGAGAGCGGGTAGATAGACGCGCACGAGAAAGAGAAGAAGAAGAAGAGAGAGGGAAAAATTCTGCGCAAGAACAGAGAACTCTCTCACCTCCACCTGCATCATCCGCGGCGCTCTGAGCTCGTCTCGTCGTCGTCGTCGTCGTCTTCGACTTCAAAAACCGCCGAGAAGATGAGGAAGAAAAACTTCTTCGGTTTCACTTCGCGCGACGACGACGATAAGAAGAAGAACAACGATGAAGGCAACGACGTGGAAACGGCGTCGACGCCTCTTTTGTCGTCGTCGTCCTTCTTCTCTCAAAAAAGAAACGATGGAGAGAAAGACGATCGAAACGACGACAGCGCGAAGAAGTACGTCAAACGAAGAGGAGGAGGATATTTTTCCCCGCAACGCGTCGTCGTCTTCGCGGCGATGGTTTCGACGACGCTGGTTTTAGTCGGCGCGGGTGGTTCGTGGACGCGCGACGGCGTCGTCGGTCGGTTTAGCCTGTTGGGCGGGAGCAACGCGAATAATAGCGATAGCGCTCGTCCTCGTTCGGCGGCGTTACCAGACGAAGACGAATTGACGAAAGGAGAGATTGAAAAGATTGACTTTTTCCTCGAGGAGAGAAGGAAAGAGTTGGTGAAGGAAGCGGTGGCGAAGCACGCGCGAGAGCAGGCGAAGAAGGACGCCGCCGCTGCCGCCGCCGCGGCTTCCGCGGCTTCCGCGGAGAACAAGAGCGATAAGAGCAATAGTGGTAGCAATAATCATAGCAGGGACAACAACAAGAAGAAGAGCAGCGCGAACGACGGCACCGAGAACGGCGGCGGTGGCGGTAGCGGTAGCGGTAGTACCAGCGGCAGCGGCGGCAACAGAGCTGAGAGTAAAAGCAGCGATAAGAAGAACGGTGTGAATAGCAGTAATAATAGTAACAACAACAACAACAACAACAACAACAACAACAACAACAACAACAACAACAACGGTGGCAAGAAAGTCGCGAATGATAGTGGTAATGCTAAAAATACTGCCGCTTTGACATCAGGTGCATCATCGGCAAAGGTAGGAGTGGACGAAAGCAAGATTGCGTCAACTTCGACTACCAATAGCACTAATAACAACAACACAAACACCAAGAATAGCGACGGTGGCGCTTTTTCCCCAACAACCAATCCCGGCAACGTGAAGCCAAAGCAACAACAACAACAACAAAAGCAACAACAACAATAAAAAAGGTGGAGAGGTTGTACCTGACGTGAAGGAAGTTGTTGGGGATGCCGCAGACATCGCCAAAGACGTTGCAAAGGGCATCGCCGTTACGATAGCTGATGTTGTCGACGACGAGGATGATGGTGGTTTCTTTTATGCGAGCGATGAGAAATATAAGCCGGATCCAGTATCTCAAGTGCGATTTCTCGATGACCCTTCCAACGATGCCAAATGTTTGGACGGGTCGCCTCCTGCTTATTATTTATCGAAACGCCTCGACCGCGACGTGCGGAGGAAACGATGCACAACGGATGGTGTCCTACATTCGTGCGGCGAAACGTGGATTATCATGCTTTCCGGCGGTGGCACTTGCGTAAACGACGAGGACTGCACTAGACGCGCAGCTACCGGTTTAGGCACTTCAAAATTAGTTCCGAGGACTTATCACTTCTCCACTGGTATTCAATCTGTGTTGAAGAACAATGAAGCGTTCAACACGGCGAATATGGTAAATATCGCTTATTGTTCTGGAGATTCTTGGTTGGGCAGGAGTAGCGAACCAGACGCGTATGGCTTGACCATGAACGGCGGTCTCATAGTCGACGCCATCCTGGACGAACTCATCAATCATCACGACTTGTTGTCGGCGAGAAACATCATCTTCTCCGGAAAATCTGCCGGTGGAGTCGGTTTAGTCGCACAAATCGATCGATGGGCGGATACTATCGCGGAAGCGTACGAAGCACAAGGGTACGACCCGAAATTCCAACCTCCCAAAGTGTCCGCCGTCGCCTTTGCCGGATTCCACTACTTTCACACGCACACGTTTTACGACCCGAGAGACCAAGTGTCCATCGGTGAGAACAAAAACTCGGACGACGATACCAAAGATGTCGATAAAGAAGAAGCGTCGAAAGACAATAACGGCGGGAAGAGCGATAACGAGGAGGAGGAAGAATTCGAGCCAGTGAAATTTGATGAGATGGTGGAGGAGATTTTCGAACAAAATGCCAAAGAGGATTTGGAAGCCAACTCGTCTTCTTCCAAGCCAATCACGGTCGAAGATGTGTTGACAGAGCCAGCCGCGAGACTTTCTTCTTTCGAAAAGAAGCGGTCCATCTCTGCAGAAAACTATGCGGGAGACGGTGACGAGCTAACCGCGCGTGTCACCACCACCAGTAGCAGCAGTAGGAGCAAAGAAGAAGAAGGAGAATCTGGGATTTTCGATGAAATTTTGTCCACATTCAAAGGTAAATTGCACAACAGATTCCAGCACTCCGCGGGGCTCGGCGAAAGCGACGACGACGAGGAACAAAAGAACGAAGACGGCGTCTACTTGAATTCGGCGGAAAGTCGTCTCCTCTTGCGATTCGGGCTCAACACGTCCAACTCGACGAACATCTACGGCCAGATGAAACCGTCGTTTATTCCTTGGGACGAGACGAGTTGGAAAAAGTACTTGAAGTTTTGGCGCGCCGAGGCTTCGCTACCGAGCGAGTGCGTCAAACAAAGACACAGTAGTGGAAAAGACTACCGTTGTGCGGTGGCGAGAAACTCAATCAAAACCACGAAGACGCCCGTGTTCTTCGTGCAAGCTCTTACAGATTCCGTCGTCATGTCCATCCACGACAACTGGCCGTTAGCCGACCACAGGTTTGTTCAGGAGCCCAATTTGAAAGCAATGACGTTGGCGTCGTCCAAGAAACACGCGAGCGCCGTGCAAGAGAAACGAAAGCAAACGCAAAAATTGGTTGAAAAAACCATCGATGATTTGAACTCGGGCGTTTTAGACATGAAAGTTTACGAAGACAAGCAACTCGAGCTGACAAAGAAGATGTGGGAAAACTTGGACGAGGACGAGCGCTCCCGACGCGAAGAATACGCGAAAATGTGGAAGACCCAAATGATCGATCGTCTTCGAGAAGCAACCAACGAAAATCCAAACGTCGGCGTCTTTGCGCCTTCCTGCTACGTGCACACGAAATTCGACAAGATCGAAATCGACGGCACAGACGCCCGCTCGGCGTTAGCCTCGTGGGTGTACGACGGCCAAAGAACCATCATCATCGACGATGAGTGCGACGAGAACGGAGGAAGTTTGTTTTGCAATCCATCCTGTCAAGATACCGCACCGCAGCTAGAAAAAGCAAAAGGAAGCGTCGCGCCGGAACGCGCGGTCGATGAGAACGCCGCCCGAATCGGCGGCGACGAAGGAGCGCAGCAGCAAAAGCAACAAAAGGCGGCGAATTTTAAACAGTGAGTAGTAGAAAAATATTTATAACCGAAGCGCCGAAAACGAAAGAACGAGACGGAGACAGAGAAGAAGATAAAATTTTCCGCGCACTTAAAATACGCACGATTCTAGAGTAATAATAGCATTTGTAATACTAATAACATCAACAACAGAGCAGTCTAAACGCGAAACGCCGCGACGGCGGGAGAGCGCTCGTTACTTTGAACTTCCTCCGTTTGGTTGTGCGAAAAATCAAAACCCTAAATAATTTTTGAATTTTTCAAGAGGAGGAAATTTGCGCGCGTTTTACCCAACAAAACCGACGCGATACGCGACGACGACGACGACGACGATACCTCGGGGTCTTTTAAAATGGTCGAACAACAACAACAACAAGAAGAAGAAGAAGAAGAGCGAGAAACGAACGACGACAACGACGAGCGCATTCAATGGGCAAACGCGCTCCGTAAAGTCGTCACCCGTCCGGATGCCATCGACGTCGAGACCGGCGCCATCAGGCAATCGTTTTTCAAACCGACGAAAATAGTCTTTGAAACGAGCGGGAAGAAGTGGGGCGACGCGCAGAGAGAGAAGCTGTACGAAGGGCTGGCCACTTTCGGCGTCGGCGAGTGGATGAAGATGAAAGAGCACTTCGAGAGAGAGCTCGGCGAGTGGACGACGCTCGAATTGAGAGTGAAAGCGAGTCGGATGTTGGGAACGCAGAGTTTAGCGAGGTACGAGAAAGGGTGGAAAGGCACCCGAGAAGAAGTGGACGCGGAATACGGGAAACACAAAGAGATTGGAGAATTGACGGGATGTTGGAAGAGCGGGACGTTGGTGGAAGACGACGACGGGAGCGTGGCGAAGTTGTTGAAGGAGAGAGCGATGGCGAAGAACGGCGGCGGCGACTGAAGCGGTGAAAGTCTCTCTGTTCTCTCTCTCGCCGCTGACGCGCGCGCGCGCGATAGTCTCGTAGTAGTCTTTTTTTTTATGTACATGTGTCTATTTCTTTATAATGAATCGCTTTGTCTAGCTAATGTGAGTGGTCTCTCTCGACACCGCTGCTGGCTATCGCGCGTCCGTCGGTGCGCGGTGTATTGTTACTCTTAAAACGTCTTTCTATGAATTTCTTCTCTATCTGAATAAAAACTCTCAAAACGAGGAGGATTGGGAATTCGCGTTGTCGTCGGAATCACGTCCTAAATTGGCTTGCATGAGAGCGTCGAACGTGTTCGCACCGCGAGCGGCTGGTTTTGACTTTTGCTTTTGCGAGGCGGTTCCTTTTGTCGTTGCTGCTGTGGTTGACTTTGGTTTCTTTCTACCACCGTTACTCGCGGTGGTTTTGATGGTATCAGCCATAGAAGTCTGCCGCATGCGTTTGCGCACTTGCGTGTCCTTATCTTCGTCGTCCGTGTTCGCTTCTTCTTCTTCTTCTTCTTCTTCACCCTCGTCTTCGTCGCTCTCGTCCTCGCTGGAAGAATAGTCTTCCTCGTCTGAAGCCGACGACGACGACGCCTTCCTTCGCTCTTTCCCTCCTTTCTTCTCAAGCTTCCTCGTCAACGCGTCGTTCTCTTTCCTCGCCGTTTCTAGAATCTCCTCTAACTCTCGTATCCGTTTCTTCTTTTCGTTCACGAGGACCAAGCACTCCTCTAAACATTTGCGCTTGAACTGTTCGATATCTCTCGCCTTCCTCGATTCTTCCTTCACCGCGAGTTCTTGATCTCTCCTCAAACACTCGTTCGCGCGTTTTAAATCTACGTTTTTTTCCATCTCGCGAATATACTTTGAGGACGAGTGACGCAACAACTCCAGAAGTACCGCCATCGTCGCCGTTGTCTTCGTCTCCATTTTCGTCTTCGTCTTCGTCGTCGCCGCCGTCGCCGTCGCATCACCGCCCGCTACCGACGTTCCCGTCTCTGGCGCCTCCGCCACGCGCTTAATATCGCACGATCCGCTATACGGTCTCTCCTCCTCCTCCCCGGGAAACCGCCACACGAGGAGTTTAATATCCACCTCTTCGCCGTCGTCGTCGTCTTGGTCGTCGTCGTCTCCTCCCACTTCTTTTTTCCTCTCGCTCCTCTTCTTATTCTTCTCTTCGATGGAAATCTCGTACGCGTCGTCGTTTCCTTCTCCTCGAGGCGAAAGCGCCTCCTTCGCTCTCTGATACCAGTTTTCGTATATGACGCCTCCTTTCGGCTTGGAAACGAAGCCGTCCGTTCGAAAATGCACGAAACAACGAGCAAAAGAATCGTTTTCATCGTTTTTCCTTCTTCTTCTTCCTCCTCTTTCGCTATCGTCGTCGTCGTCGTCGAGTTTCCCGGCTTTGACTAAAACGTCCAGAGAAAACGTTTCCGACGCGTCGTTGAATCTCGGGAAGAAGATGCACTCCGCTTTTCTTTCCCCGCCGAAGACTTTGACGTCGCCGCTCCTGGTGGTGCGTTTTTTGAAGGACGAGCAGTCGACGAACGCGCGAGAGATTGGTCTCTCGAGGATGGATTTTTCTTCCTCTTCTTCTTCTTCTTCTTCTT
>JACLAB010014048.1_pt1 | contig 11787 bp, 10 predicted proteins | sample 8027921 | NCBI WGS metagenome assembly JACLAB01 (sample SAMN15725117, study PRJNA655200) | protist metagenome | isolation source: fluorescence activated cell sorting (FACS) single amplified genomes of... | place: USA: West Boothbay Harbor, Gulf of Maine | collected 2000-07-19
TCGGTCCCGCGGCTCGGGCCACCTCCGGCGGTACCGGCGTCGCGTCGTCCATGGTCGACGCGGTGCTCGCCGGTTTACCCCCCGAGCAGTATCAGGCTGTGGTGACCGGCGGCGTGGACCCGGCTGACATGGCCAGGGCTTTGGTGGCGAAGGTTGAACGCGATTCTATCGCGGCGAGAGAGGCGATGGCGGCTTCGAACGACCCTTGGGCGAGCTCGGGGTACGAGATGGAGGCGAGGTACAACAAGTTGACGGGGCGTGTCACCGCGGGCCCCGCGGGTTCGTTCGCGGGCGGCGCGGGCAGCATATACGCGGGCGGCGCCATCGACCATCACATCGACGTGAACCGGTTGGAGGAGGGTCTGTGGGAGATGAAGCGGGCCAAGGAGCGGCGCAAGGCGCAAGCGCTGAGCAGGGCTGAGGTCGACCGGCTGAAGAAGCGAAAGGCGGAGATTAAGAAGAAGCACTACGTCGCGCCGTGGGACGTCGGTTTCGAGAAGCCGCGGGACCAAGAGTGACGAGTCGTGCGTTGGGAAATCGAGTCTAATACTGTAAACGCTATCTCTACGTTGACTAATCTACCACGCGGACGCTGACGTTGACGCGTCCGTTCGCGATGTACCTCGCCACGTCCAGCTCCTCGCGCCACGCCTCCGGGTTCCCGAGGTATTCAGGGCACCCGAGCGCATCCCCCGCGCCGTCGAGACACCCTTCTTCCGCCGTGAATATCCTGGGCAAACCGTGGTAACACGACCGGCTCGCCCCCGATAACACGACCGCGTCCCCCGACCGCATCAACACCGCCGTCGGCGTCACGTCCCGGTCCGTCCCGCCCAGCAGAAAGACGCACGGGCACCCGAGGCTCACGCTCACGATCGGCGCTGACATGTCACGCTCCGCGTCGTCCACGTGACCCGCCAGAGCGTCGCCCGCTCGGTAGTAGTTTATCAATCCCGCGAGGGCGCCGCGTTCAAAGTCGCGATGACCCGCGGCGGCCGCCAGCTGTGCGCACGTGTCCACGACGCGCGGTGGGACCGGTACGCACGCCGCGTCCATGTCGTACTGCCTGGAGGTCCAGTCGTAGGGCGGGCCGATCGTCGCCCATCGAAGCTTGAGGAGGAGGCGTGACGCATTGAGGGTACAGAGGGGGTCGCCGCCCGTCGGTTCGGGCGAGAGGTGCGCCCACCCCGCGTTCTTTCCGACGTTTGAATCGTCCGCGGCGTCTTCGTCGACGTCTGGGATGTTGAGGTATCGAGCGGGTCGGGAGTGGGCCTCGCGCCAGAGGCCGCTCACAGCGCCGTACGCTGCGTCGTGGTTGGTTCGCGCGGGTGGCTCGCATGATTCGGTCACCGCCGTCGCGACCCACGCCCTTTGCTCCTCGGGTGACAGCGCCCCCGGGACGAATACCGCGCCCGGATGCCCATCGATGGCGTACGTCGCCCGTGCGCCCGCGTGAGAGGATGTCGACGCGAGCGTGGACACGCGGGACGCGGGGCCCAGGGTCGCGAGTCGCGCGAAATCGACGGTGTCGAGAACATCGGCGAGGTCGACGGGGCGGGTCACCAGCTTGCCCCCCTTGCGCCGGCCGTTCGCCTGCGTCCGGACGATCTGCTCGCGGTGGAGCTTGTACCGCTTCTCCGCGCGGCGGAATGCGGTCAGCCCATCGCCGTCCGCGCCGTCCGCGTACATGCCTATGGCGGCTGTTCCCAGGGATCGATCATCCGAGTCGTCAACAGGCATCAACTGACTTGAAAGAGTCGGCACCGAGATCTTTCAACCACCACTCGGTCTCGCCCCCTCCACCCCAACACGCGCATCCGCGAACACGGGCTTTCCTGTGGGTTCGGCGCGACCATGGCCGGCGAGACTACCCGCACGGCGACCGCGACCGTCCCGACACTCACCCTGGTCTCGGGCGCCGAGATGCCCGCGATAGGCCTGGGCACGTGGAAGATCGCCCCCGATGACACGAAAGCGGCGGTCCTGAGCGCTTTACAGTGCGGATACAGGCACATCGACTGCGCGCCGGTGTACGGGAACCAGTCCCAGGTTGGCGCCGCGATCAAACAGGCGCTCGACGATGAAACCCTGGGTTCACGGACGGAACTGTTCGTGACCTCGAAGCTCATGACGCAGGAGCTCGATCCCGAAGATTTCAAAGCCTCCGTCGAGACCTCCCTCGCGGAGCTGGGGCTGGATTACCTGGACCTGCTGATGCTGCAGTGGCCCGCGCCGCAACAGTCACCCATCGCCGAGCAGTGGTGCGCGATGGAGGCGCTCGTCGATGCCGGGCTGGTACGGGACATCGGCGTATGCAACTTCAGCGTCGTGAAACTCGGCGCGCTCATGGACGGCGACGATATGACAACGTTCGGAGAGTGCAGGATCAAACCGTCGGTGAACCAGGTGGAGTGCGGCGCGCATTTCAGGCAGGATGCATTACTCAAGTACTGCGAATCACGCGGTGTTGTGGTCCAGGCGTACGGACCGTTGGGCAGCGGCGATCAGTTCTCCGTGGACGGTTTAAACCGGAAGCGAAGTGGTCCCGCTCCTATTGCCCATACATCGGTTGTGGACGCTGCGACTGCTACGGGAATGACCCCGTCCCAGGTGCTGCTGGCGTGGAACGTGACGCGCGGTAACGTCTGCGTGATTCCAAAGTCGGTCACTCCCGCGCGGCAGCGGGAGAACCTGGCCGCCGTCGCGAACTCGAGTCGGCTACCAAAGGCGCACTTCGACGCCGTGGGCTCTTTCGCTGAGCAGTACCGGTTGCAGCACGGCGCGTTTCACACGGGCCCGCACAAGCCGTACAAGACACTGGCGGACCTGTGGGACGAGGACGTGGGGTACATGGAAGGGCGGGATTTCGAACAGCCGGAGGGTTTCGCCTTGCGTTAGACGTATTATCATAGCTCGCTTGTGAGAACAGAGTCCGTCCTGAAAATGTGACCAGACTGTCTGGCATTTCGCCTTCGACAGCCTTCGAAACCGCGGGAATAACAACGAAGGGGCCCGCCCCATCTCGGGAGGCGCACGCGCGTGGTGTGTGACGGCGGAGGTGATGCATCTCGACCATCTCGACCACGAGATACGTGCGGCGCGGGCCACACAGCGCGACAGATGGAGGAGGGAGCAAGGCCTTCCACCTGAGACGCCCGAACCCGCCAGATCGGAAGAGGCGCCCCCGCCGCTGACATCTTGGGAGGATCTCGGGAACGAGGCGACGCGGGCAGCGGACGAACGGGACGTCGCCGAGGCGGTGGAGCGCGCCATCGAGGAGCGAGACAGGCGCAGACGTGGTATGCTGTTCACCACCGCGCTCGGCGCGGGCATCCTCGGGCACACCCTCGTGGGCGCGACGCGCTCCATCGGCAGGGCGCTCCAGAGGTGGGGCAGCGGCGAGCACTCGCTCGACGAGCTCATGGGAGTGCCGCCCGAGACGCGCGCACGTCGCGCGCAGATGCGCGGCGACGAGAGGCTCGCGCGTCGGATCCAGCGCGAGGAACGAATCGCGGCGATGTCCGCCGGCCAACCAAACTACGCGCCACCGATGGGTACCCGGGACAACCCCGTCCGATTCGACGAGAGCGACGACGACGACGACGACACAGCTGGCGGCAACCCCAACTTTACGGTTCGAGAGTGGCGAACGCCGTTTGGGAACTTCAGGTTCGCCGTCAACCGCGGCGGCAGCGACGGGAACGGCGCGCCGCCGCGGCTGAGGACCACGCAGGGGGACGACGTCGAGGCGCTGCTGCATCGGATGATGGCCGGCGGAGCGTGGGGCGGCGCCGACAACGGCCACGACGTCTTTGCCTTTCACGAATGGATGCGGACCCGGGGTGGAAATGGAAACTCTTCCGCATCCGACGGGAACAATGTGATGGGGATGACGTACGAGCAGATGATGGAGCTGGCGGAGCAGCTAGGCGCGGTGAGCCAGGGGGTATCGGCCGAGGTCATAGACGCCATGCCCACGTGGACCTATCGGGCGCGGGCGAGGGACACGAACGACGAGGCTCCGTGCTGCAGCGTGTGCCTGTGCGACGCGGAGGACGGGGACACGCTGCGGACGTTGCCGTGCATGCACACGTATCACAAGGATTGTATCGATAAATGGCTCGGGGAGCACAGGACGTGCCCGGTGTGCAAGCACGACGTGCGGGTGGACGCCGGCGACGGAGGTCAGACGGCGCAAGAGGTGGATTGATGATGACTTGTTAACTTTAGCCTCCTTGAAAAGCTTTTGATTTTTTGGCAAGTACTGTCGTGGTCCCAGCTACTTCTCGCACTCCTTGCATTCAGAGCGCCGACGACCGTGCTCGCAGATTCCCTTCCCACCGCACTCCTTGCAATGATAGCGCTCACGACCGTGCTCACAGATTGATGCCCCACCACAATCCTTGCATCGAGAGCGTATACGACCGTGCTCGCAGATTGATCCCCCACCGCACTCCTTGCATTTAGAGCGCTCACGACCGTGCTCGCAGATTGATCCCCCACCGCACTCCTTGCACTGAGTGCGCTGACGACCATGCTCGCAGATTGATGCCCCACTGCACTCCTTGCACCTAGAGCGCTGACGACCGTGCTCGCAGATTCCAGACCCACCGCACTCCTTGCACTGAGAGCGCCGAAGACGACCGTGCGGACACCCACTACACACCTTGCACGCCGAGCGCTTCTTCACCCCGTGTTCGCATGGCCCCTTTGTCCGAGGGGCTCTCTTCCGCTTCGCGCCCTTCCCCTCGAGATGCGTCTTTTCGTCTTCCCCATTTATCCCATCGTCGTCAGCGGGAGGCTCGACCTTGACATCGGGGACATCGTCGTCGGGCACTTCCTCCTTGACGGGTTCGATATGCTTGATCGAGGGGTGTGGGCGCCAGATTGTGGTCATCGTGTGCGACAATATATCCGCGGGGCGGCGGGTTGTGCCGCTCGGTGGGGGGCCGGCCCGAAACGATCTTTTCCACTTTAGCCTCCCAAGTTCGCTCCGATCCGACAGTCCGAGCCGTTCCCCGCGGCGCTGACGAAGCAGTTGTGTTAGGGTCGACGCGCGCCTTCACACTGTGCACTCGCACGGGCATCGAGGAAAGCGATGAGCACAGCATCTCACGCGTGGTCCTTACCCGCGTCGTGCGCGCGCGTGAGCGCCGCGCGTCGTCGTTCCGCGCGCGCGTTCGCCGAGCGTTCCACCCCTGGGTCGGGTCATTCCGACGCAGAGCGTTCGGTCCCCTCATCCGCGAGAGTCTTCTCCCGCCGCGCGATGGCCTCCGTCGCGCTCTCGCTCGTCCTCCTCGGCACGTGCGCCGTCCCGCTCGTCGCCGCGTCATCCGAGGGCGACGAGTCCAAGGTTCTCATGGACGCCATCCGCGCGCACCGCGTCGTCATCGTCAGCAAGTCCTACTGCCCCTACAGCCGCGCGGTGAAGAAGCTCTTCAACGAGCAGTACCCGGAGGTGTACCCGCACGTCATCGAGATCGACCAGGCGCGCGGTCTGAACATGGCGTCGTTCCAGAGCATGCTGATGGAGACGTACGGCCACAGGACCGTGCCGCAGGTGTTCGTCGGCGCCAAACGCGTCGGGGGATCGGACGAGACGTTCCGGGCGCACGTCGACGGAACCCTCGCGCGGCTGCTCGACGACGCGAGCGGCTTCGACAACTCCCCTTCGAGTTACGACGCGGGCGCATCGGAGGAGGCGCCCGAGCGGAGGCAGGCGGCGCAGGTCACCGCGGAGACGGCGAGCGTCACCGACCCGACGAGCGACGACGACGACGAGCTCGCGAAGATACAGGCGGAGATCGCCGCGTGGGAAGCCGAGGGCAAAACGGAACGGGAGGAAGGCGCGGACGGATGGGGAGGACAGATGGAAGCCGTCCAGATGGACCCCGAAGACGAGAACCAGTTCTGATTCCAACTGTTACTTGTACTTGTAATGTTAAGCGTACCGCGTCGTTTTAAAGCATCCGTGTTGTGAAGCATCCGTCGTGTATAGTGCACTCGACTCTCACCACCTGGTCCGCGTCACCCCTCCGGTGGCGTGCGACGGAAGAAAGCCCGGGGGTAGCCGCCGACGCTTCCTACCCTTCTCCCCGCCTCCTTCCACATCCCCATCCTTCCCCTTCTTGAACACGGACACCCCGCCGCCTTTGAGCAAGGCGCGGGCGAATGCGAGCGCGTTTCGACGCTCGAGCATCTCACCCCGGTTTGGGGGTTCGGTTCGAGCCGAGTCCACGCCTTCGTCCTCGCGGATACGCCTCGACTCGGCGCCCGTCAGCGTCGCGTCCAGCGAACACGCCTCTGTCTGCGTGTCGTCCTCGTCGTTGTCGTCGTCGTCGTCCTGGGTGGGTAAGATGTCCGTGTCCTCCTCTTCGTCGTCCTCCTCGTCGACGACGACCGCGGGGCTCGGGCTCGGGCTCTTGTATCCCGGCGCCGACCTCGCGAGCGATATGCCCTTCGTCGCGAGCTTCATCGCGGCGGGTGGATTCTTCGGCGGGCTCTTCGGCAAAGAGGTCGACGCGGGTTTATTGCCCACCCGCGTGTCCTTCGCGGCGTCGTACACGTCCACGATCCTGTGACCCACTTCGTTGTTTTCTTTCCCTTCCACGAACCCGGCGACGTCGTCGTCCTCTTTCATGTCGTACCCGTCGGCGTCGAGGGACTCTTCGTCTTCTTCCTCGTCGTCGGGCGGGTCGGAGAGGAGACGACCGAAGAAGTTCTCCGGGTCGATCGCGGGTGCGTCCGGTGACTTGGGCGGCCGGGTGTTACCCACGACGGACACGGGCGCCAACGAACGAACGATGGACTCGAGCTCCTCGTACGGCGCGTGGAGGGAGTAGGGCACCGCGCGGATGACAGCCGGCTCGTCGCCGTCGTGAAAGAAAAACTCATCCTCGACGGAATCTCCGCGCTCGCGCCCGTCATCCCCCGCGCCGGCCCCGCCTTCGCCGACCAGGACGGAGGGCATGCCCTTCGCGCCCGTCGCGGCCCACCCCGTGGGAAGTATCCCGCACACCTTACGCCCGCTGTTCGCGGCTCGCGCGGTGAGCATGTCGCGGGTCACGCGCTGCTTCGGAAACGCCCACACCCGCCCCTTGGCCCTGGAGTCAAACGCCATGGACCCGGCGGGCGGCGCGCTCGAATACTCCGTCGTACCAGGGTTCCGTTCGATGTCCTCCCAGGACGTATCGTGCGTGGTGATGACGTCCACAGCTGTGTCGGCACCCCCGTCGGCACCCTCCGCATCCCTCGCCACGTCAGCGGCGTCGAATCGTTCCTTGGTGACTCGCACCGGGTGCCCCGTCGCGGATGCAATGGCGGCCAACAGCGGTTCTTTGCCCAGTGAGTCGATGCCCACGACGATCTCCCGTTCCGGGTACTGGTGCACGATCAAATCGATGATCGTGCTTTGCGCGTGTGCCCTCGTCGGGAACGCGTACGCCGGGTTGCAGTACGTGTTGTCCAGGAGCAGTAAGTCCAGCGGCGCTTTGCACAGCTGTGTTGGGATTGTGCTGGGGTCTTCCGCCCAGTCCTCGCGCCTGAAGTCGCCGGTGTGGTAGATTCGGCCGCACGCGCCTTCGAAGAGGAAGCCGACGCTGCCCGGACAGTGACCGGCGTCGATCGCGGTCACCGTGAGGAGCTCGCCGGTGCCGCCGAGGTCGACGACGGTGGGTTGGTCCGGCGCGAGGGTCACGATCGAGGTGCCCGGGAGTTTGGGGTACTTGCGAAGGATGAGCGCCTTGGTGATGGCGGTGCAGTGGATCTTCGCGCCGGTCGGGGAGTGCCATCCGTTCTTCAGGCCGACGAGATGGTCGCTGTGCGCGTGGGTCAGGAAATGCGCGCCTGAACGGTCGAACGAGGGACGCGAACGGGAAGGGTGAGCGTGGGGTGCCAAGTAATGTCTCGGATGGGCTTTTTCGCGTTTAAGTGAAGATGGGCGATGGAACCGGGCGCGCGGGGAGGTGATGGACGGGTTCGGGGCGCGCACCGACGAAGTCCCTGTGGCCCCAGTAGTCTACCGCGAACCCCGAGCCGCCGCAGCGCACGAGGCAGTTCCTCAACTGCGTCGACATGCGCGTTCGAGTGCCCGACACACTGAGCTTCTTGGCACCCCATGGGCGAACTGAGGACACTGACGATTTCAGTTCGCGCCCCGCTCCAAAAAGAAAAACTCCCGTTTGAACTCTTGATCTTGCAGAGACGAGGGGCGCAGGCCGTGCTCGACCGAACGGAGGTACGCGATCATGGATTTGGACGGCGTGCTCGATGAGGGCGAGGCCGACATGATGAGGGAGCTCGAGAACTCCAGCCTGGAGGACGTCCAGATGCGCCAGCGGCTGCTGGAGAACGAGATCCGGGTGCTGAGGGACGAGAGCAACAGGCTGGCGCTGGATCTGCAGGGCGACAAGGAGAAGGTGAAGGAGAACTTCGAGAAGATCAAGATGAACAAGCAGCTTCCGTACCTGGTGGGGAACGTGGTGGAGATCCTGGACCTCAAGCCCGAGGTGCGCCCCGTCCCTCATTCGCATCGACCCGACCGCGACCACGAACCAGGTTTTCCTTTCATCTCTCCGATGACCCAGATCTGACCTCGACGCGACGTACACCCCATCTCACGACTTGACAGGACGAGGAGGAGGACGACGGCGCGAACGTGGATTTGGACAGCAAGCGTCAGGGCAAGGCGGTGGTGCTCAAGACCACGACGAGGCAGACCATCTTCCTGCCCGTCATCGGTCTCGTCGACGGAGGTGAGCGCACCCGACGACCGGAAAAGATCGCAACCCCCCCTCCGTTTGTTGCCGTCGTCACTCACTCACCGCACAGACTATCGGGCGCTTTTTTCTACCCATCCTCCGCTCACCTCGCTTCACCCACGCCCACGCCCACACACACGCAGACAAACTCAAGCCCGCGGATCTGGTCGGCGTCAATAAGGACTCCTACCTCATCCTCGACATGCTGCCCGCCGAGTACGACAGCCGCGTCAAAGCCATGGAGGTTGACGAGAAGCCCACCGAGGATTACACCGACATCGGCGGCCTCGACAAGCAGATCCAGGAGCTCACCGAGGCGGTGGTCCTCCCGATGACCCACGCGGATAAGTTCGTGACGCTTGGTATCCGCGCCCCCAAGGGTGTGCTGCTCTACGGCCCGCCGGGAACCGGCAAGACCCTCATCGCGCGCGCGTGCGCCGCTCAGACCAACGCCGCGTACTTGAAGCTCGCGGGTCCGTTGCTGGTGCAGATGTTCATCGGCGACGGCGCCAAGCTCGTGAGGGACGCGTTCGCCTTGGCCAAGGAGAAGGCGCCCGCGATCATCTTCATCGATGAGATCGACGCCATCGGAACCAAGCGATTCGACTCGGACACCAACGGCGACCGCGAGGTGCAGCGCACCATGCTCGAGCTGCTCAACCAGCTCGACGGGTTCTCCAGCGACGACAGGGTGAAGATCATCGCGGCGACGAACAGGGCGGACATCCTCGATCCCGCGCTGCTCCGCTCCGGCCGACTCGATCGCAAGATTGAGTTCCCGCACCCCAACGAGGACGCCAGGGCGCAGATCATGGAGATTCACTCGCGGAAGATGAACCTCGCGGGTGAGATCAACTTTGACGAGCTGGCGCGGTCCACGGATGACTTCAACGCGGCGCAGCTCAAGGCGGTGTGCGTCGAGGCGGGGATGCTGGCGCTGCGCAGGGACGGGACGACGGTGTCGCACGAGGATTTCAACGAGGGGATCATCGCCGTGCAGGCGAAGAAGAAGGCGGATCTTTACTATTACAGTTGAGAGTGGCGAAGAGACGCGTTGTTATGCACAGAGCTCAGATTGAAAATCAACCGTAAATCAACTCCCCGTCATGCTTCGCTCCATGTGTTCGGACATGAGCCTCTTGTACGTCTCGTCCATGTCGTCGAACGCCGTCTGTTTGTACTCGCTCCAGTCGAACTCTTTCGACAGGTACACGTCCCTCACCTCTATGATCCGCACCGCCGCCAGCCTGCAGTTGAGCTTCTCGTGACGGATGAGCAGCTCCAGCCACTCGCCGTCCCACAACTTTCCGAGCGGGTGTTTGCTGAGGAACGTCGTGAGATCGTCGTGCAACTCCGTGTAGCTCGGGTCGTCGTGGCATTCGTTACCGAACCCTTCCTCCTGAGCCAGCACCACCCTCACCGCCACCATCGTGCACAGGAGCTTGAGCTGCGTCGCAGCCTTGAGCTCGGGTGGGTACGTCCTGTCGGTGAAGCAGTCCTTGGGCACCACGAACGGGGGCGCGTTTGGGTCCCCGCCGTCGTTCGACGATGCCCGAACCGTGCGGTTGGCGCGTCGCCTGCGGTTCGTGGGTCGGTCTCGAACCAACGCCGGGACCCTATTCGCCATCGAAGAAGCCGCCGCCATCGCAGAAGCCATGGCGGTTGTGAGCGGTTGTGATGGAGATGTGAGTCACCTTTTTGTCGAGGAGATTGAGCTCAGTTTTTTAAGTGGAGGAATTAACTCAAGGAATTAGACCCTCGCTTTGGCCAAAAAACTGCGCCGTCAAATACTCGACGAAGCGCCACAGCCGGCTCTCTTTCATCCGCCCCGAGACGACGCCCTCGAAGGCTCGCAGGTGGCGAAGATGGTCGGCAAGATGCGCTGGGGAGACTCCGCGGAGCTCGACGACGATGGGGACTTCGACATGTCCGCCGCGCTGCCCGCCAGCGAGGTGAGCCCCTTCGCGATCACCCGCCTTTTCCCACGCGCACCCGTGTGGCCACCTCTGGACGCAAACCCTGACGCGCACCCCGCCCCTTCACCAACCCCGACAGGTCATCGGCCCCGACGCGAACGGTGTCAAGACGTACATCGACTACAAGGTCAAGGACGACGGCCTCAAGGTGCGCGATGCCAAGCGGGGGGACGAGTAGTTCCATGGGACACATAAGTAGCGATGACACATATGTAATAAACGCGTCCGCGAAGGACGCCTGTCGATAATACGATGAATGGACTGGTCGCCCTCTTATGAACAAACAGATCTCTAAGAGTTAAGAGCTGTCCAACCCTCTCACTTCCTTTCCTCCCTGGGCGCGGCCCACTCGACGCGGAGGATGAGGTTATCGTAACCGTACCCGTCCAGCTTGCTGATCGCCCGGTTCGCATCGTCCTTGTTGACAAAGTTGACAAAGGCGAACCCCCTGGACTCGCCCGTCTCCCTGTTGAACGCGACGTAGATCCTCGTCACGGGGCCAAAGGGGCGGAACAGCTCTTGAAGATCCTGCTCGCGGGTATCCTCCGAAAGGTTGCTGACGCGAACGGAGTTCTCCTCCCGTCTGCGGTTCATGGATTCTCCCATGGACTGGCCGCCGCTGGCGCCCGCGCGCATGGACGGCGGGACGTAGCCGCCCTTGCCGCCCGGGCCATCCGCGCCGCCCTCGCCGGGGGGCTTGGAGTCGCCAAGCCCGAGGGTGTTCATCGACGCGAGATCCTTGTAAGGGCACTTGGTGGTCCAGTGGTCCCCCTTCTTGCCGCAGATGCGGCAGACGAGCAGCGAGGTGTTGCTGCTGGCCATCTTGGCGAGCTCGTCGCCCTGCTTCTCGCTCTCCGACTTGGGCGTGGCGCGGTAGCGCTCCAGGAAGATCTCTTCGATGGAAACCGCCGTCATGGACTCGTCGCCGGGCTTGTACCTCTGCGCGTCGCCGAACTTGGCCCAGTGTTTCCGTTCCGCCATCGCGGGGGTCACCTTCTTCGTCTCGGTGTGCACGCGCACCTTCTTCACCGTTCGCACCTGGACATGGGAGG
>JACLAB010010224.1_pt1 | contig 11783 bp, 8 predicted proteins | sample 8027921 | NCBI WGS metagenome assembly JACLAB01 (sample SAMN15725117, study PRJNA655200) | protist metagenome | isolation source: fluorescence activated cell sorting (FACS) single amplified genomes of... | place: USA: West Boothbay Harbor, Gulf of Maine | collected 2000-07-19
TACCAAATCTTCCACGTCGCGAGGGAGCATTATTGCTACCCTCCCTCTTTTTCTTTTTGAGGGACGGTTCATCATCTTTGGACAGTGTGGTCTTCTTTCCACGATGATGCTTCTTCTTGGCCTTCGTCGTCGTCTTTGGTTGCTTCTTCTTCGGGCTTGACTTTGGGAGCGGCGGCGGCTTTAGAGCTTCCTCAAAAGCGCACAGCAAATTCTTTTTGGTGCCTTCCATCCTTTTCTTCTTTCGTTCTGACCACTCCGGCGAGCTATGGTACTCCTGGATGCGGGGCATGGGGTTATGATTGCTTCAGCGCAGCTTTGTTTGTTGGCGTCGTTGAGCTTTGAAGATCTTGATCTTTGAAGAGATGGTGAAAAATGACTTCGGCCGGACCGGCTTCATTCCCTTTTTGGCGGGAGCTTAGCAGGGCTTCTCTCTTTTTTCTTTGACACATCAGGACACCCCTACCACCGGGGGCTGGGCGAGACAGGAGAACTGAGAAGCAAGAGTCTCGCTTGCCCCCGCCGCAGAGATGACTTCAAAAAGCGTCCGGACACTTTTTGGCGGGAGGGCTATTCTAATCCATTTCACCATGGCAGTCTACTAACAAAAATTCGTCCAGTAGGGCTTCTCTCTGCAATTAGTCCACCGACTGTTAGAATGAAAATCCTCCAGGAATTAGAGGGGCTGGGGTATTGTTGGGACAGTGGTGGCTTGGTTTGGGTCAAAATGACCTGTTTTTGCCCAGGCCGCTGGATTTTCATATCGCCACTTCCGTACGCACCGACGATGACGGCCTCTATTCGACTCTACACCCAATATATCACCATATCCTCCGACATCCGGCGGTGCAATCATTAACTACTACCCATGGCGAGGTCTCAGTGGCGGGGTGTCCTCAACAAAGCACCATTATTGGAATTATTGACACAACACTGATTTTTGGCACTTTTGGGCCCCTCCACCTTAGTTGTGTTCATATGGAGAGACAAACAATAATGACAACACCCCAGCACCTCTCCTCAACCAATCATGATATAAGTTATTAATTCTATGTGTTGGATGGAATAATAAAGCCCCCGCATGCTCCCAAAACACCAACAACACTATTATTGCACATAAATAATAAAGAAAAATGCAACAATTAACCAATAAACAATGGATTTTGACGCTATAAACGATAGAATATCTTAATACTATCACATATAACAGTTTGCATCTATATTTATTAAAGGGAACAATGGAGGGGGAGTATAATTAATGCATTACCTGCTTTTGAGGAGACTCAAGATGGTGATCTAAAAAAATCAATATCTCGCTTGAAAACAGGTCGTTTTGACCCAAACCAAGCCACCAATGTACTAACAATACCCTATCCGCTCTTATTCCTGGAGGATTAGCAATATATTAGTCTATGGACTAATTGCAGAGAGAGGCCATATTTTGTTAGTAGGCTGCCGTAGTAAAATTGTGGAAAATGGAAAAATCGGCCGGACGCCTTTTTAGGTCGTCTGTATGGCGGGGGCTAGCAGCACTCTAGCTTCTCATCTCCCCGTGCTGCTTCGCCCCCGGTGGTAGGGGTGACATCAGGACACATTTTCATTTCTACTGCCTCATCAGTTCAGTAGCCACCGCACCTCGTTGGTGGAGAACATTATTTGGTTGGTAGCCACCTATCCAAAAAGATCATAATAATAGTAGTGTGCACTTCCTGTTGCTGCGTTGGAGAGTCGGGTAGTGTGTGACATCTGCTGGTAGATAGGTGACCTCGATTTTTCAAGGCGGCAGTCTTACCAAAAAAGTACATATGGCAAACATGGCAGACGACAAAGAGGCAGTGCCAAGATCAAACCTGTCAGCGTCCGTAGCTGCCATGAGCCAGCGGCTCAAGGAGGCACGGCAACAAAATCGTCTACCACAATCTACAGAGAAAAGTAGTATATCACAATTAGGGGGTAGATCGCAATCACCTACACCACCCGAGGCAACCGACTCTTCTTCCACACCCATATCAGTCAAAGCTGCGCAGGCGGACTTGGAATTGAAAATTAAGGAGTTGGAAGTAACCTCCATGTCAGATCGTATACGTGAAAGTGAGAGCAGATTGACTGGTGTTAGCAGTGAAAATACAAAACTTAGAAACATCATTGAACAATTAGAACTGAAACTCATGAGAGTAATGGAACGGAATGATGATGATATAAAAGAACGACAGTTGCAATGGGAAGAGGAGAGTGGTAAAATAGTTCAAGAGTTTGAGCTGGAGAACCGTAATATGGGTGAGGAGTTGGAAGCCACGAAGAGTGTGCTTTCTTTGGTCCAAGAGGATTATCGTGTTGCCGGTGAGGTGGTGAATAGACTACAGGTGGAATTAGAAGAGGAGAAGAATGTTCATGCTGAAACACAGGGGACATTGTCACAATCTATTGCCAAAATTGTACAGTTGAAAAAAGAAAAGGGTGATGTTGAGGGAGAACTCGAGATGACCAAGGCTCAATTACAAATGGCAATGTCATCTCAGGGAGGGTCAACACAAACCGAGTATGAAAAATTGCAACTGGATAATCTTTCTCTTCAGAAGAAGTACTCGGAGTTACAGCAAGAGATGGAGGCAAATGATGTGGACAATGGGATTGACAAATATAAAGAAAAGATTACATCGTTGGAGAGGGAATTAGATGACGAATTGCAAACGAGTACTTCGTTGAGGGAGTGTCTGAAAGAAAAGGATGATAGCATAAACAATCTACGAAATGCGTTGGAGAGTACTCAAGTGGCTCACGACCAGGAAATATCCACATTACGGTCCATATTGGCTGATAATAGTGTGGCTGGTCAAACGACCAGTATTCCACCGTCACTGTCCAAGCAACCCAGCAGCAGTGGCAGCGTTCCCCCTAGACCAATAATCTTTCTGGACATTGATGGAGTACTGAACATAACCAAGCACAACAAACAAATCCAATTCGAAACTGATCATCTCAATCGTCTAAAGAACATCATCCAAAAGACCAATGCACAAATCGTCCTCTCAACGTTTTGGAGACATTTTCATTCATATATAACGTATGTGTTCCATAGACACGGGATGGACGTTGCGTCATGTATGTTACCTCTACCCATGGGAGCTACGAGGGGGAAACAGTGCACGAAAAAGTTTTTACACTTTCATCGATTGAAACAAGAGGAGTACCATGATAATTGTTCAGATGGTACCGAAGAGTCAATGATTGGTCGAACGGCAGAAGATGAAGCTGAGTATGCTTCACGTGCAGAAGAGATTGAGGCTTGGTTGAAACTTTACGGTGCAAAATATCTTGGAGGGAAGAATATCAATGGGGACAACGGTAACAGCACGATTGAAGGATATGAATGGCATCCGGAAGAATGGAAATATGTCATTCTTGATGATAGACCAACCGCAGCCAAACCTGACACTCCGTTATTCAGTCGGTTTGTCCAGACCGAGACTAAAGTAGGTCTTAGCGAAGATGATGAAGATTGGACAATTGAGATATTATTGTCTGGTCCCAGGGGTGATCAAAATCGTCCCTTGCAACGACAGCCAAGTTTAGGGGTGAGAAGCTTGGATGAAATCTTTAGTCATAAACCATGCACTATCAGTGAAAATCTTGCGGTGCTTTTAACCCCCGAGCGTTCGCCAATAAAGGCGGAATTGCAGTCGGATCAACCACAAGAAGAGACGCTAATAAGTGCCGATGATGAAACTGGTACCGATGAGAACAACTTGAAGTCGTCTTCTCACCAATCATATGAGAGTGAAATCTTATCTGCCATGTGCGATTACGATAATATCTGCCCATCTCTCATCGCATTAATGCAACCATCATCCATGGATGATGGTGATGATGCATATAGCCCAGCACGGAATATGGTAAAGAGCTTTGCGGAAGAGGAAGAGAAGAAATCGACAAGCTTTGAAGAAGGTGGGGGTCAGCACCATATCAACAAAGACGAAAAGGAGAAGGAATGCAATTTATTAGAACAATCTGAATCATTTGACAGTGTCGTCCCGCAGAGTCCCCCACCCATGACTATGTTTCTTCGAATGGATACCTTCTCGGATGAAAACGCAGACAATGGTGGTGATGAGAAAGATCATGATATTGGTCTAGATGATTTGGGTTCACGCTGGAATAAGAGGCCGCAATTGCCATTTGGGACAGATGACGATGATGATGGACCCGAGGAATAGAATTGAAGACTAATTACAAACTAAGCACAGTTTAAAGCTAGCTAACGGAACATATTATATCCAATTACTTCGAACCCCTCCGCCATGAAGAGAGCCACGAAGACCACCTCTCTTGATTGGGAGGATCCTGCTGTTCGTTACTACTACTTTCTGGTACTACCTCAAATCCATCATTCACATAATCACTTTTCACAACGACAGCTGCTGCTTGCATCACCTCACCATCTTTTGACACACTACTCGAAGTTGATGGCAAAGAAGAAGACTTCTTCTCATCCGAAGAAATAGAAGCAGTACCCCCCACCACCACATCCTTTAATAATGCCACACCCTCTGTCGTTAATGTAGTACTAATCCCATAAACACCGACGGCAGCTAAGCCCCACCACCATAGCCATTTGAATGCTTTATGTATAGTTGATGAGAATTGGGTTGATAGATTTGATGTTGTACGATTGAGAGTTTCGGTGGCAGCGTTTGATAGAGCGGTGGTTGTTGCAGAAGATAGGATGGTTTCTTTACTGGGAAGTAGTGATGATATTGAGGATGATATTTGTTGCTTGGTTTTATCATTTGGTATTGAATTTTTAAGTGTTGTTGCTGGTTCTGTTTGAGCTGCTTTTGCGGATGAATTTGTTTGTGCATGTACACTGTTGCTTTTACTACCAATTCTCTTTGACAATTCCTCCTTCACAGATTGCTGTATCTGCTCCCTGGTTTGATTTGCCTTATTTTTTATCTTTGTTTCCATTTCAGTCCGTGCCTTGTTAAGTGATCTATGTGCCTCCCATGCATACTGCTCTGTCTTAATTTTGGCATTCACTTTAGTATTGTGAAGAGATGTACGGATTGTGTTGGATGCATGTGTGACTGCATTGGTGGCCTTTGATTTGGCAAGTTGAGTGGCATGTGATGCCAAATTATTTATTTTTGATAAGGCAGTGTCTTTTATTGCAGAATCTGCTGTTAATGATTCTGATTTTTTGTTTGCTTCTTCGACATGTTTAATTGCCGACGAATGAGATGATGAGTTGTTCGATTTGGCTGAGAATGGCTGCCGCGGTACAATTTTTATGCACGAGTGGCGGATCACTCTGGACGTCTTTACAGCACTACCACCAAACATCTAAGTAGTCTCTAGAGATATGATAGGGAGAGATAGAAAAGACGATAGAACTTATGCCGCTGACGCTAAGATTATCTATTGTCGGTGCAGCGCATCGCATCGTCATTGTGGTAAAAGTGAGTTTAAGTGTGGCGTCCCTCTGGGAGTCCTCCTCAAAAGGGATATAGCTGCTGTACTTCCGGCCACCTTTTAGCTCTCTAGAGATAGAGAGCTTGCATCCAAGAAGATTCATAGTCAGTGTATATGTATATTGACAGGGTGGTTAGCTTTAGCAATTCATATGATGTTGGTGTACCATTGTAGTCAGTCACATCTCAGGAAATCGCATGAATTAATTAGTCTACTACCAAAAAAAATGTAGCTCAAAGTATCAATTCTTACAATACCAAATTTGACGTTTTTCGTCCCAGTAAACACCGCTGTTACAACTTTTGTGGATGAACGCGGCATCGAAATCAGAGGGGTCATAGTTCGAAACATTTTCGTTACCACAGTACCACGCCCCTGTGTTGTCGGGCATATGTTCAATTTGAGCACATTTCGTCCCCCACTTGTTCTTACAATCAGCATTTGTCATATAATGAACGTGTTTTGTACAGCCATGCTTGATATATGCAAGATCAATAGGCCAGTTATCATAATCATCCTTACAGTACCATTTTTGGTTTGCGTTATCAAATTGAACACCTACATGACATCCTTTTCGGATCGGTGCAGGGTCAAATTCAGAAGGATCCCATTGCTTGAAGGTTGACCATCATTACAATACCAACCAGGCCATCCTTTGCAGTTTTGGTCCTGACACCATTTTGGGTAGTTAGGGAAGGCACATCCTTTGTGGATGTAGGCTTGGTCATAATGAGCAAATGGAGCAGCCGCAAAGTTGGTCGAGTCGAGGTCACCATCGAGGTTAAATGCGCCGTCTTTTTGCTCGTTATGCGATGGGTTATACTTGCTATAACTTGCAAGCACGGTAGCACCACGAAGACGCTTTTGAGTGTCAACAGCGGATGCGATTGTAGTACAGAAGACACTACTAGTCAAGAGAGATAGAGATAGTTTCATTTTGAGTTCGAGTGATTTGATTTGATTTGATTTGAGATTTGAGTCTAGATTTGATGTTATGTTTGTCGTAATTGCATTTTTATGAGACAGTGATTCACATATCATAATTCTAAACAACTAATAGGAGTATAAAGCGTGTATACTCCTCGCGGTCTTAAACCATGATCTATTGTTCTTTGAAGGCAGGTAGGACGCGTGTCAAAAGCAAGTCAAAAGTGTCTGTGGTCTATCGATTTGGGAGTCCTCTTTAAAAGGGAACTCCGGGGCGTAAGGTACTTTTGTTTTGGACACCTTCTTACATAGTTCAGGACAAAGTTTGCGATCACCGGTAACGCCGTCGGTGATTTCATTGCCTCAAGCTTTCTCTACCCTCAGGCGCTACTCCAAATGGAGATGCATTTGTCGAAGGAAGCTGAAATTACTGGTAATTCTGGCAATGAATCTAAGGCTCATCATGAGCACGTGGCTTAAAATATATTGCCCTGGGGTTTATTTTTCTACTATGCGCTACACATCATCTCAACCAATGTTATTTAGATGCCAATATTGCCGCTACAACAATGAACAAACCACCAATCACCTCCTTCAACGATGATACTTCACCCAAGAGGAAGAATGCAACAAAAGCAGCGAATATTGATTCCAAGCACAGTATGATGTTGGATTCACTTGCAGATACCTCTTTTTGTCCCTGCTGTTGCAAAAGATCTGCTATAGCACCAGGTCCAGCTGCGGAATAGACTAGCAGAATCCAAACGGGAAGCGACTGCCAACCTGACCACAGCGATAGCAACGTCCCACCCGACTTCAATGTGGCTGCTGCGGTAGAGAGGAACCATGCTCCGTACATACCTGCAAGCAAAGCTGTCTTCGTAAATTGCAAATCTAACTCGGAATATTTCTTTGCTATTTGCGACGTTCGGAAAATGTAGAACGACCAACATAACGCTCCCAAAAGGATCATGGCATCACCTTGATTGAATGAGAATGATTCAGGTAAAACATTGCTCATTCCACTACTCTCTCCACTAATGCTAGCATCAATCACCGCTGCACTATCAACGGAGGAGGTAGAAATGAGAAATAGCCCAACTAACGCCAGTGCACAACCACCCCAAACTGAAGAATTAATAGTCTCTCCTGCCACTGCAGAAATTAGTGGTGTAAGTACGACACTTGTTTGGGTTAGGAAGGATGCTCGTGCAGCGGGGCTAAATAGCAATCCTGCATTGATAAGTCCCTGAGCTCCAAAATTCCAAAATGCCAATTCAAATGCTGCTATCCACATTGGCCTCTTCGTTTCTTCATCGTCCTTTCCAGCAGTGTTACTACTATCTTGAGACCAGTCATCCGAATCCGAATCTTCAAAGTATGAACTGAAACTTTCTTCTCCCCCCCTTTTATTACTGTTGACACTAATAATAATTGGTATAAAAGTTAGTACACTGAGACACTGTCGAACCAAACTCAATACTGAAGCAGCCGGTGCCCCATCACTAGCGTAGATTGCTCTCAGAGAGACATTGAGTGTCCCGTACAGGAAAGATACCAACAAAAGAATTGCACGTCCCTGAGCAGTTTTGGATGATGAAATTGTTTCGGTGATTGATGAGAGTTTTGATATGATGATGTTCGTTCCTCCTTCTTGTTGTGATGACGGTGAGTTGATTTCAATTGTTTTATCTTGGGAATTGCCTCCCTTCTTATTGGCGGCGTAAACGGACGTCAACTGCTGCTTCTTCTTGGGCCGGAAAGTCGAGTAGCGACCCCCTTGCTGTTGTGATGAATGGAAAGCCATCAGAGGACGACAATGGCCTTGGTGATGTTGATTTATGTGACACATTCGAGCCCGTCGACGATGATGTATTGTCGCTGTAATGGGAGTGGACACAAAGGCAATCACGAAGAGATGATGGCAAGAAAGCGCAGAGGAGAGCGATTCTAATAGAATAATGATTGGCCAGGCAGCTCGTAGAAGCTTCATCTTTTTCTACTTAGCTGATGTTAATGAATTAGTACTGCTCAGGCGATGTTTGTTTAGAATCGATGTATTGAAGAAAGCGAATGCTCTGATGTGTGTAGCAAGAGTATCTTTGTCATCGTCATCTGATGAGATATCCGGTATCACAGGGTATACTTCTTTTATTGACTGATTTATCAGTTAAAATTATACCTTACTTATTTAGAGCTCCATCTGTCTGCTGCCTTTGGCAGTAGGTAGCAGTAGTAGGAGAATCCAGAAGTTCTTGCCAAAGCAGCGTGGCTTCAGCCATCATGATTCTTCTACGACAACCAATGATGATGCTTCGTGCAGCACCGCTACTCTCGTGCATGATGAAGTCATCGTCCTCTTCTTTTTGCACTACCAGCAGTTCTTCTTCGTCAGCCGAAGTTCTCAAGTTTTGGTTTGAAGACCTATCACCACAACAATGGTTCATGCAATCCGACCAAATCGACACAACGATCCGTTCTAAATTCTTGGATCTTCACAATAAAGCCACAGTAGGTGAACTGTATAACTGGAGAAAAGATGCAAGAGGATCTTTAGCCGAAATAATTGTACTGGATCAATTCTCACGTAATTTATACCGTGATACACCCAAGGCATTTGCCCAGGATGGGATGGCACTAGTATTAGCACAAGAGGCAATTGCAAAGGGATTCGAGGAAGACTTGTCATCAGAACAAGAAGTGCAGTTTCTATACTTGCCATTCATGCACAGTGAATCGCGTGTGATACATGAGCGTGCTGTGGAATTGTATACATTGGGACAAGAGATGAATCTTGAATTTGAAATGAAGCATAAGGCCATTATTGAACGGTTTGGGCGATATCCACATCGGAATAGAATATTGGGACGAGAGTCTACTCCTGAGGAGATCGAGTTTCTTAAGGGCCCTGATAGTTCATTCTAAATAAAGGGAGAGATTAGGATGGTGAAATAACTATGAGCTAGCTTGACCTATGCCTCTATTACAAGATTCTTGTAACCTTATCTTTTATGCATTACTATCAACGAACAAATAGCTTATGGATCATTGCAACACCACACAAAATGCACCCCTCAGTGTTTGGTCTCACCCTACCTCCTACCTTGGACCTTCTATTCTTTCTTTAATTCCTGAACATATTGAACAGATTACTCCAAGCACCACCACCATCACGACGACGACCATTCCTACCCCTCCTTCTCGATCCACTACTATATCCCCCATCATCATCAAAGTAATCATCATACTCATCTTGATAATAATCATCATCAAATCCATAATCTGGATAATCCTCATAATATCCTCCTACCCTCCTACTGCTACCACCATCATAATCTCTTCTACTACCACCCATCGTAGTAGTAGAATATCCACGACCATTATCATAACGACGTCCCATAGATTCACGATTGTCCCTCATCTGTCTCCTTTCCCGTTCCAATGGGGTAAAATAATCGGAAATACGATTTAATGCACTTCCCCTACGGAAGTCTTCACCCGATCCACGTCGGACATTACCCCGATCACGATTATACTGTTGTTGCCATCCATATCGTAATCCATAATTACCATCACGTTGGGCCATTAATTCACGTTCGCCGGGTGTATAATAGTCTTGGATACGGTTGGTATTGTAAACATTACGCATACGACGTTGTCGTGATGTTATGGATGACATGGGACCTTCACGTCCTACACGAAAATCTTCTGATAGACCCTGTGTATTATAATATCCACCCGATGTATACAATGGTGTAGAGTATCGTGATCGTCCACCAATATCATCTGCATACCCTCCCCGACGATTTTGCAACACATAATTATCACCATAATATCCATCATCTCCTCCTCCCCTACTGTTGTAATAGTTATCATTGTAATAATCATCACCAATGGTCGTTCCATAATTATAATCTCTCATCCTACGTCCTCCACCACGATTATTAGTATTACCATAAATCCCACGTCTCATATTGTCACTTCCCCAACCACCACGTCGAGTTAATCGAAAGTCTTCACTAGAGCCTACTCTACCATATGGACTAGAATATAAATTATTTCTACTTCCGCCGCCACGGTAGTAATCGTTGGAATTGTAATTGTCATATGATCTATAGTCACGTGATCCTCCATAACCACCAGTACCACCTGCACCACCGCCGCCGTACGAATTGAGTTGATAGGTGGCAGAACCGACACTATTGTCAAATCGGCCCGAGTTACGATCGATTACGTAGTTGTCACCACGATTATTGTAGTTATTGTTATTGTAGTTGGCATTGTTGGAGTAATCACGGTAATATTCATCATTGTACGATGAGAGCTGAGTTTTGGTTTTGGTGGTGGACGATGGCAAGGTGAATGCATATGATGTGTTAACGCCGCTGCCGGCTAGAAATATTAATGTGGCGATTATTATTCTCATGGCTGCTGCTGTAGAGGAGATGAGGAAGATGGTTTGCTTTTAGCTGCTTGCTTTGAGCTTGGTGGTGGCTAGAGTGGGAGATATTGTGTCGGGGTCGCGGTCGGCGGAGGTTCATCATCTTCATCATCGTCAGCTTTTCAACTTCAAGCAACACGTCACACTTCTCACAGTTCGATGTCAGAAAGGATCCATCACGTAAAATTTAGCGTGACGGAGAAAAATCCAGAACAAATCCCTCTCACACTCACTCCCCGCCCACTCGCTCATCACACGCTCATACATACAAATCGAGACTGTCGAATGCTGTCGAATAACATAGGTGTGTCGAGAATAGTTCCATACAAGTCGAGCTGAAGCCTGCCGAAGACCAATATAAAGTAACTACTGGAGTCGAGAAGAGTGCAACTACCTATCATAATAGTTTATGGATTCAACATGATGGGCACTAATAACACCACGCCAATCACACTGAAATGGGGCAAACAAAATCTCACCATCAACGTCGTTCAAAGTAATGATAAAGATGATGGGCAGCAACAACAACAACAACAAATATCCGGCTTAGATCTTAAACAACAGGTTTATCAGCTTACAAATGTACCACCTACACGTCAAAAACTTCTCTGTCCAAAGTTGTGGAAGGGTGCATTAAAGGATACAGATTCAATTATTCCAGACAATATCCCTGAGAATACGAAAATTACATTAATTGGGACAGCAGAAACATTGATTGAAAAATCAATGGAGGAACGACCACGATTTGTAGAAGACATGACAGATGAAGAGATATGGCAGCTTCAACAAAAGGGCGGTGAAGACAATGATAATAATAATGACCATCCAATAATTGATATCATAGCTCTGCAAAAAGAACATGGGATGAATCGAGATGATGGAAAGATGGAAATGTATGAGTATAATAGATTGGTTACTGGACTTCCTCAGCAACAAATTGATGATATGC
>JACLAB010013998.1_pt1 | contig 11780 bp, 4 predicted proteins | sample 8027921 | NCBI WGS metagenome assembly JACLAB01 (sample SAMN15725117, study PRJNA655200) | protist metagenome | isolation source: fluorescence activated cell sorting (FACS) single amplified genomes of... | place: USA: West Boothbay Harbor, Gulf of Maine | collected 2000-07-19
GAAATTCTGCTGTTAGTCATGTGACGCATAACTCGGACAAGTGGACGTGAACGGAATCGAGTATGATTGAGATCACAGTTCATGACTCGTCAACGCGCCCGAGTTATGACGAAGTTATGAAAATTAGCTGTTAGTCATTTTCGCCTAACTCGGGTCTTAAAGTTACGATGCGCTCAGGGGGTAACAGCTATCTCTCATAACTCGGGTACTAAGTCCGAGTTATGACCGAGTTATGAAGTTCTGCTGTTAGTCGCCCTAAATAGTTCTATGCGTTAAAAATTTCTAGACACTGGACTCCTCCGTGAGGCACTGAGTCCGCTTTTTGAGAAACGTACTTTTCCTACTTCGCACGCACAAGAAACTCATTCATATAACATGTGCGACGCATGTTGAGTCGAGCCGATACAAGCACACACATACTGCGCTTCAGTAAGCTGGTGCGTTTCAAAAGTATTTGTAGCGTTGTCGCAATTTGGTTCTTGATTCATGTGTCTTGGAAAACTCTTTTCACTTTGCCTAGATTGTTCGTTGGTGACCATGTCGGTGGGTTTAGGCGCTCGTGTGACTTGAAAGTAGGCTCTAAAATCTTTCCACCCTATGCTTCACTGCGTTCAATCGGAATAGTCAGTCGTACAGATGGCGCAAGGTTGGCGGTAGCAATTCCAGCTATACCTCAACAACTCTCCAAGGTCACAGACTTACTGCGTTCATGGGTGGACATCAAGCCAGCTCTGAACGCATTAAAGGTGGACGTTTTCCTTTTTCGGTCGATTTCTACATCAAACACTCTCTTGAACGATGATCTCGCTCAACTCGATGAGTTACGCGAGCTTGTAAGGGCGCCGTTTTTGGCCCTCGGTAATTTGATGTCATTTCAAGTAGTTGACTTGCACCTGACCGCCGAGCAAGACGTATATCCTCTTGGTCCTGCGGTAATGTTTTTGAATATCCAAAAGCTTATGTTTGACAAAGGATATGAAGTATTTGTATTGATGGAGCCTGATGTACGACCACTACGCCAGGGGTGGGTGGACGCGATTCTCAAAACGGTTAACCTTGATGAGAAGTGGTGGGTTCGCGGTAGCGCTTGGATGAGTGAAGATCTTAGTTTCATGCGTAGAAACTCAAAATGGGTATGGAGTTCTCGCTTATCGCATTTAAATGGTAACGCCATCTATCGCGCAGATGATTTACAATTTCTACAGTTCACGTGGTTGGCATTAGCGTTACCGAGACCGCCATGGCCAATCTCAACGTTTAAAAGAAAAATCGATGGATTTGATCACACGATGCGCAACGCACTCGAAAGTTTGAGGAATTGTCCCAAACATCGATGGCTACTCAGCCGTTTTGTGTATTCTAGTATTATCATCAACTTTTCACAAGGCCCTTGCTTGTCTGATTCAGAACTTAGCGCTGAATTTCCCGACGCGTATCTAGCTCACTTTAACACAGCGAAGTGTCAGTCGTGGAGAACATGGCGACGAAAGTAATTATAATGCTAAAATGAATCTTCGAACATGCTCATAGTTGTGATAGGAATATTCAAAGTAATCTGCATCCTCAATCATGCACTCCTGCACTGAACATGAATTCGTGACCACTCAAACGAAACTCGCATTTGACGTGTACGACGCGAATCTGTCGTTGTTGTCATCCATAGTACATCCTGAGACGCACTCGTGCTTGACCCACTCGCCATGAACTCCGCGCAACGTCCCAGTTGCGTAATCGTATTCACCAGTCTTGCGTTGCCAGCATCTGCGACAGTCAAAAACAACTGGTCCGGGGTACGCATCTTCGTCGTCGCACTTCAAATCAACCACGGCGATTTGTGCTTTGGACATGAAGGGCACTTCTAATGTTTTAGGCTGATGCGCGAACAACACGCGCGATGAATCTTCGGCATCAATGTGCCCGATCGTGCCCACCGCGCACGTCGCGTTCGTGCCAAAGGCTATTCGGCGCGCCACGTCTCTCGGGGGGCTTGCGAGAAGCACCGCAGTGCCTACGATGAAGTCGCTGCGGAGTATGTAGTGCGCTAGTCGCCAGATGTCCTTGTCGCCATATATGATTGGCGCAATGGTGTGCTGTCGTAGTCGGGGTTGCATCATGTCTGTGTGGCGCGCCAAATGAAGCGCGACGTTCAACTCGCGCCAGCGCTTGCGCTTATTCAACAACACGATTCCAGACTCTACTTCGCGCGTCGCGTAATGCTTGACACGCGTCAACGACCAAACCTTGCTCTTTTTATGCGCCGTCTGTCCCCACCCAGAGGTGTTGCTTCCCCAAAGGTCCGAATAATACAACTGCCCGCTCTGCTGAAATCGGCTGGAGTGGAAAAGGTGACTTACACCCCGCAAAGGAGCAGCGTCGTAATCGAGGAACAAAACTTCCTGGAACCCGCTAAAATATATAGCGTAGACGCAGTATTCGAATCGCGTCGCGGGCAATAACTCTGACCCGAGTCCAAGCGAAGACACGTGTTCTCGCATATCTCTACACGCGACGACTTGCTGCTGATCCCCGTCTCGTTGTTGATGATGAGTACCGTTGTCGCTTTGTCCTTGACAGAAATCGTAATAATGCGCTACATCGTTTGCCGCGTAACCATCAAAGGTCCATATTTCAACGGGCAAAGCCACGTCTGTTTTGCGCAACAATTTCAGAGTGCGTTTTACGCACGCCGCCGCGGTCGCCGTTCGAGGCAGCGTAAACACGATCCCCCGTTGCGTGGGGAAAAGTCTCTCTTGCACAGAGTCGTACGAAGGAAGCTGTGTGAGCAGCACGTCGCGAACATACTTGAATTCGTCGCGATACGTTGCTATATCGGCAGCTTCTTCGTGAGCTCGACGACGACGCAGGAGAGAGGTGCGATGTACTACTTGTCTGAATGATTCGCACTTGAACACCCTATACTGTAGCGTCTGTTTGACCAGAAATGTGAAAAACGTGTGCTCGCGCCAAGCGCCTCCAGGTTGCAAGTTTTCAATCGCTTTAGTTTCGCTTGGATCGAGCTGACATGCTGTTGTTGCTGCTTCGCTAGCAGTGCGGTGAGAGGAAGTTCGCACACAAAACATAGAGTGTTTGTCCTCAAAGCATTGAAACTTGAGGGAAAGGAAAACAGTTAACATGGCAAAGAGCCACAACTTGCGTATAGGATACCTCCGAGTAATTATCTTTTGTTTGAACCGTGACATGCGCGCGCAAAGACAACTACTTTTTGACATACTTCACAATTCTGAGCTGTGGCTTGAGCCAAAAAGCTAGTTGATAGTTCTACGTGCATACCGTAGTACTCCAAAAGTTTCTACGCAGATGTTCCTCTCACCGGGCGTAGTCCCTTTCTGTACGATGACGTGAGTCGCTTTCACCGTGGAGGGAACTCGAGACTAAGGGGAAGCCGCCATCTTTTACCCGCCGCTACCGCAGCCCGCGACGGGCGTGGCTAAATCTCACAACGAGCACTTTTTTTATCGATGTATGTCCCGTATTATACACGCCATGAATGGGATTAATCATGATAGACAATACAATAGACCCATTGCACTAAGAAATCTTCAACTTTTGCGTATATAGCTACATGTTTCTCCTATCATGTTTTACGTCAAAATTTAGCGAAATTCGCAGCTTTAGCCTATTTCCCTAAGCGTCGCCTGAAATTCCGATTTCTTGAGTTATAATTGGTCGCGAGTGGGTCAAGTGGCAAAAAAGGCGTTCAGATTGCGGGAAATTCAAAAACAACGCGCCAACGGTGCGCAAATGCGCACGCGAAACGACGGCGCGCGCGCGCGCCGTGAACGCGCAAAACGACCGCGGCGGGCGGCACGGCGTCACGAACCGATTTAAAACAATTTTTCTGACGTATTCACTTTCTTAGTAGGCGTAAATCGCGCGTCGCGCGCCCATGGGGAGCTCCGGATTGCACAAGCTCGTCGCGCCTAAAACGCGGCGCGTGCGATTGAGAGATCATTGCGGCGGGCGTATCATTGGCGTCGACGCGTCGTGGCTCCTGCACAGCGTAGGAAACACTCACGGAAATGACATAGGACAGGAGCAATACGGCGCGTTATGTTATTCGTGCTTTCACAAACTGCAAAAGTTACGGAACGACAAACTGTCTATAGTCGTTGTGTTTGACGGCGAAGTTCCTCCGTCGAAGTTGGCGACCGTGCACGAGCGGAGAAAGACGCAGACGTTCGTGCGAACGTGGGATATGCAAAGACAATTAATTTTATATCTTCGGCAGAAAGAGATCGAGTGTATTGTCGCGCCGTACGAGGCCGAGTCGCAGCTTGTGTACATGCAGCGCATGAAGCAAATCGACATCATCATGGGATATGACTCGGACTACATCGCGCTCGGCTGCGACGCGTACGTGTACGACGTCGCCTTCCACCCTCGCGGCGTATGCGCAAGTTATTGGTGCATTGATGCGTACCAGCGTTTGAAGTTTACCGACGCCGAGCCGAACGCAGGTGTGTTGCAACGCGTGCATGCCATTTGCGCGCATGAAGCGTTTCAACTTTGGAGCATCGTTGCGGGCTGCGACTATATCGCGTGGAACGGCGTCGGGGCTGGCAAATGCGGCAAGATACTGAGTCAAGCTTTGCAAAATAATACGTTTGATACCATCGCGATCGCGCGGCTGCTAAAAGCAATCGGCGGCGTCGCTATGGACGAGCATGACATCGTCAAATTTCTCAACGATGCGCTCGCAAACTTTCGCGCACCCATCGTGTTTGACATTGCGCAAGGGAAACGCGTCCTCCTCGACGGGTCGCGATACTCTGAGCGACGAAATGCAACGCAGGGCGTTGTAAAATGTTTGTTCGACGCGGTCGCGTTCGCCCGTGGCGACGTGAACGTGGAAACCGGAGCGAGCGACGACTCAGAATTCCAAGGTGAACGCGATGCTGTGAAGCAACAACTCAAAACGCAACCCCTTCAAACACATCACGTGCCCGGCAACACGTTCGCCCCTGGAGTGACGGTGAACACGCCGTCGGTCGGAAAGGAACAAATAAGAACGTACTTACAATCAAACGGACTCAAGGCTGACCCTTCGGATCCGCGGGCGTCGGAAATGGGCACGACGTCCGTGGCTGTACCGGTGGACGAGAAGCTCGACGTCCACCATCATCAGCAGATGACGAAGATGTCGCGCATCATGGGCCGCGAGCCGACAGTACGCGATCCGAAGGGCAGGAACAACGCACAACTTTTTGCTTTATACGACAAAATCTACGCGCAACATTTTCCAGACGGTCTAGATGACGTGAAGCCGCCGTCTGACGCCGAGCCCTGGGACGGCCTCAACGTGATTGCACGCACAGGCGCGGTTTTACCCGAATCGGTCATCGAGTATCACGTGCTGAAATCGGGCGAGTACGGCCACGCAGTGAACTGGGAAAGTGTGATGAAGAAAGCAAAAGATAGGCTGCTATCACAGAAGGATTGGAGGAGCGCTAAGATGTGGACGCCGCACAAAAGTTGTGCGGCAACGCACTGGATCGACTGGTTTCGCGTGAGCATCGATCCGAGCGAATTCCAAAAGAAGCCACGCCGCGTTTATCTTGGGCTCGCAGTGTTCAAGCGAGCAGACAGGAATCACCGCCCACATGTCAGGGACATCGTGTATGGAATCTGTGATTGTATCGCGGCATGCGGCGGCGCTCAGCCGTTTTGTGTTCACTGCATCATCGCCGCGTATGCCTTCGCAACAGTCGATCGGGGCGAGACTGAGCCGACGTGCACCGGCGTCCCGGCGGCATGGAAAATCCCTACAAGTGGCGTTCGAAGTCAAGAACAATTCGATGAATACGCCCCGCTACACCGCATGCCGTTGCGGTCGAAGCGCAAGGCGTCAAGCGACACACCGAACACGCACGGGTGTCAAGAGACGAAGGATCCGCGCGTCGCGTACAAAGTGTACTCCGACGACGCTGCGCTCAAGATACGAGACATGAATGTGACTGATGTGCGCAATGAGTTTTTTCAAGCACTATTTCTAGCTCGAGGAAAGCGGGTGTGCGCATACGAACAAGCCTTAGCGTGTCGAACTGGCGAGCATCACGAGTACAACCTGCTCATGATGGGTCAGGATGATCATGCATGAGACTCAAACCGTAGTTGACGGCGCATACGGTGACGATCCGAACCTCCATGTGAAGAAGTGATAAATGCTGAATAGTTGTTCCCCCGCGCATCGCCTTCCATCGCTTGAGACTCCCCATGGCGCGCTCTACGTGTACGCGAATCGCGGATATCGCGCGGTCTCCAATCTTGTCGCCATCGGTAAAGGGCTGCCCGTTAAACTTTCGCGTCGGCGCGTCGAGTTTGATGTTTTTTCTGCAAGCTAACATCATACAATCATCAAAACCCTTGTCCACGAGCACATGTAGTGGTGCTCTCTTGCCGTTCGGCAGTTGGACGTCGACACCAGCGCTTGCAATGGCGTCCAAGATGCCACTGTTCTCAACGACCGCTTTGTCTGAGCAACGCCCACCATAGCCGTCAGAACAGAACGCGACAAGGCCGTCGGCGGAGATGGCTATCAGAAACTTCGCCGTAGTATGACTCTTGTAAGATGAATACATCGCCCTGTGTGCCGAGGACGCCGAAGGAACTTGTACCGGAATCTCCGTGGCGTCCAGAAGCGCGTACGGCTTCGCCCCGTAGACCGCCTCGACTTTGGGGTCTTGATTAAGGTAGACTTCACTCGCCGTTGGCGGGCGACACTCGCGGCATATGTGCTCGTGCATTATATGAGTCATCTCTAAACGACTTCGGTGTGCGGTCGCCGCCGATATTCCGAACAACGGCGCCGCCGCGCTGTCGTCCACGCCGGTTTTCATGACGAACCAAAAATAAAAGAACGCGTCCTCGCGCGTGAATTTGCGTCGGCGAGATTGCCGCGTGACGCCCTCACCGAGTGGCCGATCGCTTCGATATTGCGTGGCCAAATCAGTGATATTATGCTCTCCACCGTTCACGTATTTCCAAAGGGCAACGAACGACGCGCGGTCCGGCCAACCCGTCAACTCCTTGCACTTGTCACCCAACGCATCATCGCTTTTCAAACGAGCCATCGACAACAAAGGCTCACGGAAACACTCGCCCAATTGCGACGCTTCGAGCGCTCTCTCCTGCAGCAAACGATTCTCGCGTAACAAAGCATCTATCATGTACGCTTTTACTTTAACCATCTCGGTCAAGTGTGCGATTTGCGCTTCGTCATCGGCGATGATGCGCGTCTTCTCAACCACGTCCGAACGTAGCTCATCGTTCGTGATTACAGCGTCCGCATCGTAGCGCAATCTCTTCACGACGCCACTGCTAGAACGACTGGCAGTCGACGATGCCGTTGAAGACTTTTTGCTTCGTATATTCGTGTCGTCTACGGCATCGTTCGCCCACTCAACGCGCCGCGCCGCGCCGCTGCTCGCGCGCTTCGACCGGCGGCCGTTCAGCTCGCTGAGTGCGCCACGTGCGCCTTCAGAGGCGTGTGGCGTTCGCCCCGACCGTGCCCGACCGCCGCTAGCCGCCGCACATGGCGTGAGGGGTTTCTTATAGTGCGCAGGCGCGCGCAAAGTCTCTCCTTTCCTCGTAGGCTCGACGCAGACGGGGTCGTAAGAAACGTACAAACGCCCCTCATTCAAAAGCAATGTTTGTCCCGACTGTGACCAGCGCTTATGCTCAGGCGGGACGTGCCTCGTGCTAATCCAAGCTTGTGCACCGCGTTCACGTATTTCACTTTCCACGACACGCTGCTCTGTAGGCGACAAATCAGGTCGCAGAGTGCGCACGACGGTGCGAATATCGGCATCGTCCCGCGCGGACGTGATGAAATGACCAAAACCATCGCCACGCTTCACGCACCCACACACACATCGCGTCGTTGTTGGGAGCTTCGCAGACGCAGGAGTCTTCATTGATATGATATTGTATCACCCACCGCCCGCCGCGGTCGTTTTGCGCGTTCACGGCGCGCGCGCGCCGTCGTTTCGCGTGCGCATTTGCGCACCGTTGGCGCGTTGTTTTTGAATTTCCCGCAATCTGAACGCCTTTTTTGCCACTTGACCCACTCGCGACCAATTATAACTCAAGAAATCGGAATTTCAGGCGACGCTTAGGGAAATAGGCTAAAGCTGCGAATTTCGCTAAATTTTGACGTAAAACATGATAGGAGAAACATGTAGCTATATACGCAAAAGTTGAAGATTTCTTAGTGCAATGGGTCTATTGTATTGTCTATCATGATTAATCCCATTCATGGCGTGTATAATACGGGACATACATCGATAAAAAAAGTGCTCGTTGTGAGATTTAGCCACGCCCGTCGCGGGCTGCGGTAGCGGCGGGTAAAAGATGGCGGCTTCCCCTTAGTCTCGAGTTCCCTCCACGGTGAAAGCGACTCACGTCATCGTACAGAAAGGGACTACGCCCGGTGAGAGGAACATCTGCGTAGAAACTTTTGGAGTACTACGGTATGCACGTAGAACTATCAACTAGCTTTTTGGCTCAAGCCACAGCTCAGAATTGTGAAGTATGTCAAAAAGTAGTTGTCTTTGCGCGCGCATGTCACGGTTCAAACAAAAGATAATTACTCGGAGGTATCCTATACGCAAGTTGTGGCTCTTTGCCATGTTAACTGTTTTCCTTTCCCTCAAGTTTCAATGCTTTGAGGACAAACACTCTATGTTTTGTGTGCGAACTTCCTCTCACCGCACTGCTAGCGAAGCAGCAACAACAGCATGTCAGCTCGATCCAAGCGAAACTAAAGCGATTGAAAACTTGCAACCTGGAGGCGCTTGGCGCGAGCACACGTTTTTCACATTTCTGGTCAAACAGACGCTACAGTATAGGGTGTTCAAGTGCGAATCATTCAGACAAGTAGTACATCGCACCTCTCTCCTGCGTCGTCGTCGAGCTCACGAAGAAGCTGCCGATATAGCAACGTATCGCGACGAATTCAAGTATGTTCGCGACGTGCTGCTCACACAGCTTCCTTCGTACGACTCTGTGCAAGAGAGACTTTTCCCCACGCAACGGGGGATCGTGTTTACGCTGCCTCGAACGGCGACCGCGGCGGCGTGCGTAAAACGCACTCTGAAATTGTTGCGCAAAACAGACGTGGCTTTGCCCGTTGAAATATGGACCTTTGATGGTTACGCGGCAAACGATGTAGCGCATTATTACGATTTCTGTCAAGGACAAAGCGACAACGGTACTCATCATCAACAACGAGACGGGGATCAGCAGCAAGTCGTCGCGTGTAGAGATATGCGAGAACACGTGTCTTCGCTTGGACTCGGGTCAGAGTTATTGCCCGCGACGCGATTCGAATACTGCGTCTACGCTATATATTTTAGCGGGTTCCAGGAAGTTTTGTTCCTCGATTACGACGCTGCTCCTTTGCGGGGTGTAAGTCACCTTTTCCACTCCAGCCGATTTCAGCAGAGCGGGCAGTTGTATTATTCGGACCTTTGGGGAAGCAACACCTCTGGGTGGGGACAGACGGCGCATAAAAAGAGCAAGGTTTGGTCGTTGACGCGTGTCAAGCATTACGCGACGCGCGAAGTAGAGTCTGGAATCGTGTTGTTGAATAAGCGCAAGCGCTGGCGCGAGTTGAACGTCGCGCTTCATTTGGCGCGCCACACAGACATGATGCAACCCCGACTACGACAGCACACCATTGCGCCAATCATATATGGCGACAAGGACATCTGGCGACTAGCGCACTACATACTCCGCAGCGACTTCATCGTAGGCACTGCGGTGCTTCTCGCAAGCCCCCCGAGAGACGTGGCGCGCCGAATAGCCTTTGGCACGAACGCGACGTGCGCGGTGGGCACGATCGGGCACATTGATGCCGAAGATTCATCGCGCGTGTTGTTCGCGCATCAGCCTAAAACATTAGAAGTGCCCTTCATGTCCAAAGCACAAATCGCCGTGGTTGATTTGAAGTGCGACGACGAAGATGCGTACCCCGGACCAGTTGTTTTTGACTGTCGCAGATGCTGGCAACGCAAGACTGGTGAATACGATTACGCAACTGGGACGTTGCGCGGAGTTCATGGCGAGTGGGTCAAGCACGAGTGCGTCTCAGGATGTACTATGGATGACAACAACGACAGATTCGCGTCGTACACGTCAAATGCGAGTTTCGTTTGAGTGGTCACGAATTCATGTTCAGTGCAGGAGTGCATGATTGAGGATGCAGATTACTTTGAATATTCCTATCACAACTATGAGCATGTTCGAAGATTCATTTTAGCATTATAATTACTTTCGTCGCCATGTTCTCCACGACTGACACTTCGCTGTGTTAAAGTGAGCTAGATACGCGTCGGGAAATTCAGCGCTAAGTTCTGAATCAGACAAGCAAGGGCCTTGTGAAAAGTTGATGATAATACTAGAATACACAAAACGGCTGAGTAGCCATCGATGTTTGGGACAATTCCTCAAACTTTCGAGTGCGTTGCGCATCGTGTGATCAAATCCATCGATTTTTCTTTTAAACGTTGAGATTGGCCATGGCGGTCTCGGTAACGCTAATGCCAACCACGTGAACTGTAGAAATTGTAAATCATCTGCGCGATAGATGGCGTTACCATTTAAATGCGATAAGCGAGAACTCCATACCCATTTTGAGTTTCTACGCATGAAACTAAGATCTTCACTCATCCAAGCGCTACCGCGAACCCACCACTTCTCATCAAGGTTAACCGTTTTGAGAATCGCGTCCACCCACCCCTGGCGTAGTGGTCGTACATCAGGCTCCATCAATACAAATACTTCATATCCTTTGTCAAACATAAGCTTTTGGATATTCAAAAACATTACCGCAGGACCAAGAGGATATACGTCTTGCTCGGCGGTCAGGTGCAAGTCAACTACTTGAAATGACATCAAATTACCGAGGGCCAAAAACGGCGCCCTTACAAGCTCGCGTAACTCATCGAGTTGAGCGAGATCATCGTTCAAGAGAGTGTTTGATGTAGAAATCGACCGAAAAAGGAAAACGTCCACCTTTAATGCGTTCAGAGCTGGCTTGATGTCCACCCATGAACGCAGTAAGTCTGTGACCTTGGAGAGTTGTTGAGGTATAGCTGGAATTGCTACCGCCAACCTTGCGCCATCTGTACGACTGACTATTCCGATTGAACGCAGTGAAGCATAGGGTGGAAAGATTTTAGAGCCTACTTTCAAGTCACACGAGCGCCTAAACCCACCGACATGGTCACCAACGAACAATCTAGGCAAAGTGAAAAGAGTTTTCCAAGACACATGAATCAAGAACCAAATTGCGACAACGCTACAAATACTTTTGAAACGCACCAGCTTACTGAAGCGCAGTATGTGTGTGCTTGTATCGGCTCGACTCAACATGCGTCGCACATGTTATATGAATGAGTTTCTTGTGCGTGCGAAGTAGGAAAAGTACGTTTCTCAAAAAGCGGACTCAGTGCCTCACGGAGGAGTCCAGTGTCTAGAAATTTTTAACGCATAGAACTATTTAGGGCGACTAACAGCAGAACTTCATAACTCGGTCATAACTCGGACTTAGTACCCGAGTTATGAGAGATAGCTGTTACCCCCTGAGCGCATCGTAACTTTAAGACCCGAGTTAGGCGAAAATGACTAACAGCTAATTTTCATAACTTCGTCATAACTCGGGCGCGTTGACGAGTCATGAACTGTGATCTCAATCATACTCGATTCCGTTCACGTCCACTTGTCCGAGTTATGCGTCACATGACTAACAGCAGAATTTC
>JACLAB010002377.1_pt1 | contig 11775 bp, 9 predicted proteins | sample 8027921 | NCBI WGS metagenome assembly JACLAB01 (sample SAMN15725117, study PRJNA655200) | protist metagenome | isolation source: fluorescence activated cell sorting (FACS) single amplified genomes of... | place: USA: West Boothbay Harbor, Gulf of Maine | collected 2000-07-19
CCGCATCGTCCCCACGCTCGCCAGCTCGTCGAACGACACCAGCCCCGGATCGTCGGCGTCCGCCGCCATCGTCGTCACCGTCGTCGTCATCGCGCGATATGACCTCGCCGTCGCGCGTCGTCGTCGCGTCCCTCGAGCGCGCTCGACCCGCGACGATTCGTTCAGGTTCTCGCGCGCGTGTCGTTCGCGCGACGCGCGCGGTCCTCTCGAGCCGCGCGCGCGTCGCGCCGCGCGCGCGTCGCGCGACGCGGGGACGACTCGGACGGATGACGGCGGCGCGCGCGAGGGACGCGAACGACGACGACGACGCGAAGACGTCGACGTCGAGCGACGACGAGGAGGTGCGCGTGCGTCGAACGCGGGACGACGACGACGGGGCGCGCGAGGCGCGCGCGAACGGGACGGGCGCGGAGACGCGCGATCTCGACGACGACGACGATCGGCGACCGACGTGGTTCGACGCGCGCGCGTTCGAGAGGGATGATTTCGATCCGTGGGAGTACGTGGAGGAGATGACGACGTTCGTGGGGTCGGAGACGCTGCGCGAGGCGCTGGACGGGTACGAGCGAGAGACGCGCGAGGCGCTGGAGCGCCTGGTGAACGAAAACTACGAGGAGTTCGCGTCGCTGGGGGACGATCTGAGGGATTACGCGGCGTTGAGGGATAAAATAATGCCGGGACAGATGGAGACGAAGCGAGAGGTGCGCGAGGGGAGGGAGGAGATCGCGCGAGCGCTGGAACGGTTGGAGGCGAGCGCGGAGGAGCGAGAGGCGCAGGCGCGCGCGAGCGCGAGCAAGCGGCTGGCGGATGAGTGCGGACATACGGTCTCAAAGGTTGAGCGATTGCTCGGAGAGTTAGACGTCGTCGGTGAAAAGTCATCTGCGAGCGATAGCGCGATGGGTGTGGAGAGAGCTGGAGATTTACTCGCCTCGGTGATGATCGGCGCGGAGGATCGCGAAGGCTTGGAGATGTTGGCTCCGGCGTTTGAGGACGATCAAGCGACGTCTGAAACGGACGATATGCATCGACATCACGTCAGTGGAGACGTGAACGAGCGCGCGCGATTGCTCGATCGCATTTCGAGCGAAGTGAATCGCTTAAAGTTTTACCAAAAGCAAGGAAAAGATGTTTCGGCGATTCGAGACCTCGCCGACCGAATCGAGTATTGCGAGTTGAAGCTCACTTCTTTGGCGCAAATTGCGCTTATCGATGGTTTAAAAGAAAAGAACACGAACGTTATAAGCCATTGCTTGCACGGTTGCACCGCGATCGGGAAGTTTGACGTTGTGGAAAGCGCGATTCGAACTGTATTAATCCGCCCAGCGTTGGAGAAGACACTTGAGTCCATAGCCGAGGAAGACTTTGCGTCAGTGTTGCCAAAACTAAGTGAAACTGCGCTTGCGTCGTGCTCTTGCGTATTCGATCTTACGCGGGTTGCCGAATCGGGCCTGCAGTCGCACGACTTTCTCGCTGGAACTGTACTCGCAGAGGTTGATTCGCAACTGAGTTCGGCGTTCGAGAAAGCGTACTCGCCGGGGATCCCGCAGGAATTTATCAAGAACTATCGCGTGGCGATGAAGTTTGTGGATACATTAGAAGACCTCGCACCGACGATGGCGTCATTGAATCATTTCCGGGCGTCCAGGCACTTGGAATCGTACATGAAGAGGTGGAATCTTTCGGTGTACTTTAATTTGCGCTTCCAAGAGTTTGCTTGCGATGTCGATGAAGAGCTGAACGAGCCGGGTCTTGATACCTCGCGAGCGAGCGATGGATTTTTACTCACACCGACAACGCAAACATGGCTGACGATGGCGAAATGTATGGCGGAGGAAGTCTTCGTTCCAGCCCTCACGGACAAATTTGTCAGACTGTTCGCGCAGGTGTTGTCGCGATACAGAAGTTGGGTGAAAGCCGGCATCGAAGCTTTATCTGTTCAGCAAAGCTCCGATTCGAATGCTGAGGAAGGCATAGTCACCATGGTTACGTCTTCTTCTAGTTGGGGCGCCACAGCGGGTGGAGACGAGTTAATTTTAGTGCGTTTGGATGTTGAAAAGTTGTGCGCAAAAGTGCGCTCGGACGGCGCAGCGTGCGTGAAAGCGAGCACGAGCATTCTGGGCGAAGACACCGCTCAAATCGCGGTTGATTGCGTCTTAGAAGGCGTGCATGAGCTGCAAGAAATTATTCCGCAGCTCGATGCATTCATCGTCAAAGTATACGTCGAAAGATGCGTCGAAGCGTTGAAGCAGCTCAAGGGAATCACCGCCACGTTTCGCATGACGAACAAGCCCATGCCGACAAGACACAGTCATTTCGTGCCCACGATTCTCGCTCCCTTGCAAGCGTTTTTAGATAACGAGCGCACAAAAATGTTTTCTAAGACTTCGAGACAAGAAATAGTTGATAAGGTCCTAGAGTCCGTGTCTGAAAGATACGCTGAAATGGCGAGCGATCTCGTGGCGACGGTGAAGAAGACTGAGGCAAGTTTGAATCGTCTTAAAGATCGACAAGGGAAAACTAGCAGCACGGGTGTGGGCGATACAGACAAGATTTGTCGTCAGCTATATTTAGACGCCAAGGAGTACGCCGTGCAAATGGAAAAGTTTGGCGTCGTCTCCACCAACTCAGGCGCGTTCAACGAGTTGTGGTCAAACGTCGCGGCGGGAGCGCCGACTGCCTAATTCTCGTGTTTATAATCACAAGTAGTGCTAATAGCGCATCGCATCGCTAATCATGCATCGCAACTAACGATGACTCTCTCCGAATCTTTGAGGAACTGCTAATCTTGGGTATTTTCGTAACGCCAGTCAGCCAATCTGTGCCGACATGGAGAGGAAGTATCCACTCGAGCGTCGAAATCTCGCTCTGGTGCTTTTGGCCTTTGAAAAACGCCGCGAATTCTCCTGCCGGAGTCTTCTTAACAGACGTAATTTCGAATCTGAGCTGCCACTTGAGCTCAACGTTCGATGTTCGAAAGCTTCCAGGGGAATTTGCAGGTAAATTAAGAGCGAAATTCGAGGTATTGAGATTCTCGACTCGCTCGTGCGTTTGCACCCAAATTTTCCTATACACCGGCGGCTTGCCGCCGTGCGCCGTCTTGGCCTCTGCGTGTATAATCTCACTCGATTCGAGCGTGATGAGCACGTGAGACGCTCGCGCTTTACCGGGTTCGGCGCACGTGAAGTCGAGTATACCCGCCACTTCGCCCCCAATCGCACACTTGGGCGCGGGCTTGCGCAGCGTCACCTTGACGAGTCGATCCTCGCCCATGCTCACGACGTACGCCTTTGACTTTTGTCTCTGCCCGTGCGATTGCGGAGTGAACGCCGATCCTTCGCCCGCTTGCGTTGTCGAACTTTCGCGAGGTGTCCTCACCTGCGGTTCGACGTCTCCCCACATCTGCAAAGCGCGAGGCGACGGCAACGAACCGTTGAATCGCGGCGACTCTGGCGGCACGGTGTCCTCGATGTGTATCCACGGCGCGGTTAAATCGCGCGCGCTGTACGTCTCTCGCATCTCGCCCACCTCGTCATCACTCGCATCGTCGCACAATTCGTCGTCGTCGTCTCCCCGGCGTTCGAGATCCCAATCCCCCGCGCGAACCGTCAACGGCGCGCTCGCCTCGAGCGTCTCCCCGCTCGCCGTCGTCGCCTTGCACGTCACGCGATACCAATACCTCGAGCGCTCGCCTCGAAAACTCGGCGCTAATCCCGGAGGTAAATCGATCCCAAACTTCAGCCCCACCGTGCTTCCCGGCTCGAGCGTCAGCGCGCGCGCCACCTCGCCCGGCGGCGACCGCGCGACGCTTCGCTCCTCCGCGCCCACGCGTTCGCGTCCCACCCACTCCACCGTCACCCGCTCCACGACCGACGACGCGAGCGCGTTCGCGTCCGCGATCACGCGCACGCGTCCGCGAAACGGTCGTCCCGCGCACACCACCCACCGCGGGTCCTCGTCCTCGTCGTCCTCGTCCTCGTCGTCGTCGTCGTCGTCGTCGCGATGTCCCGCCCGCTCGCGCGTCCTCGCGCCTCGACTCCGCCCGCTCGACGACGCGAACGCGCGCAGCGCGCGACCTCCCGCGCCGACGCGCGCGTCCATCTCTATCCGCACCGTCGACGTCGCCATCGTCGCCGGCGCGCCGTCGCCGTCGCGTCGCGACGTGACGCGCGACGCGCGCGCGGTCGGGACAACGCGACGCATGGCGTCCGTCGCGCGCGCGCGCGCGCCGCGTCCCGGCGTCGCGCGACGCGGCGCGCGAACCGCGCGACGCGCGACGTCGTCGTCGTCGTCGAAGTCGTCGAAGTCGAGATCGACGACGACGGCGTCGAGGGCGTCGAAGGCGCGCGGTAAAAACGCGATCAACTACGTCCCGAAGCCCGACGCCCCGACGCCGTGGTGGCCGGTGGACGAGCGCACCGGCAAGCCCCCGGGATGGTTTCAGCTCGTCGTGTTCGCGGGGTCCCAGGTGTTCATCGGGACGGTGATGCAACCGGCGGCGCTGGTGTATCAGTCGCTGTTCGACCCGATCATCGGAAAGTGAGCGCGCGCGCGCGCGCGCGCGAGGACGGCGCGCGACGACGACGACGACGGGATGTGTCGCGATGTGTTGTATTAAGATGAGATTCAATCGACTCGACGACGCGCGCGCGAAGCTCGCGTCCCGAAACCGCTCGAACGCCACACGGCGACGCGCGCGACGCGCATGGCGCCCGCGACCGCGCTCCGGGGCGATGGACGCTCGAGCGAGATGCTGCGAAGACAACGCTTGCACCGACACTACGTCGCGGGCGCGCACGGGAGCGCCGAGTACGCCATCGACGGCACGATCGTCGTCGCCACCGTGCACGGGCCGCAAAAAGTGAAACCTTGGCGCGAGGAGGTCGAGCGCGGGATCGTGGAGTTTGAGCTCACGAGCGCGGGCGCGATGACGAGAGAGGAAGAGAGAGCGTGCGAAGCGCGCGTGCGAGGGGCGATCGAGGCGACGGTGGTGCGGTATGATTTTCCGAGACTCGGCTTGCGAGCGACGGCGCGAATCGTGAGCGACGACGGCAACGCCGAGGCGGCGTGCGTGAACGCGCTTTGTTGCGCGCTCATCGACGCGGATGTGGCCATGCATGGATTGATATGTGCGAATGCGTGCGCGATATTGAGCGATGGGACGAAGGTGATCGACCCGACGAAGCGAGAGGAAAACGAAGCGAGGGCGCTGGTGCGCGCGTGCGCGCTGAGCAAGTATAGAGAAAAGGAGGAAATCGCCATCGTCGGGTGCTCCACGACCGGTGCGTTGACGGAGGAAGAGTATTTAGAATCTATAGCGTTCATCGTCGACGCCACGGCGTCGGTTGTGAACTTTCAAAAGAAGTCAATCGCACGTTTCGAGCTCGAAGGGAAATTCGAAGAGGACCCTACGAAGGGAACGAAGCGAGCGAAGACGGCGAGCGAAGACACGCCAATGGAAGGGATGGAAAACAAGCCCATAGGATGATGTTGTAAAGTTTTACATTTTCATTTTCAAACATTGTTACTGACACGCGCTTATTGGTCTCTGCTCGCCTTTGCTTGAGCTTCGGCGTTCACTTGCGTGACGCGGGCCAAAAACGAAGCATCGTTAAGATACTCCACACGAAACTTGAAGCCAGGCGGTCGTTCGGAAGCGGTGACAAGATTGCGCCACTTGTCCTTCAAGTCGACGCCGCTACGAGAGGTGTCCTGGAAAAAGGAACTTTTAATGTGCGCCCACTGCCCCAAACCAAACAACTGAACTCCCTTGATCAAATCTTCAGCCTCGCCCTGAGAGAAACGCTCTCGCTTCTTGTCGCCGCCATCCTTATCTTGCTTCTTTTTGGGCTTCTTGGCCACGGGTTCACCCGGAAATTGCGAGTTCACCATGGTCGGTGCCGCGGGTACGCCTTGGCCGTCGTTGTTCAGGATGAGCACGATGTCTGTGCCGTCGCGGACTCCAAAAGACCCCAACTGCGCGTCCGTGGGTTCCATCGTTCGACTCTTATGCTTCAAAGTGATATTATCTTTAGTCAAAACACCCCCCGTGGTCTCATGCACCAGGCCGCGCAAGGCGTCCACCGTCGAGTCGGTCTGTTCGAGGGCGTCGGCGGTTAGTCTAGGGTTCAAAGACAGATTAGGGTTTACGCGTTCATCGTCGACGCGCGCGAACTCGACGTACCGGCACCGTGAACTTCCACTCCGACGTCACTTGTCCCTTATTCACCCATTTTACGGTCACACCGTACATTTCCTGGTCCCCATCGAAGTCGTAAGGGTCATCGCTCGGCTTGCTCTTCGACGCCGCGCCCGCGTTCGCCGTTTGTTTTCCGGCACTCTTCACCGATCCCTGCGCGCGTTCGCCGCGTTCATCGTCAGTCGCCGTCGCATTTTCACATATTTTTCCCACGCCACTCGCGCGCGCGCGCGCCTCGCGACGCCGCATCCGCGCGTCGTCGCCCGTCGCCTTCGCGTTTGAACGCGCATTTGCACCGTTTCAAGCGCGTCTCGTCGTCGACCGAATCGCGCGCCCACCTTCGCCTTTTTCTCTTTCAGCGCCACTGTTTCGCGCGACCATCGCGCATCGCTCGTCAGTCTTCGTTCGTCCCGAGTCTTCGCCCGCGCGCGCCGTCCCTCGCGTTCGCGCGTCGCCGCGCGCCTCTCGCGCGACGCATCGTTTCCATCCTTCATCGTTCGCGTCGCCGTCCCGCGTCGCCGTCCCGCGTCGCCGTCCCGCGCGCGCGCGTCGCGTCGCCCGCGCGCACCCGCTTTCGTCGTCGCCACGGGCGCCGTCGCCTTTCGCTTCGACGCGCGCGTCATCGCGCGCGGCGCCGCGAGTGCGGTCGCCGACGTCGCGCGGTCGTTCCCCCGTGAACCCTCGTTTTTTTTGTTTTCATCACGCGCGCGATCGCGAAATTGATGGCGGAATCGACGCATTGAATGTGCGGCGAAACCGACGCGGGGCGATCGCGACCGACGGCGTCGACGCCGCGTCGACGCCGAGGCGACGCCGAGGCGACGCGGAGGCGACGGGACGCGGCGACGGGACACGTCGACGCGCGACGCGCGCGCGCGCGAGCGCGACGGCGCTCGAGCGACGCGCCGACGACCGACGCGCGCGCGACGCGGGCGTCGTCCGGACGCGCGCGCGCGACGGCGACGACGACGGCGACGGCGACGGCGTCGCGGCGTTTCGGATAATCCGAACGCGCGCGCGCGATGGATTCGATGGTCGGGGCGACGAGCACGCGATCGAACGGTGAGGCGCGCGACGGGAGGGATGCGACGACGCGACGCGAGCGCGCGCGGGCGATCGCGATCGATCTCGCGCTGTTCGCGACGACGTTCGGGATCGGGGTCTGGCTGGAGACGGCGACGCCGCATCAACGCTTCGTGCAGGGCGACTTGTTGTGGCGGTATTCGTATCCGCACGGGGAAAATACGGTGCCGACGGTGGTGGTGCCGCTCATCGCGTTCGTCGTGCCGTTGGTGTGCATGCTGTTGATGCCGAAGAGGTTGAATCCGGCGGTGCGCAAAGAACGGGCGATCGGCGGACTGTGCGCGAGCGTCGGTTTGACTTGGGTCGTGACGTGCGGGATGAAGAACGTCATCGGAGGGATCCGTCCAGACTTTGTGGCGCGATGCTGGCCCGATGGGAACCGGGTGTGGGCCGCGGTCGGCGTGCCCTCGTGCTCGGGCGCGAATGACGTCGTGCAGCAAGGACGGCGGAGCTTTCCCAGCGGGCACACGTCGATGTCGTTTAGCGGCTTCGTGTACTGCTCTCTCTACCTCGCCGCTTGGTTGAAAATAGGGGAGCAAGATCGTCGATTGGGGCGATGGGAAGGTATTTGGAAGTTAGTGATAGTTTTAGCGCCAACCATACTCGCCGGTTTCATCGGTTTGACGCGCATTAGAGATTACTGGCACCACTGGGAAGACGTCACCGTTGGCGCTCTGCTCGGCAGCGCGTTCGCGTACGCGGCGTGGGTACACAAACGACCTTACGCGAAGCGCGTCACTTTAGAAACTTACTCTCCGTTGGGTTTGATGGACGACGAAGCCACGAGCGGCGGTGGGCATTAGTGTATCTCTATATTTACTACAGTACATGTGCTAAAACTTCACCCCCGTCTCGCCCGTGTTAAACGCGTACGAAACTCTCGGCGCTCCGCCGGCGGACGCCAACACGCCGTGCAGCACCCAGCTCGGGAACACGACCAAACGCCCACGTTTGGGTTTAATGCACGTGTACGTACAGTATCCAGTACTAGTCTCTGCCGTCGGATCGACGCCGCCGGCGGAGACGCGCAACAACAAATCGCCCGGTTCGTCGACGTCGTCGTCGTCGCCTCGATCGCCCGCCGACGCGTAATACACCCCGCTCCAGACCGCGTTCACGTGATTATGCAACCCGTGTCCATCGCCCGCGCGCTCGCACACGTTTATCCACGACGTGCTCACTTTCGCGGGATCTCCTCTCCCCATCATCGACTTCACGAACGTCGTCTTCGCGTCGTTTTCCTCCCACGCGCGCGCGCACGCGCGCTCCGCGAGCGCCGCGAGCGCCCTCGTCTCGCCTCCCTCGCGCTCGAACGCGTCCGGCCGCGAGTGAAACCCACCGATGTTGGACACGGTCACGCGAGTCGCGTCTCGCGCGCGCGCGTCCATCGCGAGCGCGACCAGGGCGTCGTCGTCGACCGCGGCGTCGTCGTACACGTACACGCACAGCGTCTTTCCGAGTTCGTCCGCGTCCCAGCGCTCGAACGGGCCGAACGCGCGTCGCTCGCCGTTCGGCGCGACGGCGTCGACGCGATCGGGGGTCACGCGTCGCGGGCCGTCGGCGTAGGCGCCGAAGAGCTCGCGCGCGCACGCGGGCGCGCGTCGGGACATCGCGCGGGTCGTTACGCCGCGACGCGACATGACGACGGCGCGCCACGACGACGACGACGACGACGCGCGCGCGCGCGCGCGCGATGCGATCGACGACCTGGCGACGCGCGTCGGGACGCTGGACGTCGCGCGCGCGTCGACGACGACGACGTCGACCGCGCGCGCCGTCGTCCCGCGCGGGCCGCGACCGACGACGAAGACGCGCGACGTCGAGGAAGCGGTCGTCGATCTCGACGCGAGCGAAGGCGCGCGCGCGGTGAAGAACGCGTGGGGGACGAAGACGAGCGCGGTGTGCGCGTTCGCGAGCGAGGCGCCGGCGAAAAAGCTGCTGGAGGAGGGCGCGCCGAGGACGCTCGGGAGCGACGCGAGGCGCGCGCGGCGGGAGGAGACGAGCGAGACGCCGCGGGGGGATGTTTCTGAGTTTGATTTGCGACCGTCGAGGGCGAGACCGAAGACGAACGCTTCGGTGGCCCGAAGAATGATCGCGAACGCGTTGAACGTGAAGTTGGGCGACGCGCCGGATCGAGGCGACGCGGACAGACGAGACGCGGACAGACGAGCGCTCGGCGAAGCGCGCAGGAAAAAGGCAGAGGAGAAACGTCGCGCGCGGGAGCGAGAGGAGGGAGTGGGGAGGGAGTAAAGTACGTTGTACGTACGTAAAGTACGCCACTACGTTGTAAAAAATGGTTGGTTTTAGTTATACACATTCGTTCAACTTGATTTTATCTATGTCGCACATGCACTCTACTTTGACGGAGCGGCCCGTCGTTGTTGTCGCTGGTAGCCTTCCTTGGCCTTTTCGCGCGCGGCTTCGCGCTCGGCCTCACCAGCTTGGTATTCTTCAACACGTTCTGCCAAAATTTCACTCGCGGTTTCGAGTGTTTGAATCTTATCGACCAAGTCCAAGCACTCCAGTTCGTCGCCCGCTTTGAAGCCATCCCACTCGGGATCGGCTCCGATACCGCACTCCAAACCAGCCTCAACCTTCTTGACGATATCCTTGACGCGACGAAGTGAGCCGACCTTACCGAAGAACACTTCTTTGCCCTTTCTAGTGACTCTCAAGTACTTTTTGGCCTGGAAGTAACCGTCAATCACCTCGCAACCGGCAACCTTCGCCTTACCGCCGCCAAAGACAGCCTTACACGTCGCCTTGCCAAACGGAATTTCTTCCTTGATCGAACTCAACATGCCTTCCATTGCCGCACGAACTTCATCGACAAGATCGTATATAACGTCGTAAGTACGTACTTCAACCTTCCTCTTCTTCGCAATCTCGCCGATTCGGTCGTTGCAAGGCGTATTGAAAGCCAAGATAATCCCTTCGGAAGCAGAAGCCAAATCTACGTCGCTCTCGCTCACTTCGCCCGCAGAGGCCATGAGGAAACGAAGCTGGACGCGGTCTTGAGGCAACGCACTGAGAGCAGCCTTAACTGCTTCGCAAGAACCACTTACGTCCGTTTTGACGATGAGATTGATCTTTTGTAATCCATCCTCGTCGCCCGGCAAGTTGCTCAGCGAAACAACGTTACCCTCAATCAAGCGGTTGTTACGAATCTCATTTTGGACTTGCTCAGCCTTGTCACGAGCCGCGGCATCGGACGCGTAGACGGTAAACTCTTCACCCGCGGCCGGAACACCGCTTAGACCCATGATTTGAACAGGCATAGATGGTCCAGCCTCTTCGACTTTGGTACCATCTGCGTCGTCCATCGCGCGCACTTTGCCGTACGCGCCACCGATTTGAATCGCATCGCCGATGCGCAAAGTGCCGGCTTGGACGAGAACAGTCGCCATCGGACCACGTTGTTTGTCGAGGAATGCCTCGATGACTGTACCTTGAGCTTCGCGATCGGGATTTGCGACGAGCTCGGCGAGCTCTGCTGTGAGAGAAATGGTTTCGAGCAACTCGTCGATACCTTCGCCAGACTTGGCGCTGATAGGCAGGAACGGAACGTCCCCGCCCCACTCTTCGCTGATGATACCGATGCGTGATAGTTCGTCGCGCACACGGTCGACGTTTGCGCCTTCCTTGTCAATCTTATTGACGGCGACGATGATCGGAACCTCGGCGGCTCGGGCGTGAGAAACAGCCTCTTCGGTTTGCGGTCGAACGCCGTCGTCGGCGGCGACGATGATGATGGCAATATCCGTCACTCGCGCACCACGAGCACGCATCGCACTGAACGCTTCGTGGCCCGGAGTGTCGAGGAAGGTAATATCCTTCTCTTCATCACCAACCATGGTGCTGACTTGGTACGCGCCGATGCCTTGCGTAATGCCGCCTGACTCGCCCGCGGCAACCTTGGACTTGTGAATGTAATCCAACAGCGATGTTTTACCGTGATCGACGTGACCCATGATGGTAACTACGGGTGCTCGCGGTACCAAGTAGTCGAAGTCGTCTTCGCTCAAGAACTGCGTCACCTTCTTCGCCGCCGTCGCGACGCCCCGTTCAGCCTCGTCTATCCATTCCACTTCCATATCCTCAGCCACGGCAATCACAGCTTCCTTATCGAGCAGCTGGCCCATTTGGACCGCGATACCCTTCATGAAAAGCGTTTTGATGATTTGCGCTTGCGTCGTGGCGAGGAGTTCGGTGAGATCTTCGATCGCCATGCCATCCGCGGGAACTTCAAGAATCTCCACAGCAACGGCTCTGTTTTCCTCGAGCGCCTTTCTGCGCTGCGCGCTCTTTGCCGCTTTGCTTCCTCGCCGCTGTTTGACTTGATCGCTACCACTCGCACCACTCATATTCATCTTTGGTCTACCACCGCGTCCCGGTTTGCCACCGTCTTGGAATCGAAAGTCTTGTCGTCCTCCGCGACCGCCGCGACCCGCGCGACCGCCGCCGCTCGGCTTGGCCGCGTTTCTAAAGTTTCGTTC
>JACLAB010010935.1_pt1 | contig 11767 bp, 9 predicted proteins | sample 8027921 | NCBI WGS metagenome assembly JACLAB01 (sample SAMN15725117, study PRJNA655200) | protist metagenome | isolation source: fluorescence activated cell sorting (FACS) single amplified genomes of... | place: USA: West Boothbay Harbor, Gulf of Maine | collected 2000-07-19
TCAAAAATAACCAGTTCTACAATATACACTCGTACTATCACTACGGCGACTGCTGGACAAACCGTGTTTGCGGCTACATATACACCAAATTATGTTGATGTCTTTATCAATGGTATTAAGATTCTCGACACAACGGATTTTACAGCAACAAATGGTACAAGTGTCACCTTAATAAACACTTCAAGTAGTGTAGGTGATATAGTAGAAATTACCGCTTGGGTTCCTACAGCGGTGGTGACACCGGTAGTACTAGATACTGTATTCTCTTATTATTTTATTAATGCTGGTAATTTTACTGGACCGGTCGAAGGGACAAAAAATATAACTCCTACTAAGGACATTACTTTATTGAATTTATCCGCAACAATCGATGCGGCGGTAGGGTCATCAATTATATTTGATGTAGAAAAAAACGATTCTGCAATTCAGAGCTTCGCCATAACTTCGGGTCAAACTGATATAACTGCAAGCTTTAATTCAGGTTTAACATTTACGGATAGTGACATTATATCTGTGGATATAACTTCCGGATCCGGAAAAGATTTAGTTGTAAAAATAAACTATAAGGAAACATAAAAATGGCAATTACAGTTACCGACACCTCTCTCAGTACCAATGCAAGGTATGTGGTTTATTCTGGGAGTACCGCTGCAAATGATGCTCAAACACTTCTTCTTAAAATTAATGATGCATTAGTTAATCTGGGATGGACTAAGTATGATAATGCTGGTGCAGCAGCCGTCTTAGGTACAGCTGATGATGCCAAAGTTATTATGAGAAGAACTACAAATGATAATGCTAGTTCTGGACATTATTCTTATCTATCTTTAAGAATGCAGCACAGTGCATCGACATATAATTTTTATTTGACATACAGTGCGGGTCATACCGGTAATACTACATATGGAAACTGGATCAATCCGGTTTATAGTCGATCAGCCGTATTTAATAACGCATCTGGCGTGTTAGTAAACCCAAGTTTTACTGGTGGGGGTACTATTTGGTTATTTGATGAGGGTAATTCTCTTGTAATGAAATTTACTGGAACCGGATTTACTGAGGGTGAACCAAAGTCAGTTTTGTACTTTGGTGAATATGATAAAATATTTGGAGAAGCGTGTGATGCTTCTACAGGTTATATACACAACGGTGTTGCCATTGATGGTAATGAACTTGTCGAAGGAGTTGGGGCCCAGTATTATAACGGCCCGGCGCAAACCTTCTCCACCGGTCAGAACACGAGCGGTTCAGCTTACAATAACATGAACACGCGAAATTACGTTAACGGCACAGATAATACGCAGTTCGCTTTAACAGAATATCCACAAACGGCCGCTGGGATTACCGATAGTTATAATTATCTTCGGCATGGGCAGACCGGGTTTGGTGCACCAATTGGTTCGACATCCTCTAACGATGGTTCATATAGTTATTATACAAGGATACATTTAGGTTGGTTAGGTTGGGTTGGTCATATTGCTCCATCATATAGAACTTCTTTGTCTGCTATAATTTCCGCTCAGGACCATGGCGGGGGCCCCCAGCAAAGTCACTTTATATCAGGGAGTTGGAGCACACAAACCGCGCTCACGAAAGCCAGTCAGCAATATTTACCCAACCCAAGCAGTAATCAAATAGCGTTATATGAACCAGTGATAAGTAGTGGAACAATGAATCCTATGACGGTCACCTCGTCCAACCACCAGTATTACAGTAGCATAATGAATAATAACATGACTGCTAAAAAAGTTTTTGCAGTGCATGGTAAGTTACTTGGGTTTAGAATGTCTTTAGGTCAACCGGCTGTATCATCAGGTGGTTACCAATTTTTAGATACAGGCACTATACCTTTAGACGCTAACGGTTACTATAATGCTTCCGGAACTCCAACCGCTTGTTGGGCGATTCCACTTTGGACGTACAGCGGCTCGGTTAGCGCTAGTGTTTGTATATGGGTTAAGAAATGAGTTTAGCAGATAATCCCACTCCTTCAGACGTAGGTACTGGATCATATTATTTCGATTCTGCTGGAGGGTATCAACAGTCTAATATAGGGTATACTGATCCAATAAGTTTATCATCCGTTGTTTCAACAGGAATATTGAGTTTGTCAGGGATAAACGTTAATAATCCTGTGACAGGATTAAATAATATTAGTACACTGGGTGTGCAAAGCTTATCATCTGTTGAAACAACATCCATATTAACATTGGCGGTGATAAGAGCTAATAATCCTGTGACAGGATTTGGATCTGATGGGATAGACCCAAAAATACTTCAATACCAAATGGCATTTGCCGTTTAAAGAGAAATAAGAGGATAAAGAAAATGTCGGAACAATTACTTAATACTTTAAAAGTTCAAATGAAACATAATATCGATGAAGCTTGTGATATTTATATGTTTAATATTTCATCCGAAACACATAATAGAATCACCATGAAAGCTGCTCAAGATTTTGAAAGTAAAATATGGATTATGTATTACGACGAGGAATCAAATGTGTGGATAGCATCGAATGGCACACCTACAAATAATACGGAACACTATACACAGGTTGCTTTATGGGAAAATCTTTCAGTTGAAAAGATTGTTTTTGAAGAAATCGAAGAAATCGAAGAATAAATAACGATATAGAAATTAGGAGAGGTAGTAGTGTCATCTAGTAATCAAAGACTATTTGCGGACAAACTTAGGTTCTTAACCGGACTTACGTCAAGCCCTGTTGCCGACTCAAATCTTCAGGAGTTCGTTGACGCATTCACTTTGCCATCAACAGATGGCGATTCAGATCAGATATTAAAAACGGACGGTGAAGGTCTCATAACATTTGGTTCTGCCTCCAGTGGCGGTGGCGGTGTTGACTCAGCAACAGTTCTGGGTTTAATTGATTCAGCGCATGTCCAGTTGCGACAAGACTATGCTTACTCATCGTTAACTGGTGTTCCTAATGTTTTAGATTCAGCAGATGTTTCATCGATCGCCGGCGATGCAGGTGTTGACTCAGCAACAGTTCTGGGTTTAATTGATTCAGCACACGTCCAGTTGCGACAAGACTATGCCTACGCATCTTTAACTGGTGTTCCTAATGTCTTAGACTCAGCAGATGTTTCGTTGATTGCTGGTAGTAGTGCAGGCGTTGACTCAGCGACAGTCTTAGGATTAATTGATTCAGCGCATGTTCAATTAAGACAAGACTATGCTTACGCATCCTTAACTGGTGTTCCTAATGTTTTAGATTCAGCAGATGTCTCAGCAATTGCTGGTGGTTCTGGTGGTTCTGGCGGTGGGCTTGACAGTTCTCTGTCAATATCGTTAATTAACACAACCGTAGATTCGGCTTATGTCCAATCAAAAATAACCAGTTCTACAATATACACGCGTACTATTACTACAGCAACCGCAAGTCAGACAGTGTTTGCGGCTACATATACACCAAATTATGTTGATGTTTTTGTGAACGGTATTAAGATTCTTAATACAACGGATTTTACAGCAACAAATGGTACAAGTGTCACCTTGCTCTCTTCAAGTGAGGCGGGTGATATAGTAGAGATTACCGCTTGGGTTCCTACAGCGATTGTAGGCAGTGTCAGCGCATGGGTCAGTGTTGACTCAGCGTTAACTCTTTACTCTGGTCAAAGGGCACTTGCTGACACTACATCTAGTCCGGTTACTTTGACATTACCATCTTCACCCAATCTTGGCGATGAAGTTAGGGTAATTGATGCTACTAACAATGCAGCGACCAACAACATTACCGTCGCAAGAAATGGGAGTAAGATTATGGGTCTCGATAGTGATCTTACAGTCAATATTAACGAGGCAGCATTTGGTCTCGTATATTTTAATGCCTCTCGGGGTTGGTTGTTAACGGAGAAATAATGTCTACCTACGGAACAATTAAATACACAGGATTTCAAGACTCTGGTGTGGTTGTTGGTAATACTGCTTATACAAACACGGTAGATCTTCCTACAAGCGATTTGGAAATAGGCGCAGTGGCATTTGTCTCTGAGACCAGTAAGATGTATATGTGGACTGGATCGTCATGGTTTAATATTGCAATTGCGAACCAAGCACCCACAGCAATTTCTGGTAATGTAGCAAGTTATGAACTATCACAAGATGGAACAGCCACTACTGTCACGCTTACTTCGACTGATCCTGAAGGTCTGCCTCTTACATGGTCATCTTCGGTTTCTGGCGTTACGCAAGCCGCAACGGTTACTAATGTTGATAATGTATTTACTATTACACCAAGTACAAATGAAGATCATATAGGAACTATCAATGTGACCTTTAGTGTTACGGATGGGAACAACACAGAAACCAGTTTGAGTTCATTTATTTTAAGCTTTCTCGTTCCCAATTCCCAATATACATCAACACTTGTTGAAGCGATCGGAACAGGAACAAACTCAACTTTCGTAGATGCTTCGGCAGAAGCACATACTGTTACAAACACTGGTGTGATTGCCGGAACGTTTAGCCCATATAGAGGTGGGGGATATAGTATGTACTTGGACGGAAATGATTATATATCGCTCGGGAATGGCGACTTAACAATTGATACGGAAGACTTTACTATTGAGACATGGGTTAATACTACACTGGGGTCTGTAATTCATTTAGCAAATAATTCTAAATGGTTTCAAGGACAGAACAAAGGATGGCGTTTATCTATTACGTCTTCAGGTACAATTTCTATGCAGGCTAGTACCGGTACATGGAATACTTTCCCTACATTTTACACCTCTACAAATGCGATTTCTTCCAACCAATGGTCACACATAGTTATTTGCAGAGACTCTGGAGTTATTAGTTCTTATATAAACGGCGTTAAAGATCCAACTACTGTAACCTATTCCGCATCTTTAAATCAATATAACGGCGGTAGCGCAGCGATTGCCCAATCGGTGATCGGGGCTCTGATTCAAGATAGCGTTGCGAACTTCCGCATCACTGGATACTTAGCTGACTTTCATTTTAAACTAGGTTCTGCTAAATATACTGCTACATTTTTACCTCCGACTAGAAGTTTGACCGTTGAGTCTGGAACCGATACTTTATTATTCAATAAACCATTTATAAAAGATGAGTCTACTAATGCATATACTATAAGCCTTATCGGAGATCCACAAGTTAAACCATTTTCACCCTACAGATATGAAGAATACTCAGAAGCATTGCATGGTTCTTCTGGTTACTTTGATGGGTCTAGTTTAATATCTGTGGCTACACCAGCGGCAATCGGAACGCAGGATTATACAATAGAGTTCTGGATGAATAGTCCTAATGTGACTAGCACTTGGCAGTCTTTAGTTTCGAGAGATTATAATAATTCAGATAGTTTTAGATTATACAAAAAGGCTAGTACATCAGAGTTAGCGTTTTATTCTGGGAGCTCCGTAAGAGCAACAACGTCTGGTGCAGGATTAACTAATAATGTATGGCACCATATTGCAGTTGTTAGGAATTCTGGCACCCTGCAAATTTATGTGGATGGTGTATCAAAAGCATCTGCTTCTAACAGTGATGATATTTCTGAGGCGGCCGCCCCTATTAATATAGGCGGCAATACAGGAGAAGTTTCAAATTATCCTTTTACTGGTTACATCCGAGACATGCGCGTTGTAAACGGCACCGCAGTCTACACTTCCAACTTTACACCGCCAACCGAACCTTTAACGGCAATTACGAATACCACATTCTTACTAAACCCAAATCCGAATATTGTTGATAAGGCTCAAAAATCTAATATAACTTTAGTAGGCAATGTTACATCAGCATCTCCTCCGTTACAAATATTTGGTACTCCAAATGCTGTATCGTTTGACGGGTCTGGAGATTATTTACAACTACCATCGGATGCCGGATTTAGTTTTGGTACTGGTGATTTTACAGTAGAAGCCTGGGTATATCATCCTCCATCGACTGATAGAATGATTATTGATTCTAGGCCGACATCAACTAATGGATCATACTGGCTTTTTGGTACTGGAAACACCGGCATCGTGAGTTTTGTAACTATGTCAACTGGAGGTAATACTGTATCTGATACTGTAGCAAGAACTAATCAGTGGGTGCATTATGCTGCGACTCGATCAGGCACGTCTTTAAGATTATTTGCAAACGGCACACTTGTAGCATCAACAACAGATTCTTCTAATATATCTTCTGCTAGTCCGACCATCGGTAAAAATGCTTATGGTTCATCAGGTACTTGGTGGTTAGGAAATATTAGCAACTTAAGAATAGTAAAGGGTACAGCAGTCTACACTTCAAACTTCGCACCACCTACAGAAAACTTAACAGCTATAGCAAATACTTCGCTACTGACTTGTCAAGGTTCTTCAATAGTAGATGCAAGCACTAATGCACATACAATTACTGTTACTGGTAATGCTGCTTCTGTAAATTTAGATCCTTATGGAACTGAGAAAGTTGTGACTTTTGATGGTACTGGTGATTATTTGGTAGTATCTTCTTCTAGTACAGATTATGGGTATGGTACTGGTGATTTTACTATAGAACTTTGGGTATATTTTAATTCAGTAACGGCAGCCCAAACTGTGGTGAGTAATTTAACCTCTTCTACAAGCACGAATCCGCATCTCTACCTATATGGCGTCGACTCGAAGATAAAATATTATGACGGAGGTGGTGATAGAATTACCAGTTCAGCATTGAGTGTAAACACATGGTATCACGTTGCTCTCAGTCGTGCTAGTGGTTCAACAAAATTGTTCATTGACGGTACACAAAGCGGAAGTACTTACACGGATTCAAATAACTATGGAACCACCGCTCCTTTTGTAGTTGGGACATATTATAGTGGAGGATCTTTATTTACCGCCTCACTTTTAAACGGTTATGTTCAAGATGTGCGTGTCACAAAGGGATTGGCTCGTTACACCAACAGCTTCACTCCACCCACAACTCTTTTATTGGGATAGAATATAGTGGCTACTTATGGACCAATTAGATATGGTGGAATTATAGATTCGGGATCACTTACCGGTACGGTTACATACACTAATACAACCGATCTTCCAACATCAAACGTCGGTACTGGGCAAAGAGCCTACGTAACCTCTACTAACAAGTTGTATGTATGGAATGGAAATGCATGGTTTATGATTGCTTTGATCGATACCAATTTTAATGCAACAGGTGGTACTATAACTGATGCAGGTGGTTACAGAACACACGTCTTTACATCATCAGGAACATTTTCTGTTAGTTCAGGAGCCGAAACTATTTCATATTTAATTGTAGCTGGTGGCGGTGGCGGAGGTAAAAATGCTGGTGCTGGGGGCGGAGCCGGTGGTTATAGAACTGGTACTGTTGATGTTTCAACAGCCGCAGCAGAAGGAGGAACATATACTATTACTGTTGGAGCAGGTGGAGCAGGAGGTACTGTATCCCCAGGCGTCGGAGCAAACGGCGATAATTCGAGTGCATTTGGTATAACCTCTACTGGTGGGGGAGGTGGTGTTTCCGGTGAAGGTACTGGAGCTAACGGTGGTTCTGGTGGTGGTGGTGCATATACTGGTGTAGGTGGTTCAGGAACATCAGGTCAAGGTAATGATGGTGGAGCTGGAAACGGTCAAACCAGTCACAGTAGAGCAGGTGGAGGCGGTGGCGGAGCAGGCGCAGCAGGACAAGATACTCAATCATCGTCCGAACCAGGAGATGGTGGTGCAGGGGCATACTCATCTATTTCAGGCACTAACACCGCTTACGCAGGCGGTGGCGGCGGTGCTGCCCATAACGGTACTGGTGCTGTAGGTGGAATAGGCGGAGGCGGTGCAGGTGGTACCGGCGCAGCAGGAACAGCAGGAACAGCAAACACCGGTGGCGGTGGTGGAGCAGGTGCTGGATATGGACATAATGGTGGTGCTGGTGGCTCTGGCATTGTAATCGTTCGTTATGCTTTATAATGGGTATTAATCAATTGCCCATAGACTATAAATAACGATATAGAAATTAGGAGAGGTAATAGTGGCATCTAATCAAAGACTATTTGCGAGCAAGCTTAGGTTCTTAACCGGACTTACGTCAAGCCCTGTTGCCGACTCGAATCTTCAGGAGTTCGTCAACACATTCACTTTACCAGCTGCGGACGGTGATTCGGACCAGGTGTTAACAACAGATGGTGAAGGTCTCATAGTATTCGGCTCTGGTGGTGGTGGTGGTGGTACTGATTCAGCAACGGTCTTAGGATTAATTGACTCGGCACACGTCCAGTTGCGACAAGACTACTCGTATGCTTCATTAACTGGTACGCCAAATGTACTTGACTCGGCGGATGTTTCTACTTTAATTACGACAACGGTAGATTCTGCATACGTTCAGCTCTCGGCTATAGGACTACCTTACTCATCGTTAACAGGTGCCCCAACCTTACTTGACTCTGCCTTAGCTCAGTCTTTGATTGATGCGACTGCTCAGACACAAGACATATCAGACATAGTAGGTGCTGAAGGAAATTCTGGTGAATTTCTCAAGAGTCTTGGTGGTGGTAATGCGACGTGGGTAAATATATCAACGGTCGTTGATTCAGCATACGTTCAACTCTCGGCTATAGGATTACCCTACACTTCGTTAACTGGTACACCAAATGTTTTAGACTCTGCTGATGTCAGTGAGATTGTCGATTCAGCATATGTTTCAGGATTGATTGACTCTGCATATGTCCAACTCTCGGCTATAGGATTACCTTACTCCTCATTAACTGGTGTTCCGAATGTTTTAGACTCAGCGGATGTTTCATTAATCGCTGGTAACGCTGGTACTGACTCGGCAACTGTTTTAGGATTAATTGACTCAGCACATGTTCAACTGCGACAAGATTATGCCTACGCCTCCTTAACTGGTGCTCCGAGTGCTGGACTAGATTCTGCCTTGTCTCAGACTCTGATTGATGCGACTGTTCAAGTACTTGACATATCAGACATAGTGGGTGCTGAAGGAACTTCTGGTCAGTATCTTAAGAGTCTAGGTAGTGGTAATGCTGAATGGGCAAGTGTATTGGACTCAGCGGATGTTTCATTAATCGCTGGTAGTAGTGCAGGACTTGACTCTGCGTTAACGACTCAGTTAATCGACAGTGCATATGTTCAATTACGTGCTGCTGGTGCTGGGCTCTCTGCTTGGGTAGAGAAGACTGACGCTTACACTCTTGTTGCAGGTGATAGAATAGTACTTGACACCAGAGATGCTGCGCTGTCGTTAACACTACCTGCTTCACCGACATTCAGTGATGAAGTTTCTATAATGGACGGGACAAACTACGCCGCGACGAATAACGTTACTGTTAGTGGTAACGGTAAGAAAATTCTCGCTTCTGATTCTGACTTTGTAATCAATATTGATAGAGCATCAATCGATCTTATGTTCTACAATGATTCACAAGGTTGGATTCTAACGAAAGCAATCTAAGAGAATTTACGACAATGGCTAACACACTGAAAGATATCCAAAAAGATATTAGTAACGATGCGGTAAGAAGACTAGTCGATTTAACAGAATTTACTGGGGAATTGCCGCCTCGTTCGCCTGTCCAAGGGTCAAGTATGGGTTACACTTCTGGCGGTATAACCCCATCATATTCAAATGTGATCGATAAATTTCCTTTCTCGTCTAACGGAAACGCTACCAATGTAGGCGATTTGACAGAATCGAAACGCGGCGCCGCAGGACAATCATCCGATGTATCTGGTTATGCTTCTGGTGGCAACACTGGCAGTTCAAGTAACGTTATCGATAAGTTTCCGTTTGCGGCTATAACAAACGCTACCGATATAGGTGACTTGACAGCACCAAGACATCTTGCTGCCGGACAATCGTCTACTGAGTCTGGTTATACTTCTGGTGGTTATGGCGGTGGTGGTGATACCATCGACAAGTTTCCGTTTGCGTCTAACGCTAACGCTACAGATGTGGGTGACTTGACATTATCAAGAAACACGTCTGCCGGACAATCATCGTTTGAGTCCGGATATACTTCTGGTGATTCGGGTTCGGGTGAAACGGTCGACAAGTTTCCATTCGCGTCTAACGAAAACGCTACAGATGTAGGTGATTTGTCAGTAGCAAGGTTTGCTCTGGCAGGTCAATCATCTAATGTTTATGGATATACTTCTGGAGGATCAATTAGTTCACCAACGCGTTCTAATGTAATTGATAAGTTTTCATTTGTAACTAATGTAGATGCCACAAGTGTGGGTAATCTGACCGTGGCAAGGCAAGGTGCTGCAGGACAATCGTCTACTGAGTCTGGTTATACTTCTGGCGGCAGCGTTGATCACGGATCCGCTCCCCCAAATTCGACTGTAATTGACAAGTTTTCGTTCGCATCAGATGCTAACGCTACAAATGTGGGTAATCTGACAGTATCGAGATATCAACTCGCGGGTCAACAATACTAATCATTTTTTAAAGAGAATTTACAATAATGGCTCAGACACTTTTAGACGCACAAACAAATATTTCTAATGACACTCTAAGAGAAATAGTAAGTGAGTCAGCGTTTATTGGAGAACTGATACCACCCCCCGCTGTTTACACTCATGCAACCTATGGTACGCTGGTTGCTGCGTTCAACGCGGGTTTTGCCGCAAACAGCACGATTTCTGTTACAGAAAACAATCCGCAGCCAGATGATGAAAATGTTGTAATGAGTGACGCAGATTTCCAAACTGTACGAACCAATGCAACAGCTGGTCGTGTTTTTTATGTGTGGGGGGCGGCGGGAAGTAGTCTTACCAATTATAGGGAGTGGAATCGTTCTGACCTTGAGAGCGCCAATGTTAGGCCCTCCTCCACAACTTCGATCAATCCAAATAATTGGGGTCTAGACCCCAGCGGTTACAGAGTGCATTTTTGGAGCGAAACAACAGGCGCGACCTTGACCGGTTCCGATTATAGTCTTATGATCTGGCGATCCCCCCGGCGCCTTAGCATGTACGACTTTGGTCCAGTGTCCAGAGTTAGTACCAATGCCGCAGACAACGCCGGTACATCTTATTTCGACCTCGCAAATGGGACCTCCATTGATCTAAGACTTAACATATTCTACAAATAAGAAGTAACACAATTATAATCATTTTTTAAAGAGAATTTACAATAATGGCTAACACACTTTTAAACGCCGTAAAAGATCTTCGTAATGACTCTCTAAGAGATTTAGTAAGTGCGTCAGCGTTTACCGGAGAATTAACAGTACCGGGTTTCCAAGGTAGTAACTATGGTTATATTTCTGGTGCCAACCCAGGCGGGGCTGGGGATGACCGCATCGATAAATACCCGTTTTCGTCTGACGATAACTCAACAGATGTAGGTAACTTGTTCGTAGGAAGATGGAACTGTGCAGGGCAGAGTTCAGCAACTCATGGTTATACTTCTGGTGGCAACACGGGGTCGGTCTACAGTGGCCCAGTAGACACCATCGATAAGTTTCCTTTCTCGTCGAGTTTTACTACCGCTACAGATGTAGGTAACTTGACCGCGGTCAGAACCACCACCTCAGGTCAAAGTTCTATCCCTTATGGATATGGTTATAATACTGGTGGTGGTAATGTCATTGATAAGTTTACGTTCGCGTCTGACGGTAACTCGTCACAAAGAGGCACTACGCTAGCATCTAGAAGTTACGCTACAGGTCAAAGTTCAACAACTCATGGTTATACTTCTGGTAATTATCCGATAACTACTGACATCGATAAATTTCCTTTTGCGTCCGACGATAACGCAACAGATG
>JACLAB010002594.1_pt1 | contig 11754 bp, 7 predicted proteins | sample 8027921 | NCBI WGS metagenome assembly JACLAB01 (sample SAMN15725117, study PRJNA655200) | protist metagenome | isolation source: fluorescence activated cell sorting (FACS) single amplified genomes of... | place: USA: West Boothbay Harbor, Gulf of Maine | collected 2000-07-19
CTTGCTGAAGCGGAAAAGGCATTACAGCAAACCGAAAAAGAAGCTAGAGAGATTGACCAAGAATTAATTTCCTTAAGAGAAGAAAACATAAAACTTCTTGATGAAGCTGCTAACGCAAGTTTTGAACTACAAACTGCTTATGACAACCTTGACGCCTCTACTGAAAATGTTTTTACATCTGAAATGAAATATTCGGATGCTAGAGATAATTTTGCAGATTTTGCTAAAAGCTCACCAGAATTATTTAACGCCTTAATAGCAGGATATGGTGGAGTTGGAAGCACTATAGATTTAATAAAACAAAAAACAGATTTATTTGTAACTGCAACAGAAACTGGTGCTGATAGAGCTATTCGAGCAATCAGAGAAATAGTTACAGAAGCTAATGCAGCTTTTGCTCACGTACAGTCATTAGACTTACTTGGAGATACGTCTTTTGCTTCCGCACCAGATGATGCAATGAACAGAAGAAATACAGTAGGAAGAGCTGAGGAATTTAATCAACTATTTAAAGGTTCTGCTTTAGAACCTTTCCTAGAATTTTTTAAAAAGGGTTCTGCTGACGCAAATTCAGCAACTGCATTAGGAAAAACTTCTGGTCTATAGATATTTTTTGTTGAAGAATGTTTAATTCTTCAGTCATAGTGATATTGTTCTTACGTCCCTCTAATTCAGCTTTTTGTAAAGATATTTGATTTTTAAGTATTCTTTCACTTAATGTAGCATTCTTCCTTCTGGTAGCCATTAGAGATTGTTCAGACTTCTGTACAGCAAAGTTAGCAGCAGTTACACCTCTTTGAGCACCTGTAACAGCAAACATCATATTCAAAGCTTTAGTAAGACCACTAATCGCTTCTGGTATAGTCATCAATAAGACTTGACCCTCTGCTATTGCATCACTAATTACAGTTGTAAGTGCTTCTTTGATTGTTCCGTCTTCCCTGAAGATACCTAAAGCGATACCTTGTGCTAATGGCTCACCAAGTACTTCAGCTGTTAATTTAGAAGGAGAACCTTCTTTAATGTAATATCTAGTAGCATCAATAGCATTTTTCATTGTTCCAACAAATACTTCTTCAAGTTCTTTACTGTTATTTTGTATTCCCATGATGATACCTTTAGATGCGTTTTCACCAAGAATCAAACCAGACTTTTGCATTTTTTCAATTTCTTGTTCACTTATACCTAAGTCTTCTGCTTTAAATGGAGCGACTCTAGTTAAAGAAGCTTCAAGTGTAAATGCTGCAACTGGGTCTCGTAGTAAATTATCTAATATTTCTTCAGCAGCTAAACCTTGCTCTGCTATATCTTTTGCAAGCATAGGTGCAATAGAAGAAAGTCTTTTAACATCGTTTTGGAAATTTTTAAGTCTAGCTTCTTTAATGACCATTTCTTCAAGCATCCTGTCAACACTCTTACGTATAGTTTCAGGCATACCACCAAAAACAGTTGCTAGGTTACCAGAAGCTCTTTTAAGTGATTCATTTAATGCTCTTTCAAATTTAGTCATTTGGAACTCAAGTATTCCAAGTGATTGAGCACTCTGTTGTGCTTGTGCTATTTGTTGTTTTTGATAAACTCTACTTGCATTGGAAACTTCTCTAATGGCTCTTTCCCTATCTTTTATAGGGTCTATGTCTTGCATCATTACGCCATTTTGCTTTAGGAAGTTCATTTGTTTAATCAAACCTTCGTTTTGCATTTTTATAAAGGTTGAATTAGCATCTCCTAAACTATCTACATTTCCTACTCCTTGCCTTCTTGTAACCTCTCCTAATAGGATATATCCATTTAATTGCTCTAATGCATTTTCTATATCTGCATCATCTAAATCTTTTTTCAACATAGAGAATAAAGGAAATTTTTCCATCTTAGTTATTACTTCACCATAGGAAGTTGTAAACGTTTTTTGTTTTTGCCTAAATACTTCTACAAATTCTTGAGTACCTTTAGTAATTACTTCATATTGCAATCCAATATCTTTAACTTGGTCGTTTAGTGTATCTGAATCAAGTAATAAACTACCTGTAAAAGAGTCTTGAAATATTCCAAAACCATCGCCAATACTTTCGACAATACCTTCAAAATCATCACCAGCTGTGCTTGCAAACTCTTTGAGTAATTTTCCAGCAGCTAGTTCATCTTTTAATAATTGGATTCGCTCTCTATCAGCAGCATTTTTTATTGGCTGAGCTTGTAAGTCACTTAATTCCTCTTGTGTTTCTTCAAAGTTCTGAACTGCTGTCAATAAGGAATTAGTTGTACTATTTTCAAAATCTTGTATTTGTCTTCCAACCATTATGAAATATTCTTCAAGGTCAAAAGTAGTTCCCAATGCTTGATTGATTGCCTCTAACCTAGCTTCTACATTTATACCACTTTCTTTAGTATCAAGTGTTAGACTTTTTCCTAACTCAGCAGTTGATTTGTCAATATTGAAAGCAGCTTGAGCAATACCTTTATCCATATCAACTAATTGCTGCGTGTAAGTGTCTATTAATCCCTGGTCAGGAGTAGCTCTTTGTAGTTCTTCATCTAAAGCATTTTGTATCAGGTCTCTTTGTAGTCCACTAAATGTCAATTGGTCTTGTAAATCAATGACTGCTTTAATTTCGTCACCAATTTCTCTTATAGCTGCAGATGTTTTTTTAGCGTTTTCCCACAGCTTCATTATATAAGAAAATATAGCTGTAGTTGCAACCATTATTCCCATCATTGAAACTAATGACATAAAAGCTGCTTTGAGACCCATTATTGCTGCACCTAAACTCTGAGTAGCAACTTTAAATGCTTGTGAGCCTTGTGCTGAAGACAACATAGCTTCTTTGTTTGCCATAAGAGCTTTACGTTTCATAACTAAAGCACTAATTAACGCTCTGGTTGTTGTAGTAGTTTTTGCTTGTTCTGCACTAAGTCCTGCTAGACCTTTAATTACAGGACCAATCTCTCTGGCAGTTCTACCAAAGCTACTTCTCATTAAACCTGTTTGCTTACTACTAGTATCACCAATACTTTGGGTGTTAGGTACTAATCTAGTTCTGGCTTGTTTAACTGCAGCTTTTTCTAAAAGAGCGTCAGTTTTTTCGAGTTCTCTATTAAGAGAATTTACAGCAACTTTCGACTGATTAGCACCATCTTTAACAGCAACTTCTGCTTTTTCTGCAGCTTTACTTTGTTTATTGAAATTTGAAACTGTTTCAAGCATTTCATTATTTAAAACTGATAAAACAGTGTTATAGTTTGATAAATTGTCTTTGTTTTCCCTGAGAACTTTTTCCTGAGACCGCATTTCTTTTTTCATTTTTTTAACTGATTGGTCTAACTCTTGAAACTCCTTAGTAGTTTTATCAGTCATCTTATTTAACTTTGCTTCAGCTTGTTCTATTTTCTCAAAATCTTGTTTAATTAATGCAGCATCTTTTTTTAACTCATTAAATTCATCAGTATCAGCAGCAGTGAAACCGTCATGTTCACTGGCAACACCAGCGTCGTTCATTGTATTATGTAATTTTATTTGTGCTTCGTTAGCTCTCTTTGACCCACTTTTAGCTGTATTAGCCATACCCTCATTTTTTTCATCATTAATTTTTGCTTCTATTGCAGCAATCTTATTAAGAATCTGGTTACGTCGTTCTTCTAATTCAAGTTGCTTTTGACTTATAGAAATATTTTTTTGTTCCTCTTGATTGATAGCTTGCAATAGTCGTATTCTGTCCTGGTCTTTTCCAAGCAATTCTTTTTCTACACCATCATCACCCATCGTAGTAAGCTCAGAAGGGTCTCCAGTTGGTAGTTGACCACCAAATTTATCAAGAAGTCTTTTATTCTCAGCACTATCAAAAACATCTATACCTTGGATTTGTGCTGCATTAAGTATGTTTGTCATACCAGCTGTGTTTCTTCCTAAAGATGCTTGTTGTGCTAAATAGCTTTCCCTATTCAAACCAATTTGCTGTTGGTCAGAACTCATTAGCATAGCTGCATTTTTCATATTGGCTCTTTCGCCCACACCACGCATACCATCGTTCATTAATCTAATTTTATTATCTATACCACTACCCATCATTCCAGCACTCATAGCCACTTGATTTAATTGTGTCATTTTTTTAAGTGATGTGACTAAAAAGTTTACAGCTACTGCAGTTGCAGTAAATCCAGCAGCTATGTTTTTTAAATTTGTAGTTGTAGTACCACCAGCAATTGTTGTAAGCATGTCAACTAATTCATTAATAGGACCAAGAGTATTATTTCCAACTTCAATACCTAATGCATTTACATTGTTTCTTAAAATTCCTAATTGAGATACAACAGTTTCATATCTTTTTTCTGCCTCAGTTTGTAGAGCATTATTAACTGCAAACTCTTCATTTGCAGATTTCATAGCTTCTCTTACATCACCAGAAGCAAGAGCCATAGAACGTAAAGCTCTTAATGTTCTTTGCTGACCTAATCCTAATTCTTCTAATAATTGAACTGTGTTTGCACCAGCGTTACCTACTTGTTGTAATCCATCTAAGAATGCGACGAAAGCTTGTGCAGGTGCAGCTTTTGCTAATTTTGCAAATGATTCTGATGTCATTCCTGATACTTTTGCAAATATAGATAGCTCTCTACCACCTTCCATTACTGATGTAGCCATAATGTCTAATGACCTTGCAACAGCAGTAGAACCAGCTTGTGTTTGCTGACCTACCTGTTTCAAAGCAGCTGCTAAAGCTAAAGAGTCAGCAGCAGTGTTTGATGTAGATGATTCGAGAACTTCTAAAGCAGAAGCAATTTTCATAGCTGTATTAACTATTTCAGATTCTGTAGCAGCAAATTCGTTACCTAATCTAACTAATACAGACGCTAAGTTACCTAAGTTTCTTTCAGGTAATCTTGTAATCGCTGCAAGCCTTGATAAAGCAAATGATGCTTCTTCTGCTGACATAGTTGTAGCAACAGTTAATTGAGAAATAGTTTTTGTAAAGTTTGTTATAGCACCAGCAGATATACCTAACTGACCACCAATCTCTCCAATTTTTGCTAACTCAGTAGCAGCCATTGGTGTAGTCCTAGAAAGGTCAACTAAATTTTTAGATAGGGATTTGAAGTTTGCTTCTTGTGCTTTTGCAGCACTACCTGTGAATGTTAATGTTTTTCTTACGCCTGCGAATGAATCTTCAAATTGTACTGCTGCTCTACCAGCGAATGAGAAAGCGGCGAATGCTGAGGCACCAACAGCGGCGAATGCTGGTACGAAGGACGCCATTGACGAAGCAACAGTTGCGGTCTTTCTTTGAAGACCACTTAATTCATTTGCTATACCTTTAGTTGCTTTTGAGAGAGAGCTGTTGTTCGATTGGAACTCCAGCATCACCTTTATTGATGCGTCTTTAGCCATATCCTATCTCGTTTTACCTTGTCGCTTGCTCTCCTTTACAAACTGTTCAACTGATAATTGCTTTCTTGGTCTGTTACGTCCCTTGATTCTATCAAGTTCTTTTTTGACCCAACCTTTAGGTGGTTCCGTTCCTTCTTTAGATTTATAAGAAGTGCCTTCTTGTGCTGCACTAAAAAATGGAGCATAAAATACGGATTCATCTACAGGAAGATTCACAAGTAACACCATGAACCGTCTCCAGGTTATTATACCTGCGTCTTCTATAGAATAGTGTCTTTGAAAATCTGCTTCAATTTGAGACCAACGATAAATTATCTCGATAGTCTCAAAAGTTATTTTGGGGTATCGTCTTCGCCTTCTTCAGGTTCGACTTCGACTTCGTCGTCTACGTCTTGAACTATCTGATATTCTTGTAATAAGTACTGTAACAATTCTTCCAACTGTGTCCATGTGGCACCTTCATCAAGAATTTCTTCCATTGTTTCTTCACCAACTATTGATGACAACCACTCTGGTACAGCTGCTGTAGGCATTGCCCCTGTTTCATCCATCCAACGCATTTGTGCTAAAACAGTTCTAGCAGGTAATGCAGGGGGGAATGTATATATTTTTTCGTTTAATTTAACCTGAATAGGTTCTTTCTCTGATTCTTTTGTTGCAGAATCAAAGTCTTTGTATCTTTTGTCAGCCACGCCGACCTCCAATCATAATCATTATTATTTAATTTTAACTATCTTAGTTAATGTCAAACACTTCAGAGTCATTTGTATTATCAATGATTCTGAATAAGTCTGTGTATTGTGACACGGATTTTGGTTTAAGTACTTTAAACTCAATTCCAATAACAACTTTTTGCGGGGCTTTTTGATGAGCCATTGAGAAAGCTCCAACGTTTATAGAACGTGGAATTTCTACATGTCTATCAGCACCAGCAGGTCCGTCAACAATTAACAATAATGATTTCTCATCAAAGTTATCTGTTGAAGGTGGCAAAATTGCGTTATATCCTGAGACATAACCATTTGAACCGTCACCAGTTGTTATTGTTCCACCACCAAGAGCTACTTGAATGTTAGCTTGTGAAGCTTGTGCAAGTTCACCAGTTAATCTAACTTCTTGAGCAGTCTTGAAAGTAGCAATTGGGTCTATTTCTTCAGCAACCATTATGTCTTCAAATGTTTTATCCATTTCAAGAGTCCAACCGTCTTCTGAATATCCAACGTCAAGCCAGCCAGATGCAGGGTCAGCCCATGCATTAGAACCGTCGTCTGTTGGGAATGCTACGTAATCGCCTGATGCGTTACCATCATTTCCGATTGCTGCAACATAAAGTACACCAGTTCCGACAATAACTTCAGATATTGTACCATTTGTACTTGGCATAATTATCTCCTAATTATTCTTCTTCTACTTCAGTATCTTGCAAGACACTGCCATTTTTGGCAAAGTCTTCAATGTCTTTACCCACATAGTCATCTGAAGCATCATTGTCTTCTTCTTCAGCGACTTCCTCATCAACTTCAATAAGTAAAGGATAGGCTTTTCCAGCTAGTGTCCAAGTCTTATCCTTCAGTCTATTCCAGTCTGAGGACTCAATTTCCACCCATTCGTTTTGACTGAACATAATGCCAGTCACAACGTCTTTTGCTTTGTTCTGTGTGAACAAAGGATTAAGCTTTACTTTGACTTTAACGTCTTTTCCAAACATAAAATCTCCTATACCGCCCTGTACATCATACTCAACGCTATTGAGTACCTACCCAATCCAGTGGCAGTTTCTTCTACTCTGGTAGGCATCTGCATTATTTGAAACCCGTAAATCTTCGCTCTTAACGGAGTATCATCATCAGATGTTATATACCCATTACTATAGTTGAAAGCTGACTGAATCACGGCATTTGAAAGTTCATATGCTTTTCCATAATCAGGAGTACCAGTGTTAGCTGACCCTCCCCATTTACCAGCAAAACAATCCATAGGCATTAAAGCTGCTTGCATGTGTACTTCTGACATAGGATTTACTAATTGTCCACCTGCTCTATATAAAGTTAAAAAAGGTAGTGCTGCTTCCCTAGGTAACCTAGTAGCTATGTTTTGCCCAACAATGTCAGTTATTGCTGTTTGAGCTAGAGCCCATTTACGTAATATAATTTCTGCGTCAGGTGGTGCTTTTTGACCTGTATCTAATGTATTTGGCATATTTTCATACTAACTTATTTAAAGAAAGTTTAGGTTATTACCTTAATCTAACTCTTACAAGAGAAAATAAATCTATCTTACTTTTATTTGAATTAGTTCTTAGTATTGCTTTCATTTGGTTTATCATAAATGAATCTAAAACCCTAGACCCACCACCAAATCTCTCTCCTAATGAATGTCCTTTTCTTTTAGTACTTTGACCTGTAGCTAATTTACCATAATCAGTTGTTGGGTCAAATACGGCTTGTAATTCTCTTCTAACTTCTGGATTTTCCTCTACTGCTAGAAATAGGTGTAGAAGGGTAAACATTTCGTCATTACTGTAACTAAGTGAAGTAATTCTTGTTAAAGCTTTTTTTAATCTAGGAGTCGCTTTTCCAGTTTGACCACCTGCAATAGATTCAAATTGACCTTCACCACCATATAGACCTCCTAGTGCTGTTCCTGCTCCGTTTACTATAACATGACTTCGTACATCCTTATAAGCACGCATGAGGTCTTTAGATTGAGGACTGTCTAACATACTATCTACTCCCTCAAGAAGTTTATTAGCAGATATATCAGTTGCATTACCAATACCACCAAACAATTTATAATCACCTTTTTTCAAATCCCTTAAAGCTTGTTGTCCTGTTGGGTCGCCAAATTTATTTGATTTGCTTTTGTTTATGTTTGAACCAACACCACCTATATCATTTAAACCAGCGTTACCCTTTTTCTGGTTTCTTTCTAAATCTCTATAATTTTGGATACCTTGGTCGCCCTCATCTACTCTAATTTTATATTTAACTTCCTTACCATTGACAATCGCAGTTGCCTCTCTATAAGGGGTACCCCTAAAAACTATTTCTTCAGTTTTATAATGATTACTCTCTGATAATGCAACTTTTCTATAAATAGGATTACCACTTGCCTGTTTACCAATTAATTCCATTTTGTATCCTAAATGATTTTCAACTGCTTTTAATTTAATTTTTCCATCATCGGTCAACTCATTAAGTATATCTAATGCTCCTGCTCCATCACCTTTCATTAATGCATTGTGGTATTGGGTGTATTTAGATTGAATCATTTTAGGTGCCATTTTAAATTGACTTATACTTCTGTTACCAGAACCTCTAATAACACCTTCAATCTGCTTGTTTATACTATCTAGTTTTTCTCTTACTACAGGATGAGTAGCATTTAAATTACCAAGAACTTTAGCATTTGCTCGCGTAACAGCATCTTGATATCCCTTCTCGTACATTTGGTCTGCTTCAAATTCTAAATCGTTAAATGCCCTACGTTTTGCTTCGCCTTTAAGTTTTTGGTCTTTAATTGCAGCTTGACCTTGTTTAACTTTAATCTTTATTTCATCTTCAATTCCTTTTTGTATAGTAGAAAGTTCGTTCAAATATTCTGGAAACAATTCTTCTGCTGTTTCAGCAAGGGCTTGGCTAAGAATGTCATCTTCAGTATAAACACCACCCCTAACTCTAAAATTTTGTCTTCTTAATTGACTAGGTGTAAGCTGTCTTCTGTTTCCATATTCATTTCTACCTAAGTCATCACTTAAAATTCCTACTTGTCTTCTTCGTGCATCAGACCTAGCAAAAGCACCTGATAAGTAATATTCATCAGATAAAGGCATATTCCCAGATATACTTGTTAAGTTCTTTTTTAAATCCTTTTCTAACTTATCAAATTCATTTAAAAATTCTGGTGGGTAATCTTTAGGGCTTAAAGTATGTGATAATCTATTTCCTGCATCGTCAGTAAAGTAAACAGTGTTAGCACCTTTTCTCAGGCTATTGTATTCTCCAGCTTGAATTAAATTATCCGAAACTTTCATATCATCAAATTGAAGCTTGTTGCCATCTACAACCCTTGGACTTCTGGCTCGTTTTAAATCTTCTTTAAGTATTTCCCTTACTCTCTTATCTACTAATAATGTATACCCACCTTTCGTAGAAGTATGTTGATTTTTATCTTTTTGATATTGAGCAATAGCTTTAGTCTGACGTTTTCTCAAAGTTCCCATAACGTCTGCTTTACGGTTTGAAAATTTTAAGTTTGCGTCTAAACCTAATTTATTAGCTGCTTTTTGTGCTGCTTGATGAACAAACATACTTCTAGCATATACATATCTATCTGTTCTGTTTCTTAAACTTCTTGACAAGTCAGTAGCTGGACCACCATATTCTATTTGTTCAACATCTCTAAGACCTTTATGTTGATAAAGTTCTATACCGTAAGCTAAGAAGCCACCTTTTGGATTTTTCTTATGAAGATTTTTAGCATCTATCATTCTTAAACCTTTGATAATATCAGGTCTTGAAGCAATATAGTTGTGCTCTTTAGGATTACTAGAAGAACGAACAAGTCTATAATTAGTATGGTCTATCTGATTACTTACATCACTATATTCTCCAGTCATATCTTTTAAAGTACCACCAGTAATTTTTTCTTTACTTCCTGCATACTTACCAGTTTTGGGGTCAATAATTTTTTCGTAACTTGTTCGCTTAGAATCTTTACCGTACTTCATTTCAGAAGGACCCATTTGAGTGCTAGAGCCACCAAAATAACTTTCAAATATTTGTTGAGGTCCTTTGTATAAATCTACACCTAATGCTTCAGAAAGTATCTCATTTACTCTTTGTTGTTGTACTTGAGTAGCATCTTCATTAAATTGTGTATAACTACCAAATGTATCATCTGTAGTGGAATATTGAATTACAGAAGCTTTACCACCTCGGACTATAGATTCTTCTTTATTTGCTTTAGGATAAAAACTAGTACCTCCACCAGTACCATCGTTATACTGATTTTGTAGATAATGACTTCCAAATCCAAGAGTGCCTGTATCATCATATCCAGTAATATTGGAAGCTGTTTCCATGACAGGTCTACCCATGTTGTCGGTCATATCTTGCTGAATAAACTTTGCACGTTGTCCCATGTGACCTGTAGTTCCACCAGCTCCTAGTTTTGCGTGTTTATTCAAAGTATTCATTACGTCTGAACTAAGGGCATTATATTTTTTCATTATGTCGTCAGGGTCGCCACCTTGTTCCATTGCTTTTATTAAATATGTCATTTCAGGAGCACTCATACCAGCACTACCCATTCTTTGTAATATGTCTGCTCTTTTACTTAAATACGAATCTGTCTTACCTGCTTCTGCATCTGAGGCAAAACCCGCATCTCTTTTCATTGTTCTTTCCCTACCACCTTTCATAACTTTTCTAGCCTGTGTAGCATAAGGGTCAGGTGCTCCAGTTATAGCTTCAGCTAGTGCCATACCAGCCCAAGTTGGTCCTATACTTCCAGCAGTTTGCAATTGTTTCATTATTTTTCTTTGAGTACCAGCTACATTTTCAAATTCCATAGTCGTTGTAGTAAAGTAGTTCATAAAATTACCTAATACTTTTCTTGAAAACTGACCACCTTTAACACGTGCGAACCTACCAAAAGGTCCTCCACCCTGTGGTAAAACTTTACCTTGAACTCTACCAAAAGCTCTACCAGCTACAACCCAACCATAACGAGCAGCAATAGAACGAACTAAACTATCAGAAGTTGCGAAAGCAGAAACTGTATTTAGAGTTTGTAATATACCATATGATGCATTGGACATGTTACTAAGAAACTGAGTTTTCATTCCAAATGACTTTGACCAGTTATAATATCTTAGAATACGGAAAGCTGAAGCTTCTTGTTTTCTGGATAGGAGAACATCTTTACGACCTTCAGATACGTAGGTCTTTTTTGTAATTACCTTAGTTTCTTCACCAAACTGACCAGCAACACTTTTTGTTGATATATTAGGCATTACTCGAAATAAATAAGTTCAGCTTGTACTGAGAATAATCTGCCTACTCGATTGTGACTCTTCCTTACACTACTAATTTCAAAATATTGGTCTTCATCATCCCAGTAAATTCTATCAGATGACTTTAAATCTACTGTACCAGTAAAGTATGCTGACCAGTTTTGCACGACAGTATTTCTACCATCTCTACTTTCTGTTTCACTACCAAAGACCATACGAGTGGGTACATTAGTAGCTACATTAGTCCATACATCTGAATCTAAACCACGAGTGTCATAATTAGCACCAACAGTTCTTTGAATAGAAATTCTATGTATTAATAAACGTTCGGGATATGAGCCTGCCATACTATAAA
>JACLAB010006601.1_pt1 | contig 11750 bp, 16 predicted proteins | sample 8027921 | NCBI WGS metagenome assembly JACLAB01 (sample SAMN15725117, study PRJNA655200) | protist metagenome | isolation source: fluorescence activated cell sorting (FACS) single amplified genomes of... | place: USA: West Boothbay Harbor, Gulf of Maine | collected 2000-07-19
TAGACTACTATTGTCTTGTCATGCAAGCGGCGATGATGGAGAGACAGAAAGAGCAAAAAGGATGGGGAAAACAGACAGACAGACAGACAGACAGACAGACAGACAGACAGACAGACAGATAAATAAATACGTACCTCCAAGGAACAAAGGTGCCTCCAACAAGACACTGCTAACGATGTAGCGCGGGTAGATGATCAGCCTGGTGATGAAGAAGATGACTGCGAACGTGGCGAACACAACGTCAGTGCAGTTCTTCGCCCAGGCCCGGTTGGGCGCCTTGCTCGTATAATTGAATATCTTGGCGGACTCCAGGAAGATGTCTGCGGCGTCATGCAGGAACAGGATTGACGTCCCTACACGGGTAAAGTTGGTTATGTAACTCAGTGAGATGAGCAAGATGGCGGTGATGTGATGAATCATCATCTCCAGTGCATCGCTGCGGCTCACTTCAGTCCACATCAACTGGTGAATGTACGCACCCAACTCCACTTGATAGTAGAATTTAATTGCGCCGGTCAGTTCGTGGAGCGGCCAGTGCTCCCAGTGCTGTGTCGTGTCCTGCAGCCAGGGCGCCAGCTCCGGTTTCACGAGCGTGTAATATCCCACGATTTCGAAGACGAGGTAGAACAGACCACGCCACACAGCCTCCACAAACTTCACTACTTTACGCTCCTGCGCGCCCCGACGGCGCTTCTTCCATATGTAGAGATTCACAGCGCTCTCGCTGCCTAAATCTATCTCCACGCCGGCAGTGCTGCCACTGCCGCTATTACTACCGCCGCTGCTGCTGCTGCTGCTGCTAGTACTACTACCCCTGCTAGCTTTACCGTCACCCCCATTGTTGTTGTTGTACTTTGCACAGAAAGCCTTGACGTCCTTGTTGGCCGGGCGATAGTTGCATTTTAAAAGCGCCAATTCAGTCTCCACTGCTGGTTCCCCCGTGACCTCTTGTAATTCCTTTATATTGAATGCCCACAGTGCGACCGGCTTCAACACCAAGTGATGCAAAAACATCCTTAACACACCCAATATACAAGCATACACCAGAGCCGGCGCAAGACTAATCAATGTCGGGAACGTTCCCGACGCCGCCTGTTGGTCAATGTACTCTATCCCCTGTCCATTGTCCAGCTTGTTGGGAAAGACCCAGCTAACGGCCGAAGGCTTGATGTCAGCGACCCATGTCGAGCTCAAGAACTCCGTGAGAAAGCCCTCCAGCTGCGTGCTCAGCCCCGCCGTCAGATCCATGGCGTGAGGTTATTTTTGAGGGGTGTAGCTTTCGTGTTTCAGAGGCTCAGATACGGTGAGCTGCTACCGCGAAATCGGATAGTGTGATAGAACCACTCTATACACTCTAAAATCGACGATCTTTCAAAAATTCTCGTTTGGTCTAAAACGGGTTCGCAAATTTCGGTGAGCGGAAAAAAAGTTGTAACCATTTTCAATCGTGCTATATATCACAAAAGGTAAGTCAATCGAAGTGGATTCCTCAATTTGAAGTGTTCGGTAGCCCCCCTATTGGGACTATCATCTTCACCCGTGTGCTTCTTCGTGCTTATTTTCACTAACAATCTTCCATCTCTCGCTCACCACGCTGAACACCTTCTTCACCACCTCTCTGGCCTTTCAGATCAACATGGGTGACGTCACCAAGGGAGCCAAGATTTTCAAGACCAAGTGCAGCCAGTGCCACACCGTGGAGGCTGGTGCCGGCCACAAGCAGGGCCCCAATCTGCACGGACTTTTCGGCCGTCAGACTGGTTCCGGCGCTGGATTCTCCTACTCGCAGGCCAACATCTCCAAGGGCATCACCTGGGGTGAGGACACCCTGTTCACCTACCTGGAGAACCCCAAGAAGTACATTCCCGGCACCAAGATGGTCTTCGCCGGCCTAAAGAAGGAGAAGGAGCGTAATGATCTCATCGCCTACCTCAAGGCCTCCACCGCCTAAACAAAGCAGCAGCACCTTTTAACACCAATCAATGAGATTATCATTATTAGTCTCCGCAACAGCGGGTAGCATGTAGCGCACACTGCTTGTTTGTTGTGATATCTGCTCTAATATAGGAATTTCATTACACTTCGCACACTTTGTATCATTATTAGCTTTACATTTACCTCTGTCTCTGGAGCCAGACTGGCTGCTTGGCCAGGTGGCTGGCCTGTGCGCTATCCTCCTCAATGCCCGCGTTCCAATCAGTAGAGGCGGTCATCTTGCCCTGCACGCTGGTCACTGCGTCCGCGATGTCACCATTATACTCCATGATTGCCAGCGCGGCAGCGGCTCCGAACGCGAGCAGACCCACCAAGGGAATGGTGGAGCCCCCGGCACCATTGGCACTGCTGCCACTGCTGCCGCTGCTATTTACGTATGTAGAGGCTCCATCCACAGAGTGGGCTCCGCCACTCTGACGGGCCTCCCGGTACCTGTAAGGTAACAAGTAATGTGAGTATTGTGTCGATTGATGATCGATTGAGGGGTGAGCTGATGGTTAGACTCGTGTCATGTGGTGTCAGAGAATGCAGGCAGGCAGTAATATATCGAGAGAGAGACATAAACAAAAAGGGAAGGAGTAACAATAGATCAGCATACGTACAAATCCGCGGAACTGCGCACTGGCTGCATGGCGTACAGGGCGCCTCCGGTGGCCTTGCTGGTGAGCTGGCCGTTGGCCATGGGGGTGGTCTTGGCGGCGGTCAACTCCTGCATGCGCGTACCCTCCGTGAACGCTTCGCTCAAGCCCACCATCTCCGCGCGGGCCCTTGCTCTCTGTAGTGTGGGAGAAAGGAAAGAAGATGGAACATGATGATTGATGAGCGTGTGTCATACCATGTCGTGTCGTGTTATGTAATATAGGGGAGAGAAAAGAACACAGGAGAAGGAGGAAGAAGATGTGAGCATTCTGCATATCCCGATATTGGCGTGGTTGGACCGATGAGGTGCAACAGCCTGCGTGGAATCAAGTACGGAGTGTAGAATGCCACGAAGTACAGGAGTCCCCATCGCTTAACAAGCACGTGTTTGTCGTAGATCCCACTTACCTCCTCTCTGAGCCTCGTTGTAGCAGACATGGCGTGGGCCGTGCTGATGGGCTCCACTTTCGGAACTTCCTTGGCCATACCAGCCGCCGGCTTTCTCAAAATCCGCTTCATCATGGTTCTGCTGCTAGCCCTCATAGTATTTTAGTACCTCAGTAAGTGTAAGAGTGTGTAGGCGTGTTTGAGTTGCTCTAAATACAATAATATTATTTTTAGGTCTGAATCAAACGAAGTAAAGTTGAGTTTTGGATCGATTTTGGACATAGGGAGTTGGAATGAAGAATGAAGAATGTTGAATGTCAAACCCACAGGGATCTTCAGGTATGGAGGGCTATATGGACCCGGAGGACCCGAGATTCGTGATGTCGTTTGACATCCACGCCTCCGGAAATGATACCCAACAACAACTAGCGCTGGCTTTCTTTACGAAGTATGGCTTTGTCGTGTTTCGGGACGTGTTTACCGAGAGTGAGTGCGCCAAGACCGTGGACGCGATGTGGTCATATGCGGAACAGAGCAGTCCGGGATTTCTGCGCGCCGAGCCGTCCACGTGGTCCAAGTATCAGTCCAGTGGCAAGTATGGACTGTCGCTGCGGGGACCCAGCTTTGACCCCGTGCTCGTCAACAACAGACAGAATGAGAAGCTGGCTGCTGGTTTGGCCCTGGTGTTAGGAGTGCCTGTAGACGATGTCATAGTGGGGCACGACAGGTTCACCATCTACCGTGCCACGGGCCTTGACGACTCCGAGTACCAGCAGCAGCAGGTAGAGAAAGAGGAGGAGGAGGAGGAGGAGGGCGCGAAGGCAGAGGTGGGCAAGCAGTTCCTGACTGGACGCAAGAACGTGCATTTGGACCTGAACCCGTGGTGGTGGCTCGAGGCATCACCAGACATCCTTACCGGGGCAAACTCGCTTCAATACGCACATGCTGACGCCCAGGATTTCATAAAAGAGAACAATCTCGTGGTGAAGAGCATGGGGCCACAAGTGCAAGCGGTCATGAACTTTGCTAACAATGAAGACGGCGACGGCGGCACAGTTGTCGTGCCTGGTTTCCATCGGCACCTGCTGCAGTGGTGCAAGCAGCACTATGCGCTGCGCAAACCCGTTCCCTTCGTCACTTTCAGTGCTAGGAATGACCAGGAGAGGGAGTGCGAGGAAGCGCTATTGGAGCAGTCTTTGAGGGTAAGTATGCGCGCTGGCTCTGTGTTGGTGTGGACACAAACCCTGGCGCATGGCACACAGCCCAACAACAGCAAAAGCAGCAGAATGGCCCAATTTATTAAGGCATGCACGCGCAGCGGCGCCTTCGGTGCCCGTATTGGTAGCGGTGGTGATGGTGATGGTGGTAGCGGTAGTGGTGAGGAGGAGGAGCCGGGAAATGTGTTTAGTGCTGTCATCGCGGCGGCGGCGGCGGCGGCTGCTGCTGCGAAGGCTGCACAAGAAGCGAAGAAAATAATGGAGGAGGAGAAGGAGAAGGAGAAGAAGAGGGGGGATGGTGGGTCAATGCAAATGCAGCAGCAAAAGCAGCAGCAGAAGCAGCAGCAGAAGCAGAAGCGGCAGAAGCAGCAGCAGCAGCAGCAAAAGCACCAGCCACCAGCACCAGCTCCAGCCTGTGTGTCGTGGGATGGGCCGGGCCGCCTGGCCCGACGGGCCGCTGCCCTGGAGGTGCATCTGCGGGCCAGCGGGGCCTGGGAGGGGGTCACGCCGCTAGGGGCCTCGCTGTTTGGGTTAGACGGTAGGTAGGCCCTTAGTGGATGATGACGATGACGATGACGATGACGATGACGATGACGATGACGATGACGATGTGAGTAATGTACGATGATGTTCGTTTGTAATTAGATGAGGAGACGTGTCGTCGCATTTGCCCTTCCTCTTTCCTTCTCTTCCTGCTTCACACAACTTCACACAAATACCGACTAACCTAATTACTTACTACCGTACACATTACCTCACCCCATGTGCCATGTCGCACTCCTACTCTCAGTACTACCGTACACATTACCTCACCCCAGGTTCCTCGCGAAGTCCACCCAGTAGTCACTATCCCCGAGCCTCGCCGCGATCTTGCCCATGGCATTGTCCTTCTTCGCAGCGTCCGTGATGCCATCCAGACGGGATCGCAGGTACGCAACGACCTTGGCGCGACTGGCGCTGCTGATGGCCGACACGGACACGAGACTCCCATCCAGCTCTGTCAGTAGGTCCTCCACGGCGCTATCACTCTTGCTCTTGCTGTTGCTCTTGCTGTTGCTGTTGCCGATGATGTTGTCTTCTTCGCCGTCGTCGTCGTTGTAGTCCACTTTGTCCTCCTCCTTCCTCCTCTTACTCTTACTCTTACTACCATCACCCTGCTTGTTGCGGCCAGGAGGTCTCCTCAAGGTGCCACCCTTCCCGGTCCCCTTCTTGCTCGTCTGCTTCCGATTCACTAAGTGGGCGATATCCGGCCTCTCCGCCACACCACCCTTCTCCTTGTCCTCGAGAAATCGTCTGATGGTGCCCTCCGGATCTAGATCTTTCAGCTGCTTGCTCAAGCTAGCCTTCCTACTACCTTTTAGCTTCGGATCCGTGAGCTTTTGCACGATCTCCTGGACCGCCTCAAAATACATGTTCTCCTTGTATTCCGTCACGCGCCCCAGCTCACGCTTTAGCGCACGGTTTTGTCTGATTTCCCGCTGTTTGTGCTGCAAATACGCTCCGAAGGTCAGGCCGCCCAGGATAATAATGGAACTAAAGGAGTTCAAAAGTGCCGCTATTTCAGTGCGTGTGTCTCCAGCTTTTAGTTTGAAATTGGAGCCGTCTGCGTTGGCGCCCTCCAGCAGCCTCTTCAGCACCTTGGAGTACTTCTTGGTGTTGCCCACACTGGCAGCGGCAGCGGCACTGGCTGCAGCCTCGGCAGCAGCCGCAGATGCATCTGCCGCCTCTTCCATGGCTGCCAACTGCATCTTGCGTCCCCCTCTTCCTCGCTTCTTTCCTCTGGCAAAGGCCGGCAGGGCCCCTATCTGTGATAGCGCCAGTACGAAGAGGAGCTGTAGTGCGAATGGCACGAGGACGTGCGTCACCACCTTGATCGCATCGTGTTTGAGGACACTGAGTTGTGTCTTTAACTGCTCTGCACGCTGAGCGTAGCCATTGTTACGGGAGAAACTGTCATCTTTGTCTATGCTTACTGCTGATAATGATGTGGGCTTCGATCCCAGAGAGAGGCCTAAGTTCTGTTTGTGTACCCCATTGTTCCTGTGGGAAAAGGCTGGAGTAGAAATGTATCCCAGAGCAGCCTGAGTAACTACTCCAAGTAGCACGAAAACGACCGTAGATACCCGCATAGTCCTCAGAAAGGCCAGAAGGAGATATTTCGTGTTCAAGAGATTTTCCTATCGACGGTTTCTCTCTCCGAAGGGCCTCTCTCCACCTTCAGAATCGCTAGGTCATTTTCGTGTGCCATTCGTGTACGTGCAGAATTTTGCTTTAGTTGAGGACGACTAGATAGCAATACAATGCCTAGCTTCAAGAGTTTCAAGACCAAGCGCACCCTGGGTGTCGCTGCCAAGCAGAACAAGCCTCTGCCTCAGTGGTTCAGGCTGAAGACTGATTCTAAGATCAAGTACAACAGCAAGCGTCGCCACTGGCGCCGCACTAAGCTCGGCATCTAAGCGACTAGTCTGTGCGTGGGGAGATACGGGCTGCATTATGTATTTACGGTCCGAGTCATCGCCAAGTGGTAGTCTAGGTGTGTGGATAGTTTGGTTATGGTAAGTTTTCCTTGTTGTCGATTGATTGTGTGGATCAGCTACGAACGAATGTGAATGAGCGGGGTGTATCTTTTTTGCAGTGCTTACCGGATGGCAATGGAATGAACGAATGACGAGTAGAACGAAGGGAAACAAACAAGACTAATAAATGTTGGAGGTGATGTAAGTTATTCTTTCCCCGGCAGATCGATCAGGTTGATTAAAGATGCCTCCATTCCTTTTGCCAGGAAACCGTGAGGCTTGTCTGATCCGCATTTATTAGCAACCCCCTTGATTTACGCAGTGACTGATGGTCTTCCATCATCACGTCACTGCCTGGATCATTCGTCCGTCCATCGAGCAGCCAGCCATCAGTACATCGCCAAGAAAGATACACACGCCCTCATCGCGTCGTTTCGTTGCCTGTTGTTGTTTCCCTCCTCCCTCCCTCCCTTCCTTCCTTCCTTTCTCTTAGATCAATGTCATCTAACTTCCTCTCTCCACTCACCGCAACCACAGGAACAGTACAGTACTATTATCATAACTAGGTGATCTTCCTTTCTTTGTTGAGCTTGTAACTGCTGAAGAAATTTCCTTCAATGATGCTATCTCTCTCTTTCTCTCTCTCTCTCTTTCTTCTTTCGTAACATGCTTACAAAGCTCGCTGCACACTATACTGTTATCAATCTATCATCACTCGCCAACGTACGCTCGTCAAGTCAGTCCGAGTTGCCGCCGAGCCCCGAGCCAGCCGACGGCAGCCCCGGCACCGGCTTCACGCTTTTGTGAGCAGGCGCCTTCAGCACGCGGTCCCTCGCCCCCTTCTTCTTGCGACTGCGGTTAGTACGCGAATGCTCCTCCTTGATAGCACTCACGAGTTGGTTGAGACGCGCGTCTGCAGCCTCGTCGTCCTCGTCTTCCTTGGCATGCAGGTGCCCAAAGTTTCCCTCGTCCTTCTTCTTCCTGCTCTTGGGAATGTAGACATTCAAGTGAAATTCACGCAGGCCCTTCTGACTGTCCGTGAGGGTCTCCGGTGGCAGCTCCTTCACGATCGCCTGGATTTTGCCCTCCAGGCCTGCGGCCTTCTTCTCTTGTGTGTGCATCCACTTGTCCCGCAGCGCCACCGGTACGTCTTTGCGGCTGTTCATGTAGTACCTGTAATGTGAGTATTGTGTCGATTGATTGATGATTGATTGAGTGAGGGGGGATGAGATGATGGTTAGACTCGTGCCATGTGGTATTAGAGAATGCAGGCAGGCAGTGATAGATCGAGAGAGAGAGAGAGAGAGAGAGAGACATCACAAACAAGAAAAGGAGGAAGGAAGGAAGAACGCAGAACAGAATACGTACAGGGAGGCACGCTTGTAGTCGGTAGACGCGCTGTCAGAGATACTCAGGATGTCAAACACATTCAAATTGCCAAATTGCTTTTTGCGCATGGCCTCGCACTCCACCCAGAAGCGGGCGTGCACGATGCGTTTGCGCATGGCGTTGCGCAGTACTAGCATAGGTCGCATAATCTTCGGAAAATGGCGGCACAGCAGGATGAACTCGGCTATCGTCACGAAACCGTCCTCGTTTTTGTTCAATTTCTCCATAGCCCAGCCCACCACCATGCCCGCGTCGAAGTTGTGGATGGCGTTGATCATGTACTTCACCTCATACACCTCGATACTGCTGTTTTTGTCTGTGTCGAACATCTGGAAGCACATTGCCGCCATGCAGTCGTCCGAGGCACTCAAGAAGTGCCAGTTGTACACCATGTACTGGTAGAAGGTGAGTTGTCCCGTCTTCTCCTTGTCTAGGAACTGATACAGAACGGATATCATGGGGGGGTTTGGCGCCTGGATAAACGCCAGAAAAGCCTCCAGATCCACTGTGTAGTAATCGTCCCCGGCAAGCTTGTGAAACTCGTGAAATATGCGGTTCAGTTGCCGCGACTTGATGTACATGGCCTTGGCATCCACCAGCACCTGCAGGCCCATACCCTCCACCGAGTCGTCTCTCTGAAACCCGTGAGTACCGCCCATCGATGAGGTGGAAAGTTTCACAGAGGAAGAGAGGGTAAATAGGGAGTTAGATCGATCAGCCGTTCTTCAATGACTACTGGTAGCAACTAAACTAATTCGGCCAAGATTCTCATGTTGGTTTTGTGTCAGTTCGAGCACACAAGGCGGTTTAGATCCACTTTTTCTCTTTCAAAAAACGGTTGCGCACGATTAAGTTTGTAAGTTTACAATTGTATATATTTCAAAGTATGGGGCAGCACTTTAGCTTCCTTTCTAAAAAGGTACCACCGCCTGCTAACTTCGATTCCTTGGATACCATGAGTATCTTCAACCACGCTGTGAAAGTCATTGATGGCAAGGTGCTGGACTGGACGGCCATGCAAGGCACCAAGAAAGCTTACCTCATCGTGAACGTCGCCTCGTACTGAGGCAAGACCGCCTCCAACTACAAAGCCCTTCAGCAGCTTGAAGGCATGTACGGAGGCGCGAGCGGAAAGCTCGCCATTCTGGCGTTCCCTTGCAACGCATTCGGAGCCCAGGAGCCCAAGGACAATGCGGCCATTGCAGAGTTCGCCAAGGGCAAGGGGGCCACCTTCAACATGATGGAGAAGGTGTTATGCGATAATGGGGGCGAAACCCATCCCATGTATGCAGAGCTTATCCACTCCAGTGTGGGCAAGGGAGACTCGCTAGGATGGAACTTTGCCAAGTTCCTCTGCGACCACAAGGGCCACCCTGTCCAGCGCTACAGCCCCAGTGTCAACCCCATGGACATAGAGGGCGACATTAAGAATCTCATTGATGATGAGGGCTAGTATAGATAGATAAATTGCCTCTTTCTGTGTGCTATTTGATGATGATGGTGGTGGTGGTGGTGGTGGTGGGTGTAGGCTAGACCACACCATCCCTCATCGCCGCCATTACCATTATTGTCCATCAGTCTTGGTCTTTGGTTGGTTTGGTCGTCTATTTATCACTATTCGAGGAGTGACGCCAGGAGTGAGTCGCGACAGACAGGCACGCAGCAGGGGCAGTAGCATGCTTCTATATCATTTAGGAGTGCTGCTTGCGTGATTGTCTTGTCTGTATGTCTGTCTGTCCGACTCCCCTGGCTGAGATATCGGTGGTGGTGGATGCGCGGCTAATCGATCTATCAGTCATGTTTATTTTTTATTGTACTCTCTAGACTAAATAATGATAGATTAGACAGATGATGCTTGCTCACACCTCTGTCTGTCTGTCTGTCTGTCTGTCTGTCTGTCTGTCTGATTGTTGTTGTTATTCAAAGCTGCACTTGGCACAAACGCTACATTATCATCATCATCATTACCACCATCATCATTACCACCATCATCATTATCATCATCATTACCACCATCATCGTTACCACCATCATCATTACCACCATCATCATTACCACGCCACATCTCATAATCGATATTAGTTCCTCGAATCATGTTTTTACTACTTCGTCTCCTCCTTGATGTCGACCTTCTTCACCCGCTTGATCTCCTCGTTGGCGGCGAGCAGGCGGTGCACGCGTTGGAACTTCTTGCGGTCCTTACGCACCAGGTACAGAAAGCACTCCTTGTCCAACCTCTTGTCCGGCCGTAGCTCGGCCACCCTCAGTGCCCTCGCCCCCATGTCTTGAATAAACTCTGTCACCATAGTGTCGATGCAGCGCACGGCATCCGTGTTGGGCGGCCATGAGTCCCCGAAGCCGAACATCATCTCGGAGATGTCCGCACCAAACTCGCCCACCTTGCGCTTCCTCAGCCCCTCTGTCTCCAGATTGGCTGTTAACCTCTCGAACGCGGCCTCGTCCCGCGCCGGCTTCAGTGCACTTTCTCGGATGGCGACCTCCGGCGCTTTATCGTGCTTAGAGCTCAAACTTGTCACCTTAGACTCCACCTTCGACGCCTCCTCGGCCTGCACCTTGGTCTCCTTGATCGCCTTTTGACGCTTGCTCATGGTCGTTCAAACGCTCCTTGTGCTCGCTCGTTGAAAGAAGGGGCAGATACGCGCTCCTTTGTCTGGTGAGAGCAAGTTAGACCTCTCCGGCCACTCCTCACGTGTTTATCCGAGCACATAGGGACGAGCGTAAGCGAGTCCCGGAGCGCGAGTGTATTTTCCCTGCGACCGCGAGTTTGAGAATCGTTCCTTTAGGTGTGATTTCATTGGCCGTTCTCTCTCTCTCGTACACACAGCAACGTGTGTGAGTGCTTGTGTGCTCTTCTATACTTATTACTACGCGTCTTGTTGCGTGAGACTACAAGAGGCCCGATCTTTGTGTGTAAATCTGGATCCTTCGTCGAGGATCATCTTTTCAATCTGGATCACTTGTTTACAGAAGGTCAGCTCGCATCTGGGCCCGCCGTAACACACACAAGCACACAGTACACAATCATTGAAAGCTCTCTTGGTGCCTAGAGCTGCGAGATATCATGTTGGCCTCGTTTTTCGTCGTGGTATTAGCCATCCTCTGCACACTTCATGCAGAAGAGCGCATACCCTCGCTGGGATTCGCGGAGAAGTACGGTTTGAAGCTCGGACCAGATTCCCTGGCGCAGCCCGAAGGAGTGCACAACGCAGTGTTCATCCACGCGGCTGTGGGGGTATTCACGTACACTCGTAAGGACCGCCTGGGTCAGAAGTGGGGTTTCGGAGCTCGTATCTTACTGGAGATTCTCGACACGATGTACAGCACACCGGGCTTTGTGGACTCTGTGCACACTATCTACATCTGCCTGCTGGGCTCCCCAGATGACATTTTGGAGGCGCGTCAGTTGGTCATGGCTAGGTTTAGTAGTAGCTCCTCTGGACGTGACAGGGCCAATGCAGGCAGCAGCAGTAGCAGCAGCAGTCTTGAGCCTGATGATATCTCGAGAATGATGATGATGACGCAGCCGGGCAAGCAGACGAAGCCAAAGGCAGGCAACATTCACCACGCCCACGCAGCCGGCAGACGC